>Ga0182024_10014897_pt1 | contig 14973 bp, 9 predicted proteins | sample P32metaG_FD_120480 | JGI IMG/M metagenome (GOLD analysis project Ga0182024, IMG submission 120480) | Permafrost microbial communities from Stordalen Mire, Sweden - P3-2 metaG (Illumina Assembly) | ecosystem: Environmental > Terrestrial > Soil > Wetlands > Permafrost | place: Sweden: Stordalen... | reverse complement strand
TAGCATTTACGTTAAATAATATGTATTGTATAAGTCAAAAACCGGGCCTCGCCACTATTAAGCCGTTGGAGACTGCATTGTCACTTACCGGACGATAATCGTATGGAAGAAGTGTTGACATCGAGGCATCATGTTAGGGATATTCTAATTCCCCCAATTCGACATGCCATTCAATCCCCATTTTACTAGTGGTTAACTATGGGTAATTCGATGCAACTTGCAAATCCAGGTGAATGATAAATTTTCTGAATTGCGGTGTAGTAATCGCTTGCTATAGCTTCGTAGATATTGGGAACAAACTTTTGAGGATTGCGGTCATATACCGGGAACCAGGTACTTTGCACCTGTACCATGATCCGGTGCCCTTTTTTGAACACATGGTCAGCCCCGTGAAGATTAATCGTGTAGGATTCAACCTTACCCGGCGTAAGTGGTTCTGGCTTACTGAAACTATTCCTGAAGCGTGCCCTCAGAATGTCTGAAGAAATCATTAATTCATAGCCAGACATGGTCAGTTCCTGCTGATCTACCTGCGGGTACACATCGATCAGTTTGACGACCCAGTCGGCATCGGTTCCACTGGTAGACGCGAACAGTTTAGCGATCACATTACCGGTGATCGTGACCTCCTCAGTAAGTGTATCTGTTTGCCACTCAGCTACATCCGGCCGGTTATCGACAAAACGTTGACTGGCAGCCAGCCAGAAGTACCAATGGGAATTGGCCCCGTAGGTTTCTTCGACTGGCCTCGTGCGGTAAGGTACCGGTTTAGCCGGGTCGGAGATATAACTGTCGAAAGGTTCTGTTTCTTTGTCTGAAGGTTTTTCGAAAGAAAGTTTCCCATTGGCATGCAGGTAGATATTCTTTGTCACCGCTTCTTTTGGAGGCCAGGCGCTATAATGTTTCCACTCGTTTGAGCCGGTTTGGAACGAGGTCATTTCGGGGAAGTTCCCCGCGCCTTTTCCTTTCAGGTAATAGGCAAACCATTTCGCCTGAATCTCCTGCCGGAAATAGGTACCGGTCGGCTGGTTAAATTTAATGGCAGCGAGGTTTGTTGCATCGTCGTCGCCCCATTGTCCATGCAGCCAGGGCCCGATCACCATATAGTTACGATGGCTGCTATCCTTTTTTTCCAGCTGTGCATAGGCTTCCTGCGGCCCTACCATGTCTTCCTGGTCCCACCAGCCACCAACATGCTGGATTGGCACTTTCGGATAGTCAAGCCGGTAGCGTAATGATTCCTCATGCCAGTACGCATCGTAATTGAGATGGATTATAAAATTGTTCCAGGTGGGTAAGCTTCCGTGAGCATATTTCTTGTTGATATTTGAAAGAGGGCCAAGTTTCAGGTACCAGTCGTAGGTATCATACTGGCCGAAATCATACAGCGAGTCTGTTTTAGCAGCCTCCGTGAGTACGGCATATTCAAAGCCATAACTTAGACGGAAAGCGCCGTTATGATGAAAGTCATCGTTCAGGAACATATCGTAAGGGGTAGCCTGCTCGGAAACCGCTTTTAAAGCCGGATGAGGATCCGCGGCGGCGATGATCGCCAGCCAGCCATCATAGGAAATGCCCAATATGCCAGCCTTCCCATTATTGCCGGGAATATTTTTGATCAGCCAGTCAATGGTATCATAGGTATCGCTGGCCTCGTCGGTAGACATGCTGTCTTTCTTATCGCGGCTGACCTTGTTCATTTCGAATTTGCCCTCTGACTGATAGCGGCCACGGATGTCCTGGGATATAAAAAAGTAGCCATCAAGCGCCATGTCTTTGATATAATCATTTTTTTCCGGACTAATGCCAGAACCGATCCCGTAAGGTGTCCGGACCATCAGGAAGGGCAAGTTTTCAGTTTGTTTTTTAGGAATGAAAATAAGCGTGTGCAATTTTATGCCATCGCGCATAGGAATCATGACTTCACGCCAGGTATAGCTCGATGCCGTATCCTTTTGCGCAATGGCGGAAAGGCTGGGAAGGGTAATGAGCAGCAGAATCCATTTGTATTTCATGACCGTAAGTTAGGCATCCTTCGGGGCAAAAAATAGAACCAGATTAACCGTAAAATGAATTTGATCTGCAAAAAGCTGGGTTAAGGATATTCTAGTTCCTCCAATTTTCCGTGAATAAATTTCGCGTATTTTTCGTAAGCGAGGATGGCCGTGACTAGCCATTCATGGGAGGTGGCGACTTCGACGTCGATATCGTAGTTTTTGGCCTGGTTGAGGTTCAAGGAATCTACTTTTTTCAAAGCCGCCTTCTGCCGGCCACTCGTTTTTATAATATCCGCGTCAAGTAACGTTTAAAATGTAGGATTATAAAATATTTACTCTGATCTGAGACTCTTCACAGGGTTCATTAGCGCGGCCCTGATCGCCTGGAAACTTACGGTGATCAGGGTAATCAGCAGGGCGCCAGCTCCGGCTGCGCCAAAAATCCACCACGTAACAGTAGTTCAGTATGTAAAATTTTGAAGCCACTGGTTAATCCCTATCCACGCAAGCGGTGTGGCAATGATAAAGGCAACCAATATCAGCCGTAAAAAGTCTTTTGATATCAGGGCGATAATTTGTGAAAATGACGCTCCCAACACTTTTGAAAGATTACTAGCAAAATACATTTTCAGTTTCTTCTCAAAACTATCGAGGTATTTCTAGGTAGTCGGGATATGGTTGTGGATGCTTTTTGATCTGCATAGAATTTGCAAATAGGTTCGAAGGAGATTTGAAAATATCTACATTAATTTTCAAGAGCGCGTTCTTTTGAGGTAAAGAACAGTCTTATCATTTCTGTTCGCAGAACCAGGAACACATGGAATCAATTTGGTAATTGAGTTGAAAATAAAGGGCTCCATTTTTGCTGCGATAAAACGCCGCAGTATGGACAATAAAAAGCTTTTTCCAAATATGACGGTGCGATATATTGTTGAGGCATCACATGTCGTTGTTTATTCAGTAAAAAGAAGTCTGATGAAAGATAGATATAATCCTGATGGCCGCGTCAAATCTGCTACCCGGAACTGCTACCTATAAGTCAAAACCCGCGCTGGACGTGGGTTTCAGTGATCCCGCTGGGACTCGAACCTATATTTCCATTTGAAATCATATTGAAATTTCAAATCCACGGAAACGAAGTATGTCAAATTGTATGTCAAATACTAAAAATTCAAAAGGCTACAATCGCTTGAAACCCTTATCTATATTGGGTGAACCGGATTGGATTCGAATTAATTATTTCAAATAATTGCAAATCAAATCGGTAACATCTTACAAACTATTAAGGTGTCTAAATGGGTCACCATTCGAATTGACATACTTCTTCATGAATTGAAAGAGCGCAACTACTCGAAAGTTAATAAATCTCATCAAAATATAGACATTTTTTCTTTGTGCAAATTTGCCTTTGTGGGAGGATTTTCTCAAAGCAGCAAAGATCAAAAATTCACAATTGTACGGCCTTGATACTATTCTTAAAACGAAACAGGGCTAGGTTATCCAGTATTCGTTGAAACCTTTACTAGTATTGGTTGTGAGCCGGATTGGACAAATTTCGAATCATTTTATGGAGGATTTAAAGAGAATGAAAGAATTCGCAGCTTAAATGTGCCCGGGACTGGATTCTTTTGCGTCGGACAATCAATTTACGGCTCCGCCGGACTTCGATCTTCTCATTGAAAAGCTTCGACTACTCAATGGCCGCTTTATGCTGTCCGGTAAAACGGACGAACTTGATCAGTTGATCCGGGATGGAATAAGAGGTTTACACGAATTAGATTTAATTCAGGACAATCCCACCGCACGGATAACTTTAGGCGGCACTGCCGGGCATTCCTATATATTACACTTCGATATAAAGAATGAATCGGTTGTTTTCAGTCGGATTGTTATAATACTCGAGGATAAATCGAAGACTGGTCAGCAAGAAATCAAATCGTGAAGAACTCAATCTTGTTTGAAGTTCAATAACCTCATTAATTGTTTTCAAATGACTGAAAAAATAAACAAGCTCATAGACGAAGGGAATAAGTATACTTTCCAAACTAACTGTTATCAATCAGATCATGGAATTTTTAGCAAGGCAAGTGTAGAAATGCAGGCCTGGATCGCTGAGGTCGAAGATTTTTTATTGACTAATTTTGGAGAAGACAGCTCTCCATGGAGAGTATTCAAACGCTTTGAGAGGAGAAAACTTGATGGCAATTATGGTGACACATTTGACGAAGAAAAAAACATAATTATATCCGCTCTGAAGGCCTGTTTGCGTATACATCCAAGGCAAGTTATGCAGGATACGAGCAAGGATGGTCTCTTAAATAACCTGTTTGATAAGTTTCATTTAGTGGTTCAGCAACTTAGGAACAGGCATAACGGAAGAACAAATTGTGATTTGCAATTTTGGAACGAATTGAAATGTCGATTTGCCCTTCGATTTTTGAATCTTGCCCCATTATGTAATCGTTCCACCTCACATCAGCGTGCGGTTTCTAATTCTTTATAAATTTTGTAGACCAATGTTTCGAACTCTTTACCGCTCTTTTTTTAGGTATGTTATAAAATAATGCTGAAAAAATGTTATAGTAGTATAAAAATTAAGCTGCCTTTTCCAACTAACGCTCTGTTAGTTCATTAATATTGTTGTAGTCCTTCTCTGAAATATTATATTGGCAGTTCGGTCCAATTGCTGTGGAGTTAAAGCCTAATAATTCAAACGCCGCTTTCATAGTATCATTACTGCAGTATTTGTTATAAGGTTTAGTATATAAGTCAGATATTCGCTCCATCAGGTGTTTCAAACCATAGGAAGTATGATGCTGATTAATCGTCTTGGTTTTTGTCGGGAAGCATATCTTAACCACTTCCACCGCCTGATCAACTGTAAAAGGGATAGAGTTATCGGATAAGAATTCCAAGCCGGACAACTGCGATAAGATTCTGTCCTTTGGGTGGGCCGAGTATTGACGGCCTGAGAAGTTAAACCATTTGCTGATTTCCTCCTGGATGGTGTAGCGCTCGGAAAACGTGGCACTATCCCAATTATCGACAATTTGAACACTAATTAAACGTCTTTTTTTGTCGAATTCAGGCTGGCAGATAAATTTTGGGGACAGTGTGTGAATGATAAATGGACCTTCGCTCTTTGTGTTTATTGCGTCGCAATAAAGGAACCGGGGATATTTTCTTCCCATTCGTTTGGTATCAGTTTTTATACTGGTGATGCTCCAGTTCATTAAAACACAAAGATACGATTCCCTCTAATATTTTAAACTGCTAAAAATCCTTTGGCCACGTATTATCTGTATAATATCATTACCTTTATTTACCATGAAGCAAATGGTAGAGTTCACGGAAAAAAAGTTGCACACAATCGGCAGAGTCGACCAGATCATAAGGGATTTCTTCACCCTCAACCCGTCGATAAAGGAAATATCCCCTAAAGAACTTATGCCGCTGTTCATTAAAAAGGAAATTTTTGAAATAAACAATCGGGATGGCTTGCCCATCCGAAATCTTCTTCGTCGGCTTGATAATGAAAACAAATTGAACCTTTTTAAAAACGTTCATGTCGTCAGAAATAAGATAAACCGGCGATGGTTTTTTGTTAACTAGTCGTTAGACAATTCAACTTATTTAATCGTTCAGATTAAGTTGAACATCGAGTGCGCATCCAAATCATTTACGATCGGTTGTCTTACTACAATTGTTTCATACGATTTTTGCATGAACTCATTGGTATTTCCGGGAAAGCTGTGAACAGCTGCGTTTGTTCCATGAGTTCCATTATCTCGAGTTCTACAGGCGCACACACAGACATCACAACTGGCAGCCAAAAGATCCTTTAATCTTTCGTGAACCGCATCGTACGTATCGCCGGCACTAGTGAGGCCCACACGTTTTCCCCCCTTTTCAAAAATATCCATGAAATCATAGCCGTAAGGTTTGTGCATACCGGGTACCTGTCGATAACCAGCCGAAAGCAAAAGAGCAGGTAACATATTTATCGTAGTCGTTTTACCAGAATTGCCTTTTCCTTGTAATGCAAGTATTCTAGCCATATAAAAAAATATTTAATGGTTTACAATCGCAGAATATCAGCTCTATCATCGAATAGCGCATTCAGCTTTTACACAGGTACTCAATTCTGTTACCTTAGCCTGCTGCAACTATTTCAAGAACTCTTCTGATTTTTAGGTAGTCATATGTTTATATCGGCAAGTTAAAAAAATGGGTAGTGTTTGATAATTCAAATGTTCACATAATTGTCAATTTTTTAAACAGGCCAAATATCGACTTAAAATTAATGCGCGGATGATCCAAAGTTCATATCTGACTTTTTAGTAGAACAATCGCGTAGTGACCCTGATTTTTTTACATAGTTCTACTGAATTTTTGAACTAAGGGTAATTACTTATAGGCCGGGGTATATTAAACATTTAATTTTGGCATAAACCTTTAAATCCTTTGACATGACACCTGAAAAATCGGCGGTTAAAAAAAGTCGCCTGCCACAGATCTCTGGCAAAAAAAGTAGTTCCAACTGGGCAACTAGATCCAAAGCCTCCCCGGCAAGTGAAGGAGAAAAAGCCTGGTGATGAAGACTTCACGGTTCTGCAAAAAGTCCGTGATCGTGAAATTTTTATAAATTAGAAAATTCATATTAACATGAAAGATAAAAAATTGTCAAAACGAAATATTTTATACTATCCAACCATTAATATTCCAAACGATGAGTGGCTCAGAAATTCCTTACTTTATTGGGACGAAGTCAGTTCGATTGTCCCAATTGGCATTGATTTATCTGAGGATTTGCTTTATTTAAGAGATGAAGGACAGTTCAGGCCCATTCGACCGGAGGCTCTAATCATGGCCGACAATTATTACCAGACTTATCAGGAATTCATCGAGGAATTTCAGCAAACTGTGCTGTCACCAACCTTTCAAAAAATGCTGGACACCAAGAATCGCCTTTCAATGATCCATGATTCAAAGGTTAGAGGAAAAGCCGCACTTATGGGCAAGGGAGGATCAAGAATTCACATGGATAAAATGAACTATATCGTGGTAGATTTTCTCATAGATCAGGGATTGGCGAGAAGATTAAAAAAGGGGGATGGCCCATGGTATTATTTTGAGTCCAAAACAGCTCTTTTATACATGTCACTGCTGGCGAAATACATTGCCAGAACAGACAAACAATTAACGACAATAGGAACCGATGAACGCGCATACGAGCGTCTAAATTTTCAGAATTCGGAAAGTATGGGCAACGCTGTTTTGAGTTGTGACTTGAAAAGTCTTATTCCATGTCCCGGCAAGAAAGTTAGTTTAAAGGGAATTGTAAAATTTAAAAACAAACGGTACGATGAACTGGTGTCTTTCAGAAATAGAATGAATAGCTTTCAGACCTCTGTAGGTAAGGCAGCCTCCAGTGATGAGGTAAAAGAAATTATTCTCAAATATAAAGATGATCTACGGATTGACCTGAAAGAATTGTCAAAACTTTTTAAAGATTCGAAAATAGAACTCTTTTTCAAATCGCTGAAATCTCTCGTTAATATCAAAACTTCAGGATTTGTAACTATGTTGGGGGCTATTGAAAAATTTAGCCTTGGAAAGTTGCCGCTCTACGGTTCCGCTTCGGCTGCAGTGATAACAAGTGCCATTGAAATCAGATCTGTATACATTGAAGACAAAAAAACCAAAGAAGAAGCAGCCAAAAAATCAGATTTTTCATACTTGTTTTATGCAAGCAAGGCTGGTATTATTAAGCCAGAATGATATTGACATTCCGGTTAATGATTGTGATTTCCCTTAAATATTTTAAGCTATTTCTTATTTCCTGGTTTTATCTTATATGACAAATAGGAATAGTTTTTCTTTTCAATTTCGCTTAGCAATTCAACATCCGCAAGGCTGAAAGTTATTTTTTTATAAGAAACGGGTTCATCCTCTTCAATTATTACAATTTCAAAATCGAATGAATTTGTCGGGAAATTTTCTTTCTTTTCCAATAATTCGGAAAATGATATTATATCTATTTGACGTACCATCAGTTTGATTTCTTCTAAAACCATTTTTCTTAAAAAGATGCAATTGAATGGCAGTATAATCTTGGATTTTTCATTATTTGTGTTAATATATCCAAATGTGTAAACACCATTTGATTCACTATAAGAATCCTTATTTAGATAGAAATCCATCCATGTTGTGTATCCCGTTTCTTTAATAAAAGAGGTTGTGATATTGGTTTCTTCCATGTTCAATAATTTATCTTCTTTGTAATGGGGCAATAAGCAAATGCCAGTAAAATTCGGCTGCACCACCCTGCGACATTTCGCCGTCTCCAGCGGGCCTAAAAGTGGACATGCCGAGGGCTTTCAAGAGCAACATATGGCCGTTGCTGATAACGTTCAATGATTCATTCAACATATTTTTTGAAAGGCTGATTTGATAGGAATAATTTATGCTGTTTGGAGATAATAATGAACCGATATAGATCATACATTCACATGTCTTATTTCCGTCCCTATAAATGGTTGCTGTAAAAGTCTGGGAGTCGATTTTATCAAGTAGAAAACTGATCTCCGGGTTCTTTGTCTCTAGTTCTTCGAGCGAGCCCCTAAAAAAATTTGCGATGAATATGAAGGACTCGCGAAGAAACTTATCCTTTTCGAGATCGGTAAAAGTTTTAGTTATAGTAAGATTCGTGGATCTGTGCCCTGGTACCCCAATGGTCGGAATCTCCTCTTTGCGTTCAGTTTTTTCAATACTTGTACTACGTGATTTGATTGTTGACTTAATTCCATTGGTGATTTCAAGAAACGCCTCATCAAGATTTGAATACATTGATACGGGTTTTCCATCCCGCGGTAACGCTAAAAGCTTTCCAAAAGGGGCATCATGCCAGTCGCATGGGCGTAAAATTATCGGAATGACCGTTGACTCCCCGCGCTCATGTTTTGCCATTGCCTCTTTCATTTCAATTTCATAGCAGTAGTCAGAAGACAGAAAATCGGCGCTAACCAGCAAAAGAATGATATCAGCTTTTTTCAATGCGGCGCTTATGGAAGGACTCACCTCACTTCCCGCGTCTATTCGCCGGTCATGCCAGGAGTCGATGATGTGTTTTCGTTTGAGAATGGATAAATGTTTTTCCAATTCGTTGCGCATAATCTCATCGTTGTGTGAATAAGAGTAGAAAATATTAATCATAGGCCGTCTTATTATTATCGCAATTTCGTGATTTCATGACGATCGTACGGACAAAGTGTTTTCCGTCGTTCAGTATTTCCAAAGCTATTACAGGATGCCTCCATGAAGTGGGATTGAGCCCAACACACAATCTGATTCCCCAGGTTCATGTTGTAGAACCAAACGAGGGAAAAGGAGAGATCAATGGTTATACATCTCGTTCAGCGTAAAAAGTTAAGGAAATGATTTAATATAATTATTAAATCAGGAAGCTTTACCAATTGTAAAATACCGTATTTATACGGGTTCTACTACCGACTTTATACGATTTTTTAAATCAGTATTATATTTAGTTATTGCAAAAAAACCCGAACAGCTTTTGCGATTCTTGCCAAACATAATGCCTAAATTAATCCTTTTCTTGCATCCTTGATTTTTTTCTTCTAAGTGTTTCTCCTTAGTCCCTCCAAAAAATTCAAAAAAAATAACGGTCTCTGATTTTTCGATGGGAATATTTATTTAACTTGGGGCACTGGATGGCTACTTCACGTTGATTTTCTTTCCTCTGCTAGTACACACCAATTAAATTTCAGAATGAGAAACGATCTCTATCGTTTATCGCGTACGGCTATGACCTAAGTGTTACTATTTTTTGATTTACAATTTTACGGGTATGGCAGACTGGGACGAGTCACATACAAATCAAAATGCGGATCCTAAAAAAAAGGATGGCGGATCGCAAGGAGACAATGCTTCTCCTGACGCGAATACATCTGATCGTGCGCAGGACGGACCTTCCTTGAATTTACCGAAGGGTGGGGGAGCTATTCGCGGCATAGGAGAAAAATTTTCGGTCAGCGCCCTCACAGGAACCGGTTCGATGACGATTCCTGTTTTTACTTCTCCGGGACGATCTGATTTTTCCCCGAAACTGTCACTGAACTATGACTCTGGCTCGGGTAATGGTCTGTTCGGAATCGGATGGAGTCTTTCTATTCCGTCTGTAACTCGCAAGACAGATAAAGGGTTGCCGCGTTATGACGATGCCAGCGAATCAGATGTTTTTATTTTCTCCGGTGCAGAAGACCTGGTTCCAGTTCTCACGCTTCAGGCCGGTCTTTGGAAAGCGGGGATAACAAATGGTACTACACCGGATAACACAGTTTATAATATTAAACGGTATCGCCCCCGCTCGGAAGGATTGTTCGCAAAGATTGAGCAATGGCAGCGCCAGATAGATGGAGACATTCACTGGCGTGCAACGACTAAAGATAATGTCACGAACATCTATGGCCTCGGTGTAGGCGCCCGTATCGCGGATCCATCCGACGCAACCCATGTTTTTAAATGGCTACTCGAATCCACATTCGACGATAAAGGCAATGTGATGTTTTATGTGTACAAACCTGAGGACAACACGGGCATGGATCTCACGTCGGCGAATGAACAAAACCGCATCAATGGCAACGCGCCGTTTGCTAATACGTATCTCAAAAGGATATTTTACGGAAATCAAACCCTGTATAACTCTGGAGAAGACCTGACCAAACGCAACGACTGGCTCTTCGAAGTCGTGATGGACTATGGAGATCACAATAAAACAAAACCAGTTCCGGCTCCAGGCCCAGGTCTGGCCTGGATCACAAGAGCTGATCCATTTTCCAGTTTCAAGTCTGGATTTGAAGTTCGGAACTACCGGCTCTGCCAACGGATTTTAATGTTTCATCATTTTCAGGCCGTCAGTAACCTCCAAGGCTATGACGGTCTCGTGCGCACGACGGATCTTGTCTACGACCAAGCGGACCCATTATCCCTAAGGATCGGTAATCCGGTCGCCACGCGTTTATTATCCGTAACTCAAACAGGTTATTCGCCTGACACTGCCGCACCTAATAATTACATAACGAAGTCTTTTCCACCCGTCAGCTTCACTTATTCAGAGGCGCAGATCGATTCGACTGTTTATAGCGTCGATCCACAAAGCCTCGAAAATGCGCCTGCCGGCCTGGCAGGAACTGGGTACCAATGGATTGATCTGGATGGAGAGGGCTCTGCAGGTATTTTGTATCAGACTGCCGCCGGACTTTATTACAAACGCAATTCCAGTCCTGCAAATACAACGATTGTAAATGGCATCGAACGCGCATTAGCCAAACTCAAAGCGCAGGAGTTGGTTTCCTACCAACCCGGACTCGTCCTTGCTGGTGGCCAGACGCAGTTCATGGATCTTGCCGGCGACGGACACCAGGATATGGTGTCATTAAAGAGAGCTGCGCCTGGATTTTACCGTCGCTCTGATGATGATGGCTGGGAAAGTTTTAGCGTATTCGACAGCTTTCCGAATCTTGACACACGCGATCCGAATGTAAAGTTTATAGATGTTGACGGGGATGGACTGACCGATATTCTCGTTTCGGAAGACGAAGTAATGTCCTGGAATATGTCTCTCGGCGCAGAAGGATTTGGAGCCCGGGAATATGCGCGCAAACCATTTGATGAAGAAAAAGGCCCGGCACTTGTTTTTGCCGATCCGACACAATCGATTTTTCTCGGAGATATGTCGGGCGATGGACTAACAGATATCATCCGCATTCGGAGTGGGGAGGTTTGCTACTGGCCAAACAAAGGTTACGGACGTTTTGGCGCCAAAGTCACGATGGATAATGCGCCGGTTTTTGATACCCCGGATTTATTTGATGCAACGCAGGTGCGCCTCGGAGATATCGATGGTTCGGGAACGACCGATATTCTTTATTTGCGCAGTGATGGCGTCACTTATTATTTCAACCAGTCGGGGAACAGCTGGACAGATGAGCTGATACTTACGAATCTTCCGGCGATCAACGACCGATCCACCGTGAGTGTTCTGGACTTGCTCGGTAATGGAATGTCCTGTCTTGTCTGGTCTTCGCCTTTGGGTTCCGACGTGGGCGCACCGATGAAATATATCGATCTGATGGGAGGACAAAAACCACATCTCCTGACCGGCATAACTAATGGACTCGGTGCTGAAACAAGACTTCGTTATACTTCTTCCTCCAAATTTTATGTAGAAGACCGGGACGCTGGAACTCCATGGGTGACACGTCTTGCCTTTCCGGTTTATGTCGTTGAGCGTATGGAAGTCTTTGATTATATCGGGCGGACCCGGCTCGTTTCAACCTACCGCTATCGTCATGGATATTTTGATGGCGTGGAACGCGAGTTCCGGGGATTCGGTTATGTTGAGCAAAGAGATGCGGAATCATTCGGTGACACAGCGAGTCTTTTTACTGAAGACACGGATGTGGAAGCAGACGCACTGCATGCCCCACCCGTCATCATAAAAACCTGGTTTCATACTGGCGCATGGCCCGATCGAAATACGGTGATTCTCCAAATGGCGAAGGAATATTTTGTAACGGCTGGACAGACCAGCCTCCCGGACACGGTGCTTCCAATAGATATTCTGCTTCCGGACAGCTCGAGGCTTCCTTATTCGCTGACAGGTGATGAAACACGTGAAGCCGTCCGGTCACTGAAAGGAAACATTCTCCGCCAGGAAATATATTCTGCGGGGACAGGCGCGATAACTTCTTTACCGTACACTGTTTCTTCCCGCAATTATACCATCGAAACACTACAGCCCCAATCAGGAAATCGCAACGGCGTTTTCTTCACCCATGCCCGCGAAACTATCGACTACCAGTATGAGCGCATCATCAATGATCCCCGTGTCGTTCATATGATTGTCACAGATGTGGATCCATTCGGAAATATGCTGCGTAGTGTCCATGCTTCCTATGCACGCAACATGAATTTTGCGGGACTCATTCTCGCACCCGCTATAGCCCCTGGTACGGAGCCCGATATAACCGTTGACCCTTCGATCTATGCGCAACCTGAGCAATTGCGACCTCTGTTTACAATCATTGAAAATACTTTTACTTCTGTCATTGACAGTGCGACTGCTTATCGCACACCTATGATCATTGAAAACTTTAAATATGAACTGACGCGTCCTGCACGACCAGATGAAACCGTTCCTTATATTTTTTCGGACCTGAAGGGGTTGGCAGTAGCAGCACTGATCATTCCTTTTGAAACAACTCCCGACCTAACGAAAATTCAAAAAAGACTTTTCGAGGATATCCGTACTTACTATCTCAAAGACGATTTAACGCCATTGCCCTTCGGCCAAATCGATTCATTGGGTTTGGTGTATGAAACTTACCAGCTTGCTCTGACAACAGGACTAGCGCAACAGGTATTTATCACAGCAAATTCAAATCCGAACAAACCCGCTAACACAGTCGCGCTCAACAATATTATATCTGGCGAAGGAGCGTATGTCAACCTTTTGGCAGATGGCAATTGGTGGATTCCATCGGGCCGCACGATTTATTCAATTGCTCAACTCTTCTATCTGCCTCAGTCTCTGCTTGATCCTTTTGGCCAGTCCACAAAACTGGGTTATGATCCTTACAATCTCTTGTTGGTCCAAATCCAGGATCCGCTGAATAATACCACTATTGCGCAGCAGGATTACCGCACCCTTCAACCAACTGTTATAACAGATCCGAATAACAATGTCTCTGCTGCCATGTTCGATTCGCTCGGTATGGTAATCGCCCTGGCAGTGGAAGGAAAAATCACAATACCACCCGCAACGGAGAGTGGCGATGCACTCACGAACTTCGATCTGAATCCGACCCAGGCAACCATCGACAATTTTTTCAACGCACCCGATCCGCGTACCCTTGCACCAGCGCTACTCGGAAACGCGACTATCCGGATCATAAATGATTTGCATCATTTTATCAATACACAGTCAGCAAATCCTGCCGACCCGACAAAATGGGAACCTGTATATGCCGTGAGTATCGAGCGTGAAACGCATGTCGGCGAGCTGACGCCAGGTCAACAATCTGCCATTCAATTAAACTTCAGTTATTCTGACGGCCTGGGAAATGAAATTCAGAAAAAAATTCCAGCCGAACCGGGACCTCTGGATCTGACAGTTCCGAAATCACCCGTCGTCAGCCCGCGCTGGGTAGGTTCGGGTTGGGAGATTCTAAACAATAAAAACAAACCAGTCCGTAAATACGAGCCCTTTTTCAGTGCGACGCATCATTTTGAATTTGCGAATAAAGTAGGCGTGACGTCAACCGTATTTTATGATCCTTTGCAACGGGTGATAGCCGTCTCGCATCCAGATCATAGCTGGGGAAAAATTCAATTTACACCATGGATGCAAAAAGTTTGGGATGGTAATGACACCGTTCAAATGAATCCCAAAACCGATCCGGATGTTGGCAAACTTTTTAGTTTGTTGCCGGATGGCGATTATCTGCCTGTCTGGTATGATATTCATACGGCAGGCGCAGCGCCTGCATGGCAAAAGGATGCTGCGAATAAGACGACGGCACACAATAACACACCATATGTCACGCTCTTCGATAATCTGGGACGTGGATTTCTAACAATAGAAAACAACGCGCTTCAATTCTATTCTACACGCAAGCAGATGGATATTCAGGGAGATCCGGTCATTGTTACGGACGCGCTCGGCCGCATCGCTGTTCGCTACGACTATGACCTTTTGAAAAAAAATATCCATCAGACGAGTATGGAAGCAGGCGAGCGCTGGACGCTGGATAGTGTTGTGCGCAAACCCATCAGGCTTTGGGATAACAGAGGGTTCATGAGAACGATTAAATATGATGAATTGCAACGCCCTGCCTCTCTAACGGTCGCGGATAATGCTTTCAATAGTGTCCTTGGCGAAAAAATTGTATACGGC
>Ga0182024_10014896_pt1 | contig 14973 bp, 12 predicted proteins | sample P32metaG_FD_120480 | JGI IMG/M metagenome (GOLD analysis project Ga0182024, IMG submission 120480) | Permafrost microbial communities from Stordalen Mire, Sweden - P3-2 metaG (Illumina Assembly) | ecosystem: Environmental > Terrestrial > Soil > Wetlands > Permafrost | place: Sweden: Stordalen... | reverse complement strand
CAGCGTGAGTGCTGCTGGTGTGCCTGGACCGCAAGGCACATAAGCGAGAATAGCACCATCGAATTCGCCTGACTTATTGTGTATGATTTTTCCGCGCAGACGCAGCAGGTGTCACTGACACCTGATAACGCCGACGTGGCAATTAAGTCAGAATCCGAAAGCTACACCGAGAGATTGCTTCAAGCCAAGAAACAACATCGAAGACGTGAACGGCGACGGCAAAGTGAACAACGCCGATCTGCAAGCGCTGCTGACTCTCCTCAAATCTGGCGGCGGATCCACTGATCTAGTTCCCGAGCCGGCAAGCTGGGTCCTGGCGTCCCTGGCATTCGCGATGGTCTCAGGATCTCGTTTCTATGTGAGACGCGCCGAAAACCCACCGTTTAGACACGGCTTACCGTCTGTCTCTAAACCCATCCCTATGTTGGCACAGCCCAGGGCGTTCCGGAAACTCATCTCGTCGCTCGGTCTAACACACGGCGGCCATCTTTACGGCAAAAGCGCACCATAAAAGCAACGTGTTCTCAAGACGGGGATTGTGTCCCGAAAACCCCATCTGTTTATACTTTCAGTGGGGGCATCTCAAGCTGATACCTTGTTTCGCAGCGGTCTAAGTCGACCAAACTCGGGGCAAGTTCAATTGACTCTAATTCTTTCATACACCTTTATACAAAGATTGGGGGATAGCCATGTCATCGGCGTGTCTGCAAATCGCACACAAGCCAAACACCCCAATCGATTTACGCACGTGTGAAGCGAATTCGAACGGTCGCTGGCGCGCCAAACTATCGAAATCGGGTGTCACGCGCTGTTTCCCCCAAGATATTTGCATTTTCCCACTCGAACTTACTATAATCCTCCGATCGCGCGCGACTCGCGAACAATGCACCTCCAAGTAAAGGTGCCGAATGGTTCATCTCAGATTAGCTACAAGGAGTCAACCATGCCGCGTCATTCGTCGTTACGTCGCGCCAGTAAATCCACAACTGCTTCATCTAAATTTCGCCGGCGCATTCCGCTTCGCCTGTGCTTCGAAGCGCTCGAATCGCGCCGCCTGCTGACGGTTTTTCATCCGCTTGCCTCAGCCAACGATGGTGATGCCAATAGTTTGCGCGCCGCGGTGATTGCCACCAACGGTAACGGGGTGAACGACACCATCGATCTGACGGCCGGCACGTACAATCTGACCCTCACGAATGTGGGTGGCCAGCAAGAAAACGACGCTGCCACGGGCGACCTGGATCTCACCGATTCGGGGCACAGCATCACGATCGCTGGCGCCGGCCAAAATAAAACATTCATTAACGCCAACCAGATCGACCGCGTGTTTCAGGTTTTCTCCGGCGTGACCGTCACGTTCAAAAACCTCACCATCGAAAACGGTCTGGCAGTGGACGACGGCACCGCCGGCGCGCTGCCCGACACCACCAACGCTTTAGGGGGCGGCATCTTGTCGGACGGCATCGTCACGCTCGATCACGTCACGATCGACAGCAACTTTGCCGGCGGCGGCGACGGAGCCCCGGCAATCACCGACGGCAATTTCGGATTCAACGGCATCGGCGGCGGCATCGACGTGGACGGCGGCAAGTTCACCATCAATTCGAGCACCATCTCCAACAACACGGCCGAGGGAGGCGACGGCAGTTTTGCTTCGCTTCCCACTTTTAACGGCGGCGAAGGAGGCGACGCCGCCGGGGGCGGCCTGGCGGACCTAAATCACTCCCCGCTTGTCATCAGCAACTCTCAGTTTTTGCGCAACATTGCCTCCGGAGGCAACGGCAACGCCGGCGGCGACGGCGGCACCACCGGTGGCACCGGCGGATCCGGTGGCGGAGCTGTGGGCGGAGGTTTAGCGATCGACGTGTCGCTGACCCTGACGGACTGCGTTTTCTCGCAGGACAGCGCCCAGGCCGGTCGCGCCGGCGGGGGCGGAAGTGGAACCACTACCGGCGGCATGGGAGGCGGGGGTGGAGCAGGCTCCGGCGGCGCAATCTATACCACTTCGGCGCTGACGCTTAGCAAAACGAACGTGATCGACAGTGATGCCGACGGCGGTCTGGGAGGCAACGGGGGAACCGGCCCAACCGGCGGCGCCGGCGGCAACGGCAGCGCAGGCTTGGGCGGCGGTATTTTCATCGACGGCACCGTCACGGCCAAGAACTGCACGATCGCGGGAAACGACGTTCTGGGGGGCAACGCCGGCTACGGCGGTGAAGGATCTACCGCAGGCGGCGCCGGTGGAACCGGCGGATTGGCACAAGGCGGCGCCATCGAAAGCGAAGCGTCGATCTCGCTTACAAATTGCAAATTGTTTTTGAACTCCGTCTCAGCCGGCGGAAGCGCGCTAGGGGGCCGTGGCCTGGGCGGCGCGGCCGGCGCGGGCGGAAACGGCGGCAATGCCCACGGCGGTAGCCTCAATGCAGACGGCGCAGTGACGCTTGCTAACACCGACGTGACACAAAGCACTGCCACCGGCGGCGAAGGCGGCTCTGGCGGCCAAGCCGCCACCGATGGCGGTGCAGGCGGCGACGGCGGTTTGGCTGAAGGGGGCGGTGTAAACGCCGGAACGATCACCATCAGCAACTCGTCCACCGTTTCGCAAAACACCGCCACCGGCGGCGCCGGCGGCAACGGCAGCGATGGCACGGCGGGCAGCGGCGGCGATGGCGGCAAGGGAGGAGATGCCAACGGCGGAGCGATTTACGCCGGCGGCACCTTCACGGCATCTATTGCCACGCTCACCGGAAATACCGCTGCCGCCGGCCAAGGCGGCGCGGGAGGCGAAGGGGACGGAGCCACTGGCGGCGACGGTGGTAGTGGCGGCTCGGCCGCTGGCGGTGCGGTGCTTTCCAGCGGCGCTATTTCGCTTTCCATCTGTAATGTGGTTTCCAATTCCGCCACCGGAGGCGACGCCGGCAATGGCGGCGATGGAACAAACACCCCGCCAGGACAAGGCGGAGGTGGCGGTTTTGGTGGCGATGCAAGCGGTGGGGGAATCGAAACGGACAACAGCACGATTTCGATCGTCACTTCTAACATCCAGAAGAACAAAGCCATCGGCGGCACCGCCGGCAACGGCGGTAGCGGCACGATTGGCGGTGATGGCGCCGATGGCGGCACGGCGATCGGAGGTGGCATGTACTCGTTCACGGATGTCACGGTTAAGACATCGCTCGTTTTGCAAAACGTCATTGCTGGCGGCGATGGCGGGACCGGCGGCGACGGCGGCACGGGCGGCGGCGGCACCGGCGGTAATGGCGGCAGAGCATCGGGTGGCGGATATTCCGCCCAAGGAGGTTTGACCACCATCACGAGCTCCAGCATCAACAACAACTCCGCCACTGCCGGTAACGGCGGGGCCGGCGGCAATGGCGATTCGGGCAACGGCGGCAACGGCGGTTTCGGGGGCGTCGGATTTGGCGGCGGCGTCTATGCCGATCTCTCGGCAACGATCTCCAAATCCGTCGTTTTAAATAACACGCTTACCGCCGGAAACGGTGGCGACGGCGGCCCCGACACGGCTGTAATCGACAAGGGGGGCGATGGCGGTGACGGCGGCGAGGCAGACGGCGGTGGCGTTTATGCCCAGGTGACCGTAAATGTCAACACTTCGGTCATCTCTTTCAACTCGGCGACTGCGGGCTCGGGCGGAGCGGGCGCTGTCGAAACGGGCGGCCTCGGCGGAGGTACGGGCGGGAAAGGATGCGGCGCCGATGGGGGCGGCGTTTATTCCGGGAATCTGAATGCCAACGCTTCTGTTTTCTCCAGCAACCAGGTCACGGCGGGCGACGCCGGCTCTAGCAGTTTAGTTGCCGCGGGGAACGCTGGCGGAGATGCTTCAGGCGGCGGCATATTTGCCAACGGTGACGCTAGCCTGGTCGCTTGCACGCTGGCCAGCAACCGCGCGACGGCGGGCGATGCTTCGGCAAGTGGTTTTGGAGCTACTGTCACTACGCCACCCTTGGCCGGAGACGCATTTGGTGGCGGTATTGCCTGCCAGGGCACGGTCACGCTCTCGAAATCCACAGTGGTGTTGAATCGGATCTTCGGCGGGCGCGGCAGCGATGGAAGCACCTTCGTCGGCGGCGATGGTGGCGTTGGCGGAGCAGCGGAGGGGGGCGGCGTTTATGCCACGACCTCTGCCCTCGTGAGCTACTCGGCCATCTCTCAGAATTCAGCGACTGCCGGCCGCGGCGGCGATGGCGGCGGCGGGTTTGGCCCCGGAGGAGATGGCGGCGATGGTGGCGACGCCAGCGGCGGCGGCATCAACTCCGACGGATCACTTACCTTGCAGTACTCCGTGCTCACACTCAACAGCGTCCGATCCGGCGACGGCGGCATCGGCGGCGACGGCTCTCCGACAGGCGGTGACGGCGGCGATGGCGGTGACGCTCAAGGGGGCGGCGCATACCATGGCGGCACATACTCCGCTTCTTCGTCTGTCGTGACTCTTAACACGCTCACCGCCGGCAAAGGCGGCGCAGGTGGTACACCGGGCGGAACCAATGGAAGCACCGGAACCGCAAGCGGCCCTAATCTTTATCCATAACGCCGGTCGGCGGCGGTGACCTCGAAGGCGCTCGGGGGGGCGCGGTGGAAGGCGTGCGCTTAATACACGCGATGCCTGGCTACGAATGAGCGTTTTTGATTTCGTCATTACCCAACGAAAGCCTGCGCGGCAGTCGGTCGTTTCGGCATTTGTCACGTAGCATTTCACTACACGCCCGGATCGACGACGGGAGAATTCCGCGAAGCGATCGGCTTAGCGAACTGGCAAGAAATCGTCATTCAAGTCTTTTTGGGAATCCCATCAAACCACCGGTTTTGACCCGCGCGGCGATTCTCAAAAACCGGGGCGTTTGACGACACCGTCTGGTCGCGCCGAGAACTCACCCTCCCATCGTCATCCACTTACTCACCAAGCCCGTCATGAACACTATCGCAAATGTTACATAACCCAAAAATAAATCAGAATTTATCATCGCATTTCGTGACGGACCCACTCATTCTGGTATTCTTGTCATTTGAGTGATTTGGTGATCAGATTTATTAGTGAGATACATTTATGAATCGAGGAACCATCTGATGCAATTTTCATGCACGTTGATTGCTGCAGGAATTCTGTTGTTAACGTCCTGTGAGTGCGCCCAGACAGCACTGTCCGCAGAACCTTACAAGGTTGTCAACACGACCAAGGTAGGCGGTGAAGGTGGCTTCGACTACGTCTTTGCTGACGCCGAAGGTCGTCGGTTATATATTCCGCGACCCGGCGGATCGAGCAGCCGAGTGTCGGTTTTTGACCTCGACACTCTGATGTCGGTTGGCGAAATCCCAAACACTAACGGGGTGCATGGAGTGGCCGTCGATCCCAATTCGAACCACGGTTTTAGCAGCAGTAAGCCGGTCATAATGTTCGATACCAAGACCCTGCAGACGATTAAAGCTATTGACGTGCAGGGCAACCCCGATGCCATTTTCTTCGATTCGGCCAGCCAAAAGGTTTTCGTTCTCAGCCACCGCGCGCCAAATGCAACGGTGCTCAACCCGACCGATGGCTCTGTGGTCGGCACAATCGATCTGGGCGGCGCACCCGAGCAGGCCGCCAGCGATGGCCAAGGCCATGTGTATATCGCTCTGGAGGACAAAGATAAAGTCGCAGTTGTCGATGCCAACTCGCTCAAAGTGATCGCTCAATACGATCTTGCCGGAAAGGGTGGAGGGCCTGCCGGACTTGCAATGGACGCTAAGAATCACATTCTCTTCGCCTGTTGCCACAGCCCACAGACGATGGTCATTCTCAATGCCGACGACGGCAAAATCATCACAAGTCTGCCGATTGGCAACGGTGTGGATGGTGCCGGATTTAATCCCAGCACGATGGAAGCCTTCAGTTCACAGCGCGATGGCACATTAACGATCGTTAAAGAAAACAGTCCTACTAGCTTTGAGGTGGAACAAAACGTAGTGACAAAATCCGGTGCTAAAACTTGTACGCTGGACACCAAGACGAATCAGATTTTTCTGATTACCGCTGAACCAGCCCCACCGTCCGCCCAGGGTCAAGGCGGCCAAAATGGACGAGGTGGTCGGTGGCTGCCGGATTCCTTTACGATCTTGGTGGTCGGACATTGAATGGCTAGTTCGAGTCGGTTGCGCTCGGGAATACAAGTAGTGACTCGCAGTTATGCTGCGGATACTAGAACCTCGGGACGGACGATTGGTCTCGACTAAGAAATCCGCACGCACTTTCAGCGCGGGTCGCAAAGATGAGGGAAACTTTAACAACACTTTATATTGCCATCTAAACATTTTCGCGATTCCGTACGAACCGTCGCTAAACCGCAAAACTGCTTGAATATCTTTTGTGACCAATGGGACAATAGCTTGCAGTTGGCAGGCTACGCCGTTATTCTCCACGGCCTTTTCTTATCCCCAGTTCCGGCTACGCAGCGTTTCGTAGATTTTTTCGGAGTCTATGTGGAGCTCTCCGTCAGACTCTGCTCGCTTCTTGACAAGCTTCTATCGATGGCCCTTCTAGTAGGGCTGATGTTGGGTTGCGCTTCGCTGCCGCTGCACGAAGCTGTTCTGCCTGATACCGCGCCATGTAATGTCGCACCGCGCAAGGACAACGCGGTCCCCAGCATTTCGTCTGCCGACACACCATCTTCTCCGGACGATCGTGATGCAACGCATGCCCTTCCGGCATCACCCGGCATGCCAGCGGCCTCGCCCCTCCCGCAGCTACAGCCGGATTCTAACTTTCAGTTGGCGGATTATCGAAGCACTGAAGATTGCCAACAATATCCAGCACTGTTGGCGGGCACGATGTTTGACGGCGCAGGGTCCTCTGCGCCATATGGCGGCATCACTGCGTCTTACAGCGTCGCAGTACCCTGCTATCAATGCGCCCTTCCTGCCTTTGGTGGCGCGGCGGCATCGTTTGCTCTATTGGGCCTCGGCGCATTGGCAATCGCGTTTCGCCGCCCACGAAAAAACGGCGGTCAAGTGAACGCACAAACTGTGGGTCCATTCGGTTGTGGCTGCTGAAAAGGTGTCATCAATCCGTAACGGTGGCTTGGACGTGAGACAGGCCGATTAACCACCGTTTAGACACGGCTTACCGTTTGTCTCTAAACCCATCCCTTTGTTGGCACAACTAGGGCGTTCCGGAAACTCATCTCCGCGATGGGTTTGACACGGGTCGGTCGTTCCCGCCAAAGAAACGCTCCATCAATCCAACAATTCTCGGTACCATTTTCTCGGCTTCCTGTCGCAACAGCATCTGTCCTGCTGGACTTGCGCCGGTTCCTTGAGCACCATCGACATTGATTGCGGCATCAGCCGCAATCAATGTGGCGTCCTTCATCACGCGGCATTCCTCGTGGACCAAGCCCTTCTTCCGGCAGAGCGCGACAATCCTACAAAATACGGTCTCGAAGATCTTTTCACCGTACCGGTCCCGGATAGAGGTGAAGGAAGAATGGTCTGGCACTTCGTCCGTGGGCGACAGTCGGCAGAACCAGCGATAGGCCAGATTGCAGTAGACGCAATTCGAGTCCGGAGGACAGCAGGGGTGACAGGTCGGGGATTGATCTTTTTTGCTGCAGTTTCGACGCGTGGGCTAACATAGGGTTCCAGTCGCTTTGACTTAGCAACTGTAGTCGATCATTACCAGCCGCCTGGTTAACCGATCAAGCTGTTTTCCAACTCATCAGAGCGTCGTCGGCAATTGTCGTCCGCAGAGAGAAGTAGCGGCTCAAACGCAGTGCTGTCTATCGAGCGCATTGACAGCGCATGGATATATGCTGCGACTATTTCTCGGTAGTTTCGTTCGGCACTGTGCATATGCATGAGGCGGCGGGCCGCCGAACCAAGATCGCGATGCAGGTCGGAGTTACCGACAAGCGGCAGCAGCGCTCTGGCCAAGGCGTCAGAATCATAGGGGTGCTCTAGTACGAGGCCATTGACACCCGACGTGATCAATTCGCTTGCACCGTTGGCATATGTGGTGACGACAGGGAGACCGCTGGCCAGCGCCTCGAGAGTGACAAGACTGCACGCGTCGTAGAAGGTTGGATGGACGCATATGTCGGCTGCCGCGTATAACGGGGCCACGTCTTCGACATTGCCGCAGCGAAGAATTGCTCCGCCAGAGTCGATCTTCGGATGGGCCGATTGCCTGTCGCCGCCACAAAGCAACAGCTTAACCGGAGCGCCCTGACTGCGCAACTGCTTTACGGCCCTAATCAGCACCGAGATTCCTTTGAGACGAAAGTGGTGTGCCAGGGACACGATTAGCACCTCATTGACGCCGATGCCAAAGTGACGACGCAGCGCAGCCCGTCTGGAACGATGTACCCAAGGTGAGAAGCGATCGAGATCGATGCCGTTGTAGATGGTGCGGATCCGCTCTGCAGGAACTCCGTGAAACGTCTTCATGTCTCGCGCTACCTTTTGCGAGAGTGCGATGAAGACGCGGCTGCTACTCGAGTATTGAAGCGAGGTCAGACGGCGGATGCGCCAGTAGCGGGGGCTTAAACCGCAGAAACGCTTGACAGGTCGGAACCATCCCGGGCAGCTCGCTACACTTCCTTCCCAACACGCCGGCACTGAGCCCACGTGCGGCTGAAATATGTCGCAACCGATCGCGGCCCCCATGTCATGGCTGAGAATCGGTTGAATTGCCGCCAGTCTTTGCGACACGGCGCGAGGGAATGCCAGTGGCGAGCGCGGTGCATCGATCGTGTGAATTGTGATCGGTAAGCCAGCCTCGATAGGTCCAACGCTCCGTGTGAGGACGTGAACGTCACATTCGCAGGCGGCGAGCCATTGCGCGAAGCCGCGCGTCCAATGCGAAGCCCCGCCGCGCCGACCGTCAAAACGGTCGATGACTAGCGCGATTTTCCGAGGCCTTGATAGCATGAGAAACTTGGTTCGTGTTTGATCGCCTGTAACCGCAAGCTGATTTCTTAAGCAGGCATTAGCTGACGTCGGAATAGTTTATCGTCCTTACTGGGGTTGCTGATTCAACTTTAGCGGTTACCCAAAATGTGCCGATTAAGAATAATTGTGCCGATGCACTGAAAAAGATTGCTTATGAGCCGACTACGCTTTTCCATCATAATTCCGACTTACAACTACGGTCGCTTTTTAGGCCGGGCGATCGATTCGGCGCTTGCCCAGCCGGGGGACGACTACGAAGTTGCCGTCATCGATGACGGCTCGACAGATGACACACCACAAGTCGCCGCCTCCTTTGGTTCCCGAATTCGCTATTTTCGCCAGTTTAACCAAGGAGTGTTTGCAGCTTGCAAGTACGGGTTGAATGTGACGAAGGGCCAGTTTCTCATTTATTTTGACGCTGATGACCGTTTAGTGCCTGGTGCGCTTGCGATCTTCCGGGCGCAGATTGAGGGACGTCCCGAGTTGGGGCTTATCTGCGGGCGCCATGTCAACATCACGGCCGCCGCGCGTCGGCTTTCCCATCCGTTCCACTTAGGCAGATCGCGCGTGACGAATTTCCGCAACTTTCTCCGAGGCCGATTGGAAATCTGCACAGGCGCCTCGGCGATCCGCCGAGACGCCGTCGATCTTCTGGGGCACTACTATGACGGGAGCTTGCGTGTGGGGATGGAAGCCGCCTGCGTCGCACAGACCCTTTGGCACTTTGACGCCGTGGGCGTGAACGATGTACTGCTTGAAGTCCACGATCACCCTGGCCGCCTGCGGAATAACCTCCCGGAGATTCGGAGTGCTGGTGAGCAGCTTGTCGATGCTGTTTTTCATCCTAAGATTCTGCCCGCGCGGGCCACGCGCTACCGAGAATTGTTTCGCGCGCGACTGCTCCGCGATCGCTCGCGTTCATATCATAAGGCCGGATACCATGATGAAACCGTACGGTTCTTCCACCAGGCATTGCGGAGCGATCCAGTCCGAACACTAAGCGATGTTCGAAATGTGCGTCGCTATCTGATAAGTCGCTGGAGGCGACGGTTTGCTGCACCTTTGTCGCTTGACGTCGCGGGGCGCCCCTCGTATGAACATGGTGTAGTCGAAGTGAGCCGGCGGCAGCGAGTATGGGGTCATCGTCGCCATTTACAAAGCGACGCCGCTGAGTTCCTTAAACGATGCTCTCGATTTGGCGATGTAGTTAAGTTGCATCTTACGCGGCCGACCTATCTGCTTAGCGACCCACGCGACATCGCTCATGTATTTGTGGAACATCCGGAACGTTACCGACGTACCGGCATCCAAACGGGCTTCCGGGCAGTCTTTGGCCAAGGATTGTTTTCCCGCACCGGCCGCAGCCATATCGAACTCCGACGGTTAGTTCAGCCACTGTTTCACCGAAATCGGCTCAATAACTTTCTGCCACCATTGCGAAAGACGCTGGCGGAGATCCTACCGAACTGGTCCGCAGGTCAGGTGGTGGATGTCAACGAAGTTGTTTTAAATATTACCGTACGAGCTGCCGGGCGCATGATTCTTGGGCTCGAACGAGCCGAGGACGCGGCGGAATTGTTTGGCGCAATTCAGGGAAGTCACCAGCGCGTGGTGCGAAATATGCAGTCGGCACTTCCCCTCTCTGAACGCCTGCCCACCCGGCGGAATCGCATTCTGCGTGCTTATGTCGCTCGGATCGACGCAATTTTTCGACGGCTCATCGACAATGTCCGCGCGAACGGCATACGAGATGATCTGCTCTCACGGTTGGTTCAACTTCGCGACGCAGAGGGCGCGAGCCTTGATGTCAGCCAGGTGCGCGACCAGGTGCTGTCGATCTTTTTAGCAACGTACGAGCCGACGGCCACCGGACTGACATGGATACTTCATCTACTCGCCAGGCATCGTGATGTTCAAAAGAGGCTCCAGGCCGAGATCCATTCCCATAATTCAGATCCGGCAATCGATGCGATGGTTGGGAGCGCCACAGAAATTTGGAAACGTCCCTATGCTTCGCAAGTGATTTTGGAGGCGATGAGGCTTTATCCTTCAACTTGGTTGCTTACGCGAAGAGCAGCCGAGAAGGACGAGTTGCCCAGCGGTGTACGTATCAGAGCGGGCTTTGATGTATTTGCCAGTCCGCTTCTCGTGCATCGCGATTCACGATTCTATGAAGAACCGGAGGAATTCCGACCTGAGCGGTTTGACAATGGAACAGCGGAACACCGTGCGGCTGGCCAATACTTTCCGTTCGGGCTAGGCCCAACGGCATGCCTGGGCGAGTATCTCGCGCGTCTCATGATGGTACTAACGTTGGATGGCATATTGGGCCGCTTCAACCTTGAAGCCGTCGATCGCGATGCTCCGCAGATTCGATCGATCAATTTGTTCACAATGCAGCCAGATCGGCCGATACGCTTGGTGCTGCAGCCACGCTCCTTTCCGACGGCCCTTGCTGCAGTAGGGAACGAAATGGGGGATTCCGATCATGGATTCTGACGATTTGCAATTGTCTATTCGGCTGCCCAATTGGGTTGGCGACGTCGTCATGGCTTTGCCTACTATCCAGCAGTTACTTCGATCTGGCTTCGCGCTGCATCTATTGGGCCGAGGTTGGGCGAAAGATCTGTTGGCCGGATTGAATGTACCGGTCACACCGGTCCCCAAAGGCATCCTCGCTGCAGGTCGAGTCATGCGGGCAACCGGCATGAAACATGGTTTGTTACTCACCAACTCGCTTTCGACTGCTATTTCAATGCGCATGGCCGGCATGCAATCCGTCGGCTATCGGACCGATTCGCGCAGCCTACTGATGCACGCGGCACTGAAGAAACCACAAGGTCTTCACGAAGTTGAATACTTCTGGAGGTTGGGTAAAGCCGCGATCGACTCTTGGGGCCCAGCATCAATCACTTGGCCTGCCGTACCACCTGCGCAAATTCATCTTCCACTATCGAATGACCATCGTGTGGCCGCGGCTAAAGCTCTCACAATGGCTCAGATCAAAGGCCCGTACACACTCTGTTGTCCGATGGCACTGGGCAACACTCAGGGACACTCGAAACAGTGGCCTTTGTTTCCCGAGTTTTGCCAAGCGCTGTCAGAAATGGGCCGAACCATCGTGATATGCCCTGGCCCCGGCGAGGAACAAGAATGCGAAAAATTCCTCGCTCATGCCGTGGTGTTGCCGGGGCTTTCCTTAGGCGCGTATGCGGCCATTCTAGCTGGCGCCGAAGGGGTCGTAGCCAATGACTCCGGACCAATGCACCTGGCTGCAGCGGTTGGAGCCCGAGTGCTGGGCATCTTCGGTGTGGGTGAACCGTCCCGCACGCGCCCCTGGGGAGGAGAATTCGTGGGCGGTTCAAGTGGCTGGCCCAATCTTGATAAGGTGTTGTCGATCTTTGGAAAAATGATCCAATCTTATCGTTTTCTTCCACCTGCTGTTGGTTCAAAAGCCCGACTCACTTTCCCTGCCAAAGTCTCAAACTTGAGCGTGCCGCGCGGAGGCAGCGAGCGGATTTAATCAGACTAGTTGGATTGGAGATTTGCAGTTCGAATTCAGTCGCAGCAATTTCATGAGGGGTAGCACATGGACATATCGTGGTTTAGCTCACATCTGCTAGCGACGCTTGGCGCGCCCCCAGAGCGGTCATGGCCAGTGGCGAGGTTGCGATTGAAGTGGGTTTTTTGATGCAGTTTGCGACAAAGCTCGGACCTATGGATGAAAGGCCGGATGATGATGATCGACGTCAAACAAATTACCAGCCTACATCGGAACACCACGAAGCTGTGGCATGAGAGCGAGTTCGTTAATATTCATCGCGATCTGCTGTATTTGGTGTGTGAGCAACATAAGTTTAATTTTTTGTTGTGGCATGAGGAAGATATTGCTCGTAGCCCCGACATCGGTGACGAGCGCATTGCGGCGTCAAAGCGAGCCATCGACGGCTACAATCAACACCGTAACGATGCCATCGAAAGGATCGACGAGTATTTGAAGATCGTATTAGAATCTTGCCAAATAGTGCCGGCCCATGGAGCCCGGCTGAACACGGAAACACCCGGTCAGACGATCGATCGATTGTCGGTTTTGGCACTGCGCATTTATCACATGCAAGAACAATGTGAGCGGCGCGATGTTGATACGGAGCATCTGGTTCGAGTGCACGGCATGCTGGAAATTTTATATATGCAGCACGAGGATCTATCCAACTCACTTAACGAATTGCTGGCCGATTATTTTGCCGGCCGCAAGCGTCTGAAGCTTTATCGGCAAATCAAAATGTATAATGATCCGACTTTGAATCCGTATCTATACAACCGCAGCTTGGAAGCAGCATACTAGGGGGAAGATCAGGTCACGCGCGCGGAGGATCAGGTTCATCCGTTTGAGCGATATCGAGAAACCCTGCCACTACGCTGAGGCGAAGGCCGCCGCTTCTTCGACGGCCAGTTTTGCTGAAATACTAGCCGTGCGTCGGAGAACGATTTGTACCCAGGCCGAGAAATCGGGCCATTGCGAAAGCAAAGTAAGATTCGCTGCTCCGGACGCATTTAGGCGATGTGATCGCCATGATTGCTTAGGTAGTGCAACAAACGCCGCCTGCCTCCTGGGAGCGAACGATTACAGGTTTTTCCGTTACGATGAAGATCGAGCTGCACCATGTTATGCAGCCTGGCGTAACGCAGACTCCTGCTGACGAGACAGAATTACGTCGCAGGCTGCACAAACCAGATCGGCCTGAACTAATCGCATGGCGCTGTTATCTGCCCGGCGGCGTTCCTTGCGGCTCCCACACTGGAAGTGCTCTTGAAGGGCAATGTTTTTCGGGCCATAGGGGCCGCTATTTTCGGGGCGCGTAGCTCCATAAATTCCAACACACGGCGTGCCGGCAGCCACGGCCATGTGGAGCGGACCCGTATCGGAACCGACGCAGATCCGCGCGGAACGGCAAAGGGCCGCCAATTCAGTCAGACTGGTCTGTCGTGCAAGAGTGGCATGCCCGGCGGAGTGAGCTACGATTTTGCGCGCCTCGATCAATTCTTGCTCACCGGCCCAAACCACAAGCGATGGCAGTCCGTGCCGCCGACCGAGATGGTTGGCAACTTTTCCAAACCGCTCCATGACCCATAACTTCGATTTCCAAGTGGCGCCGGAATTGAGGAGGGCAAAGCCACGGCCAAACCCCAGTTCGCATAGATAGTTATCGACAGTTTCTGTAGCAGTGATCTCGATTGGCAACCTAAATTCGACCTGTGGCGCGCAAACCTCCAAGGGCGCCAATAACTCCAACGATCGGTCGATAAGGTGTGTAGATCGCGGTTCGATCAAGCGGTTGTTGAGAAATGGGCTTAATTCGCAGCCATACGTTCCCCGACAGCCGATTCGCAGCTTCGCCCCTGACAGCCAAGCGGCCAAGGCCGTCTTGGTAATGCTTTGGCAATCGACCGCGGCGTCGATCCGCAGCGGCTTGAGCCGCTGCCGCAAGCGCCACCACTGGCGCGGCGAAACGAACCAGCCACGCTGGAGTACAATCACCTCGTCGACGCACGAATGACCCTGCACCATCGCCGAGGCGGTATGCTCGACGGCCCAGGCGATGTACGCTCCCGGATACCGTCGCCGAATGGCGCAAGCCACAGGCAGCGTGAGAATTGTGTCGCCGATGGCGCTCATGCGACAAATTAGCACGCGGGGCGAATCAGAAGGAACCACAACGCTTTCTCCACGAATGGTTTAGCAAGAAGGGCGACATTCTAAAGAGTGCAGTAACACATGGTCCAGGCCAAGCACCCCTGCTAGCATGCCATTCAATACCGGTGCGAACAATTTGCAGCACCATAGTGATGCATGAAAGCGATCGAACAGTCTGCCGCAGTGATCTTCCGTTCTATCAACTCATTCGGGCGTGTTGAAAAAGTCGGTCACGGAAATCGTCAACTTCGGCGATCAGGCTGGTCTTGTTTGCTTGCGTAACCAGCAGACCGCGAACCAATAGTAAATTAGCGCGACGAGGCGCTTCAGGT
>Ga0182024_10014895_pt1 | contig 14973 bp, 16 predicted proteins | sample P32metaG_FD_120480 | JGI IMG/M metagenome (GOLD analysis project Ga0182024, IMG submission 120480) | Permafrost microbial communities from Stordalen Mire, Sweden - P3-2 metaG (Illumina Assembly) | ecosystem: Environmental > Terrestrial > Soil > Wetlands > Permafrost | place: Sweden: Stordalen... | reverse complement strand
GCAGGATACAACTTCCGGCTGCTCATCCGCTGGCTGAGATTTTTGTTGTGCCGAGTGCTCTGCAACTTGATGGCCGACCTTCAGCTTAAAATCGCCTGAAAAATCAATTCTTCACGGGCGACGGTCTAACCTGGAGACTGGGCGCTGCGTCGCTCATGCCGGCGGGTGGTCGATCCGCCCATGGGGATGGCGCCTGAAACTCATCCGGCTCCCGCCCAAAAGAAGAAGGCGGCGCTCGCGCGCCGCCTTTTGCTTCAAATCACGATTGCCTCACGCGCGGCTTACTTGGCCGGTTGCGCCGCCTGGGCCGCGGCACGGGCCTTCATCTGCGCGTCCAGCTTGTCCATGGCGGCGGATTGCTCCACCGGGGTGAGCTTGACCCATTCCGCGTCATAGCGCTGCTTGCGCGCCATGCGCTGATCGGGCGTCTCGGCCCGGTCATGGGTCATTTCTTCCTGGCGCGCCGCCGCCGCCTGATCCGCCGTCATGCCCATGGTGGCCTTGTCGCGGTCCACGATCATCATCGCCATATCCTGGCGCGAGAAGATGCCGACCCCGCCCTGGGCATTGGACTGCATGGACATGGCGTTGCCGCCGCTCATGCTGTTGCCGCTCATGCTGCCGCCCATCGACTGGGCGAATGCGCCGGTCCCAAGCAATGAAGCCGCGAGCAGTGTCGCAGCCGCGGTCGTCAAAAGAAGTGTGCTGATACGCATGGATAGATCTCCCTGATCTGTTCAGTTTCCGAAGCTTCGAATCGCGCCCCATAGCTATTCGCATGCCGGGACGAAATGGTTACCCACTATAGCATGGCTTGCAACAAAAAGCCCCGCGGGCTTTCGCGCGCGGGGCTTGGGTTTTTCGGGCGTCAGTCGTGCTGGCCGCCCAGGAAATCCTGCTTGCCCAGGGGCACACCCTTGTGGCGCAGGATGTCGTAGCCGGTGGTGATGTGGAAATAGACATTGGGCAGGACCCAATTGTTCAAATAGTCCTTGCCGTTGAAATGGAATTCCCGCTGGGGGAATTTCAAATGAATCTCGCGGTCCTCGGCGCCCTTGAATTTGCCGGCGTCCACGCTTTTGAGGAAGGCGATGGTCTTGGCCAGGCGCGCCTTGAGCTGCGCCACGCTGGTCTCATTGTCTTCGTAGGTGGGAATGTCCACGCCGGCCAGACGGGCGGCGCCGCCCTTGGCCATGTCGGTGGCGATATGTACCTGCTTGGTGAGCGGCAGCATATCGGGGGCCAGCTTGAGTTCGAGATAGGAATTGACGTCCTCGCCCTTCTCCTTGGCATAGGCCTCGGCTTTGGTGAGCACGCTGTGGAGGCTGCCCAGCATGTGCGCCATGGGCGGCACGCAGGCGTCATAGAGGGTAAAAGCCATTTTCTCTCCCTGGGGATTTTTGTCGGCGCGACTTGAGCCTGAAACCAGATTGCAATCAAGCATCCGATCGGCCTATCAAAGCCACGTTTTCATCAAGGTCTTGATCCCATGAGCGATGAGTCCTCAAGTAGCGAAGGACATGAGAAAAGTCTGCCCGACCGGCTTTCCACCGATCCCAAAAGCCCTTTCCATGACGCCCCATTGCTGGAAAAGGGCGTGGGCGTGCGGTTCAACGGGGTAGACCGCAACAATGTCGAGGAATATTGCGTCAGTGAGGGGTGGGTCCGCCTGGCGGTGGGCAAGACCGTGGACCGTCATGGCAACGCGATGACGGTCAAATATAAGGGCAAGGTCGAGCCCTATTTGCGCAATGCTGAATAGCAAGGGGAATGCTTGCCCCTTGGCGGGCGGGCGATTATCACGCGAGCCGTGACCCAACCTTCACAATCGCCCCGCCGTTTACGGCTTTAGCCCATGACCGAACAAGACGGCCTGCCGCTTCCAGAGCGCTATTGGGCGATCCTCACCATCGTCCTGGGCATCGTCATGGCGGTTTTGGACGGCGCCATCGCCAATGTGGCGCTTCCCACCATCGCCCAGGATTTGCACGCCACGCCGTCCTTCTCGGTCTGGATCGTCAATGGCTATCAGCTGGCCATCACCATCTCGCTTCTGCCGCTGGCATCGTTGGGCGAGATCATCGGCTATCGCCGTGTCTATCTGGTGGGGCTTGTGCTGTTCACGGTGGCGTCGCTCTGTTGCGCGCTGGCGCACACGCTTTTGCTGTTGACGGCGGCCAGGGTGCTGCAGGGTTTCGGCGCGGCCGGCATCATGAGCGTGAATGCCGCCCTGGTGCGTTTCACCTATCCCCGCGCGCAACTGGGCCACGGCATCGGCATCAATGCCCTGGTGGTGGCGGTGTCGGCCGCGGTGGGACCGACCATGGCCGCGGGCATTCTTTCGGTGGGGAATTGGCCCTGGCTGTTCGCGGTCAACATTCCCTTCGGCATTGTCGCCTGGTTGGTGGGACGGCGCTTCCTGCCGCACACGCCCAAGGCGCCCCATCCTTTCGATTGGCGCGGCGCGTTGCTCAGCGCCGTCACTTTCGGCATCGGCATCGCCGCCATCGATAGCGTGGGCCATGGCGAGCGGCCCCTGCTGTACATTGTCGAATTCGCTGTCGCCGTCATCGCCGGCGTGATCCTGGTCAGGCGCGAGCGCCACGCCATCTCGCCGCTGCTGCCGCTGGATCTGTTGCGCATTCCCATCTTCTCGCTGTCGATTCTCACCTCGATCGCGTCTTTCTGCGCCCAGATGCTGGCCTATGTGGCGCTGCCTTTTTATCTGGAAGAACGTTTCGGTTATTCCGCCGTCCAGATCGGGCTTCTGATCACGCCCTGGCCGCTGGGCGTGGCCTTGACCGCGCCCATCGCCGGGCGCATGGCCGAACGCTATCCGGCAGGCTTGCTGGGGGGCGTGGGTCTTGTGGTGTTCGCGGCCGGGCTGGCGGCGCTGGCGATGTTGCCGCTCCATCCCAGTTTGACCGACATTGTCTGGCGCATGGCGCTGGCGGGTGCGGGTTTCGGCATGTTCCAGTCGCCCAACAACCGCACCATGATTGCCGCCGCGCCACGCAATCGCAGCGGCGGCGCATCAGGCATGCTGGGCACGGCGCGGCTTCTGGGCCAGACCACCGGCGCGGCTTTGGTGGCGTTGCTTTTGGCGCGCTATGCGGTCGAGGGCACGCGGATTTCGCTGGTCGTGGGCGTGGGTTTCGCCCTGGCGGGCGCGGCGCTCAGTTGCCTGCGTCTGTCCGAAGCGGGCGCGAAGGGCGGCGAGGCCGTGCGCGTGCTGGAAGCGCCGCGGGCGACGGAGCAGTCCTAAACCGCCCGCCGCCCGCTTTGTTATGCGCTCGGATATTTACTTCTGATTGATGGCGAACGAGCCGGGACCGGCCGCGGCCAGGAAGAGAAAGGCAAAGCAGAAACACACCGCCTCGCCGCCGCCATTGAGCAGCGGGAAGTAGTGGCTCTTGGGGAAATGCGCCAGGAAATAAGCAATCGCCATTTCGCCCGAGGCGATGAAGGCGGCATAGCGGCTGAACAGGCCCAGCGCGATCAAGGCGCCGCCCACCACTTCGATCACGCCCGCCGGTCCGGTGGGGAATGACATCAGATTATAGGCATGAACCGTGGCGCCCCCCGCCAAGGGATAATGGAACATCTTGTTCATGCCGTGCTCGAGGAACAAAAGACCGAAAACAATGCGCATGATGCCCTGAAGTTGCGGGGCATATTTATTGAGAAAATCCATGACAGCCCTCCCAGTTGTGGGAGAGACTAAAGCTGGGGTGGGGCCGGTGGAGTAGGGGAGGCCGGATGATCGAAGGCTCTTGTCATTGCGGCCAAGTCCACTGGAGTTTTGACGGCGTCCCTGAGTCGGCGACGGCTTGCAACTGCACCATCTGCCGGCGCTATGGCGTGTTGTGGGCCTATGATTTCGAGGGCGAAAAAATAAAACTCTCGGGCCCCACCCGCGCCTATCTCTGGGGCGAGCGCCATATCGGCTTTCATTTCTGCGAGCATTGCGGCTACGTCGCCTATTGGCGTGCGGTGGCGCCACGGGAGGACGGCCGCCGCCGCGTCGGCGTCAATCTCAGGATGGCCGAACCGGACAGAGGGGCCCGGATTCCCGTCAATCATCTCGATGGCTTGGAGACGTGGAAAAAATTGCCGCGCGAGGGCCGCTGCGTCTCGGACATGTGGTTCTAAATCGAGCGGGAACCCGTCGCGTTGTCCAACAACAATCGGGGCTTTGTCCAATAATAAGCCCGCGCTCCCGGTCCCGAATGGTGATAAAGTCGGGGCGGGAACAGAAGATCACACCGGCATCAGCCGGGGAAAGGGAGACTTTCGTGGAACAGAATCTCGCTATCGGTCAGGACCGCAGGTCATTCTTGGCGCGCGCCGGCGTGTTGGCGCTGGCGCCTTTGGCGGCGAATGTTGCCGCCAGCAACGAGGCGGTGGCCGCGCCCGCGTCTGGCAAATTCGATTTCGACACCCCGCTCAACCGCATCGGCACCGACAGCGTCCATTGGGACATGGCGATCCGCGACGAGCATATGACCAAGATCATTGCCGGCATGGGCGTGGCCGACATGGATTTCCGTTGTGCGCCCGCCATCACCGAGGCGCTGCAGAAGCGGGTGGCGTTCCCCAACTGGGGCTACAATCTGATCGACGTCGATCTTTTCATGGGCAAAGCCGGCAACAGCCCGTTCATCAAAGGCGTGATGGACTGGAACAAGCGCCGCTACGGCATCAATGTGATCGATCCCACAATGATCGGCGTCACCCCCGGCGTGATCCCGGGCATCATCAATGCGCTCCAGGCATTCGCCCCCAAGGGCAGCAAGGTCCTGATGGCGACGCCCAATTACAGCGGCTTCTACGCCGCCATCGGCTTCACCCAGACCGTGCCCGAGGAAAGCCTGATGAAGCAGGTGAACGGACGCTACGAGATCGACTGGGCCGATTTCGAGCGCCGCATGACGCCCGATGTGAAAGTGAGCATCCTGTGCAATCCGCACAATCCGGTGGGTCGCGCCTGGACGCGGGAAGAGCTCACCCGCTATGGTGAGCTTTGCCTCAAGCACAACATCATCGTGCTGGCGGATGAGATCCATTGCGACTTCGTCTCCAAGGGCCAGAAATACGTGCCCTTCTCGACGCTCGCCAGGAACATCGTGGACAACAGCATCACCTTCAAATCGGGCAGCAAATCCTTCTCGCTGGCGGCGATGAAATGCGCCTGGTTCTTCTCCACCAATCCCAAATTGTTCCAGGCCACCAACGCCAAGGCTTTCCCCACCATTTCCAATCCGGCGATGGTGGCCGAACAGGCGGCCTATGCCGGCGGCGAGGAATGGCTCACGCAATGCGTGGATTATATCGACGGCAATCTCGGTTTCGCCCATCAATACATCACGTCCAACATCCCGCTGATCAAGATCGGCAACAAGCCGGAAGGCACCTATCTGATGTGGCTGGATGTGAGCGCGGTTGCCGACAAGGTGGGCGCCAAGAAGATGGCCGATCAGGCCAACAGCAAGCCGATGGGGAAAAATCCCTTCACCGGCGGGCCCGTCACGGTTTCCCAGGCGGACATCCTCAGCCACTGGTTCGCGCAGAATTCCAATGTCTTCCTGGAATCCGGCTCGGGTTTTGGCCTGGGCGGTGAGAACCATTTGCGCATGAACATCGCCACCTCGCGCCGCACGCTAAAAGCGGCACTGGACAGCGTGTCGGGGGCGTTGAAGAACCTGGCCTGAATTTTCTGACCTGACATGGGCCCGGATCGCCCGACGATCCGGGTCTTTTTCTATGCGCGGTGCTTGTCCCTATGCATGGCGCTTGGGCCGGCGGACGGTCCTGACCTTCCCGCTGCTGCCGCCGCCGCAATAGAAGATGTCGCCGCCGTCGGACTCAAGTCCCGAGACGTACATCCCCTCCGACATCTCCAGGCTCTCCAGCACTTCGCCGCTCTTGGGGTCCACGCGCCTGAGCTCGCTTTCGTCGCCTTCCCAAGTGCCGTGCCACAGCTCGCCCTCGACCCAGGTGACGCCGGTGACGAAACGATTGGATTCAATGGTGCGAAGGACCTTTCCGGTTTCGGGATCGATCTGATGAATCTTGCGGTCGCGATATTGTCCCACCCACAGCGTGCCTTCCGCCCAGGCCAGGCCAGAATCCCCGCCGCCACCGGGGGCGGGGATGGTGGAGAGCACGCGGCCGGTCGCGGGATCCACTTTCTGGATGCGGTCCTCGGAAATCTGGAACAGATGCGTTCCGTCGAACGCCGTGCCGGCATGGGCGGCGACGTCAAGCGCGCGCGCGGGCTGGCCACTTTCGGGATCGAAGGCTTTCAACGTGCCTCCGTTGGCGAACCAGACCTGCTTGCCGTCATAGGAGACGCCATGGACATGCTCGCACCCCGGAAAGGGTCCATATTCGCGCAATATTTTGGCCGCTGATTTTTTCATGGCACCCATCCTAGCCGCCCGGCAGCGGGGCGGGGAGTAACAAGGCCGTCGTGAATCCGGGAAGGGGCGGGGTTATCCAGCGCCGGGCGCGGCCCCGGCCGAAGGACTGGATTTTTCCCACTGCGGCCAAGGCGTCGAGCGCTCGCTGCACGCTGCGCTGGCTCAAGCCCAGCGCCAGCGCCAAGGCCGAACTTGACCAGGATTCCCCGTCGGCCAGGAAGGCCAGCACCGCCGCGTGGGCGTCTTCGACGGGCCGCGCCAGCACCGCCACGGCGCGCGGGGGGCGCGGCTTGAGCGCGAAGCCGTCCTTGGTCGCCTCCACATCCGCCAGCGTCCCGAGCGCCTTGCGCAGCCGCCCGATCTCGACCCGCAGCCGCGCGCGATGGGATTCGTCGGCCTCTTTCCCCCGGAAAGCGCGCGCGATCAGCACAGCCCTGGGCACATCGCCGGGCCAAGCTTCGCCCAGCGCGCGCGCCAAGGCGAACAGCACCGGACGCCTGGCGAGCGCCGCGATGGTGCGCCCGTCGCGCACCGCGTGGCGGGTGGCATCCACCACCAGCACCCCGGATGCCAGCAACGCTTCGACGTCTTCCAGCAACAGATGCTGTTCCTTGTCCCGCGCGATCAGGCGCGCCGCCGGCGTGGTCAGCATCAGGGACGCGTTTTCGACTTCCGCCATCAAAGCGGGGATACCGGCCTGCCGCGCGGCGCGTTCGGCCTCTTTCAGCGCGTCACGCGCCGTCTTGGTCCGAAGGCGCCGCATCGCGATCCCCGCGACCATCAGTTCATGCGCCGCCCTGAGCGCGGGCGGGAAGGGCGCGGGATCGAGCCGGGCAAGCTTGCGCTCAGCCTCGTCCAGGCGCCCGATCAAAAGCAAGCGGCGAACTTCCAGATAGCGCGCATGCGCGGCGTTGAGCGTGTCGCCATGGTGTTCCAATGTCGCGCGCGCCGCATCGAGCGATTTCGCGGGCCAGCCCAGATCGCGCGAGGCCAGCGCGATCTCGGCCTCGGCGACAATGCAGCGGGCGCGGGCCACCGCTTCCCGGGGGCCGAAGGCGCGCGCCGCACTTTTGAGCAGGGCTTTGGCGCGGGAAAGATCGCCCAGTTGCGCCATGGCGATGCCGCGCAGCGCCAGCGCCGGGGCGTCGTTGCGCAGCGCCACCCGCTTCAAAGCGCCCAGCGGGTCACCCGCCGCCAGCGCCCGTCCCGCGGCTGTGATCAGGGAGTCCATTCAAATCCCGCCACACTTGTCACTCCCGCCATTCCCAGCCTGATACTAAATCTATTTTCGCTGACAATTGCTTCGATTTGATGGAGAGACATATGGACAGGAACAAGACAATGAACATGCCCCCGGTCGTGTCGCCACAGGACTGGGAGGCCGCGCGCCAGGAGATGCTGGTAAAGGAAAAGGGCCTGATGCGGGCCCGCGACGCGCTCGCCGCCGAACGCCGCCGGATGCCGTGGATGGCGGTCGAGAAGGCCTATGAATTCGAAGGGGCCAAGGGGAAGGTCAGCCTGCTCGACCTGTTCGAAGGCCGCCGGCAGCTGGTCGTCTATCGCGCCTTCTTCGAGCCGGGAGTATTCGGCTGGCCCGACCATGCCTGCCGCGGCTGCTCGCTGGGCGCCGACCAGGTCGCCCACCTGGCGCATCTGAACGCGCGCGACACCACGCTCGCCTACGCTTCGCGCGCGCCGCAGGCGGACATCGCCCGCCTGAAAGCGCGGATGGGATGGAAGATGCCCTGGTACACAATCACCGACAGTTTCGACAGGGACTTCGGTGTCGACGAGTGGCACGGCCACAACGTGTTCATTCGCGACGGCGAGCGTGTGTTCCGCACCTATCTCATCAATAGCCGCGACGACGAGGCGATGGGGACCGTCTGGAGCTACCTCGATATCACCCCGCTCGGCCGTCAGGAGAGTTGGGAGGATTCGCCCGCGGGCTATCCCCAGACCCCGCCGTACAAATGGTGGAACTGGCACGACAATTACGGCGCCGGGGCTTCGCCCGACCCGAAATGGGCCGCGGTGTCCGACGCCGGAGAAGCCGCCCTTCGAAAGGCTTCGACGCCCGCATAGGCTTTAATCGTCCCACGACATCAACCGACAGGAGACAAACATGACGACGCAACACACCACCGCGACGCGGGAAGAATGGCTGGCCCAGCGGCTGGACCTGCTCAAGGCCGAAAAGGAATTCACGCGGCAGGGCGACGCGCTGGCGCGGCGCCGCCAGGCGCTGCCCTGGGTCAAGGTGGACAAGGATTACCGCTTCGAAACCGACGACGGTCAAGCTTCGCTGGCCGACCTATTCAACGGGCGTTCGCAGCTTCTGGTCTATCATTTCATGTTCGGCCCGGATTACGCCGCGGGTTGCCCGTCCTGCTCGGCCATCGCCGACGGGTTCGAGGGGTTCGCCGTCCATCTCGCCAACCATGACGTGACGCTGATGGCGGCGTCGCGCGCCCCGCTGGCCAAGCTCCAGGCCTACAAGAAGCGCATGGGATGGCATTTCCCCTGGGTGTCGTCGCATGGCGGCGAATTCAATTTCGACTTCAATGTCTCGATCACGCCGGAACAGCAGCGCCAGGGCGGCGTCGAATACAATTACGCGGTGAACCGCCATCCCATTGATGTCAATCCGGCGCCCGCGCCCGTTTCCCTGTTCGCCGCCATGTGCGGCACTGACGCGGCCACTTATCGGCGCGACCGGCCGGGCATGAGCAGCTTCGTGCTCAAGGACGGCGTGATCTATCACACCTATTCCACCTATGCGCGCGGACTGGACGGGCTGTGGGGCATGTATCAGTGGCTCGACCGCGCGCCGCTGGGCCGCAATGAAAAGGGGCCGTGGTGGAAGCGTCACGATGAATATGCGCGCTGACGATCGAAGCTTCTTCGCCGTGTCGGGGCTGCTGTTCCTGGGCAGCGCGGCGGTGACGATCCTGTGGTGCGTGTCCATGCCTATGCATGGTGGCGGGACGATGGCGATGGCGGGCATGGCTTGGCCCGCCGCCGCTTTCTCGTTTCTTGCGATGTGGCTGGTGATGATGGCGGCGATGATGCTGCCGTCGCTGGCGCCCATGCTGGCGGGCTATCGCCGGGCGGTGGCGGCGCCGGCGGGCCCGCGCCTGGATGGGCTCACCGCGCTGGCGGGCGCGGGCTATTTCTTCGTCTGGACCTTGTTGGGAGCGGCTGTGTTTGCGCTCCGCGCGACACTGGCGGCGCTGGAGATGCAGCTTCCGGCGCTCAGGCATGCCGTTCCCTTCGCGGCCATCGCCGTCATCCTGATCGCGGGCGCGTTCCAGTTCACTTCGGCGAAGGCCCGCGCCCTGGCCTGCTGCCGGGAAGCACCCCAGCGCGTTGCGGCGGATAAGGTGGCCGCCTGGCGCCATGGCCTGCGCCTGGGCCTGCACTGTGCCGGTTGCTGCGCCAATCTCACCGCGATCCTGCTGGCGGTCGGCATGATGAATCTCGCCGCCATGATCGCCCTGACAGCGGCCATCACCGCTGAGCGTCTCATGCCCGCCGGCGGGCGTGTCGCGCGGGCCATCGGCGCCGCCGCGCTTGTGGCGGGGTTGTTCCTGGCCACGCAGGCTTTGGCCATCTGATAAGCCCGTTTGCCTGATAGCCTGTTTGTCAGGTACGCACGCGCCGTTCTAAGCTTCGCCCCAGAACAAGGTCTTGGATGGGGCGAATGAAACGGAAAATCCTGATTGCATGCGCGGCGCTGGCGCTGGGCGCGGGTTTCGCCTGGCGGATGGCCAATGCCGCATCCCCGCCCACGCTGGTCGTCACCGATGCCGGACAGCTTCGCGGCAAGGTCGAGGGCGATGTGGTGAGCTTTGAGGGCGTGCCGTTCGCGGCGCCTCCGGTCGGCGCGCTGCGCTGGCATGAACCCATGCCGGTCCGCCCCTGGGCGGGCGTGCGCGATGCGCTCGCCTACGGTGCGCCTTGCGCCCAGGCGGCAATGGGCTGGAACGACAATGTCGCCGCCAAGAGCAGCGAGGATTGCCTCTACCTCAATGTCTGGGCACCTGTGCGCCACACCGGCGCGCTGCCGGTCCTGATCTTCTTTCCCGGCGGCGCTTATCACGGCGGCTCGGCGGAAGGCTTGAGCGGGATCGAACCCTCTTACGACGGCGCCAAACTGGCGGCGCGCGGGATCATCGTGGTGACGGCGAATTACCGGCTGGGGATGTTCGGCTTCCTGGCCCATCCGGACCTCACCGCGGAATCGCCGCATCACGTCTCCGGCAATTATGCGCTACTGGATAACATCGCGGCGCTGAACTGGATCAAGGCCAATATCGCCCGCTTCGGCGGCGATCCCGGGCAGGTGACGATCTCCGGCCAGTCGGCGGGCGCCTTCAGCGTGGGCTTCCTGATGACCTCGCCCTTGGCCAAGGGCTTGTTCGCCCGCGTCATCGCCCATAGCGGCACGGCGGTGGGCCGGGCGGGTCAGCCCGATCTTGCCCAGGCCGAAGCGGCGGGCGCGAAATTCGTGAAAGGCTTCGGCGGGGACGATCAGGGCATGATCGCGCGCTTACGCAAATTGCCGGCCCGGGACCTGATCAAGGTCATGATGGCCACGCCCACGTTTCACGCCAGCGAGCCCCGAGGTACGGTGGTGGACCATTACGTCTTTCCCGAGCAGCCGGCCCTGGTGTTCCAGGCCGGGCGCGAGGACCCGGTGCCCCTGATGGTGGGCAACACGGCGCGCGACGGCGATGAGGACAGTATGGGAGTCTCCGGCACGCCCAAGGCGGACGCGACCCTGGCCGACAAGGCGCGGCCCATCAGCGCCACGCACAAGGTGACGCCCTTGGGCAGCGACGGCCTGAAGCAGGTTCAGGCCTATTACGCCAAATATGGCGATCTGGCGGGGCAGGCGGCCAAACTCTATGGCGATGCGAAAACCACCGTGCCGGTGGATGGCGACGCGATCAACGCGTTCGAGACCGACACCGATTTCCGCTGCGGGGCGGATTTGGTCGCTGAGTGGCATTCCCATGTCGCGCCCACCTGGCAATTCCAGACGTCGGCCGGTTATGAACCGTTGGGCGCGGTGCATCTGTGGGACATGTTCTATCTGTTCGGCTGGCTGAAAGCTCCCGCCGACCAGCCGCGCGACCTCAAGCTGGTGGACCAGATGCAGGGCTATTGGGCCGCCTTTGTGAAAAGCGGCGATCCGAACGCGCCGGGCCTTCCGTCATGGCCCAAAAGCGGCGCGGGCAATGCCTATCTGGATTTCACCTCCAACGGCGCGGCGGCCAAGAAGGATTTGCGGGCGGCGGCGTGTGGGATTTATGCGCGGAAGGCCGAGCAGGATTTGGCGGCGCTGGGACGGGCGGGACACTAGCGGCGCGCCGGTCTTGCAAGGCTAAATACGCTTGGCATCCCGAATGTTGCGCAAAAAAGCACGGGTTCGCTCCCGTTTAGGCTCACCGAAGATCTGCTCGGGGGGCCCTTGTTCATAGACGGAGCCGTCGCATAGAAAACAGACTTTGGTCGATACCTCGCGGGCGAATCCCATCTCGTGCGTCGCAAGCAGCATGGTCATGCCTTCTTCCGCCAGGTTCCGCACGATGCCCAGGACCTCGGACACCAGCTCCGGATCCAGCGCGGAGGTGATCTCGTCCAGAAGGAGAACCATGGGATCCATCGCCAGGGCGCGAACGATGGCGACGCGCTGCTGCTGACCGCCGGACAGCCGGTCGGGATATTCCTTTGCCTTTTGTGCCAGGCCGAAGCGGGTGAGCAACGCCATGGCGCGTTCTTCCGCCGCCGCCTTGGACAATTTCAGAACCTTGATGGGAGCCAGAGTTACGTTTCCCAATACGGTCATGTGCGGGAACAGATTGAAGCCCTGAAACACGATGCCGATGTCCCGGCGCAGCGCGTTGATATCCACGCCCAGCCCGGTGATGCGGTCGCCATGAATGAGAATCTCGCCATGGTCGATTGCCTCAAGGCCGTTGATGCAACGCAGCAACGTCGATTTCCCTGAACCGGATGGCCCGATGATCGAGACAACTTCATGCTCCTCGACCGACAGCGACAGACGGTTGATGACCGGCAAATCGCCATAGGACTTGGAGATGTCGCGGATTTCGATAAACGCCATGGCTCTCAGGCGCCGGCCCGCAAACGGGCGCGATCCCGCCGCATCATCCGGTCGACAAAACGCGATTGGGGGATTGAAATGACGATGAACAGAACCGCCACCGTCGTGACCGCCGAAAGATTGTAGTGGTTGGTGGCGATCAGCATGGATTGATTGAAGGAATCTATGACGCCGACAACGCTGACCAGCGCCGTATCCTTTTGCAAAGCGATGAACTCATTGAGCAATGGCGGGATGATGTGGCGCACCCCCTGCGGCACGATCACGAAACGCATGGTCTGCATGTACGAAAGACCCAGCGAACGCGCCGCCGCCGCCTGGCTCCAATGGATGCTCTGGATGCCGGCGCGATAAATCTCCGCCGTATAGGCGCCGACCGTGAGCGTCAGCGCCACAATCACGAATGTTATCAATGAAAAGTCCTTGAGGATCGGTGCGCCGGTCAAGGGCACGCCGAAACCCACCAGATAGATCATCAGGACAGCGGGAATGGCGCGGAAGATGTCGACATAGGTCGCCGCTATGATGCGCAAAGGCTTTCCCGCCGTCCCCGGCGCCAGCATCGCCAACGCCACGATCAAACCCCAGATCAAAACCAGGATTTCGGTGACGGTGAAGATTTCGACATTGACCCAGAATGCCCTGAGCACCAGGGGAAAACTTTCGACCATCAGGGGGACAAAGAAAAAGGTCTTCGCCACGGCCTGATTGTTTGCCAGGAGAAACTGAACAGCCAGCACCGCGACGAACTGGCCGAACGCATATCCCATGGCCACCCAGGCCCGGCTCTGTGCCTCGGATCGCGCCACGCGGGCGGCCACGACATCATTGCGTGCGACCGCGCGGCGAACCTCCCGCCAGCGCGTGAAAACCCGGGTCAAGGGAAGCGCGATCAGGATGGATGCCAGGGCCAGGAGCACAGCGAGGGCAGAGACCAGCCAGTTTGCAAAGCCGGTTTGGAGCAACGCCGCCCGCAGCCCCGCGATGGTGTAGAGGCTGGCGGCTTCGATCACCGCCACCATCACCAGCGCGGCGAGGGCCAGCGCGTTGGGCGCGGCCGGCATGCCGCCGATGTTCAGCCGGCGTTGCGTTGAATCGGCCATGACAGCTCCTTCACGGCGTGAAAACCGGCAATCTGGCGGGATCGATGCCCAGGCCCGGGGTGAGATAGGTGTTCGTCAGCCGCTGCAAGGTGCCATCATTCTTGAAATCGTCAATCAGCTTGTTGAACGCGGCCAGGTTCGGGGAATCCTTGTTGACGAGGCCGCCCCATTTCTCACCCATGTCATAGCGCCCGGCCACCCGGAACGCGCCATGCGATTGCTTCGCCTGGGCCAGGACGGTGGGCGTGTCGTAGAGCACGACGTCCACCTGGCCGGCCGCCAAAGAGGCGAACATGGGCGCGGTTTGGGGAAAGACCCGGGGAGGCTGAACGGGTTTGATGTGATCCGTCACATAATAATAGGTGGTGGTTCCCTGCTCGACGGCAAGGCGCATCTTTTTGATCGTGTCCTTGTCCACTTTGGTCCCGGCCCTGACCAGGACGCCCTGGTCGGAGCTGTAATAGGGTTCAGTGAAATTCACGACCTTCTTGCGCTCATCGGTGATGGTGATCTGGCTCAGGGCGATATCGAATCCTTTTGCTTGACCGGTGAGAACCTGCGCAAAGGAGCGGTTCACCACGATCACGCGATCCAATCCGGCGCGCCAGGCCATGTTGGCGGCCATGCAGTATTCAAAGCCGTCCTTGATGGTGTCGGGCGAGTCGCCATTCCACCATCCCGGCGCGGGCAAATCCGGCCGCACCGAGAGGGCGCCCGGAACCAGTGTCACCAGCCTGACCGATCCCCGCTGGCCGGACACTTTGCAATTCCCATAATCCGGCGCGGCCGCGGCACGGCTGGCGAAATCGCACAGCAACAGCGACAGCAGAAGCAGCCGCACGCCAGGAACCGGCATGGGCCTCATAACGCCACTACCGTGGCGGGCTGCGCGATGCCGCCATGCGGCTTGCCGGCTGCGACGTCGCCCCACAGGACGGCATGATCATCGGGCAGGGCGCGCGAATTCGGCACCGAGAGCCACAGGCGCATGAGCGTGCGGTTCTGGCCCGCGCTTTCGTCATCCTTGAATGCGGTGCGGCCATGGTAGATGACGTGGTTGTTCAGCAGTTGAATGTCTCCAGGCGCAAAACGCATCTCGAAACATTCTTCCTCCGCCACATCCAGCAACATTTGGATGGCCTCGTGTTCGGCATCGGTCAGCTTGCGCGCATGGGGCAGCATCCGAGCATACTCGATATAGGTGAGCGAAAAATGGCTGGTCAGCTTGCCGTCACGCACTCCGAATACCGGCAAATCGTATGTCACATGCTCGCCGCCCGCTTCTTCGCCGAACCGGCTGCGCGGTATGGGTCTG
>Ga0182024_10014894_pt1 | contig 14973 bp, 15 predicted proteins | sample P32metaG_FD_120480 | JGI IMG/M metagenome (GOLD analysis project Ga0182024, IMG submission 120480) | Permafrost microbial communities from Stordalen Mire, Sweden - P3-2 metaG (Illumina Assembly) | ecosystem: Environmental > Terrestrial > Soil > Wetlands > Permafrost | place: Sweden: Stordalen... | reverse complement strand
GTTCTTTTCCTCCGATATTTATGGTCCGGCGATCTATTGGAATCCCGGGAAAGACCTGCGTTTGGGCAAAGCGGCAGCGCAGTTGTATGGGGCCTTCGGATTCGTCGAGCAGATGCGGATTCAATCTGCCACGGGCAACTTGGGAATCGGGACCCAGAATCCGGGATCGAAACTGGATGTGAGCGGCAATATCAACTTCAGCGGGAGCGTCCAGTATCAAGGGAGCCCGGTGCTGCAATTTCCCGGTGGCGGGTCCAGCCAAAACATCGCCTTGGGACTCCTAGCGCTGCAAAGCAACACCACCGGGGTAGCAAACGCGGCAACCGGCTATGCTGCGCTGCAGTCCAATACCACCGGGACCTTCAACACGGCCAGCGGCGACCAAGCGCTGCAGGACAACACCACCGGGAACTTCAACACGGCCAGCGGCTACTCAGCGCTACAGAACAACACGATCGGGCTCGACAATACGGCCACAGGCTCCGGCGCGTTGGGTAGCAACACTACGGGGAGCTACAACACGGCGATCGGTTTTTCTGCGCTGCAAAGTAACACCGTCGGAATTGGAAACACAGTTGCCGGTATCAACGCGATGCAATCCAATATCAGTGGGAGCGACAACACCGCGATGGGAGGGGCCGCGCTGTCAGCTAACACCTCTGGAGGGAGTAACGCGGCTTTCGGCGCCGATGCTCTTATTGGCAATACCACGGGCACGAATAACACGGCTATCGGCCCCTTCACAATGTACCTGAATACCGCCGGTAGCCAGAACACAGCCATCGGCTACACTGCTCTGTCAAGCCTCGGCACAGGAAGCAATAACATCGCTATAGGGTATAGAGCCGGACTCTTCATCCCGAGTGGGAACAGCAATAATATCGAGATTGGGAACCAAGGCGTCTCCGCCGACATCGGCACGATCCGGATCGGAGACCCGACGATGCAGACATCCTTCTTCGTGGCGGGCGTGAACGGCGTTAATCTTGGCGGCGACTCAAATGCCGTCGGCGTCCTGATCGACACCGTGACGGGCCAGTTGGGCGTGGCGAGTTCCTCACGGCGATACAAGGAAGACATCGAGGACATGGGCGAGGCTAGTCATGATCTGATGCGGTTGCGGCCGGTCACCTTTCGTTATAAGAAACCTTTTGCCGATGGTTCCCAGCCGATTCAATATGGCTTGATCGCGGAGGAAGTCGCCGAGGTCTACCCGGACCTGGTCGCGCACTCGGCGGATGGACAGATCGAGACGGTGAAGTATCAGGTGCTCGATTCGATGCTGCTGAATGAAGCGCAGAGGCAGTATCAGCACGGGCAGCAGCAGGATGAGACCATTCGGCGGCAGCGGGAGCAGGTCGCACAGCAGCAGGAGCAAATCAGGAGCCTGGAGGCTCGGCTGGCGGCGCTGGAGGGGTTGTTGTCGGGGGAGGCTCCGAGTGCGGCGACGGCGGGGCGGTGAAGCGCCGGGGGACAGATCGTCGAAGGGATGGTGACGAAGTTGGGGGTGGTGCGCACAGCTCCGTCGTGCGCTGTCGCGCGTTGGCTCCGGAACCCGGAGCCAAACGGTCGCGGTTCTGTAAGCGGATGTGGTCCCCCACCTTGACGGGTGGGGCTGGAGGCCCCGGAACCGGAACATTTAGGCCGCTCCCTTGGCGCAAGCGCAGCTTGGTCGGAAGAGTGCGCATTGAACGCATTAGGATGATGAGGTCCAGATCATTTAGGCCGCTCCCTTGGCGCAAGCGCAGCTTGGTCGCGGCTCGTAAAGGTCGTTGGTCGCGGGTCGGTAGACGGATGTGAGCCCCCACCCTGAAGGGTGGGGCTGGAAAGACGCGCGCGCCCTGACGGGCGCGCCTCACAAAGCCAGGTTCATGCGCTTGAGGGCCTGCTGAAATCGCGGCTCGGAATGCAGGGAGGCGAGTCTCGGATCTACTTTCGTAAAGACACCGACCATGCCGCGAGCATCGCAGGCCTTGTCCAGACTGATGAGTGCATTGTCGACGTCGCCCAGGCCCACATAGATCAACGTCAGCGAGATGAAATCGATGGTTTCCCGTTCCGCCCGGTCCTTTAGCTCTTCGAGAATCCGCGTGGCTTCCGCGGTGTTCCCGGCAGCGGCGTGAGCGTGTCCCAGGGCGCCCACCGCCCACGACACGCCCCCGCGGCACAGATCGACGGCGGTTTGCAACTCCCGGATCGCCTGCGGATATTTTTTCTGAACGACATAGGTCAGGCCCAGCCAATGTCTCAGAAGAAAATAATCCGGATCGGTCTCGAGCCCCTTCAAGCTCCGCTCGACTGCTTCGTCGTAGCGGCGGGAGGCAATGGCGTTCCATGCCGCTGCATGCATGACCACGGGTGACAACGGCTCCAATTCCATTCCACGGCGGATCTGCTGTTCGGCCTCTTCGAAACGCCCAGTAGCGGAGAGGGTGACTGCGTACCAATACGGCGTCACCCAATAGCCGGGGTTCAGTTCAAAGGCTCGCTGAAACTCCTTCTCGCCGCCGGCCCAGTCCCAATCCAGAAACGCGAGGATGAAGCCCAGCGATGCATGACCTTCGGCCAGCTCGTCGTCGAAAGCGACCGCGGCCACGGCAGCCGCTTTGGCGCGGGCGAGGGACTCCTTGGGAGGAAGAATCGAATACAGGCCGAGAATGCTATAGCAATCCGCCAGACCGGAATAAGCCAGCGCGTAGCCGGGATCTTTTTCGATCGCCTTCTGAAAGTATTCGATGCCTTTCTGGATGTGGTCCGGCGTCCTTTTGGCCCAGTGATGCCGGCCCCGCAGATAGAGCTGGTAAGCCTCGGTATTTTCGGTGGAGCGCTTGGTCAGGCGAGTCTTCTCTTCGCCGGTGAGCTTCATGCGCAGACTTTCGGAGATCTTGCGGGCGATCTCCTCTTCGAGCGCGAAGATGTCGGAGAGTTTGCGCTGGTAGCGTTCGCCCCAGAGCTGAGTGCCGGCGGCGATGTCCATCAGCTCGGTGCTGACCACCAGATTCTCGCCGCGCTGGATCACGCGACCGGTCAGCACCACGCGCACATTCAGCTCGCGTCCTACCATCAGCGGGTCCACTTCCCGCGTTTTATATCTAAACGCGGTGCTCCGCGGGGTGACGCGCAGTTGCGCGATCTGGGTCAGGCTGTTCAGGATGCTCTCGGTGATGCCATCGCACAGGTATTCGGTGTCGGGATCGTTGCCGGCATTGGTGAAGGGGAGCACGGCGATCGAGTCGATGGCGCGCGAGGGCTGCGCGGCGGAGGACTGCGCGGCGGTGAGGATCGCCTTAAGATGAAAGGCCAAGTCACGCGCAGACTGAAAGCGCTGGTCCGGGTTCTTTTCGAGGCAATGGTGGATCAGGCGGTCGAGTTCGGAAGGAACGTGGGCTCCGGAGGCCGACAGCTCGCCAGGGGGGTCGCGCAGAATCGACGACATGGTTTCGGCGGGGGTGTCGCCTCGAAAGGCGCGTTGCCCGGAAAGCATCTCGTAGAAGACGCATCCGAGCGAGAAGATGTCGCTGACCGGTCCGGCGGGGGTGCCGCGAACCTGTTCGGGGGACATGTAGCCGGGAGTGCCCAGCAGCATGCCGGCTTCGGTTTGAGTTTCGGCGTCGGGGCCGGTGCGGGCGGCTTCGACGCGCGCGAGTCCGAAATCCAGGACTTTGACGCGGCCGTCGGAGGTGAGGAAAATGTTTTCCGGCTTCAGGTCGCGGTGGACGATGCCTTTGGAGTGGGCCGCTGCGATCCCTTCGGCAAGAGCCGCTCCGATTTCGGCGGCTTTGCGCCACGGCAGCGGGCCTCGCTTAAGGCCTTCGCGCAGCGGTTCACCATCGAGCAGCTCAGTGACGGCGTAACTGAATCCGTTCTCGGTTCCGGTATCGAAAATCGCCAGCAGGTTGGGGTGCGAGAGCGCCGCGACGGCTTTGGTTTCGCGGACGAACCTCGCCAGGGCTTGAGGATTGTGCGACAGGTGCTCCGGCAGGACCTTGACCGCTACGTCGCGATCAAGACGGGAGTCGCGAGCGCGGTATACTTCGCCCATGCCACCGGCTCCAATGGATGCGACGATCTCATACGGGCCTAGACGGGTTCCGGGGGCTAGAGGCATGAGTGTCCAATCATTCTAGCTCAGTCCACGGAGCGCCGTAGCGAGAACGGAGAGAGACCGACGTGTCCGCTTGAGGTAGGATCCCCGCTCTGACGGGCGGGGCGTGAAGATCCCGGAACATTTAGGCCGCTCCCTTGGCGCAAGCGCAGCTTGGTCGCGGCTCGGCAAAACAAGAAAACTGGCAGGCGACAAGATCGCCTTCCCAACATCGCCGCCTCCGCAAGAAGACGCCCTGGTCGCCGGCATTGAACTTCGAGTCAACCACGTGACACAATACGTGTCTATGGCGTCGCCTCCGATCGTGTTTCCGCCGACGCTGTGGTCGAACCAGGACATTGTCGTTTACCACGGCACCGTGGACACATTTGCGGCGGCTATCGTGGCGAGCCCGATCCGCGTCCGGCTCGGGAAGCCCAATACTGACTTTGGGCCTGGGTTCTACACCACAACATTGAAGCGTCAAGCTCAGACGTGGGCCGCTCAGATCTCAGCGACCCGGTCTGGGACCAGCCCTGCCGTGATTGAGATTACGATCAACAGACTTTCCCTTGCCGCTCTGGAGGCTGTCGCATTTGTGCGTGGCGATTTCGACGCCGAAGATTACTGGAGCCTGATTCACCACTGCCGGAAAGGTGGGTTGGACCATGGCCGCCCGCTGCCAGAACAGTACTACGACGTTGTTTACGGTCCTGTGGCCGCGTTCTGGAATCAGAGAATGATCGTCGCAGATGCGGATCAGATCAGCTTCCACACCGCCGCAGCCGAAGTGGTGTTGAACTCCGGTTCCCGAAGGAGGATCATATAAGTATGGTTGCGGCGGCAGTGACACCACGTTTTTGGGCGGCGGTCGAAGATTGCCTGGTGACCTTCCATCAGTTAAAGCGTTGCGAAGCGGCGGAGAAGGTGACGACTCTTTGGCGGCGGCTTCCCACCGCACTGGACGACTCCCAGCCTGCAATGTCGGATATGATCTACCACGCGGAGCCCTGGCAGATCGCCTGCAATCTGGCGGACAGCGATCTGCCGGTTGCCGGGCACCAGGCAGCATATCGGGCGTTGCTCGTACGGAACGGGTTGTAGGCACCGGTTTTCCTCGCGGAGGAGCGCACGCCCCGGAGATGCTCGGGAGCTCAGGACGATATCAGTGAGCGCAGTGCGGGTTAGACCGGATCGGTGTCCTTGCGGTTCAACTCTTCCGAGAGAATGATGGCCTCGGCCAGATCCTTCATGGGGCGGCGCAGGCGGCGGCTCTCATTGCGCATCCTGAGATAGGCTTCTTCCTCGGTGAGATTCTGGCGGCGCTGGAGGATGCCCTTGGCGCGCTCGACAGCCTTGCGGGTTTCGAGCTGGCGCTTCATGTCGGCGGTCTCTTCGGCCAGGCGCGCGTTTTCTTCCTCCAGCAGGCTGCGGGAAATCGCGCTACCCATCTGTTCGCCCACAAACTGGATGGTCGCGATCTCGACCGCTGCGTGCTCGTGCTCCTCGCGGTGATGGACGTTGATGACGCCGATGGCCTTGCCCTTGTTCACCAGCGGCACGGAGAGAAACGCTTCATAGGTATCTTCGATGAGCACGGGAAAGATTTTGAAGCGCGGATCGTTGGCGGCGTGCGCGGAGAGCGCGACCGGAGCCTGATGCTCGGCGACCCACCCGGTGACGCCTTCACCCATCTTGATGCGCACGCGGCCCATGTCGGCTACATGCGGGACCAGCGAAGCGCGCAGCACGAAATCGGCGGTGCCTTCCTCGAAGAGATAAACCAGACACGCGTCGCAATCGGTGACCTGCGCGGTTAAGCCGACGATCTCGCCCAGCATTTCGTCGAGTGAAATTTCGGAGCTGACGATCCTGCTGACGCGATGCAGAATCGAAACATTATCGTGGTCCATGCGGGAATCGATGTAGGGCTCACTAGCTATCATCTAACGAGCGTATCGTCCGACGCCACGGAGGTCCAATCAATACTTTCTATGAGGGGTATCGAGTGTGCGGCACGGTCCGCCAAGTGCATGATGCGGCGGAGGTTCTTAAATACCGGGACAAAGTACCAGATCGGGGTATAAGCTAGCAGTATGCGAACCGAATGGATAGCGCGGCGCTCCGATGACCGCATCCGCACGCAGATTCATTATGCCCGCCAGGGGCGGATCACGGAAGAGATGGAATACGTCGCCAAGCGCGAGCGCCTGGAGCCGGAGACGGTTCGCGATGAGGTGGCGCGCGGGCGCATGATCATCCCGGCCAACGTCAATCACAAAAATCTGGAGCCGATGTGCATCGGAGTCGCGTCGCTGTGCAAGGTGAACGCGAACATCGGGAACTCGTCGACCACTTCGAATATTTCCGAAGAACTCGACAAGCTGCATTACGCGGTCCACTATGGCGCCGATACGGTGATGGATCTTTCGACGGGCGGCGACATTCCGCGCATTCGCCAGGCGATCATCGACAATTCGCCGGTGCCGATCGGGACGGTGCCGATCTATGAAGCGCTGGCGCGCGTACGGCGCGTGGAGGATTTGAACATTCAGGTGATGCTCGAAGTGATCGAGGAACAGGCTCGGCAGGGCGTCGATTACATGACCATTCACGCCGGTGTGCTGGTGCAATACGTACCGCTGACCACCGGGCGCGTCACTGGGATCGTGAGCCGCGGCGGCGCGATTTTGGCGGAGTGGATGGTGAAGAATCATCGGCAGAATTTTCTGTATGAGCACTTCGAAGACATCTGCAAAATCTTCCAGAAATACGATGTGACTTTTTCGCTGGGCGATGGTTTGCGTCCTGGGTCGCTGGCGGATGCGAGCGATCGAGCGCAGTTTGCCGAACTCGAAACGCTCGGGGAATTGACCAAGATCGCATGGAAATACGATGTTCAAGTAATGATCGAAGGTCCTGGTCATATTCCCATGGATCAAATCAAGATGCAGGTCGATAAAGAACTTGAGATTTGTCACGAGGCGCCGTTCTACACGCTGGGTCCCCTGGTGACGGATTTCGCGCCGGGCTACGATCACATCACGTCGGCGATTGGAGCGGCGATGATCGGGTGGCACGGCGCATCGATGCTGTGTTACGTGACGCCGAAGGAACATCTAGGGCTGCCGAATCGGGAGGACGTGAAGCAGGGGCTGATCGCGTATAAGATCGCGGCGCATGCGGCGGACATCGCTCGGCACCGGCCTGGGGCTCGCGATCGTGACGATGCGTTGTCGCGCGCGAGGTTTGCGTTCGATTGGAAGAAGCAGTTCGAGCTGTCGCTGGACCCGGAGACGGCCAGAGCCTACCATGATGAAACCCTCCCAGAGGAGGGGTTCAAGGACGCCGCATTCTGTTCGATGTGCGGTCCGAAGTTCTGCTCGATGAATCATTCGGTGAAGACGAAAGAGTTCACGGCGGAGGATGCGGAGTCGGTACTGGCGCAGATCGCTGGGGCGAAGTGAGAGTTTTCGGGCGCTGCAACCACTAGTAGAATGAAATCATGAGTGAGGCTCAAGTCCTCAATCTCGCGTTGACCGTAATCCCGATGATGACGATCGTTCTGGTCGGGATTCTAGTCAACAATGTTCGAATTAGCGACCTGCGGGATTCCGTGAAATCCGAAATCTTGAGTTTGCGAGATGTTCTGCGTGCGGAGATGGACAAGAACCACAGCGAGATGCTGCATCGGTTCGCCGACTTGGACACGCGGATGACGCGAATCGAGAACAGCCTCGGCATGAACCGCGGCTAGACAAGTCCAGCATGAAATTCGCAGCTTAAAACCTGCTACGCTCGGATCATGTTCGATCTTCGTGAAGTGCGGTCCGTCACTGAATTCCAGCGCAACCTCAAGGGTTACGTCGGCAAACTTAAGAGGAAGAAAAACCCGATGGTTCTAACTGTGAATGGACGCGCCGAGCTCGTGGTTCAAGATGCCGCGAGTTATCAGGCGTTACTGGATCGTCTTGAGCAGGCGGAGATCTTAGCCGCTTGCCGCGAGGGTATAGCACAGATTGAAAGAGGCGAAGGGATTCCACTCGAAGAGGCGATGGAGCGAATTCGCAAGAAGTATGGATTTTCGCGTTGAGGTTGCTCCGCAGGCTCTCATAGAGATCGAAGCGATCGCCGGCTACATTGAAGGACGCGGGAGTTTCGAGAGCGCTGAAAGATGGCTAAGGGGAATTGGCCAGGTGGTTCGAGACCTAAGGCTGATGCCCGCCAATCATCCGGTTGCATTCGAGGCGGCGGACAGAGAAATCCGGATTCTGTTCTTCGGCGCAAAGAACCGCACCTACAAGATCTTTTATTCTATGGACATCACGATTCGAGTCGTCAGCGTGTTACACGTTCGTCATTGGGCTCGCAAGATGCCGACTCTTGCCGAACTGCGCGAACTCGCCTCCCCACCTGACAAGTCCCAGACCAGCGATCAAACCTAACGCTGACTCGCCGGCACTTCCGCGCGACGGATGTTCCAGCGACAGCCAATTTCGGGGCGATTTATTTTTCTAACCGCTCCCTATGGTCGCGGCTCGTTAAGGCGGCGCGTTAATGTTCTAGTGCGGCGACGCCGGGCAGTTCGATGCCAGCCAGAAATTCCAGGGTCGCGCCGCCGCCGGTGGAGATGTGCGAGATTTTGTCGCCCACCCCGGCGGCCTTGATCGCCTTTTCCGAATCGCCGCCGCCCACCACGCTCACCGCGCCCGAGGCCGCGACCGCTTTCGCCAATGCGACCGTGCCCTTATCGAACGGCGGTGTTTCGAAGGCGCCCATGGGACCGTTCCAGATGATGGTCTTCGCGCCGGCGATGACGTTTTCATACGCCGCGACGGTGCGCGGTCCGATGTCCAGCGCAATCATTCCATCGGGGATGTTTTCGACTACCTGAGTTTCCGCATTCGGCTTTAACTCCGCAGCGACCACATGATCCACGGGCAAAAGCAGCTTGCCGCCGGCGGTCGCCATCAAATCGCGCGCGAGATCGAGCTTGTCTTCCTCCACCAGCGATTTGCCGGTCCCCTCACCGCGCGCGCGCAGAAAGGTGTATGCCATCGCGCCGCCGATCAGCAACCTGTCAACGATGCCGATCAGGTTTTGAATCACTTCGATTTTGTCCGACACTTTCGCGCCGCCCAGGATCGCGATGCAGGGGCGCGCCGGATTCCTGGTCGCCTTGGTCAGATATTCGAGCTCTTTCTGCATCAGCAATCCCGCCGCTTTGACACTGACGAAGGCGACCATCCCAACAGTAGAAGCATGGGCGCGATGCGCCGAGCCGAACGCATCGTTCACATAAACGTCACATAACGCAGCGAGTTTGCGCGAGAATTCGGGATCGTTCCTTTCCTCTTCCGGATGAAACCGCAAATTTTCGAGCAACAGCACGCCGCCTGGCGATGGGAGCATGGCTTCGACCGACGGGCCGATGCAATCGGGCGCCATTGCGACCGGCCTGTGCATCAGTTCAGCCAACTTTACAGCCACCGGCGCGAGGCTCATTTCCGGATTCGGCCGGCCCTTGGGACGGCCGAGATGGCTTGCGAGAATCACGGCGGCCCCATGATCCAGCGCGTATTGAATGGTGGGAATCGACGCTTTGATGCGCTTGTCGCTGGTGATTTCCTGGCCGGCGTTGGCGAGCGGCACGTTGAAATCGACGCGGATGAAGACGCGTTTACCCTGAAGATCGAGGTCGCGAATGGAGAGAGCACTCATGTTCGACGAGCTGTCCTCCGAGAGATGTTAGCACGCGGTCGCTATTAGCGCGCGCCCTTACGGGCGCGCCTCAAGGCGCTAGCCCGCGATCCCGAACGCAGCCCTGTACTTTGGAGGAAGCTTGACCGGCTTGTACTGGCGATCGCAGAAGACGTGTTTGGTTTCGCCGGTGGCGAGGCGACGGCCGCTGAGTTTCTCGACAATCTCGTAACTAAAACTCAGCATACGCGGGTGCGCTTGCGAGATGGCGGTGCGTACGACGATCTCTTCGTCATAACGCGCCGGCGCGATATAGCGGCAGCTCGCCTCCGCTACCGCCAGCAGGATGCCATCGTCGCGCTCCATATCGCGATAATTCAAGCCCGCGGCGCGGCAGAATTCCACGCGGCCGATCTCCATCCAGACCAGGTAATTGGCGTAATACACAACCCCCATCTGATCGGTTTCGGCGTAGCGGACGCGGAAGCTGGTTTCAACGGTCGGCATTGTTGTCAGTTCGAAGCTATGAGCTCGGCCCTTTGACGCGGCCCCGTAGTACCGGATTTTACAACGCATCCGGGAATACGACGCGCTCCCTGACGGTCGCGCCTCTTAACCGCTCCCTTCGGTCACGGCTCGTTAACCCCGATGAAACCAAAGCTTCGCGGGGTCAGTCTGTTAGTATGGCAGCACGTGAGGATTCGTGTACTTTTCTTTGGCGTCCTTCGCGACGTGACGGGCGTGCGCGAAGATCAAATCGAAGTTCCCGAAGGCAGCCGGCTGGAGAATGTTTTCGCGGTGTACGCAAATAGATTTCCGCGGTTGAACGAGATTTCGGCGAGTATCGTGCCAGCTCTGAATCAGCAGTTCGCGCCGCATTCCGCGGTGGTGAGCGAGGGAGATGAAGTGGCGTTTCTTCCACCGGTCAGCGGCGGGTCGGACGGTGCGAGGAACCAGTACACGCATCATCACGCCGACGCGGCGACCGGGAATTTTTTCGCATTGACCCGCCAGCCCATCGATGCGGCTGCGGTTGCGCGCCAATTACTGAGGGGAGAAGACGGAGCCTTCGTCAATTTCGAGGGTGTCACGCGAAACAATACCAAAGGCCGTCCGACGCGGTATCTCGACTACGAATGCTATGAGCCGATGGCGGTGAATGTGATGGCGGAGATCGGCGGCGAGATCGCGCGCACGTTCGCGATCGGCCGCATCGCGATGGTGCATCGCCTGGGACGCGTCGAAATCGGGGAGACCAGCGTGGCGGTGGTGGTGACGGCGCCGCATCGCAAGCCGGCGTTCGAGGCGGCGCTCGAAGGGATCAATCGCCTGAAGCGGACGGTGCCGATCTGGAAGAAGGAATATTTCGCCGACGGCGAGGTGTGGGTGGCGGGCGATTGGGATGAGTCGGTGATGAGCGCGAGGTCTCGCGTGACTGACACGAAGGATGACGCGGAGAAATCGCCATCATGAAATTCGCGCTTCGGCCGATCGGGCTCGCGGGCTTGGTGATTGCGGCCAGTTTCATTTCGACGACGTTCACTCGAACGCGGTTCATCCAAGCGGCGTTAGCCCAAACCAACAAGCCCTCGACTTTTCAAGCCGACGTCAAGCTGGTGCGGCTGCTGGTCAACGTGAAGAATCCGGCCGGGGAACTGGTGGGTTCGGTCGAAAAGGGTGAATTTACCGTCTTCGATAACGGCGTAGCGCAGGAGATTGCGGTGTTCGAGCGTTACACCAACAAGCCTTTATCTATCGCGCTGCTGGTGGATACCAGCGGGTCCACCGCGAAGGATTGGCAGGTGGAGGTCAAGTCCATCAGAAGATTTTTGAACGCGCTGTTTCGGGAAGGCAACGAGCGCGACGCCGCGGCGCTGTTCACTTTCGATTACGACGTAACCATGCGGCGCGATTTCACGCGCGATGCGCAGCGTCTCGAAAACAGCTTGAAAGGCATCAAGCCCGAGGGCAGCACGTCGTTGTATGACGCGATCTACCATGCGTCGCAACAACTCCAGCGTCGTAGTGACGGGCGCCGCGTGATCGTGCTGGTGAGCGACGGCGGCAACACCACCAGTGCGAAGGCTTATAAGGATGCCCAGGAGGCGGCCCAGCGCGCCGATGTGGTGATGTATCCGATCGTGGTGGTGCCCATCGAAAATGACGCGGGGCGAAACACGGGAGGCGAGCATGCGCTACAAACGCTCGCCACCAATACCGGCGGCCGCTGGTTCGACCCGACGCTCGGCGAACTCGATAATACCTTCCTCGAAATTCTGCGCGACCTGCGAGCGCAGTATATGCTCGCGTATTATCCGAAGAATCTGCCGGCGAACACGCCCAAGTTTCATTCCGTGCGGGTCGAGCTCCAGCGCAAGGATTTGCGGGCGCAGACGCGGGCTGGCTATTATGGAGAAGACTCCCGCTGAATCGCTTTACGACTTTGGTTTCGCCAGCGGGATTCCCCTACATCGTGGCCGGAAAAATCAGCAACATAAAAGCTCCCGAACAGACCTTCGAAGAGGTGCATTATCTGAAGCGCCTGATCGACGATCGGGTGCCGGTCCGCGTGCGCTTGAGCGACAACCAGGAAGTAGAAGGCACCATCGAGTTCTACGACGCCAACTTTATCCGTCTGACGCGCGCGGGCGAGCCGAACTTATTTCTGTTCAAGCACGACATCAAGTATCTTTACGAAATATAACGACACGAAATTGAATGATAAGAGACTCCGCGCTTGCCCTCCTTTCTTGAAACTGCCGCCGAGATAGCGCGCGAAGCGGGCGCGATCGTAATCAGTTACGGCGAACGCAAAATCGGTTTTGACCTGAAGGGCGAATACGATCTGGTGACCGAAGCCGACCGCGCCAGCGAGCGGCTGATTGTCGAGCGCCTGCGCAGTCATTTTCCTTCGCATTCGATCGTCGCTGAAGAGGGCGGGGGCAATGAGGGTGAATCCGAATATCGCTGGTACGTCGATCCGCTGGATGGCACCACCAATTTCGCGCACGGCTTCCCCGCCTACAACGTGACCATGGCATTAGAGCGATCGGGCGAGTTGATCGCCGGCGTGATTTTCGACCCGCTGCGCAACGAGATGTTCACCGCCGAGCACGGATCGGGCGCATATCTCAATAATCACAGGATTCATGTATCGAAAACGCCGCGGATCGATGCGAGCCTGGTCGCTACCGGATTTCCTTCGCGTAAGCGGCACCTGAACGTGAACGTGCATTTCTACTATCAGCTCGCGATGCTCTCGCATGGAGTGCGGCGCGCGGGATCGGCGGCTCTGGATCTGGCCTATGTCGCCTGCGGAAGGCTGGACGCGTTCTGGGAATTCGGTTTGAACCCGTGGGACATCGCGGCGGGAGTACTGATGATTCGCGAGGCGGGCGGCATCTGCTCGGACATGCACGGAGGGACGCTCAAGATGCGGGGTCCGCACATTCTGGCGGACAATACGCTATTGCATGCCCCGATGCGCGAGCTGTTCGCGGAAATCTTCGCGGGCCAGTACCGCTTCCCGCTGCCGGAAATGCGATCGTCGTAGAAGCGGGTGGGAGAAACGGTCTCCCGCAGGGCATGGCCCTGCGCCACTTGTTAGTCAATAAAGCCGAGCTTGCGCAGCTCCCCGGCCGGCTCAGGCTCATCATAGTGCGAGACCGGACCCTGCTCCCGGCCGTTATCGAGCGCAACTCCGTAGGGCGGATCGCCAAACGGAAAAACTTTCTTCAACTCATCCAGGTCGTTGGAGGTGAGCGCCTGGAACCCGGTGTCATGCAGAAACGACGCGGCGAATCGCGCCATGGTGGTGGGGATGGCGATGCGCGTCACATCGCTTTTCCAGTGATACGTGGCCATATGCTTCGCGGCGGCTTCGCAGTGGCTGCACGTCGGATCGTAAAAGAACAGAAACACCCGGCCGTGTTCCAGCGAATACGGCTTGCCGTCGACGGTGATGGAAGCGGGCGCTTTGGTTCCGGTCTGGTGCGTCACCGCGGAACCGTAGCTGACTGCCGTGAATACGGCCACCACGCCCAGAACCACGGCCGCGGCGCGGAAGCCTCCCGGCCGTTTGCCGGCCCACACGCCCGCCAGCACAGCGGCCAGCAGCATGGCTCCGTCCTCGGGAAAAAAGGCGGGACCGATGGCGCGCTTCACCCACGGAAAACAACTGCAATCGCGGCCGATCAGCGCGGAGTAGTTGATCCCGATATACACCATAAAGGCGAGCAGCAGCGCGGCGGCGAGCCATGCGCCCCAGCGGCGGAAGCGCGGCACCAGCACCAGAACGCCCGCGAAAGTTTCAGACACGGCCAGGGCCAGCGTGAGAGGAATGCTGACCTGGTAAGGCACCAGAAGTTGCTCCAGCATTCGCGAAACCGCGAAAGGATTGGTGATCTTCCAGACGCCCGCCGCAATGAACAGAACGGCGACGGACAGCGCCGCGATATGATTCACGACGCTCTTCCAAGGCGGCATCTCCAGGGCCTCGCCCTGGTGATCCGCCATAATACTGGCATCCATGATCGCTATTCTAGCTTACTGGACCGCTTGATTGCGGCACGCTGGGTAGTACTCTGGGTCGCACTCCGGCACGCGCCGTACCTTTCGAATCGCGGTAAATCGCGGCGGTCGTTTCCGATCCGAGCCGAGCATTCGCCATAATGTGAGATACAAGTGCCCGATCCGAAGCCAGTGCTCGTGTGGGACGGCCGGTGCGGATTCTGCAAGATCTGGGTCGATTACTGGAAGCAGCTCACCGGCGACCGGATCGAATACAGGACCTCGCAGGACTACCGGCAGGATTACCAGGCCGCGCGCGCCGCCCCCTCGTCTCATGAAGGCGAACTGGAAGACGAATTGCCGCACATCGATTCCGCGGCGTTCGCTAAATCCGTTCAACTGGTTCGGCCGGATGGAACCGTGGCCGACGGCGCGCGGGCCGTGTTCGAATCGCTAGGGATGCTCAAGACCTACGAATCGTCGCGCGTGTTCGCGGCGATCGCGGAGTGGAACTATCGCTTCATCGCCCAGCGTCGCGACCTGTTCTATCAGGTAACGCGATTCACCTTCGGGCGGCGCATCGAACCCGCGCGATTCTGGGCGACGCAGTGGATCTTTCTGCGCGCGCTCGCGGTGATTTATGCGGTCGCGTTCGGGTCGCTCGCGGTGCAGGTCAGCGG
>Ga0182024_10014893_pt1 | contig 14974 bp, 14 predicted proteins | sample P32metaG_FD_120480 | JGI IMG/M metagenome (GOLD analysis project Ga0182024, IMG submission 120480) | Permafrost microbial communities from Stordalen Mire, Sweden - P3-2 metaG (Illumina Assembly) | ecosystem: Environmental > Terrestrial > Soil > Wetlands > Permafrost | place: Sweden: Stordalen... | reverse complement strand
GCCAGCGGCGCTGGTATCACTCAGACCGTCCGAACCGGCCTGCAACTGCTGGCGGCTTCCCAAGCTTACAAACAGTTGCGCCAGTTGCGAGGCAAAGTCCGCTTCACTCGCACCCTCGCAGATCTGAAAGCCGATCGCTGAATCCTCAATTGCTGAATCCATGATCGCCGAACAATGACTGCCGAACTAATGACTACCGAACAATGATCGCAGCCGATACGAGCACATGGATCGCGTTTCTCGAAGGCGAGTCGGACGAGGACGCGCAACTACTCGACAAGGCACTGGCAGATCGCCAGGTAGTGATGATCCCAGTCGTACTCACCGAGCTATTGAGCGACCCGGGGCTTCCTTCTGCGGTATTCGAGACTCTTGTGGAGATTCCACTCATCGAGATCACTCCGGGCTGTTGGCAGCGAGCTGGAGCCTTACGCGCAAGAGTCCTCTCCCTGAGCCGCAAGGCGCGACTCGGCGATGCGCTGATCGCCCAGACTTGCCTCGATCGCGACATTCCTCTGCTCACGCGGGACCGCGACTTTCGTGCGTTCGTCGAAATCGCAAGTCTCAATCTCAATTATGTAGCAAGCGACGCGCTGCTCCGCGCACCCGGTAACAGAAGTTCCTTCCCCTGACGGCCACTCGTAAGTTGCCATTCTGCCTGCCAACAGTATCATCGTGAAGAACGGCCTTAATTCCTTAATGTGGCCTCCTGACGATTCATCCTATGTCTGACATTCGCTGCATCGGTATCGCCACCGGAGGCGGAGATGCGCCCGGCCTCAACGCCGTCATCCGCGCCGCCACCAAAGCTGCCATCCTCAAATATGGATGGAAGGTCATCGGCATTCCCGATGGCTTCGACGGCCTGATCTGGCCGGAAAAAGCCTTCGAGCTCACCCTCAAGGAAGTCAGTGGCATCCTCCCGCGAGGGGGAACGATCCTCGGCACCACCAACCGCGGCGATCCCTTCCACTACAAGAAAGTCGAGCAGGGCAAGGAAGTGGTGCGTGATATTTCGGAAAAAGTAATCGCCAACGCCGCGAAGCTTGGCATTAACGCCATCGTCAGCATCGGCGGCGATGGATCGCAGAAGATCGCCTACGAGCTTTTCAAGAAAGGCATGAAGATCGTGGGTGTGCCAAAAACAATCGACAACGATCTTTCCGCAACCCAGGTCACCTTTGGCTTCGATACCGCGCTGCACACCGTGACCGATGCCATCGACAAAATTCACACCACGGCGGCTTCACATCATCGCGTGATGGTGGTCGAGGTGATGGGACGCAACTGCGGCTGGATCGCGCTCGAGGCAGGTATTGCCGGTGGAGCACACATCATTCTGATTCCCGAAATTCCTTTCACTATCGAACATGTTTGCCGCTACATCGCAGAGCGTGAAAAGGTCGGCAAGGATTTTACGATTGTTGTAGTCGCCGAAGGAGTGAAAACTCCGCCGGAGTTAAAAGAAAACCGTCGCGCCAGTTCCATTGGCAATCTGCTGGGTAACGCCATCGGTCGCGGCTCTGGCAAAGACGTTCGCGTCAGCGTACTCGGTCACATTCAGCGCGGAGGCACGCCGTCGCCCTTCGATCGCATTCTGGCCACGCGCTTCGGCGTCGCCGCAGTCGACCTGATCGCCGCCGGAGGTTTCGGCATGATGGTCGCGCTGCACGGTGACACGATCGTCTCAGTCGATGTAGCCCACGCCATTGGTCACCTCAAATCAGTGAATCCGAACGGAGAAATTGTACGCACCGCTCGCGCTGTCGGTATTGGATTCGGAGACTAAGCACAGAGCGTAATGTGCGCCGCGCGTGAAGAAGCTCCAGCTAAATTTTTCTTGCCTGCGTTGCGGGATCAAGGTACTTTCGTAATCTCCCCCAAAAAGCTGAAGGCGCGTTTTAATAGAAAGCGTCGTACAACCCCAGTAGTGGAATTACAGCGATGAGCACTTTGGGATTGTGTCTGGTTGTCCAGTTTTGTCTGGCGTTCGGCGTGGCAGGATTGTTGTGGCCAGAGCGGCTGATGCCCTTCTTCGAAGTGCTGATGTTTCCCTGGGCGGCAAGCTATCGCGGCATTCGAGCCAACAGCATCGCCGCCATCGGACTGTCACTCTTACTCTTCGCCCGGCTGTTCACAGGCCTGCGCTAAGCTTGGTGTTGCCAATCCCTAGTCTTTCATCATCTCGTCGATCAGCGCATAAAGCTGGCTGCGGTCGACTACCTCGACAAAAGGTTTGCCGGAACGTCGATTGCTCACCACATAGAGAGTGGGCGTGTGTTGCAGATTTATTTCCTTGCCCAGTTCCTTATCGGCATTCACCAGGGCGGCGAGTTTGCCATCGGGATCGACTACGAACGGCAAATCGACTTTGTGCTCCGCTGCGAATTTTTCCGCATAGCCGCGCAGGTTCTGCGGCGTCACTTCCAGTTGATTGGCAAAAATATAATCCCGGAACTCATTGCCCATCGCCTTGGAATGCGTATCAAAGTAACGCGCCAGGACGGCCGCTTCGAACGACCAGCTATGAAAGGGCAGCGGGAAGTCGCGGAACACCACGGGAATTTTATAAGTTCTCCCGGCCTCTTCCACCAGCGGCGCAGCGCGGCGGCAATCCGGACACTGCAGGTCCTCAAATACCACAATCGCCACTCGCGCCCCTTTGGGCGGACGCAGTGCCGGATTCACTCCCACCTGTTGCGCCGAAGCCAGCGACAAAGCAGCCGATACTGCAAACAGCAAACCAATGGCAAACATTTTTCTGGAAATATTTTTCATAACTCGCTTAGTCAGAAATTCAAGGCCCGAATGCGAATGCGCTAACCCATGAGCCCCCGCTCGAACGCCTTGTCGTCATGGTAACCGAAGCCGAGCCGCGGTGTAAGGACCTGTACGCAAGAAGGCACGCCCACAGGTGCATCTTGCGTAACCCCCGGATCCATCAATGCCAGGCGGCAACGCGCTATAGTAAAAAAGTGCGTCTGCATGAACAATTCGTCGTAGAAATCGTGAAACCTTGCCGCTTATCGCGAACTAAAGGGCTCGTCCTCGCTTTCACTCTGGCTGCTGCATTGGCGTTCCCGGCCTGCAATCGCGGCCGCCACCGCGTGCTGGAAGTGAATTATGTCTCTGCCGTGCAGGCCACGTTGCGCGACCAGGTAGCCACCATCTACAACCGCGTGGGCATCGTAAAAAATGGCGAACGCGTGGAGGTACTGGAGCATGAGAAGCGATTCTCTCGGGTGCGCACCGCCAGCGGCCTCGAGGGTTGGATCGAGCAACGCTATCTCGTAGATCAGTCCACCTACGATGGCCTGCAGAAGCTCACCCAAGACAACCAGAATGATCCTGTCCAAGCGCCGGGCGTCTTGCGCAATGACACCAATCTCCATCTCACGCCCGGACGCGAAACCGAACATCTGTACCAGCTTTCCGCGGGAGCTAAAGTTTCCGTGCTCAAACGCGCCACGGCGGAGAAGCAACCGGGAGCGGTGGTCCAGACCAAGCCCGGTGGCAAATCTGTTGGCCCCGCGCTGGAAGATTGGTGGCTGGTGCGCGACACGCAGAACCGCGTTGGCTGGGTGCTGGCTCGCATGGTAGACATCGACGTGCCGCTGGAGATCGCGCAATATGCTGAAGGCCAGCGCTTCATTGCCTTCTTCGTTCTTGATCAGGTTCAGGATTCCGGCAAAGAAGGCACCGGGAAGAATGTTCCGCAATATCTTTGCGCGATGGCGGAGTCGCACGACGGTCTGCCCTACGACTACGATCAGGTTCGCGTATATACCTGGAACGTCAGAAAGCATCGTTATGAAACCGCCTATCGTGAGCACGGCCTCAACGGCGTTCTTCCCGTGAGGGTGACCAGCGAGAATTTCGATAAGGAAGGTACACTGCCGGTGTTCATCCTGCGCGTGAAAGACGATAGCGGAAACGTGACCGAACGAAAGTACAAGCTGAATACTCCTATCGTCCGGCGCGTTCTGGCGCCCGGCGAGCAGAAAGAAACGCCGAGGAAGACGGCGAATCACCGCCGGCGCTGATCTCCAGCCTCTTGAATAACGGGCTTTCTAGGAAGACGCTACTAGCAGTAAAAATCCGCGATGCTTTGCACAACGCGCTTTTGCTCATCTTCGGTGAGCTCTGGAAACATCGGCAGCGCGAGCACTTCCTTCGCAGCGCGCTCCGCCTCGGGAAGGTCGCCTTCCAAATATCCCAGATAAACGAAACAAGGCTGCAGATGCAACGGAATTGGATAGTAAATCTCGGTTCCAATCTTGCGCGCGGTGAGGAACTCGCGAAGTTCGTCGCGACGGAAGGCGCGAATTACGTACTGATGGAAAACGTGATGAGCTTCCCTGGAAATTTGCGGAAGCTGAATCGGAGACGAGTTCTCGCCTCGAAAACCTTCAGCCTGTTGGCCTGCCTTCGCCAATCCGGCTTCGGCAAAAAGTCGATCGTATATTGCGGCCCGCAGCCGCCGCGCATGGTTCCATCCCTCCACATACTTCAACTTCACGCGCAGAACGGCAGCCTGGATGGCGTCGAGACGGCAGTTCCATCCGAACTCTTCGTGAACATAGCGACGCGGGCTGCCGTGATTGCGCAAGCGCCGCATGTGCGCGGCTATCTCCGGATCGTTTGTCGTCACTAACCCGGCATCGCCGTAAGCGCTGAGATTCTTGGTAGGATAAAAGCTGAACGCCGCCGAGACGCCCATGGACCCCGCGCCTCGGCTCCTATCCGGCTGGCTTCCCCAGCGCGCGCCGATAGCTTGCGCCGCGTCTTCAATCACCAGCAGACGAAATTCGTCGGCCAGTTGCTGCAATCGATCCATGTCGGCGCACTGGCCGTAGAGATGAACCGGCAGCAGCACGCGCAGTTTGTCATTCGAACCGCTGCGCAGAAAACGCTCCACCTGAAGAGGATCGAGATTGAACGTTCGCGGATCGATATCGGCGAATACCGGCCGCGCCCCCGCCCGTGCAATGGCGCTCGCCGATGCAAAAAAACTGAATGGCGTAGTCAGCACCTGATCTCCGGGCTGCACGCCAGCCGCAACCAGCGCCAGCCACAAGGCATCGGTGCCGGAAGCGCATCCCACGCCCTCGCTCGCGCCGCAGAAGGCCGCGAGTTCCCTCTCCAATCCTTCCACCTCCGCCCCCAGAATGTAATGCTGCGACGCGCAAACTCTTTCAATCGCAGCCGACATCTCATCCCGGATCTGCACATACTGGCGCTGCAAATCGAGCATGGGCACAGAGTCAATCGATCTTGCATCGGGTTCCGGCGCAGGTTCCGAATTCCGGCTCGATGGCCCCGCTTTAGTGGAAGAGCTCGTCACTGAAACGGGATTGTAGCAGGAGCGTCTATCGGCGGGATAAGATATCGAGCTATCCCGCGATAGTCGCTTCCGAAGATACTACTTCTCATATTTCTGTTCCACAAACACATGTATTTTGTCGAGCCATGACAATTGTCTGCCGTTATCTGATTGACCAACATAACACTTACGTCGAGACCGATTTGGAACGCCAGTTGCTTCGATGTGTCTGAGTAACTTTTCGTCGTACGCCGTTGCTCCCATATCTTCTGATCGAAGATCGAAAGAATTCCGTACGGAGGCTTTGATGAACAATAACCGATTTTGTTATGTGGCATTTCTGCTGATGCTGGGGCTGGTGTTTGGGATGGTCTGGACTATGCCCGCCAGCGCCGATAACCTGTATGCCAGCATTCGCGGCACAGTCGTCGACCCCAGTGGCGCCGTCGTACCCGACGCGCAGCTGACTGCGACCAACGTGGCCACCGGCATCAGTTATAAAGCCACATCGAGCAAGGACGGACTGTTTTCCTTCGTACAATTGCCCATCGGCGATTACTCTCTGAAAGTCGAAAAATCCGGCTTCAAGTCCTTCACCGAGAGCCGCATTCATCTCGACCTCGATCAAATCTTCAACCTTAAGGTCGGAATGGAACTCGGCGTCGTAAGCGATACGATCACGGTTGACGCCAATCCTGCCCAGGTCGAAACCACCAGCATGCAGCTCGGCACCACGGTTACCGGTCAGCAAATCGTAGATATACCCCTTAACGGCCGCAACTGGACCCAGCTGATGCAGCTTCAGCCCGGAGTGCAATCATCCTCTGACCGCTTCGGCGCTGGCGCTTATTCCACAAACGGCTCGGAGACCCAGCAAAACTCCTTCCTGATCAATGGAACAGATTCCAACGACACGTCTCTAAATACTCCTCTCGTCATCCCCAGCCCGGATGCGATCGGTGAGTTCAATCTTGTGACCAGCACCATCAATCCTGAGTATGGCCGCAACTCCGGCGCCATCGTCAATGCCGTTATCAAGAGCGGCACCAATCAGTTTCACGGCGATGTATTTGAGTTCTATCGCGACACCTTCCTGGATGCCAAGAGCTGGTTCGAGAATACTGCAGCTCCGTTTCACCAAAACCAATATGGCGGGACCATCGGTGGACCGATCGTCAAGGATCACGCTTTCATTTTCTTCTCCTATCAAGGCAGGCGTGCAACAACCCCCGAGGCGTACACGGTGCCCACGGTCCTTAGTTCAGCCCAGCGCGGCGGCGACTTTTCAGCCGACACCGGCGGCGGAACCTTTACGCCCCCTGCGGCAGGCGTCTCACCTGTTCCCTTGGTAGACTCCGCTGGCGTGCTGCAGCCCGCGGGAACCTCCTATGCTGCGCTCTTCCCGACCGGGGTAATCCCGAAGGCGGATCTGAATCCGCTGTCCGTCAAGCTGATGAATCAATTCGTTCCACTGCCGAACGCGGCGAATAACACCTATCAGTTCAACCCCACCGAAACCATCAAGAACGACCAGTATCTTGGTCGAATCGACGAAAAACTCTCAAACAAAGATGCTCTCTGGTTCTACGGTCTGTATCAGAATAGCCCCTTTAACGAGACCCTGCCCTTTACCGGCGCGACGCTTCCGGGCTTTGGCAATACCAACCCGGAAAAGACTTACGAGTTCACGGTGGCCTTGAACCACACTTTTTCTCCTACCTCGCTGAATGAGTTGCGCTTCGCCTATCTCCGGTTCAATTACACTGCGAACGAACCGCAGAGCATAGTGAATCCTTCAGCCTATGGATTCACGGGCATCACTCCTCAGGCTCCGGGGCTCGAATCTCTTCCGGTAATGTCAGTGGGAAGCTCCGGAAATCCCTTATTTACGCTTGGCTTCAGCACCAACGGTCCGCAGCCGCGGGTTCAGAACACCTATCAGGTGACGGACAACTTCAGCAAGGTTTACGGTCACCACACCTTCAAGCTCGGCTTCAACATGGATCGGCTGGAAATCAATAACCCGTTCTATAACAGCATGAGCGGCGATTATGCCTTCGGCGCAAACGGCACGTTTTCGACAGGCGATCCCGAGGCCGACTTTCTGCTTGGATTTCCAGATACCTACGCCCAAGGCAGCGGCTCCATCATCCGAGCCAGGGCGCGGGAGTATTACTCTTATGGCCAAGACCAATGGCAGGTCAGACCTAACCTGACCTTAACCTTGGGCCTTGCTTGGGATATCGAAACTCCCTATCAGAACCAGTACGCTAACGGCGAAGTAATGTCTGCATTCCGGCCGGGGCAACAATCCACGATCTTCCCGACAGCGCCGGTAGGCATTGTCTTCCCCGGCGATAAGGGAATCAACAAGTACGGCGGGGTATCGGTTCCTTATAAAAACTTAGCGCCTCGTTTAGGCTTTGCGTGGAGTCCGGGAAACCAGCATGCTCTCAGCGTCCGCGGCGGTATTGGGCTCTACTACAACCGGTCGGAAGAGGAAACAGCGCTGCAGACCTTGGGCAATCCTCCGTTCTCCTTGCTCTCCGCCGGTGTCGGCCAACAGGGTGCCGCACCGAACTTTGGCAACCCTTACACCTCGCAAAATTCTGCGACGGTCGGAGGGGTAGCGGCGGCAACCATGGCCAACCCGTTTCCATTTTCTCCGCCGCTTCCCGGATCGAATCCGAGCTTCGCTCCCTTTGAGCCTATCGGATTTAATATGAACACCGAGGATCCTCGTCTCACCGCACCCCGGTCGACAAACTTCAATCTGAACGTGCAGTATCAGGTTTCCAAGTCAACTATTTTCTCCCTTGGATACGTGGGCGCGATCGGCAGACACGAGATCGGCGCCTACAATCTGAACCCCGCAGGTGTGGCCCCGGGCGTGAATTTTAACCCGGCCGCTCAAGCCTGTGGCAGCGACATTTTTCTGGCAAATTGCACTGGAGGCGCAAGCTTCCAATACGGCGCCTACACCAACACCATAGGGCAAATTGGCGTGCAGACCACCGACTACAGCTCCAACTACAACTCACTGCAGGCGTCGCTGAACCGCATGTTCAGCAACGGACTGACGTTTCAAATTGCCTACACGTGGTCTCGCAACTTTGACTACACTTCGAACCTGGAAAACAGCGCCTTCAATGGCCCTGGGATCAATAACTTCGATGTGGCTCAAAATTACGGGCCCTCCGCCAACGATGCCCCGCAGCGCTTAGTAGCTAATTACATCTATACGCTTCCCTTCTACAAGTATGGTCATCACTGGAGGGCGCTCACGGATGGATGGAAGCTTTCCGGCATCGCGACCTTCCAGAGCGGGTTCCCGGTCCCAGTCTCAAATGCCAACTACACCGACCTGCAATGGTCCTACCCTGACGCGTATTACGCGCCGCCCGGGCGAGGCGAGATCACTGGGGCCCCCTTGAGCATAAATCACAATCCCAGGACCTCTCTGGCTGCCGGCCTGCCAGGAACTTGGTTGAATCAGGCAGCTTTCACAGACCCGGCTACCGGAACTATCGGCGACGCCAATCGGAACCCTTTCTATGGCCCCGGTCTCAATTTCTGGGACATGGCGTTGGAAAAGGATATCTACCTTACCGAGTCAAGATACGTCGAACTGCGGCTCGAAACTTTCAATACTTTCAATCACGCGCAGTTCGCCGCTCCAAACGGCACCATCCCTGCGGCCGGCACCCCCGCAGACCAGAACACGTTTGGAGAAATCTTGGGCGTGCAGCAGGCAACCACCAACGGCGACGGTCGCGTTGTACAAATCGCTGGAAAGATCTACTTCTAGCTGACCGAGCCTTCGAAACTAAGGAGCACCCTGCAAGGGGTGCTCCTCATTAGTTTGTGCCGGAAATACGTTAGCCTTGCGAGGTAGCACTATTTCCCAAACATCGGATAGTGGCTAGCCGCCCCCATGAAGAACAGCAACGGGATCGACAGGTAAGCGTTGGCGCGGGAGCACAGAAACGCTTGCCGCGCCATATACTTCGCTTTGTCGGGCATGGGTGTGCCGTTCGCGGCATTGTCTCGCGTCCATTGAATGAGCCGCTTCTGGATGCGCCAGATCACTCCCCAAACGTTCAGCATCATCACCCAGCCAATGCCGCCGCCAATCCCGATCGCGAGCAGGCGATTGCTTTCCCAGCCGTGACTGTTCAAGCTGAGGAAAAGCCACGCCGCAGCCACGACCACAACTGCGTAGACCACGCCGATGAATGCGCCGTTGTCGAAAATCCCTTTGCCCGGAATCAGGCAGGCATAGAGAATCCCCCACACAATCGTCCAGATCAGAAAAAAGCTGCCCATGGCAGTCCCACTCGTGGCGGGGAATCCTTGCGCCAGTGCATTATGAGCGTCGGCGCCAACAATATTTCCCCAATAGGCAAGTCCAGCCAGCACCGTCACTACCGCCGACATGCGGAACCACCACAATGCACGCGTCATCAGGGCGGGCATCACTTTGCCCTTCGTCGCGGGATCCAACTCTTTCATCAACGGGACATTCACCAGATTGAAGAAGTAGAGCAGTCCAATCCAGGTAATGCCCGCGAGGAAATGAATCCAGCGGAGGAGCATCAGGAAGTTGGTATTGAAGTCCGGCGGAATATTGATTTGCGGTGCAAAATTAAAAGTGAAGAAAGTTGCGAGAGCGGCGCCTGCCATGATGCCTCCTAAGATTTCACACCTTACGCTGGGCAGAATGCCCACGCCGGGGATTGTACACAACCGCAACAATCCGTGGACCTGTGGCCTTTCTGAAGCTCGGAAAAACTTACCCCACGGCTATAAACAACAGGCTGGCAAAGTTCCCGGTTGAAAAGCGTAGAGGGACGCCGTATGGTACTCGCAGCTACCTGCTGGGCGGCGCGGCCTCGGGAAACCGGACCGTCAAGAGGCAGGGTTTTCCCCCCGTGTTCCTTGTGCGGAAGGTCGCGAGGAAACGTTGTTGCTGCCGAGGCAATCGCCGCGGCACAAGTGGATAAGTCGCAGTTCAAAGAACCCAAGGAGATCGGCTATGGAGAGCAGCAAGCCGGCGCAGAACATTCAGGATTCCTTCCTCAACACAGCCCGTAAGGAAAGATTGAGCATCACCATCTACTTGCTCAGTGGCGTGAAGTTGACGGGCCGGATTCGTTCCTTCGACAAGTATTCCGTGGTTCTGGAGGCCAACGGACAAGAGCAATTGATCTTCAAACATGCCATCTCGACGGTGGTGATGGGCCGGACCATGCCGCATAGCGCACACCCGGCGCATTCCGACGGGAAGGCCGCGTCCGCAGGCGGCACCACGGCTCAGGCTGCCAGTGCTTCCGGTACCGAAGGGTAAGGCGTTCAGTTATTGCGCAGTTCTCATCCCAAGAAGACTCGCAACCGTGCGTCCCTGGCTCGACGTGTCCCTCTCGGCGAACAGACTGCCCCTGCTACGGATTCGCGGGAGCGCGCGTTCCTGGTAGGGCTCGACGTTCGCACCCGCGGGCGCGGCGGCGCGAAAGTCACCACCCAGGCGCAAGCTGCCCGCGACGCGGCGTCCGCCGTGTCCGACGAAAAAGTTGGCCTACCGGCTCACGCCTCAGCCAAGTCCGCCAGCAACAAACCGAGCATTCCAGAATTCGATGCCGATGAAAGGTTGGCCGAATTGCGCACGCTGGCGGGAAGCGCGGGCGCGAACGTTGTCGGCGAAATTCTGCAGCGCCGCGACCGTCCCGATCCCGCCACTTTGATCGGTGCCGGCAAGCTCGAAGAAATTGCCGGCGCGGCCGCATCGGCGAATGCCGACCTGCTTCTATTCGATCATGACCTCACCGCCTCCCAGCAACGCAATATAGAAAAAATCGTCCGGCGCCGCGTGATCGACCGCACCCAACTCATCCTCGACATTTTTGCCCGCCACGCCCGCACCCGCGAAGGCCAGCTCCAAGTGGAGTTGGCCCAGTTGCAATATATGTTGCCGCGGCTGGCGGGGCGCGGTATCGAGATGTCACAACTCGGTGGCGGCATCGGCACCCGCGGCCCCGGTGAAACTCAGCTCGAAACCGATCGCCGAAAAATCTACCGCCGCGTGCGTCACGTCGAGCAGCAACTGGAAAACGTGCGCCGCATCCGCGCCCAGCAGCGCCAGCGGCGCGAATCCGCGCCGGTGGCAACGGTCGCACTGGTGGGTTATACCAACGCCGGTAAGTCCACGCTATTCAACGCTCTCACTCGGGCCGCCGTGCTGGCATCGCCGCGCATGTTCGCCACACTCGATCCCACAATCCGCGCCGTGGTGTTGCCTTCGAAACGCAAGGTGCTGCTCTCAGACACTGTGGGATTTATTCGTAGCCTGCCGCACACGCTGGTCTCCGCCTTTCGCGCCACGCTTGAGGAGGTGCAGCGTGCCTCGCTGATTCTTCATGTGTCTGACGCCAGCAGCCGGCTTTCGGCCGAGCAAGACGCGCAAGTGGAAATTGTCCTGAAAGAACTGGAAGTCGAAAAGAAGCCGCGCCTGCGCGTGATGAACAAAATCGATTTGCTGGACGTTGAGGTCGCCGAGGGTCTGCGCGACGATGCAAAAACAGTTTACGTTTCGGCAGCGGAAGGCCGGGGCTTGGCTCGCCTGCTCGACCGCATCGATGAGTTGATCGATGAGGATCGCGTCAGCCGCGTGCATCTGAGAATCCCGCAGAAAGAAGGAAAGACATTGGCTATGCTTGAGGCTAAAGCGAGAATTTATTCACGGGCGTACAAAGACGGGGCAGTGGAGTTGGAGGTTGAAGCGCCTGCATCGGTGGTGAGGAGGGCGCGGGAGTGGATGGTAAACGATGCAAATTTAAATGGGCCGAAAACCAAGAAGCGGTGACATTCCTTGGCTACCGGCCCACTCGATCCTGAATTGGATCGGAGGTGATACTTCTATGCTAATCCTCCTGATCTGGAAGTCAAGCGTTAGTTGCAAGTTTTTGCAAGCGATTACGCATGAGCCAACAGCGAAGCGTTTCTATCGTCGTTCCCTGAAATCACCCAAATTACAGCCCCTTACATTGACATAAACTCCTTCGGACGTTAGACTTAACACTTTTCAGCGCCCTCATTTTCCTGTACAGCTGTCACCCATGGATCAGACGTTACGACAATTAGGCGAATTACTGCTCGGATCGGTGCCAACGATAATCCTGATGGGTTTGCTCTACCTGCTGTATACCACCATCGTGCACAAGCCCCTTGGGCGCGTGCTTGATGAGCGCCACAGCAGGACGGAGGGCGCGGTAGAAAAATCGAAGGCCGATATCGCCGCCGCCGAGGCGCGCACCTCCGAATACGAATTGCGCTTGCGCGAAGCCCGCGCCACTTTATTCCACGCGCAGGAAGCCCGCCGCAAGGCGGCGCTCGACGCGCGTACCGCTGCCATGAACGAAGCACGCACCAAGGCCCAGCAGCAAGTGCAGGCGGCCAAAGCCGACATCGAGAAAGATCGCGCAGCGGCGCAGGACGCTCTGCAGGCGCAAGTGCAGACCCTGGCGGCGGAAATCATACGCCGCGTTCTACAACCGGCCGGAGTAGGCCGCTGATGATTTTGCAGATGGCTTCCATTAAGAAAACCGTCCGGGCAACAACGTTGGCTCTGCTCGCCGTGAGTCTTCTATGGGCAGCAGGACCGGCACACGCGCAAGACCAGCCCGCGCCTCCCGCCAAAAAGCAACCGTCGAGAGATTCTGGCAGGCAGCCCGGCTTCGCCCAGCAACTGACGCGCGAGACCCGCGAAGCTACCGGAGAAGATAAAGAAAATAAAGACAAGAGCGCCTTCATCCAGTCTGATTCCGTTCGATATGTTGCGAAAAAACTCGGGATCAGCATTGAGACTGCATCATTCCTTTCGTTTTTGTTCAACTTCGCGGTTATCGCGGGCATCATCATCTGGGCTACCCGCAAATATCTGCCCGCTGCATTCAGCGCCCGCACCGCTGCAATCCAGAGAGCGATGCAGGAGGCGCAAAAAGCCAGCGAGGAGGCGCGGCGAAAGCTGGCTGAAATCGAATCGCGACTGATGAAGCTCGACGGCGAAATCGGCAGGATGCGCAACGCAGCGGAACAGGAAGCGGCGGCCGAAGAATCGCGCATCCACGCCGCTGCGCAGGAAGATGCGCGCAAGATACTCGAGTCGGCGCAGCAGGAAATCGCCTCCGCGGCGAAAGCAGCGCGGCGCGAACTCACGGCTTACGCCGCCGATCTGGCGGTTGGACTGGCGCAAAAACAGATTCGCGTCGACGCCGCCACCGATCAGGTCCTGGTCCAAAATTTCGCCGCGCAACTAGGCGACTCTTATGCGACTTCGGCAGATATACCAGGCGCAATTAAACCGGGAAAGGGCCGGCAATAAAAATGGCTTCGGTCGCCAGCACCTACGCTCGGGCCTTCGCAGACGTAGTTCTCGACACGCATCTTGATGCAGATCGCGCCATCGCCGACCTTCGCGCCATTGCGGGTTTACTGAACGAAAGTTCCGATCTACGGCGGGTCTGGGAAAATCCCGCAATCCCCGCCGAGCAGAAGCGGCGTGTGCTGGATGTGATCGCACAGCGCGATGCAATTTCGAAGCAAGCACGAAACTTGGTCGCCATCCTGATCGATCACCGGCGAACCCATTTTCTGGACGCAATCATCCGGCAACTGGAGAAAGAACTCGACGCCCGGCTGGGTTTCGCCGAGGCCAATATCACCAGCTCTCGCGAACTGGCCAACGCGGAGAAAAGCGAGTTTGAACAGCAAGTGGAAAAATTGACCGGCAAGAAAGTCCGCGCGCACTATGTCCGCGATGCTTCACTGCTGGGCGGCGCGATAGTTCGCGTGGGCAGCACGATTTATGACGGTTCGGTAAAAGGGCAGTTGGATAGAATGAAGGAAGCGATTAGCTCTTAGCTAATGGCTTCTAGCTCCTCGCTTTTTGGCTAGGGCTAGAAGCTGGCAGCCAAAAGCCAGGGTTCACGAGCTGATTCTATGGCACAGATTAAAGCAGACGAGATTTCAAAACTGATCCGCGAGCAGATCGAGAACTACGAATCTCAGATCTCCGTGGACGAAACCGGCACTATCATCACGCTCGGCGACGGCATTGCGCGCGTCTACGGACTCGACAAAGTCATGGCCGGCGAACTTCTTTCCTTCCCCCACGGCGTCGCCGGCATCGCCATGAACCTGGAAGAAGACCAGGTAGGCGTGGTAATCCTCGGCGAATACACCGAACTCAAAGAAGGTGACGAAGTGAAGCGTACCGGCCGCATCATGAGCGTCCCGGTAGGTGACGCCATGATCGGCCGCGTCGTGGATTCTCTCGGCCGCCCCATCGACGACAAAGGCCCAATTACCACCGACCAGTTCATCGCTCTCGAGCGCCTCGCTCCCGGCGTCATCGACCGCCAGCCGGTGCGTGAGCCCATGGCAACCGGACTGAAGGCCATCGACAGCATGATTCCGATTGGGCGCGGCCAGCGCGAGTTGATCATCGGCGACCGCCAGACCGGCAAGACCGCTGTCGCGCTCGACACCATCATCAACAGCAAGGGCAATGACCTGGTTTGTATTTATAACGCAATTGGGCAGAAGCGCTCGTCGATCGCGCAGGTGGTAAAGATTCTGGAAGACTACGGCGCAATG
>Ga0182024_10014892_pt1 | contig 14976 bp, 2 predicted proteins | sample P32metaG_FD_120480 | JGI IMG/M metagenome (GOLD analysis project Ga0182024, IMG submission 120480) | Permafrost microbial communities from Stordalen Mire, Sweden - P3-2 metaG (Illumina Assembly) | ecosystem: Environmental > Terrestrial > Soil > Wetlands > Permafrost | place: Sweden: Stordalen... | reverse complement strand
TTTCTTGTTCTTCTGTCCGAAGCCAGCGCACATTTTTACACGCTCGCGATTTCTGCTTGCACTTCCCAGAAAACGGCTTTAGAATGCACGTTGCATAATTGCAACCGCCACTGAAAAAGGAAGGCAAAATACGGCACAGCCAAGGGGTGGCATTTTCATAAGTTATTTGGCTGTTTTGGTTTCCGTAATTGCCCGCCTGGCTTTGGGGCCACGGCGTTGTGGCGGCGGAATTGCTGGGAAGCTTGCGTATGTCGCGTCCTGATGATCTCGGAGGCCTGGAAGGCTTCGAGTTTACTGAACTTGAGCGGATCGTGGAGCGCTTTTCCCGCGCCTGGGAGATTTCGCCGGCCAGCGCGCGCATCGAGGATCACTTGCCGGAACGCCCCGGTTTCCGCCTGGTGGTCATCTGCGAGCTGATCAAGATCGACATGGAAAATCGTTGGCGTCGCGAGCGCCCCATCTATCTTGAAGAGTACCTCGCACGTTTCGGCGAATTGCAGCAGCAATCGCAAGACATCTCCCGACTGGTTTTCGAAGAATTTCGCATTCGCCATGCTCTGGGGCATAATCCGCAGATTCACACGTACCAGCGTCGCTTTGCCGAACAGTTCGAGGCCCTGAAAAATCTGGTCGCTCAGGAACAGATTCCGCTCACTGACCTTCCGGGCGACGCCACGTCCGCGAGCGACTCCGGCACCTGTGCGGACATCCGCGTATTTTCAGCGGGCGATGTGCTCGACAAGCGCTACAAACTGATCAAGAAAATCGGCAAGGGCACCTTCGGCGAGGTCTGGAAAGCGTCGGAGTCGGACGGGGAGTTGGTGGCCATCAAGATTCCGTTCAAGGCCCTCGAAATCAATGAGACAAGGGTCGAACGCGACAACCTCGACAAGATTGAGAGATTGAAACACGAGTTCCTGCTCGAGACCAAGAAGTACTGGGTCGAGCGGGGATACCTGTTTATTGTCATGGAACTCGCCGAACAGGGCACCTTGAAGGATTGCCTCGATCGCTACAGGGAGCAGGGCAAGCAAGGGCTTCCCGTAAGCGAGCTGCTCCAGTACTTTCACGACGCGGCCCAGGCACTCGACTTTTTGCACAGCACCGGCATGATCCACCGGGACATCAAGCCGCACAACATTTTGCTGGTCGGCGACAAGGCCAAGCTGGCCGATTTCGGCCTGGCCCGGCAGCTGCGGACCGATATGTCCCAGACCAACGCGGAAGGCGGGTCGCTCGCCTACATGGCTCCGGAAATGATGCAGGGCAAGGTGGGCCTGCGTTCCGACCAGTTCTGTTTTGCCGTCACCTACGTCGAGCTGCGCCAGGGACGACTGCCTTTCCGCGGTTCCATCGTCGAAATGGTCAAACGGGATAACCCCGATTTGCAAGTCCCGCCCATGACGCCGCAAGAGCGCGAAGTCTTACTTCAGGCCCTGGCCAAGGATCCGCGCAAACGCTTTCGCACCTGCTCGGAATTCGTCAAAGAGCTGGCCGGGGCCGTGCAATTCAGCAGTGACTTCAAAAGAACGCAACCTGTCAAGACGCGTACTCCGGTCACGCCCGGCGGCTCGCCAGTCAAATCGGCGCCGCCCATGGGCCCGGGGGTTGCCACTCAGCCCACCTTCCCGGCTCCTTCTGCTCCTCCGTCGGCGAATCCCAGCAACCGTCGCGAGCCGCCGCATGTGCCCAATCCCGAGGATACCGACGATCCGGGATCGAAACCGGGCCGGATCACCGTTAAACCGCCTGCAACTTCCGGCGACCGCCACGGCACCATTTTGACGTCCCCACGTGTCGGGACGGCTCCTTCTCCACCTGCCGTAAAACCTGTGGAGCGGCCGCCCGTTGCTCCGCCTGAACCTGCGCTCCAGCCTGAACCCAAGCCCGAACGCGTTCGGAAAGAACCGGCGCGTCCCGCGAAGTGGAAGAAATTCCTTCTGCCCCTCCCGGTCGTCGCCCTCTTCTTTTGCGTCTGGTATTTCCCCCACATGGGCGTCAAGAAGGAGTTCCAGTCATTCACCCAGCGTGGAGAATTCGAAAACGCGTTGCGAATCGTGGACGACAGCTGGTCCGCCGCCCCCTCGCGCCCGGAGTGGCGCAAGGAGATCGAGGACGCCTGGTGGTCGAAGCTGAGCGACGACAAGCTGCCGGCTAACTCGGATGTGAAAACTCTGCAAAAACGCCAACGCGACCTGTTCGCCTTCCGGGAAGCCTTCAAGTTTGCCCAGGCTGATCACGAACCCAGCAAGACAGGGCTCCAGGCCAATGAGACGGCCATTGCGGGAAAAGCGCGCGAACTCATCGACCTGAAGAAATACGCGGCGGCCGAGGACGCCATCAGTAATACCGCTAAATGGATCGGCGAGGGTCTTCGCGAGGAGCTAGCATGCGCTCTCGCCGTCGGCAAGCACGAAGACAAGATCGAAGGACTTATTCGAGGCGGGAAATTCCCCGCCGCCATCCGCGAGCTCACGGCCCAGTGGTGCCAGGAGAACGTCAAGGCGCCGCAGATCGAGAAGGTGAAGGCGCCGTTGATCAAAAGAGTTGCGACCGGCTGGTCGGTAGTGCTCCAGGACGACGAAACGCCCGTCAACCTGTCCGAACTGATTGTCGAGCACGCGAAGTTCCGCGCTTTTCAGGAAGAGCCCCTGATGCGAGCGCACCAGCAGATGATTGAGCCTGGCTTGCAGAAGAACGAAAAGGCGATCGTCAAGGCGATCGAAAGCGGCGCCAAGGCCGGCAAGGTCAACTTCCCCGAGGCCATGACAGCCATCGCGTGTGTGCGCAACACGAAGGTTGCCAAGGAACTGCGCGATGTTGTTCAGAAAAAATGGCTGGCCAAGTTCGACGTTGGCGGCCAGAGAATCGACCGCTACAAGCTGGTGCAGCTCGAAAAGGAACTGGCTGAGTTCGAGAAAAACTTTGGCGGTCAGGTGGGGGTCGAGAAGAAGCGCGCGGATATCCAGAAAAGGATCAACGACCTTAGACAGGCCGGCGGTCTGCTGGAAATCGCCGAGGAAGAATTGAAAAATCACCAATACGCCGCGTGCCTCTACTCGATCAAGGACATCAAGGAGAGCCCCGAGAAGGTGGAGCAGGTCCGAGCAGAGGCCGAGAAGGGCCTCTCGGCTACCATGGCGGAGTTTTCCAGGACCAGGAACTACGATGAGCTTGACAAGTGCCTCAAAGACCTGGACGGGCGCGGAATCGTATTCGAGAGCGCGGCGCTGAAAAATAGCTTGACGAAATACCAATTGGAAGCGGCCTGGCAACCGCTCCTTAAGGAAGTGGTCAGCACGAAGGAAAGTCGCGAGTGGCTGAAAAAAATTCAACCTGCAGTCTCCCCCGACTCCGTGGAGGACAAGAGTTACAAGGCTCTGGCGGGCCTGCTCGACGCCCATGAGAAGAAGACGAAGGGCGTCGGCGATCTGGTCAAACTAGCGAAAGTTGCGAGCGCGCCAGCGGGTTACCAAAGTAATCTGCTGACGGCCCTGGCTCGTCTTGAGCGAAAGCAAAACGTCTTTACCTCCGAGGATCTCTTCGCCCTCGAAAAAATCGCGCGAGCCTTGCCTGAGGGGGAAAGAAAGACCTTCCACGAAATACTCGACCCGACTCTGGAGCGACTGATCACCAAGGAGGGCTGGACCCCGAATAAATGGGAGGAATGCCGCGAGTTCTGCGACGCCGTCGTCGCGGTCGCCAAACCCAATAAGTGGATTCGGGCCCTTCATGCCGAGTGCAAGGTGGAGCTAGCCGACAAGGTCCCACTGACGGAAACGGATTTCGACGCCAGCTGGTACGGCACCTACGTCGAGGCACGCATTCGCGAGGAGCAGCGACTGTGGCCGGACGCGGCCAACGTCCTGGGAAAACAGAAGGAACTGCCGGAAGCCTTGAAGTCGCCCTATCGGATCGAGCGATACCAGAAGTTGCTGCGCACCGCGGCCGCCGAACTTCCGCGGACGAAAGACCCTCACAAGAAGATGTTCGAGACTGAAAGCGATGCCGAACTGGCTTACAACTGGCTCACCCTGGCCAATCGCCCCAACGAGGGCAAAGATTGTCCAGACTCGGCCAAGATCGACATGCTGCTGGCCGCCGCCAAGAAAAAGAGTCCCGACCATGAGCTGGTTCGGCAACTTGCAACAACGCTGCTGGAGGCCCCGGACAAGCTGGGGTCGGCGGCCTATCCTCTTTTGACGTGCTATGTCGATGCCTTGAGCGCCGAGCAGTTCAAGGGCCAACGCTTTGACGCCTATGCCGGCTTCCTGAAGATCGTGAAGAGAGAGGATCTGCGCAAGGTGAACCGCGCGGACTTCGATGAAAAAGTCCTGGAGCCAGGGGTCGCGCTCGGCCTGAGCATGGTCAAGGACGACCAGCGTGTCAAATTGCCTTTGGCCAAGCTTCTGGTCGCCCGTGGGCGAGCCCGCGCGGATCTGCTCGATCGCGACTGGAAGAAATTGGAGGGCTGGGCCGACGATGTGATCATGAAATATGCTCCGCAATACTGGGGCGGCTATGCGCTCAAAGGCAGCGTCTTGCTCCAACGGGCGCGGGAGGAGAAAGGGGTATTTCCCGAGCTGTGCAGCCTGGATCAGATCAAGACCTACATTCAGGCCAAGGACAAGACCGACGAGGCGCTGAAGCTTGCGGAACAAGGCGACCAGGCTGCCGACGACGAAAAGGCCCTGATGCACTGGGAACGAAGCATGCAAGAGCTTGAGCTGGGCAATTACCTGCATTTCTACACGTTCGAGAATCATTACAGCGAGCGAATCAAGGAAGCGGCCAAGCATGCGGAGTTGGCGGAGAAGCTTTTTGCCGCGGGGGACAGGAGTGGTAAGGGAAGGGCATGGCATGCCATAGCCAACGCCCACGAGGACCTGGCCCGTTTTGTCCACAAACGCGACACGGGCGAGGAATTCAACAAGCGACAGAAGGAATTCGAAATAGCCCAGAAAGCGTTCGATAAAGCCAAGGACCTGAGCGCCGACCCGACCTATGCTCTGATCGGCAAGAGCCGCTGCGAGTATTGGTGGGCGAAGTCGCTCAAGGGCAGAAGTGCCCCAGCGGATGCCGCCAAGGCCAAGGAGTTGCTTGTGGAGGCCAAGCAGGACCTCCAGGCTGCCCTGGCTGGCGCATCGGAAGCCGGTCACAAGGTTGAGGGGCTGCTTTGTTTGGCCAAGGTCCTTCATGAGTTGGACGAGCAACCCGATGCTGTTCAGAAGCACCTCGAGGAGGCAATCTCGATCGAGAAAAAAAACAAGATCGCATTCTTTGCTGAAGTAAGCGCCGCGGAAATCGCGTGGGGCCGAGCCTTGACCAGCGTGGGCCAGAAAAAGTCCGATTGGCTTGCGCTGGCCGAGAAGTACCTCAAGAACGCCGAGTACCGTGACCTGCAATTTGTGGCCGATTTTCGCCGCCTTCTCGTGAAAGATCGCCTTGACCTGGCGATTTCTGAAAACAAGACACCCGAGAACGCGATCGTCGCCGATGTGTTCAAGGAACTCATACCAAAGGAACCGACTGCCTTTGACGCTCCCACGCTGCTGTATCAGCTGAAATGTTATCTACCTTCGTCCGCAGGCAATAAGTTTGGAAAGTATCTGTCCGAGCACAAGGACGCGATTACTCAAGGCAAGAAAGCCGCTGAACTTGCGCAGCGGATGGCCAGCAAGTCCGAGCTTTATCCCAAGGAACAGGCGTACTGGTTGGCATGCCGCCATGACGCGCATGCCGCCGTGGCGCAAGGCCTGTTCTTCATGTGGGTCGGCAAGCTGGATACGGCCCCGAAAACCCTGCTGGACGATGCCATCGAGCAAGCCGAGAAAAGCATCGCTCTGCAACAATCGCTGGCGAAGTTCGACGTGCCTTTCGACAAGTCGAGGCCGTACTTGGCCAAGGGATACGCATCTTATGCCATGTATCGGTACGTTGACCGGACCAAGTCCGCTTACAAGAAGAACGCCAAGGAAGCGTTGGAGAAGAGCCTCCAATTGGTCCCCGAGGATGAAAAGAAAGTGATTCGCGGCATGCTCGAAGACCTGGACAATCTCAAACAAACTTCCTTCACTCCCCTGCGCGGCGACCCACTCCACTTCCCTAGTCCCGTGATATCGTTGCGGTCAAGTCTCGATTGATTCCGGCCCCGGCCTGCGGGGCTGTCTTTGCCGCCCAAGAAACAACAAATCCGGCATAAACCTGCCGCACCTCCCATTTTGCTGACCCGCACATCCTTTGCAGATTGAATGATCGTTACGCGCGATAAGAGCAACAAGATATAGCCTGCGCGAAAAAATGCCGAAATAACAAACAACTGTCAATAACTAGCAGTTCGGCATAATCCACGAAGAAGGGGAGTTCACCCCATGGCTAAGTCAACCTTTCGGAAACAGATTCGAGCCTTCTGGTGCTTCCTCGCGCTTTGGGGATTTTGGTGCTCTGTCGCGGCAGCGCAGCCCTTCACGCCCGCCGCTACCGCTCCTCCTGCCGAAATGGGGGGTGGCATAACAATCTACGATGCTCCCGATGGTTTGCCGCAACCATTTCCATGGCGGCCAGCCTCGTCCGTGGGCGATCCGAATATCAAGCCGGTGTCATTCTCTTCCTCCCTGGGTGGTTTTTTCGGATGGAAGTTCTTCCAGAACGCCCAGCCTCAGCCGCCCCAGCCGCCCCAACCTCCCACGCCGCCGACCCCGCAACCCGCGGCGCCGCCGACCACGCCAGCGACGCCAGGCGACGGCAGCGGCTTTGGTTCCCTCTTTCCGCGTGTGGGGCCTTCGACATCGCCCAACGCCCCGCCCGCTACCGATCAGATTGGTCCATCACCGGGCGCCCCCGCCACGGATCTCGGCAACCTGCTGCAGTCGTCCGGCGCCGTGGAAACGCAAAAGCGGTCGCCGATCGTCAACGATCCCCGCATCGACGGCATGCACTTCGGTCAGATCGCGACCTGGGCAGACGGCGGCTATTGGTTCCCGGCCCGCGTCGATCTGGATACGGCCACCAGCAAGCTGAACGCCGACAATATCCAGGACATGCAGGTCATCAAAGGGCCTTACAGCGTTCGTTATGGGCCAGGCTTTGCCTTCCTGGACATTACGACCCTGCCGACGCCGCGTTCGCAAAGCGGCTGTTTCGACGCCCAGGGCAGTACCAGCATCATCTATCACACCAACGGGTCGGGCTTCTCCGGGCAGCAGACCGTCTCGGGCGGCGGCACCGACTGGGGCTTTCGCGCGAGTTACGACATCATGGAGGCCGGGAATTACCGCACCGGCAACGGCTCGGTCATGCCCAGCAGTTACAACAACCAGTTCTACAATCTCGCTTATGGCATGACGCTGGCGCCCAATGTGAATGTGGAAATGAAGTACATGCACGTCGGGCAGAACGACGTGTTCTTGCCCGGCCTGCTGACGAACATCCAGAACCTGGCGACCGACTCGTTCACCACGCGCTTGACGGCCACGGACGGAGCCTACTTCGACAAGTTCGTCGCGGACGTGTGGGTCAACAACACGACGTTCAACGGCAACAGCAACAGCCTGAATACGCGTCAGCAGGTTCCGTTTCTGAACAATGCTCTGCCCGGGCTGACGGCCGCCGTTCCCGGGGGTCAGCCGATTCGCCTCGACCTCACCACCGACGGCAACACCTTCACCTACGGCTACCGCGAGATGATGACATGGGGCGATGTCAAGGGGTTCAACGTCACCGCGGGCACCGATTTGCGCGTTTTGCAGAGCCAGTACAACGAATATGACTCCTTCAATTTCTCGGTATTCAGCCCGCCGCCGAATTTCGGACTCAAGCCCAATCCGGTCAACCTGGGCATTCCCGACGCACGCCAGATCGATCCGGGTCTGTTCGTCGATACGTCGGTGCCGATCGGCGAATACCTGGTGTTCAAGTCGGGCGTGCGCGTGGACTTCGTCAGCACGCAGTTCCTTGGCTTCGGGCCGAACGCGGACCCGGGAATCTATACCGGAGCCGTTCCCACAGGCGGAGCCCCAGCTTACGCCGGAGTTCCCACGGACAGGGAATGGATCTTGCCGTCCGGCTTTCTGACCGGTGAGTACAAGATTACGGATCACGTGACCGCTTCGGCCGGCTATGGTTACGCCCAGCGGGCGCCCACCTCGACGGAACTGTATGCCGGCGGGGCCTTCCTCGGCCTGATTCAAAACGGGGCGAATGCCTTCTACGGCAATCCCAACCTGGACCGCGAGCAAATCCATCAGTTCGACATCGGCATCAAGGCGAAGTATGACTGCTTCCGCGCCGGTGCCAGCGGGTTCTATGCGTTCATGCCGGGCTACATCACCTACGATAATCTGGGGCCGTTCACGGTCACCGCGACGGTCCCGCCCGCCGGGCCGACGCAATTTAGGTCGTCCGTCGTCAACGACAACTTCCGCTTCGCCAACACGAACATGGCCACGATGTGGGGGACCTCGCTGTTCGCGGAATACGATCTGCTGCCCTGGTTCACGCCCTTCCTGTCGATGAACTACACGCAGGGCTGGGACCAGACGCGCGACGTGGCCCTGCCCGGCATCGCGCCGCTGGATTCGCGAGTCGGCTTCCGCATTCACGAGCCGGGCCAGACGCCGAAATGGGCCATCGAATACTACGCCCGCATCGTGGACAATCAGGACCTGGCCGCCTTCAATCTGGGCGAACAAACGACCCCCGGCTTCGTCGTTCACTACATCCGGGCCTACTACCAGCCGCGCGAGAACGTGATGCTGCTGGCCGGCGTCGATAACATCGGCAACCTGGAATATCGCGAACATCTCGACCTGAGGACCGGCAACGGCACCTTCCAGCCGGGCGTGAACTACTACCTGGGAGCCAAGATCAGCTATTAAGTTGGTTTGACCGTTGCGCACAAAACAAAAATGCGCGTGCGCAACGGTCTGCCGGCGCAAACCTTTGCACCAGAGGAATTTCCATGAGAGCTGGGACCGTCGCGCACGAAAGCACGAATGATACCCCCCCGTGCGCGACGGCCGGATTTTGCCCACAGGTAGTGTCCATGCGAGACTTGACGCCCGCTTTTGCCAAACGCCAAGATCGGCTAGTAGCAGGGGTTTTTTCTACGCTCATATTCTCGGTTCCGCGAAATCAATTTAATTTGCCGCGGACGAAAAAAAGTGCTTGCCTCCGCCAGATAAGATGGGTAGGATATTTATTCTAGCGCGATTGATTCACCCGTCCACCCATCGCTGAACAACTTCGACTCGGAGGCAGGACACCATGCGCAGTTGGTGGAAGAAGCTTTTTTCTCATTCCGCGAATCAACCGAAAGCCGATAGAAAAAACCGCAAACCCAGGAAATACAAAAACTTCAGGCTGTTCGTGGAACCGCTGGAAGACCGCCTCGTGCCTGCCATCGATATGGTCACGGTCGCCGGTGACGCGAACGTCAGCGGAACGCTGCGTTACGTGATTAGCCACGCCACCTCGGGGGACACGATCGAGTTCAATACCGCGGCGATGCATACCAATGTCATCGAACTGAACGCGGGCTCAGGCACGATTGTTATCAACAACGAGAACCTGACCATCGGCGACAGCACGACCGCGGGGCAGAACATCATCATCGACGGCACCGGCAACGACGGCACCCACGGCATTTTCGAGCTGACCGGCACGTCCAGCGTATCTTTCAACAACTTGACCATCCAGAATGGCTCGACCACGGCCAGCCTCGCCCTGGGTGGGGCTATCGCCTCCAACAGTACCGGCACGCTGACCTTGACGAACGATACCTTCTTCGACAATACAGTCACGACCACCGGCCCCACCGCTCGGGGGGGCGCCGTCTACAACGCCAGCGGCACGCTGAACGTGCTAAATTCTCTCTTCGTTGGCAACACCGCGACGAGTACGGTGGCCGCCGTCGATAGCAGCAACCTCGGAGGTGCCATCGATAACGAAACAGGAACGCTGAACGTGGCCGAATCCACATTCGTCAACAATACCTCCAGCAATCCGGGGGACGACCACACTCTGGCCTATGGCGGCGCCATCTCCAACGTCAATGGCACGGTGTCATTGACGTTCTGCACCGTTACTGCCAACTCTGCGACCACCAGCAACGCCGCCATCACCTTCGGCGGCGGCGTCTACTCTATTAGCGGTCTCACACTGACATCCACGATCCTCTCCGGCAATACCGATACCGCGGGCACCAGTTTCAACCTGGGCGGCAGCTTCAACGACGGCGGCCACAATCTCGTCGGCAGCGACATGACGAAGGGCGGCACGGACCAGCAAAGCGACACGCCCGACCTGGCCCCGCTCGGTTATTACGGCGGGCCCACGGAAACGCTGGCCATGACGACCACCAGCAAGGCCTACCAGAACGGCGGCATTGGCCCCCTCACCGACCAGCGCGGTTTCCACACTGTAATCGAGTTGCTCGACATCGGCGCTTTCCAGAGCCAGCGGGGGGCCACGGGCGAAACGCCCCCCTTCGCCGTCAGCAGCACCGCCGACTTCTACAACAGCACTGCCGGCACGATTGGCGGCGCGCCGATCGGCACCCAAAGTTTGCGGGGCGCCGTCAACCTGGCCGACGTCATTAACGGCGTCGGCACGCCCAACGCCGCCATCAGCTTCGATGCCAGCCTGGCGGGCGAGACGATCACGCTCGGCGCAGCCAACAGCCCCCTGACGATCAACAACAACAGCATGACCATCGAGAACACGAACAGCTCCAAGGTGACGGTCAGCGGCAACGGCTACTCGCAGATCTTCGACATCGCCTCCAGCACAGTCACCGTCACCATTCAGGGGCTGGTCATCACGGGCGGCAGCGGCGCCGCGGACGGCGGCGCCATTGTCAACTATGGCGTCTTGACGGTCAATAGCTGCACCATCAGCGATTCGACGGCCTCCGCTGACGGCGGCGGCATTTATACCGACCCCACCATCGTCATCGAAAACACCACGATCAGCGGCCTTTCGGCGAACGATGGCGGCGGCGTGTTCGTCACCGGCAGCGACAGCGTCTCCATCAGCAACGTGATCATTCAAGACAACACGGCCGGCAACGACGGCGGCGGTATTTTTGTCGATTCCAGCTTCACGAACACATTGACCTTGAGCAACGGCTCCGTGCTGGAAGGCAATAGCGCCGGGATCGACGGCGGCGGCATCGAGATCGAGGGCGGCAGCGTCCAAGTGGACGGCAGCACCATCGGCGGCATTCTCGCGGCCGATGCGAATACAGCTGGAAGCAACGGAGGAGGCATCGACATCGACGGCGGCGCGCTCAGCTTCGTGAACAACGCGAGCCAGATCGAAGGCAACAGTGCCGCGTCGGCGGGAGGCGGCTTGAGCATTCACGGCGTCTTCAGCGGCACGGTGACTCTGAATAACGAGGTCTCCGTCAGCGGCAACCAGAGCAGCGGGAACGGCGGCGGCATCGAAATGGACGCCAGCGCCGGCACGTTGCAGTTGACCGGCACCACCGTGAGCAGCAACACGGCGAGCGGCAATGGCGGCGGTCTCAACGTGGACGCCGGGACCGTCAGCCTGGACGGCGCCGTCATCGGCGGCCTGGGCGTCGGCGATGGCAACGAGGCATTGGACGGTGGCGGCATCAACATCGACGGCGGCTCGCTCAGCTTCGTGACGTCCCTGAGCGATATCGCAGGCAACAGCGCCACGTCGGGGGGCGGTGGCTTGTACATCGCCAGCCCCTTCAGTGGGACGGTGACGCTCAACGATGAGGTCATCATCGATTACAACCAGGCTAAAAATGGCGGCGGCGTGGAAATGGACGACAGCGCCGGCACGCTGGCGTTGACGGGCACCACCGTGGACGCCAACTCGGCGACCGGTCCTGGCGGCGGTCTCAACATTGACGCCGGGACCGTCACCTTGGACGACGCCACGATCGGCGGCGCACCCATCGACGACAACCAGGCCGCGGACGGAGGCGGCATCAACATCGACGGTGGCTCGCTCAGCTTCGTGACGGCCCTGAGCAATATCGAAGGCAACAGCGCCACGGCGGAGGGAGGCGGCTTGAGCATCCTCAGTGCCTTCAGCGGGACGGTGACCCTCAATAACGAGGTCGCCATCAGCGGCAACACGGCGAGCGGCAACGGCGGCGGTATCGCAATGGACGACAGCAGCGGCACGCTGGCGCTAATCGGCACCACCGTGAGCGGCAACACGGCGGGCAGCTACGGCGGCGGTCTCAACGTGGACGCCGGCAGCGTCACCTTGAATGACGCCACCATCGGCGGCACAGCCGCCGGCACTACCAACCAGGCGGCGAACGGCGGCGGCATCGCCATCGAAGGGGGCGCCCTCGGCTTCATCACGGCCCTGAGCAACATCGAAGGCAACAGCGCCACCACGGCGGGCGGCGGTTTGGGCGTGCTCAGCCCCTTCAGCGGTACCGTGACCGTCAACGATGATGTGGCCATCAGCGGCAACAAGGCTGCCGATGATGGCGGCGGCATCGAAATGGATGCCAGCGGCGGCACCCTGGCCTTGACCGGCACCACCGTGAACGGCAACACGGCGGGCAGCTACGGCGGCGGTCTCAACGTGGACGCCGGCACCGTCACTTTGGACAACTCCACGATCGGCGGGTCTGCCACCGGCAACCAGGCGGAGGACGGCGGCGGCATCGCCATCGACGGGGGCGCGCTCAGCTTCGTGACGGCCCTGAGCAATATCGAAGACAACAGCGCCACGGCCGATGGCGGCGGCTTGTACATCGGCAGCCCGTTCAGCGGGACGGTGACCCTCAATAGCGACGTCGCCATCAGCGGCAACCAGGCTACCGATAATGGCGGCGGCATCGCGTTCTCGGCGGGCTCGCTGTCGATCGACACCGCTACCGTGAGCGGCAACTCGGCGAGCGGTGCCGGCGGCGGCATCTACCAGGACGGCGGCTCGGCCACGCTGACCGATGCCACCATCGGCGGCACCGGCAACACGGCGGCCCAGGGCGGCGGCATCGCCGTCATCAGCGGCACGATGAACTTCACCTTGACCGAGACCACCATCGAAGACAACGTGGCCACGAGCGCGGGCGCGGCCGGCGGCGGCATCTACAACATCGCCACCGTGAACGTGGGCGACGGCACCAATGCCATCACCCTGCTGGTCGAGAACAACACGGCCAACAACGGCAGCGGCTGGGGCGGCGGCATCTATAACTCGGGATCCTTCACCGTGGAGAACGTGGGCACGCTCACGCTCCAGGGCAACACGGCCACGGGCACGGCGGGCCTGGGCGGCGGCCTTTACAATGCTCACATTTTCACGGAAAGCGCCAGCGCCACGCTCACGGTCGGCACGACGGGCAGCAACAACGGCAATAGCGCCTCCCAGGGCGGCGGCATCTACAACGACGCGCCGTCGGTGCTAACGACCACGCTGACGCTGACCAACGCCACCATTCAGAACAACACGGCCACGGCCGCGAGCGCGGCCGGCGCCGGCATCTACAACTCAGGCGTCGTGAAGATCGGCGACGGCAGCGATTTGGCCACCGTCACCGTGGAGAACAACACGGCCAACAGCGGCAGCGGTTGGGGCGGCGGCATCTATAGCTCGGGCACCTTCGAGGTGAAGGACGTTGGCACGCTGGTGCTCCAGGGCAACACGGCCTCGGGCACCGCGGGCCTGGGCGGCGGCCTCTACAACGCCGGCACCTTCACGCAGGACGACGGCTCCACGCTCACGGTCGGCAACGCCGGCAACACGGCGGCCCAGGGCGGCGGCATCTACAACACGACCTCCATGACGCTCACCAACGCCGTCATCCAGGACAACACCGCCACTGCCAGTGATGCGGCGGGCGGCGGCATCTTCAACTCGGGCACGCTGCTCATCGGCGACGGCACGGACACGGATTCCATCACCGTGCAGAACAACATCGCCAACAACGGCGACGGCTGGGGCGGCGGCATCTACAATTCGAGTTCGGTCACGGTACAGAACGCCGCCACGCTGCTGCTTCAGGGCAACACGGCCACGGGCGCCTCGGGCCTGGGCGGCGGCATCTACAATGCGGGCACCTTCATGCAAGTGAACGGCTCGTCGCTGACGGTGGGCAACAACGGCAACACGGCAGCCCAGGGCGGCGGCATTTTCAATGACCTCACGATGACGCTGACGAACGCCACCATCCAGGACAACACGGCCACGGCCACGGGCGCGGCGGGCGGCGGCATTTTCAACTCGGGCACCCTGAACTTCGGCGACGGCTCGAACACGGATGCCATTCTCGTGCAGAACAACCTGGCCAACGACGCGACGGGTGGCTGGGGGGCCGGCCTCTACAATTCCGGCAGCGCTTTCGTCGAGAATTCCGCCACGCTGACATTGCACGGCAACACGGCCACGGGCGCTGCGGGCCTGGGCGGCGGCATCTACAACGCGGGTCTCTTCCAGCAATTGAGCGGCTCCTCCCTCACGGTCGGCACGAGCGGCAGCCTGAACGGCAACAGCGCCAGCGCGGGCGGCGGCATCTATGAGGGCGCCGGCTCGCTGACGCTTCTCAACGCCGTCATCGAATTCAACACGGCCACGCACGACGGCGGCGGCATCGCCATCAGCGGCGGCGGCACCGTGGCCGTCACCACCAGCACCATTGCCAGCAACAGCGCCGGCACCGTCGGCGGCGGCATTGCGGTGGAGAGCAGCTTTGCCAGTACCTTGACTGTCAGCGGCGGCACCATCGGCGGCAGCAGCGCCGCCGCGGGCAATAGCGCGACCTTCGGCGGCGGCATCGACATGGACGCGGGTAGCGCCGTGCTGGTAATCAATGGCAGCGCGACTCTGAGCAACAATACGGCGACCGCTGGCGACGGCGGCGGCATTTTCATCCAAAACGACACGAGCGTAACGATCACGAGCAGCACCATCAGCAGCAACTCGGCGAGCGCCAAGGGCGGCGGCATCGCGGTCAGCGGCGGCGGCAGCGTGGCCATCACC
>Ga0182024_10014891_pt1 | contig 14976 bp, 12 predicted proteins | sample P32metaG_FD_120480 | JGI IMG/M metagenome (GOLD analysis project Ga0182024, IMG submission 120480) | Permafrost microbial communities from Stordalen Mire, Sweden - P3-2 metaG (Illumina Assembly) | ecosystem: Environmental > Terrestrial > Soil > Wetlands > Permafrost | place: Sweden: Stordalen... | reverse complement strand
TCTCTGTGTCTCTGTGCCTCTGTGGTGAAAAGTCCTTCTACTAAGCTTTAGCCAACTCTGCGGCCGCTTCCTCGCTATGGCGCTTCACCAGCTTATTGCGCTGCGATCGCAGTTTCAGGAAGGTCTTCGCTTCCTTATAAAGCCGCTTACGGTCGGCGCTGTTGAACGCCGCTTTCCTCAAGATGCGGAATGCCGCCTTCGGCCGAAAATAATACTCGTCGTAGAAGCGGTGCACCGCGGAAAGAATATCGTCCGCCGGCAGCCCCGGATACTGAATGTGCGCCAACTGGTGTCCGCCTTCATCCACCATCTTGTTGTCGCCCACCATAAAGCCGTTCTTCACCGCGTAATCGTAAAGCTCGGTTCCAGGGTAAGCGTGCGCCACCGAAACCTGAATGGTTTCGACATCCAGTTCTTTCGCGAACTTGATGGTGTTGTTGATGGTCTCATGCGTCTCGCCCGGCAGCCCCAGGATGAAGTCGCCATGCACCACCAGTCCAAGCTTATGGCAGTCTTTTGTAAATTGCCGCGCTCGCTCAACCGTTGCGCCCTTCTTGATGTTTTTCAAAATCTGCGGATCGCCCGACTCATAGCCCACAATCAGCAGCCGGCATCCCGCTTCCTTCATCGCCTTCAAAGTTTCGTAGTCGGTGGTCACGCGCGACGTGCACGACCATGTCAGTCCCAGCGGCTTCAGCTTTGCGCACAGTTCGACGGTCCGCGCCTTCTGAATGTTGAAGGTGTCATCGTCGAAGAAAAACTCCTTCACCTCAGGCCAGTACTGCTTCACCTTGGCCATTTCGGCAGCCACGTCGTCGGTTGAGCGCTTCCGCCACGGATGTCCACTCAGCGTCTGCGGCCACAGGCAGAACGTGCACTGCGCCGGGCATCCGCGCGTGGTGTACAGCGAAACATACGGATGCAGCAGGAACGGCACGTTATAGCGCGAGACGTCGAGATCGCGCTTATAAATCTCGGTTACGTGAGGCAGCGCATCCAGATCCTGAATCTGCGGCGCATCCGGATTGTGTACGATCTTGTCGTCCTTCAGATACGAAATGCCGGCAATTTCCTGAAGAGGCTTGCCCTTGGCATAATCGACCACCGCATAATCAAATTCCTTGCGGGCCACGAAATCGATCGCCGGGCAATCCCGGAGAGATTTCTCCGGCAGCACGCTCACATGCGGCCCCACAAAAGCGATCTTGATCGTCGGATTCGCCGCCTTGATGGCCTTAGCCAGCCCGATGTCGCCAGGGAAGCCCGGAGTACTGGTGAACAGCACCAGGAACTCATACCCTTTGGCGATCTCAATGGTCTGTTCCGCCGAAATATGGTGCGGCGGAGCGTCCAGCAGCCGCGCTCCCTCCAGCATGCCCGCCGGATATGCCAGCCACACCGGATACCAATAGCTTTCGATTTCGCGGGTGGCGGGCCAACGCGAGCCGGCTCCGCCGTCAAAGTTGTCGAAGGATGGGGGGTTCAAAAACAGTGTTTTAAGATGCATATTAGATGGTTGGCTTATTTTAGCATTACGGGGCAGGGAACGTGCTCATAAAGCAGTGTTTATGCAAGTTCTTCGCCGGATATGGGGTTTGATGCAGCGAATGGGGCCTTGTAGCCATTCGAGCGCTATTTGCCTCCCAGAACCCAGTGTTCTAAATCGCCGGTGGCGCGCAGGAGGGCGACCTGGCTGCGCTCGAGTTCGAAGGTGACATCCTGCAGGGTGATGAAGCGTTCGCTGGCTTGGGCCTGAGCGTTGTCGAGGTCGTGCAGGTTGGCGGTGGAACTCTGGAGGCGGGTGCGGGTGGCTTCCACGCTTTTCTGCGCTATCTCGTACTCGAGCTCGGCCACGTCGCGGGCGGCCTGCATTTGAGTGACGGAGCGCTGCAGGCGCAGGGTTTCCTCCGAGACTTGATTGCGCGCGGCTTCGGCCTGCTGACGTGCCTTGAGAGCTTCTGACTCAGCTTCCTGCACCCGGGCGTGCTGCGCGAGGTTGAGGAAAGGAAAGTGGATAGCAACGCCAACCGTAGCATTATTGGGCTGGAAACTTCCGGGCTGATAGTACCTTTCATAATTATTGTAAGTGGCAAGCAGGGCGTATTGGGCCGCGAAATCTACGCTGGGCCATAGCGACCTGCGTTCGCCCGCTACCTTTAAATATTGCGCGCGTGCGTGTTCCACCGCGGCCTGCACCGCCGGGTTCGCCTCCGTGGATTCCGCGAGAGGCTTCTCCTCAGGCCTCACGACCGGCAAAGCCGGAACAGATTCGGGATCAATCTCGAATGATGCTGGGGGCAGTGTCGTGAGTTTGGCGAGATGCTCGCGCAGAACGTCGGCCGCGCCGCTGGCCTCGGCTACGCGCAAACGCACACGCGCCACCGAGAGGCGGGCTCGGGTGCCATCGATTTCTTTGTCGATCCCTTCTTTTACGCGCTTGCCAACGGCGGCTTCCATCTCATCGGCCGCAGCCTGGGATTCGCGCAGGTTGCTTAAACGGCGCTCCCACTTCGCGAGTTCGGCGTAACTCACTACGGTGTCTTGAATAACCTGATTGCGCTGATCTTTCGTGCGCAGCGTGGTGACCGCAACTTCGGATTGGGCGGCGCGAATAAAATCCTTCAGCGCGGGATTAATGAGCGCCGATTGCGCGTTAACGTTGAACAACGACGGCGCGGAGCCTTCCAGGCTGAGCGGGAAACCATCGGACCATCCGATGCCCGCTCCTGCGTTGAGTTGCGGAATGTAGCTGTTGCGCAGCTCGCGATAGCTGGCGCCCGCGTGTTGCGCGTCAGCGGCCGAGATGCCCACCCCGGTAGCGTGTTGCAGCGCGAGTGCCACAGCCTGCCGGAGCGTGACCGGTTCGGCGAGCAGAAGTGTGGGCAGGACGAGCGTAAGCAATAAAATTGCGCCGCCGCGCGCGGCGCGGCATGGGTTTGGATGCATGGCATTCACCTGGAGAGATTCTACGGAGAATATGATGCGCAGGAAATAATAACGGAGCTTCGGGGTGTGCTGGAATTACCACCTGGCGCTGAACGCGCCGGGCGAACATTCTTTCTTAGGTCACCGTTACCGTGACCGGTTTCGGGCAGCAGCTGGCAACGTACCCGTATTTGCCGGCCGACAGGCCGGCCTTGATGCTGATGGTTGTGGGCGCGGGGATCATGATCGGGGAAGCGACGTTGAAGGGCCAGGGAACGTTGCCGTCCTGGCTGACGGTGCAACCGTTCGGCGGGATGTTCGTAAACACGACGCCTGTGCCGGGGGCGGCGCTAAAGTTTTGGCAGATGTTTGAGGGAGATGTGGGCATGTCTGATCCTTTCGGGAAAATTTAATTTTGGAAACCTGAACGCTGGAAATCTGGCCCTGACATCTGGCACGAGCAAATCTGGCACGACCTGGGTTCGGAAGTTATGTGATGGTGACTACTTTGAAATCCCCCGGGGGAATGCAACAGCTTACGTCGTAAAAGTACACGCCGGGAGCGAGGCTGGACTTGATCGTAACCGGCGTGCTGCTCGGAAGTGTGATCGGAGAGGGTAGGCTAAACGGCCAGATGTTTTCGCGATTCTGAAAGACCATGCATCCGCTGGCAGGAAGGCCCTTCCACTCAATGCGATCGCCGGGATTGGCCGCGAAATTATCGCAGATGAGCGGAGTGCGTGTGGTTGTGTCTGTTGTGTTAGGCAAAAGATTGCCTCCTGTGTTGCATACATGAAACTCGCCGGGGCGAAAGCGTTCGCTCCAGGGTCCAATTGTTCCTTGCGCGGACACGAGGGTGTCCGCGCAAGATTTTGGGAATGGCCTAGCCCACATCTACAGTGTGCGGCGCCGTGTCCGAGGTGCAGCAACTTACCAGGAAATAGTACTTTCCGCTGCTTAGTCCGGCCTTGATCGTGATTTGGCTTGAAGCGGGCAAAGAGATTGGCGAAGCGAGGTTGAACGGCCATGTTTTGGTTCCGTCCTGGCTGATGGTACATCCGTTTGCCGGGACGCCTTGCCATTGAACGGGATCTCCGGGGTCTCCGGAAAAATTACCACACATGCTCGGAGTGCGAGTGGTTAGGGCCGGTGATTTTGTTTGTGACATAGTCTTGCTCCTTAGTTGAATTACCAGGCGATGGCGAGACCGTCGCGCTTGGCTGGATTTTTCGAACCTAGTTACATGCATGTTAACCGGGGGAAAGGTCGGCGTCTGTGCGAGAGTTTCAGGCGCCCCTCCGGGGCGCCGCTCCATTTTTCGCTTTACACGGCGCTGAAAGCGCCGGGCTACTAACACGCGTCCCTCCGGGACGCGGAATCTCTTAAGGAGTAAAGTAGTGCCTTCCCCAAAAAATCTATACGAACAAAATCGGGGGCCCGTCCCAGCAAGGTGTGCCGTGAATTTATGGATGCGAAGACTTAATCAACTGCTGGTAACTTGGATTGTTGGCCAAGTTATCGAACTCGTGGAGCGTACGAATGTGCTCCGGCGTATAGCCCGCCTGCATCGTCTTGGCGAGCCACTCAATGGCCAGGCCACTATCGCCCAACTGGTTATACACCCCCGCCGCGTCCAAGAGTACACCTTTCTCGTTGTGTCCGTACTGCAAGGCTTGCCCCAAGTAAAGCAGGGCATTCTTGCGGTCTCCGATCATGGAATAGTAACCCGCTAAGCTGCTTAATAGTTCTGCATCGTGAGGGTTAACCTTCAGATCCGCCAACGCGAGTTCGATAGCTTTGTGATGGGGACCGATCGCTTGATCCTTTTTGCCGCCGTAGTAGAAAGCTGCCCCCAGATCGCCCCACGTAACCTGCTGCTGAGGGTCCAGCTTGATTGCTTCCTGATAGGTATGAGCAGCGTCGCCGAACTTACCCAACCCGAAGTACGCAGCGCCGAGATTAACGTATCCGGGGTAGCTCGGCCGGATAGCAATCGATTTTTGCAAAGGTTCGATCGCTTGGTCGTACTGGCCCATTTCGTAATAGATCGATCCGATATTCACATAGGTTCCATACCAGTCAGGAGCGATCTGGATAACCTTGGCATACATTTGCAAGGCTTTGTCGTACTCGTTGCGACGTTTGTAGAATGTGCCGAAAAGGTTATAGCTGTAACGGCTATTGGGATGGGCCTGAATCGCTAGCTGGTAAGCCTTTTCGGCTTCGGCGATCTTACCCTCATGTTCGGAAGCCAGGGCCAGGCCTGTGGCGGCTTCTTCATTGGTTGGTTCCAGGCCGAGAGCGAGTTGATATTCGGCGGCTGCCTCAGGGTAATGGCCGGTGCCGTCGTCGATGAGGCCGAGGCAGACGTGACCGGCGGCGCCGGCATTGCCGAGCTTGACGGCATCGTTGCATCCGCTCTGCGCGGGCGCGATCCATTGCTTCTGTTTGGTGTTGTCGTACTTGAACCAGTAGCTTTTACCGAGCACAGCCTTGGCCATGCCGAAGTTGGGGTCGAGCTTGAGAGCGTCGCTGGCCATCAGGGCTGCGATATCGAGCTTCTCAGTTTTCGTGTGATCCAGCACATACCCTTGAGCCTGCAGATAGTACTGATAAGCTTCAGCGTTGTCGGTGCCGTGATATTTGAGAGCAGCTTCTTCTTCGGGAAGTAATTGCAGGCGCAGGGCCTTGACCGTTCCTTGAGTAACATTTTGTTCCACTGCAAAGGCGTCAGTAGTCGGAACAATTACAGAGCCGCCGCCGACCGAAACGCCCGTCTGGGCATTAAGCAAAGAGTAAGTCACCTTTACCAGGTCGGTGGATTGGGATTCGAGGGTAAGAGTGAGGCCGAGGTTAGCGCCGAACATTTTGGCGGCGTCGGGCAGCGTGGAGATTTTCTTTTCCTGTAAATTACCCGGCGGGACTACTTCAAAAGCGCGGTCTTCGGTGAGCCTGCCAAGCTTGGCTCCGATGGTCTCCACGAGTCCTTCTCCTAATGCCGTGACCTTGGGATCGGCATTGGGCCCGGAAGTGAAGGGAAGGACGGCGAGAATTTTGGTTTGTGGCAGGCCGCCGGTTTGAGCTGCGCCGCCAGTTGCCGAGGGCGATAAAGGCTGCCGCGCCGAGCGGTAGATAAGAACTCCGGCTAAAACAACGACCACGATGGCGAGCGCGGCGATGAAGCGATATTGATAAAAAGCTCCGGGCTCGGTGGGGGCGCGCTTGGGTTTGCCGCCGGCCTCCACGCGGCGCAGGTCTTCGAGAACCGCGGCCGCGTTGGCATAACGGCCCTCGGGAGTTTTCGCCATCATGCGCGAGATGAGCGCAGCCAGCGGGCCGGGAACATCCTTCAGCGGGGGAGGCTCTTCGTGGACGATGCGAGCGACGGTAGTGGCGAGGCTGTCGCTGTGGAAGGGCTGCTCGCCGCCGAGCATTTCATAGAAGACGAGGCCGAGAGAAAAAAGATCGGAGCGTCCATCGTCGGGCTTTTGCAGCAGAACTTCAGGAGCCATGTAGGCGGGAGTGCCGCCGCTGGCGGTCATGGTCTCCATGCTCTTGGTGGCGTCGTCGGGGCTGGCGCTCCAGGCGCGGCGGGCTACGCCGAAGTCGAGAATCTTTACCCGGTTGCCGGCGGTAAGCATGATGTTTTCCGGCTTGATGTCGCCGTGGATGATGCCTTTTTCGTGCGCTGCCTGAAGGCCTTCGCAGCACTGGGCGGCGATGAAGAAAAAATCCTCGCGAGAAACGGGCTGCTTCAGGCGCCGGCGCAGGGTCTCGCCCTCGATGTACTCCATGACCACCCAGAGCTCACCGGCGTGTTCGACGACGTCGTAGATCGCTCCGATATTGGGATGGTTCAGGGCGGAAGCGCGCTGCGCTTCTTTGAGCAGGCGTTTGCGGTCGGAGTCGTCGGGCCGAGCTTGCGGCGACATGCGCTTGATGGCAACAAAGCGCTTGAGGGTGGTGTCTTCCGCGCCGTAGACCTGTCCCATGCCGCCCGAACCGAGGCGGCGCGAGATTACGAATCGACCGACCGTGGTGCCGGTCAAGGCATCCGCAACAGGGTCCGGCTTAGTGGCCGGTGGGGGCGTCTTTACCAGATCATCCATTGATTCAGGGCCCGCCGAATGCGGCAATTCTAAACTTACTTGGTAGGGAATGCCAAAGTGAAAAGTGGAGGAGCATCGTACTTGCCATAGCGGAGAGGATGGGGTTTTCTTAGGAAATCTTCAACACAGAGGGCACAGCGGGTCACAAGGGTAGAGCGAGGAGGGCGGGGCGCTTGCTTCGGTTCGATTGCGCCAGCTATGCTTCAAGGCTATGTCAACGTTAGTGGAGTGTGTCCCGAATTTTTCTGAAGGGCGCGACAAAAGTAAGGTCGACGCCATAGTGAACGCCATGAAGACGGATGGCGTCTATCTGCTGGATCGCGAGATGGACGCGGATCATAACCGCTGCGTGATTACGCTCGTTGGCGAGCGCGAGGCGATTCAGGAGGCGGCGATTCGCGGAGTAGGGATGGCCGCGGAGTTGATTGATTTGTGTTCGCATCAGGGGGCCCATCCGCGAATGGGGGCGTGCGACGTGGTACCGTTCATCCCGATCGATGGCGTGACGATTGAAGATTGCGTCGCGATGGCGAAGCATGTGGGCGCGGAGATTTGGAAGCGATATCAGATTCCGGTGTACTTGTATGAAGCGGCGGCCGCGACGCCGGAGCGGCAGAATTTGGAGAATATCCGGCGCGGGCAGTTTGAAGGCATTCGGGCCGAGATTGCCACTGTGGCCAGCCGCAAGCCGGATTTTGGCGAGGCGAGAGTGCATCCCACGGCGGGCGCGACGGTGGTGGGCGCGCGGAAGTTTCTGATTGCCTACAACGTTTTCCTGAATACGCCGGATGTGGAGATTGCGAAGAAGATTGCGAAGACGGTGCGGGCTTCGAATGGCGGGATGCGGTTTGTGAAGGGCGCGGGATTTCTGGTACGAGGACTGGCGCAGGTCTCGATGAATCTGACGGACTTCGAGCAGACGCCGGTGCATCGCGTATTTGAGCTGGTGAAGCGCGAAGCGGCGCGGTATGGAGTGATGCCGGTTTCGAGCGAGATCGTGGGATTGATTCCGAAAAAAGCTCTGGAGCAGGCGGCGGAGTGGTTCCTGCAGGTGGAAAATTTCAATTCGTCGCTGATTCTGGAAAACCGGCTGGCTGCGGTGATAAGCGGCAAGTCGGCGGTAGGCGGACTGCGCGCAGGCGTCGAGCCGTTCATCGAGCAATTGGCCGCGCCCACGGCGACTCCGGGCGGCGGCAGTGCGTCTGCCGCCGCGGGCGCGATGGCTGCGGGGCTGGCGACGATGGTGGCGTCGATGTCGCGCGGGAAGAAAGCGTATCTGCAATACGAAGCGCAGTTGAGCTCGGCGATCGGAAGATTGGGCGCGCTGCGCGACGAGTTGAAGGCTGCGATCGATGCGGATGCGGAATCGTACGATGCGGTGATGAAGGCGTACAAGTTGGCGAAGGGCAACCCTGGCGGGGCGGACGAGTTGATCGACGCCGCGCTAAAGCTGGCGACTGGAGTTCCGCTGGGCGTGGCGGAGAAGGCGCACGAAGTAGGGAAGATCACCGAGAGTTTGTTCGCGATTACGAATCCGAATATGAAATCGGATTTGACGACGGCGCAGGCGCTAGCGCGGGCAGCGATTACGGGAGCGCTGGCGAATGTGGAGATTAATTTAGCGTCGTTGAAGGACCAGGTGTTTGCGACGGAAGTACAGACGAAGGCCGCGGCGCTCAAGAATTAAACTCTCACGATTTAATATTGATGTTGCAGAAGAGGGCGGTAGAGACGTAGCAAGCTACGTCTCTACGGATGTGCCTGGATTTCTAATCTCCTGCGCTGGTGGCTGGGGCGGGCTGCGGTTTGGTCCGCGAATGCCACCACGCCGCAAATCCTTGGCGCGTGAGTTTGAAGATCGTCCCGCGATTTTCCGAAATTACCTTCCACCATGCGAAGCGTCCGAGCATCGGGAAATAGATTCCGCGGAAGCAGAGGCGCGCAATCAAAATGTTGATGCGATAGCCGAGCGGCTGATCATCGAGAGAATCGACCGCTTGCGCGATGGCTTCCGGACCATAGGCATGGGACCAGCCATATTTCACTTCGGCATGGGCCTCTTCGATGCTCATTTTCAGCGGCGTGTGGGCCATGGCGAAGGGAATAAATTCCTGCCAATGTTTGGGACGAGTTAACCGGCCCGCGGTTTCGAGGCGCTTTAGAAGCGGAGTTCCGGGCAGCGGCGTGAGTAAGCCGAAGATCGGAAGCCCCGGCGGCCAGGTGCGGACTTGCTCGAGAGTGCGCTCGGCCGAGCCGACGGTGTCGTTATCCATGCCGAAGATGAAAGACGTGATGGCGTAGACATTGCGCTGGGCCAGGCGTTGGAGAACCGCGGCGTATTCTTCCGGCTTGTTGAAGCCTTTGTTTACATCTTTCAAGTTGACGGGATCGATGGACTCCATGCCGATGAAGACCCACTTGCCACCGGAAGCGGAGATGAGATCGACGAGTTCCTGATCGCGCAAGAGATTGGCGCTGATCTGGGCCACCCAGTTGACTTGAGCGCCGGCGGCGATAATATCACGCAGCAAAGACTTGGTGCGCTTGATGTTGATAGCGAAATTGTCGTCGATAAAAAAGACGGCGATCTGGCCGCGCTCTTTTCTGGCGCGCGCCTTCAGCAGTAAAAGTTCGTTGACGACGCTTTCGTTGGTGCGGAAGCGGATGGAGTCGCCGAAGAAGCCGGTGACGGTGCAGAACTCGCATCCGTAGGGGCAGCCGCGGCCGGACTCGACCGGGATGATGCGAAAGGTTCCCCAGCCCTCGCCGAGCTTTTGCAGCCAGGACTTGGCTGACTTGGGGACGAGATTGAATTGTTTAAGATCGATCGTGTCCCAGGGAATCACGGGATAAGGCTTCAGTGATGGCTTGAGCTCTTTTCCAGCGGCGTCTACCGGAGCGTAAACATCTTTCAACTCGCCGCGTGCGGCGTCTTCGACTATGCGCGGCCATGTAGCGTCGGCTTCGCCGAGGGCAACGGCATCGGCGTGGCGAGGGCCGCCATCGCGGCCGAGGGCTTCATCGGCCATTTCTGTGACGTGAGGGCCACCCATGACCACGGGAACGCCAACGGCGCGCACGGCGTCCGCCATGCGATAAGCTTTCGCGATCATGCGTGTCATTGCGCCGATGCCGACCAGATCGATCTTCTGCTCGATCACGTAACGCGCAATTCCGGCTTCGTCCATGGGTTGGGCGTTGCCGTCGATCAGCACAACTTCATGGCCAGCCGGGGTTAATGATTGCAGGAGGAACATCCAGAGGTGCGGCATGAAATTGCGCGTAACCCCGTTATCGGGGTTGTACAGTAGGATTTTCAATAGGGGCCTGATCTCTTTAGGCACTCAGTGGTGAGGTCGGCTGGGTGCGGTAGCCTACAAAACTCTTGGGGATCATACTCCCATTTGAGTGGCTAGGAAGTTAATTCGTTGTATGCGAGCAAAAATGTTGTTACAAAGTGGTTACAGGGCTAGCACTTTTGGATTTGGCATAGGTTGACTCTGTGGGCTTAGAATAAGGTCAACCCATAACACGAAGGCCAAAATCAGCATCTAAGTGCAAGGCGAGGACTTCGGGGCGTTCTTCGTTCAAAGCTTAAGGAAAGCTTAAGAAAACATTATGAGGACCAAAAGCGTTATGAAAACCGTCAAGTTGTGTCTGACCGCAGTAACCGCGGCGGTTGTGTGCGCGGGCATTGCCAATGCCATGCCGCTGAATTCGTCGGCGCGGGCCGTGGTTCCCGCCGACCTGCAGCAGTTGATTTCCGTGGATTATCGTTCGCTGAAGGATTCGCCCACAGCCATGCAACTGAAGCAGCAGTTGCTGCCGGATAACTTGAAAGAGTTTGAAGGGGCGCTAAAAGGCGTCGGCATCGATCCCACGAAGGATGTGGATTCGCTGGCTTTTGCGGCATTCCGCACACCGAAGGGCGGAATGAAGTCCGTGGGTGTTGCGGCGGGGCCATTCGCCATGAAAACCGTAATCAAGAAAATGACGGCACAAAAGATTAAGCCAGTGAAATATCGCACCGCGAGTATTTATCCCATGGACGGCGGCATGGTGATGGTGTTTCTGGATGACAGCACGCTGCTGTTTGGCGAAAGCTCGGCGGTCAAGCTGGCGCTGGATACGCGCGACGGACAGATATTGGGCATCGATACCAACTCGACCATGAGCGATATGATGTCGGACGTGGATTCTGGAATGGTGTGGAGCATTCTGGACCAGCAGGGAAGTCAGAATGTGATGCGGTCTGCGCTGGGCGAGGCCTCCAAGGTCGCCGATTATGACACCATCAAGAAGCGAATCCTGGGCTCGCGCTACACCATGAGCTTTGCCAGCGGTGTCACCTTCGACCTGACTGTGGTGACTTCCGACACGGTGAGCGCGGCGACCCTGTCATCTTTGGTGAAGGCGGGGCTGCTTTATAAAAAGATGAGCGCCAGCGGTGTGGAAAAAGTTGCCATGGACAATACGACGGTTGAGTCCGACGCTTCGAATGTGCAGTTTCACTTCAAGGCCAGCGACGGCCAGTTCCAGTCGTTGATGCACTCGGAGTTGTTCGCGGCGGTTTCGAAGTAGCAATTCCTATTTAGTACGAAGGCGCTGAGACTCGAAGAGGGTCTCGGTGCCTTTTCTTCCTTTGGTGTGTTTTCTCTGTGCCTCTGTGTCTCTGTGGTGAGAATTTCCCTTAGCACCCTACTTCGCCTTGCGTGCCTCGCGCTTTGCCCGCGCCCATCCTGGCTTTACAACCTGCTGAGCGCGTCCGATGGCGAGAGCATCCTCCGGAACGTCGCTGGTGATGCACGATGCCGCGCCGACGTATGCGCCTTTGCCGACGCGCACGGGGGCGACGAGGGTGCTGTCGCTGCCGATGAAGACCCCATCTTCGATTACAGTTGTGTGCTTGTTGGCGCCGTCGTAGTTGCAAGTGATGGTGCCCGCGCCGATGTTCACGCCCGCGCCGATTTCGGCGTCGCCGAGATAGGTGAGGTGGTTGGCCTTCGATCCCTTGCCCAGCTTCATTTTCTTGGTCTCGACAAAATTGCCGATGTGCGCTCCCTCGCCGATCTCGCTGCCGGGGCGAAGGTGAGAATATGGGCCGATAATCGCGCCTGAGCCGACGCGAGCTTCTTCGAGAATCGAGCCGGGACGAATGAGAACGTTGTCAGCAATTTCGGAATCGCGAATCACAGAGTAGGAGCGGATGCGGCAATTCGCGCCGACGCGGGTTGTGCCAAGAATCTGGACGAAGGGCTCGATAACGGTGTCGGCGGCGATTTCGACGTCGTTGTCGATAACGCAGGTCGCGGGAAAGAAGATGCTCACGCCTTCGGCCATCAACTGATGGCCTTTTCGCATGCGCATCTGGTAATCGATGAGCGAGAGTTCGATGCGGGTATTGGCTCCGAGAACTTCGGCGGAGTTCTCCGTCTTCCACGCAACCACGCGCTTCCCAGCTTTGCGCAGGACTGCGGCCATGTCGGTAAGGTAATACTCGCCGTGCGGATTCGCGGTGGAAAGCTTCTGGATGTGAGCCAGCATCTCCGGCGCCGAGAATACATAAAAGCCGGCATTGATCTCGCGAATCTTCTTCTGGGCGGGGCTGGCGGATTTTTCTTCGACAATCTCTTTCACTTCTGCGCTGCGCGGATTTTTTCGCAGGACGCGGCCGTAGCCGGTAGGTTGATCGAGATCGGCGCTGAGCAGAGTCATGGCGGCTTGCTCGTCGAGATGAAAGTTGAGCAGGCGGGCGATGGTTTGAGGGGTGATCTGCGGGGCGTCGCCGGAGAGAACGATGACGTGGTCGTAGCCGGAGAGCGCGGGCTGCGCGACCATTAGCGCGTGCCCGGTACCGCGCTGCTCGGGTTGCAGAATGAAATTCACTCCGGTATGAGCGACCTCGGAGCGGACGCGATCGGCTTCATGGCCGGTGATGGCGAATACGTCGGCTGGAGGCACTACGCGCGTGGCTGCCGCGATGACGTGAGCCAGCAGCGATTTGCCGCCGACTTCGTGAAGAACTTTGGGAAGTTGCGACTTCAACCGCGTGCCTTTGCCGGCGGCCAGGATGGCGATGGCTACGTGGGGCGCGAATGAGGAGTCGTTCGAGGTAGATGCCTTGCCGGATTTCTTCATTTTCCCCACTATACCTTGAGGCGCCCCCATGAAAAAAGAGACGGGAAGGGTTCGGGATTGAGTGGCAATTTCGGGCCGCTCCGAATAGAATTCAGCGGCGCAAGCTCGGGTTGGTTTGCAATAAATGAGTCAGGAGAAAATGAATGCCTAAGTATGTGATTGAACGCGAAATTCCGAGCGTAGGCAGTTTGACGCAGGATCAGATTACGGCGATTTCGCAGAAATCATGCAGCGTGCTGAAGGGCTTGGGGCCGCAGATTCAGTGGGTCGAAAGTTTTGTTACGCCGGACAAGATTTATTGCGTTTATCTTGCGCCCAATGAAGAGATGGTTCGGGAGCACGCCAAGCAAGGGGGATTTCCGGCGAACCGGGTATCGGAAGTGAAGCGGATGATTGATCCGACTACGGCGGAGGTGTGATCGAGTTGGCAAACGCGTTGCGCAGCCGGGAAGCGCACCTCAGGCACTGAAAGCGCGCCTATTTTTATGACATAACGGCACCCTTCGGCGCGCTTCGCTTGCTCAGGGCAGGCTCAAGACTGAACTCGTGCCCTTCCCGTTCGTGCAGAAGTCGAGTTTCCAGCAAACTCGAGACCAAGCTCATAATCCCAATCCGCCGTCGACGGCGAGAATCTGGCCGGTAATAAATTGCGGAGCTGTGGCAAAGAATAAGACAGCGGCGGCGATTTCATCGTCGCGGCCGTTGCGCTGCATGGGGGTCTGCTTGGCCATGCGTTTCATAAATGCGACGGCGGATTTTTCGCCGAGATCGATCATGCCGGGGGCGACCGCATTGACAGCGATTTCCGGGGCGAGTGCTTTGGCCATGACTTTCGTGAGCATGTGCAAGGCTGCTTTCGAAGAACAGTAGTGAGCGTGGGTGGGCCACGGGCGTAGGCCTCCTAGCGAACCCATGTGGATGATTTTGGCTTCGACTATCGAGTTCTTCGATCGCCGATCTGTGGCCGGGCGTTTGCGGCGCATCCATTTCAACGCTTCGCGCGACACCAGGAATGGTCCGCGGGTGTTCGAGGCGAAGATGTCATCCCACTGGCGAAGGGTGATGTGCTCGAAATCGGCAGTCGAATAGTTGGCGGCGTTGTTGACGAGGATGTCGATGCGGCCGAGTTCGCGTCCGGCATCTTTCATCATGGATTTCACGCTGGCCTCGTCGGTGATGTCGCAGTGTAAAGCGAAGGCCCGCACGCCGTGAGCGGAAAGATCGATGACGGTGCGTTGCGCCTCGCGCGCGGAGGTACGGAAGGTGATGGCGACATCGGCTCCTGCTTCGGCGAGCGCTAGCGCGGAGGCACGGCCGAGACGGCGTGCGCCTCCGGTGACGAGACAAGCTTTGCCGCGCAGCGGTTTGGTCACGTCTTGAGGCATGGCGGAATTCTACCGCGGATGCGTTCTGGTTGCGGTAGATCAGTTGTGGTGGATCAAACGATAAACCACCATGGACACGAAGTTGCACGAGCCCAGCTTTCGACCTTTCCCGTGCCTCCTGACAATTTACCAGTGGCATCGGCGGCGCGCTTGCGGCTACAATCCAGCCGTGCCGGAAGCCCGACAGGTGGTGCTTTACTCGCGCAAGGGATGTCACCTCTGCGAAGTGGTGAAGGAGAGCCTTACCAAGCTCTCGCGCCGAGGAGGCTTTACCTGGCGTGAAGTGGATGTTGACGCCGACGGCGAATTGCGGCGGAAGTTCAATGACGAGGTACCGGTCGTGTTCATCGACGGACGCAAGGCTTTCAAATACCGCATGGACGAGAAGGAATTTCTGCGCCGGTTAGCCCAGTAAAAAT
>Ga0182024_10014890_pt1 | contig 14977 bp, 11 predicted proteins | sample P32metaG_FD_120480 | JGI IMG/M metagenome (GOLD analysis project Ga0182024, IMG submission 120480) | Permafrost microbial communities from Stordalen Mire, Sweden - P3-2 metaG (Illumina Assembly) | ecosystem: Environmental > Terrestrial > Soil > Wetlands > Permafrost | place: Sweden: Stordalen... | reverse complement strand
GATTGCCGCTCTCGGTGCCGTACTCGTCCCAATTCGTTTCGCGGATCAACTCCTCAAACGTGTCCGCATATCCGTCCTGCAGCAGGTAACACGGTTTCTGCCAGCCAAAAATGTTGTAGGTCGGCATGCCCCACGGCGTGCATTTGTATTCCCGCTTGCCCATGAGGTATTCGAGGAAGAGCGGGCTCATGTTGAATCGCCACCGCTCGCTGCGGTTGCTGAGGATCTGGCGGAACAACCGGCGCGTCTTTGTTTTACTCAGAAAGTGAGACTGATCGGGAGCCTTGTCGTAGGTGTAGCCGGGCGAGAGCATCATGCCCTCGACGCCCAGATCCATCATCTCGTCGAAAAACTGCCGCACGCTCTCCGGCTGAGCGCCATCGAAAAGCGTGGTATTCGTCGTGACGCGGAAGCCGCGCTCGAGCGCCTCGCGCATCCCCGCTACCGCTTTGTCGTAGGTCCCCTCGCGGCACACCGAGAAGTCGTGGTGTTCGCGCAACCCGTCCATGTGCACGACAAACGAAAAATACTTGCTCGGCGTGAACTCATCCAGTTTTTCGCGCAGCAGCAACCCGTTGGTGCACAGGTACACATATTTCTTTCGAGCCACCAGCCCCATCGCGATTTCCGCGATCTGCGGATGCATCAAAGGCTCGCCGCCTGGTATGCTCACCATCGGCGCACCGCACTCTTCCACGGCCCGGAAGCACTCCGCAGGCGTCAGGTCCCTCTTCAACACGTGCCCGGGATACTGAATCTTTCCGCAGCCCGCGCACGCCAGGTTGCACCGCATCAACGGCTCGAGCATCAGCACCACAGGGTAATGCGTGCGCCGCTTGAGCTTTTGCCCGACGACGTAGGACGCCACCGTCCACATTTGCGATACCGGTACAGCCATGCGCCCCATCCCCCGCCCGGCAACGTGCTGCGCACGTCACCCGGTCAAACCCGCCGCAACTCACGCAAACAGCAACCATTGGCATTGTACTACAGAGCGTCACGAGCAAGGCCTAACTCTGGCTTATGATCTGCGACCATCTTGCCGATGGTATTCAACGCCGATTTTTCGTAAATTCTTCTGCGACATTTGGCCGAATACCGGCTGCCGCCTGAGCATTTCCCATTCTGGCGAAATGCGGCGGTCAGTACACATGTCCGAAGCATCACGTCTCGGAAGGAGGACCAGCTTGGATCCGTTCCACTCCTTTAAAGCTATGCAGAAGCAAGGCTGGGCTCATTTTGCCCCGGTGGAAATGTTCACAACGGGCCCGGCCGCGCGCCTGGTGAAATTCGCGGGCGTGCAAGTCGGCCAGACAGTTCTTGACGTCGCCTGCGGCACGGGTGTTGTGGCGGTCACCGCCGCGCGCATGGGAGCCAGCGTGCGGGCACTCGATCTCACGCCGGAACTTCTCGAGCGTGCTCGTTACAATTCCCAAACCGCCGAGGTGCAGGTCGACTGGCAAGAGGGTGACGTCGAAAAGCTGCCCTTCGATGATGGCGAGTTCGATGTCGTTCTCAGCCAGTTTGGCCACATGTTCGCGCCCAGGCCGGCCATTGCTTTGGCCGAAATGATGCGCGTATTAAAACCTGGCGGGACGATCGCTTTCTCTACTTGGCCTCCCGAGCTTTTTACCGGGCGCATGTTCATGCTCGTCGCAAGCCACATGCCTGCTCTCCCGCCAGGCGCGTCGCCACCGCCGCAATGGGGAGACCAGCGCATCGTGCGCGAACGCCTGGGCCAGGCTGTTAGCGACATTGCGTTCGAACGGGCCACGATGCATGGCGCAGCGCTGAGTCCACAACATTTCCGGGCCTTCAGCGAGCACACCGTCGGCCCGCTGGTTAAGCTGGTGGAAAACTTGTCGGCCAACGATCCCGCCACGCTCGCCGGCTTTCGCCGCGAATTTGACGCGCTCGCCGCCGAGTTCTTCCGGGACAACTTCGTGCAAATGGATTACCTGATGACTCGCGCGACGAAGAGCTAGCTGACGAACTTTCTTCAACAAGTCAGTTACAGCAGGGAAGGTTTTGCAGGCGCTGTTTAAGAATCCACAGATCGCATCGATCACGTAAGTTCCGTGATCGAAAAGCTCGGCGGCAAAATCCAGACCGCCTGGTTCGCGTTCGGTGAATACGACGGGTGGTTATCGCGGAACTCCCGGATAACGTCAGCGCCGCCGCACTTTCCATGGCGTTCTCCGCGGGTGGTGCGTGTAACAAAGTGCAGACGAGTCCGCTGCTTTCGCCCGCAGAGGCGATGGAAGCGATGAAAAAGGCCGGCACAACTGGCTATCGCCCGGCGAGCGCGACCACCAGCGCCTCCGCGTAGCGGCGCCATATAACCGCCCGCATGATTGACGATGGCCATGAGGGCTGTTGCTCTCGGCCGGCGGTAAATCCTACCCGGATGCCGCGTCGGACAAAACGGAGCGTTTGCGGAAGAAGTTCAAGAACGTGTAATAAATCGAAGATTCACTGCCTGCGCAAAATGATAGCCGTTTCTGCAGAGCTTCCTGTGTGTGCAATCCATTGTGTGTGAGATCAATCGTGTCAGGACGCACCATGCGGACCGCTCGATATATTTCCATCGGGCATATCGGCGGGAGTTCCCGTGCTCAGGCTAGCCCGAAAACCTTCCAGCGTCCAAACGTCCAGCCCTTCGTCGTGTCTCAGAATATAGAAGTCTCCATCGGCGGTGCGCACGCGAAAATAGAGAGCTCCCGGGGAATACCAGCGGTCTTGGACCTCAGCGACCTCGAACACCCGGCCTCGCAACGTAAAGCGCAGAGGCCGCTCATCGGCTCGGTATCCCGCATGGCATTCGACTAAAATTTCCCCCATAAGAGTCGCCTTGGCCACCATCGCCGCCGCAATCTGCAGTGCGCAGAAAAACGACGCGCGCTCGGCTGCGTCTAGTTTATCGCCTTCGAGGCCAACGAGCCATGCCGCGAACGCACGCGCGTTCGAATACCGCCTGGCGATCCGAAGGGTAGCAACCAACTGGTAATCAGAATGTATGGCAATCCTGGGTGGCCGCACGCGCGACCGCTACCAGGCGGCCACAGAATCTTGTGACGCGCGAGACCGGGTAGTAGACTCGAAGCCGCTCTACGCGAAGCCTTTTGGCTCTAATTCGTTTTGCTCGCGCGCGTTTTACGCGAAGCCGCGCAACTGGCAGGACACCACGAAAATGACCACGCCGCCGACCATTCACGCCACAGCCGCTGCAAGCTCCGAGCGCAGCGCCGAGGTCCTCCGCAAACATCGCGAGTACATCTGGCCGGCGGTCTCAAACTTTTACGAGCGCCCGCTTGTCCCTGACCGCGGCTCCATGCAATACCTGTGGGACCTCGAGGGACGGAAGTACCTCGATTTTTTTGGCGGCATCCTAACCATCTCCGTCGGGCACACTAACCCCAAGGTCACTTCCAAAATCAAGGCCCAGGTCGACCGCCTGCAGCACACCTCCACGCTTTATCCCAACTCGGCCATGGTCAATCTCGCGGAAAAATTGGCGCGGATTACTCCCGGGGTACTGCAAAAAAGCTTTTTTACGAACTCCGGCACAGAAGCAAATGAGCAGGCGATCCTGCTCGCGCGCATGGCTACGGGTGTCTACGACGTCGTCGCACTCCGGCATTCCTATTCGGGCGGATCGGCGCTGACAAAATCGGTAACCGGCCAGTCCGCCTGGCGCAAAGGCGGCGTCATCAGCGTGGGCGTCGCGCACGCCATCAACCCCTATTGCTACCGCTGTCCGCTTGGCCTTACCTATCCCGATTGCGGCGTGGCCTGCGCGAACGATGTCGAAAATCTCATCCAGACCGGTACCAGCGGCCAGATTGCCGCATTCATCGCCGAGCCTATCCAGGGAGTCGGCGGATTCATCACGCCTCCGCCGGAATATTTCAAGATCGTGTTTAAGGCCGTCAAAAAATATGGCGGCTTATTTATTTCCGATGAAGTGCAAACGGGGTTTGGCCGCACAGGTAAGCACTGGTTCGGCATCGAGCATTGGGAAGTGACTCCCGACATCGTCACGTGCGCCAAGGGCCTGGGCAACGGCACCCCGGTGGCCGCGACCATCACCACCACCGAGCTTGCAGCCAGCTATTGCGGCCCGATCATCTCGACGTTTGGTGGCAATCCGGTTGCTTCGGTAGCCGCGCGCGCCACCATTGACGTCATTGAAGAAGAACATCTGCTCGACAACGCTCACACCGTCGGAAACTATTTCCGCGACAAGCTCGAAGCTCTCCAGCGAAAGCATCCATTGATCGGCGACGTTCGTGGCAAAGGCCTGATGCAAGCGCTCGAACTCGTGCGCGACCGCAACACCAAAGAGCCCGCACCCGACGCTACGGCCGAATTGCTGGAACGAGCTCGCGAAAACGGCCTGCTCGTCGGCAAGGGTGGTTTGTATGGCAACGTGGTTCGGCTTTCCCCCATGCTGAATATTTCCAAAGAAGACGTGGACGAAGCGATTCGCATGCTCGACAAATCCTTTGGCGAGGTGCGCGTGTGAGCCGCGGTCCCGGTGCAGTGCGCTTGCCGCCGCGCGCCTTGCTTGCATGCCTCGCTGCTCTGGCGCTTGTTTCGCTAGCTGCAGGCTTTCGAGAGACCACCGCCATCGCAGCGGAAAAAGCAGCTTTGTGGAAAGTCTCCGACCAGGCGCTGTTGCGCGTCGATGATCGTCCGGTGAAGGATTGGAACATCTATCAAGCTGGAAAGAAGGCGAATCCGCTGCTGTTACAGATCGGAGCCCGTTACCTGCTCGTGGACGGCCGCGAACATCAGGTTTTTGAGATCGATCCCAGTAAGATCGAGCACAAGGGCGCTGAGCTTTCCTGGGACCCGGCCAATCGCCCCGCGAAATCGCTCGACACCTCGGATTGGATCGTGCGCGATGTCGGCCTGGCCTACAAAATCAGCACGCGCCTGGTAGCCGAAAACCATCTTCTGGATTTGCAGATTCCCCACCCGCTCGACATACGCGGAATCCACCCCTAAGCGTCCCTTTTTTCACCTGCCGGCCTTCGCGCAAATCCGGCAGCGCCGCTGCCGCCGTATGATCGGCGCGTCGCGCGGGAAAACGGTGCCGAGCATCCAATCGCTCGCCACCTGCAGCTGTTTCTTGAGTCACGACCAAAACGTTTTATGCGGGCGCGTTAAATCGCGGCGGTCGGGAGCGAAGGCACTGATGCCTCAGCTCGTTTCCGGTCTATGCGCCGCAGTTATTGTTTTTCCCGCGGACCACGCGTGCCAGACCAGCCACGCGACCACCGTGAGCATGCCCATCCAGCCGAGCACCCGGAACATGCCGCCGATTTGCGTGTCATGATCGAGAACTCCGGCGTGCGAGAACAGGTAGAACCAGTCGTGCTCGGCCAGATCCGGATCGCCCACGGTCACGTAAGTGAGCGACTGGCTGCGCGCGTCGGCCATGTACGTGCCCACCGGCAGAAACTGTTCAAACAAGAAGAACGCGCAAAAAGCAGTTCCCGCAATTTGGCGAAGATACGAAAAATAGAGAGCCAGCGCGAAGGGAACCAGCAACTGCAAAAGTGTGCCGCCCACAACCATCAGCCATTCGCTGCCAAACCAGCCGAAAAGCAGGTGTCCACCTTCGTGGATGGGCAGAAATACCAGGTCGAACCAGCGCGCGACACCTCCGCCCAATGCGGCGCCCACCAGCACGATGACGTAGAACAAGATCCACGCTGCCAGGACAGCGCGCGAGACAGGTTCCCAGCCGCCGCTTTTGGGTAACCGCTCGGTAAGATATTCGGGTTCGGGTGGTGGTCGCATCGGAGCTCTCGCCGCAAAACGTGTCGGGCCGCGCTCATTCCAAAAGACGGATGGTCACCGACCATCGTTCCAGTTCACGCTTGCGCAACGCTCAAAGAGTAACGGGCCCGGCCGCGGCGCAGCCACAGCTCACGGCCGGTACACGGCGTAGACCCACGGAATTCCGGCCATCCCCGGATGGACTTCCACCACGACAGGATTGCCAACCTGAAAGCGGTTGTAGTCGTCGCGGCCCACCGACACGCGTTCAATCCGCCGGCCTTCGCGCCAGGAAAGAACGACCAGGCGCTGCGTCCGCAGCACGCCCGGCATGCTGAATTTACCGACCACTGAGGTTGTTTGCCGTTGCGGAGGGGTGATATCGAATTTTCCATTGACGAAGAGCAGCGCCGCGAGAATCCAGGGCACTGGAAGAAATCCAAAATAGATCCGCTTGAGGACTTCAATCTCCTGCCGTTGCCGCGCCCTATTCACCATCCACATACCAAGCCCGAGCACCACGAAGAATAAGACGCCGACGAAAATGAGGATGCCATCGATCTCGACAGGAGGGAACGCCTGGCTGACGGGCACGAAAAGCACCGCACCCACCAGAAACCACGCCGTTCGCCACACCAGACGGCGGCGGAGCATCACTTCCGCTGCCGCCGAGGTTAAGCCACATGCCAGGCATTGGTCCGCATCGCGCTCGGCTCCACAATACAGGCACCGCGTCATCGATGCCCGATTTCGGTCACGAGCGAATCCAGTACGCTGCGTTTGATTTCGTTTCTCAGAAAATGATCCTGCAAACGATGCTAAGTGGGCGGATGTCAGGGTGTCAAGAAACGAATCAGCACGCGATATTCAGAGAATCGCAGAAAATAATGGCCGGCGGCCTGTAAGAAAGAGCCGAAAAAATGCGCGAATCCGCACGAAAGAAGGGCCGCACACGACTGCTTCAATTCCTTCGCGCATCAATGCGTTTATTCTTCGGCCGAACAGAAGCGTTTCGCGCCTTGTGCTAGAGGCTGACGCCACGAATCGCGGCACGATCTTCGCCACGCGCCAGTCGCGCAGCCAGCCGCGCCGCTCCAACCGCCGCAGGCACCTCCAGCCGTGAGATGTTGGCTCGCGAGGCGGCGCTGGCAATCACTGCGTCGAACATCTCATCCATCAAACGGCTGAGGCCAAAGACACCGCCACACTTCACCAGGGGAAACGCAAGTTCCAGCAGCCCCAGGCGGCGGATAACCGTGAGTGCTGTCGTCGAAAGATCGAGGGCCGCAGCGTACAAAATCTCGCGCGCGACGTTGTCCTCCATACTGGCAGCCGACGCCACCGCAGGAAACAGGCTGGGGAAAACATCGTCAGGATTTTTCGTGATGCGCTCGGTAAGGTCGTCCCAACTGGGACAATTGAGCGCGGCCAGGATGCCGTTGCTAAGAGCGGTGAGTGGAGCGCCCTGGTCGCGCGCACGCGCCACGCAGCCAACCGCGCGCCGTCCAATCTCGTAGGCGCTGCCGTCGTCTCCAATCCAACGACCGAAGCCGCCCGCTCGCGCCGTCTCGCCGTTAGCGTTGCGCCCAAAGGACGCAGATCCAGTTCCCGCAATAATGATCACGCCGGTGCCCGCGCCCACCGCTGCCTCCAGGGCAATCTCGCAGTCGGTGGTGACGTGCGTTAGAGCATCGGGAAATTCGTGCGCGAGAAAAACGATGGCGCTCCGGATCACGCTGCGGCGCCCGGCACCTGCCAAGCCCGCACAAACCGCATCGATCTGGCGAGGTTTGAGATGCGCGCTGGCAAGCGCTTCGGTGGCGGCCTGGGCAAGTTCCGTAAAGGCGGCTTCCATCCCGACACGCAGCGGGTTGGAAGGCCCGGCAATACCGCGGCCCACTATCTTTCCCTCACCGTCGAGTACGACGCACTCCGTTTTCGTTCCGCCGCCATCAAAACCCACCGCGACGTTGATCGGTCGAGGAGCCGCCATGCGATGAAAGACCTCCTGTTGTCCCGCTGTCAGGGCAAACGGATATCCTGCTGCACTTTCGCGGGCACCAGTTTCACTGACCAGAGCTACATCTTACACGGCCTGACGAGCAAACATTTGGCGCCAGTATGAGTTTCATTGACTCCCTGAGCACAGTTATGGCGGAACAACACCGATCGCTAAAACGATAATCGATTAAATATTGATCGGTAAAATACTGATTGGAAAAATGGTGATCGGAAAATGGAACAGTGTGATCGGAGCGAGATTCGTCAAGCAGTCGGTCGAATGAAGCTGGGTGCCGCACCAATCCGCTGTACCGGCCAAGCGGAATCGACGCCAAGCCCGGATGCTATTTCCTGCGCGAACTGCTCCGGATGAAACAATCTTGCCAGCAGCGCCACACCGTCCGCGAGCCTGGGTCCGGACCGTGAAAAATAGCCGTTCGCGTCAACGGCGTAAACCTGGCCAGCCTGCACGGCCGGCAATTGGTCCCACCCCTCGGGCAGGTGAGTGGAGTTCCAGACTTCGATGTTGCGCGCGAGCCCGTAGCCGCACGGCATCAGAACAATGATTTCGGGCTGCTGCGTGAGAATGCGCTGCCATGCAACCGTGACGGATGGTTCGCCTTCGCGGCCTAGTACATCGTTTCCGCCAGCCAGCCGCACCATTTCTGGGACCCAGTGCCCTGCAAAAAAAGGCGGGTCGAACCACTCGAGAGCCAAGACCCGCGGCCGCCATGGGACATCAGCAACCCGCGCAGCGATCTCGGCGACGCGCATCGCCAGGCTTGCGGCCAGTCTGTCTCCCTCCGGCTTATATCCCGCAGCTTCGCCAATCAGGCGGATTCCCTGCCACACGTCATCGAGTGTGCGCGGAGTGAACGTCACTACACGCGGTCTCGCAGCCTGCGGCATGCGCGCCAGGCTTGCGGCTAAATCTTCAGGGGAGGCTGCGCACACATGGCACAAATCCTGCGTAACGATCAGGTCCGGCGACAGTTTTTCCAGTAGATCCGCATCCACGGCGTAAATGCTTTCGCCACGCTCAACCAATTCGCGTACCTGGCGGTCGAGTTCCGCCTGCGGCGCTGAGGGGTCCACGCGAGGCCGTATAACGGCAGGCTTGCTCGCGGCTTCAGCCGGGAAGTCGCATTCGTGGGTGACGCCGACAACGCAGTGCCCCGCGCCGAGAGCATAAAGAATTTCCGTTGCAGCCGGGAGAAGTGAAACGATGCGCATGGTGAGCTGGCCAGCGGCCATTTTTCGTCGAGATTCCTCGCGAGTGTAGAACGATTGCGCGAGTGGCCGCAAGCCGCCGTTAGTCAAAAAAAACGCCTGGAATTTATGGCGCGCCGACCAGATCGGCAAAAACAAAGCCGTCGCGCTCCAGGATTTCTCCCGGCGTGACGCCGACGGCGCGGTCGAACATGGGGCCAGCGAACGCGAAGGAGTGGAACTCCCCGTTTTCGCCACACGCGTCCACGTGCGATGGCAGTTCTTTCAGCAGCTCCGCATCGAATAGGCGCCCGGCCAGCCGGCCATCGAGCTGCCGTGGATCGACGCACGTCAGGTACGCGCGCAGCCCTTCTGCGATCATTTCGCGAGCCAGCGCGGACGTTTCGCGGCCCCAGATCGGGAATAGCGGTGTCATGCCGGCAGCGTGCAGCTTTTCCTCACGGTACTTCCGAATGTCCGCAAGAAACAGATCGCCAAACGCCACATGTAAAACTCCTTCCGCCCGAGCCTGTGCCATGGCAGCGTTCATGGCCGTTTCGTAGTCAGGATTTGAACATCGCGCCGGGATGGGAACTTTGATCAAGGGAAGGCCAGCGGCCCGAGCCTGTGCCTCGAGCAGCGTCTCGCGTACCGCGTGCATGGCGACGCGGCTCGCCTCCTGGTTGATCGTGGTTAGCAGCGCGGTGACTTCGAATTCAGGCGAACCCCGCAATTCGCGGAGTGTCCACGCGCTGTCTTTGCCGCTGCTCCACGATAGCCATACTTTTGTGCGTGCCATAATTTTGCGGGTGCCACGATCCTAATATACAAGATCCTGATAAAGACAGGTCCATCAGCGCAAAGTAGTCGGTATTACCGGTTCGTACGGTCGCCAGGCATGCCGGGTTGTCCCGGCAACATCGCGTGCTATATACTGCCGTAGCGCGCAGTGAGTCAACTTTCGAGTTTTGTGCAGCGTTCTTGCCGCCCGCCGCGTCCCTGCTGATGTCACGCCCCCTTCGCACGCCATCGCGCTCTGACGCCGTCCCCGCAGATCGCGTGTCCAATCATCTTTTGAAATTGCCCGCTGCCGCCGAAGCGTGGGTTTCCGAAACGCTTCGAGCGATGACGCTCGACGAAAAGCTAGGCCAGTTGCTGATGATCGCATGCTATGGCGGATTCACCAGCGTCGAATCGTCTGAATTCCAGAAGCTCGCGCGCGCCGTTGAGCGGATGTGTGTAGGCGCCCTGATGATCGCCACGCGCCCGGGCGGGCTGGGAATCGAGCGCAGCCAGGTGTACGGCACGGCTGCGCTGGTGGATCTGCTGCAACGGCGCGCGCAAATTCCTTTGCTGGTGGCCGGCGATTTTGAGCATGGCACAGCGATGCGACTTTCCGAAGGCACCTCATTCCCGCACGCCATGGCCGTGGCAGCAACCGGCCGCGCAGAGGATGCCTACACGGTCGGACACATCACGGCCATCGAGGCTCGCGCCGCGGGAGTGCCTTGGGTTTTTGCTCCGGTGGCCGACGTCAACAGCGATCCCGACAACCCCATCATCAATGTGCGCTCGTTTGGCGAAGATCCGGAACGCGTTGGGAAGTTTGTTTCGGCGTTTGTTCGCGGCGTCGAAGAACATGGCGCGCTCGCTACGGCGAAACACTTTCCCGGCCACGGCAATACCGATACCGATTCGCACCTCGATCTTCCCACGGTAGAAAGTGATCGCGCGCAACTCGACCGCGTCGAGTTGGCGCCCTTCCGAGCGGCTATCGCCGCGGGCGTCAGCACCATCATGACGGGACATATCGCCGTCCCGGCGCTCGAGCCCGATGAACATCTTCCCACTACGCTATCCGCTGCGATTTCTACGCGCCTTTTGCGCGACGAATTGAATTTTGACGGCCTGCTGGTCACCGATTCGCTGGACATGGCGGGCATCGCCGCGCGTTACTCCCCCGCCGAGGTCACGGTGCGAGCGATGCTCGCCGGCGCCGACATCCTGCTGTCTCCGCCCATCCCTGAGGCCGCCCTGGCCGGCTTGCGCGAAGCCGCCGCCAGCGGACGCCTGCCGATGGCGCGAATCGATGATGCGGTGGCCCGCATCCTGCGCGCGAAGGCGCGCCTCGGACTCCACGAAAGCAGTGCAATAAATCTGGCCGCGCTGCCGCAAACTTTCGGGAGGCCGGAATTCGCCCGCGCTGCACAAGACATCGCGGATCGCGGCATCACATTGCTGCGCGATGTCCCGCGCCTGCTGCCGCTCGATGCGACCGAGCCCGCCCGGGCATTACTGGTGGCCATCGCAGGCGATCCGGACACCTGCCCGGGCGAGGATTTCGAGCGGGAAATTCGCTGGCGCGTCGATTTTCTGAACACGCTGCGTTTTGATACGCGATTTACGACCGTGAAACCGCTGGCGAAATCGCTGGGCCTGTCGCCCGCCGCGCCTGCGCTGGAGTCGGAGATTCCGCCCCCGGAAAGCTACGACTTCATGATCGTCGCGCTATTTGTTCGCGTCGCCGATCGCAAAGGCAGCGTGGGCTTGCCCAACGATCAGGCGGAGTTCGTGCACCGTCTGCTCGCGAACGATGCCACCGGCAAGCCCGTCATCGTAGTGTGTTTCGGCAGCCCGTACGTTGCGGCGCGCTTTCCGGAAGCAAAAACATGGCTAGCCGCCTTCAGTAATGCCGGCGTCGCGCAACTTGCGGCGGCCCGCGCCCTATTTGGCGAGATCGCTATCGGCGGCAGCATTCCGGTGAACGTCCCCGGCATCGCCGCTCTGGGCGACGGACTGCGCGTTGCAGCGGATCCGATGACGCTCGCTCCCGGCGGCTCCGCTGACGAAAAAATATTTGCGCCGGCATTTGCATTGCTCGATTGCGCCGTCGCCGATCGTGCATTCCCCGGCGGAGTTGTGGCGATCGGCCATCGCGACCGTCGCGAGCTTGGCGCTCGCGTGGCCATCCGCCCGTTCGGCAAACAAGGCTACGATGACGGCGCGCCGCCGGTGACACCCGACACGATTTACGATGCGGCATCACTGACCAAGTCCGTCGTCACGGCGACGCTCGCAGCCATGTTAGTCGAGGCCGGCCATCTCGATCTCGACGCACCCGTGCCGCGATACATTCCCGAATGGACAGCTCAGCAAAACGAAGTCGCGGCCCAGCGTCTGTCGTCTCGATGGAATGACGCAGTCACGGTGCGCCACCTGCTCACGCACACTTCGGGCTTGCCCGCACACAAAAATTATTTCCAGAACCATTTCCAGACGGCGGCCTCTCGCCGCGAAATCGTCGCGCGCGTGCTCGCCACGGCTCCCGCGCATGAACCCGGCGCTCAGAGCATCTATTCCGATCTCGGCTTCATCGTGCTAGGCGAAATCATCGAGCGGTTAACGGGAAAAGCTCTGGACGAACTGGCGCGCCGCCGCATCTTCGACTCGCTGGGCATGACCGCAAGCACCTTCAAACCCGCGGCATCGTTGCGCTCGCGCATCGCACCCACCGAGGTGGATGACACATTTCGCAAGCGCCTGGTGCACGGCGAAGTACATGACGAAAATGCCTGGGTCATGGGCGGCGTCGCAGGACACGCCGGACTGTTCACTACCGCCGCCGATCTGGCCGTATTCTGCCAGACGCTCTTAAATGGGGGCATCTACGCGCACCGGCGCCTGCTGCGGCGTGCGACGATTGCGCAGTTCAACACCGCGTCTCCGCTCGCCGCCCATACGCGCGCTCTCGGGTGGAACGTGCCGACGCCCGGCTCCTCAAGCGGCCATTATTTTTCGGCGCGAAGTTTCGGCCACACCGGTTTTACCGGCACGTCCATCTGGATCGATCCCGACAAGCAGCTCTTTGTCGTGCTGCTGACCAACCGCGTGCATCCCTCGCGCGACAACGACAAGATCAACACAGTGCGCCCGGCATTGCACGATGCCATCGTCGAAGCGCTGAACCTTCAGCCGTGACGAAGACTTCGCCCCAGTTGCGGCGAAGAGAACGTCGCCCGACGACGCAGCGCCGGCACAAAACTGAGCGCGCTGCGAAACAGCACCATGCCGAGCAGCGCGATGCGGAACAGCGCCGCACCGGGCACCGTCGCATTAAACACCGCCGCACTGAACAGCGTAATCCTCGTTCGCTGGGCCTCGATCAGCGCTCGACGCGCGGCATCGTCGAAGCCATCCATCGCGAAGACGCCACCGTAGCGCGCGCGGTGCGCAGCGAATTGCCCGCCATTACCCGCGCTGTGGAGGCCATCGTGCGCGCACTTTCCGGCGGCGGCCGCCTGATTTACGTTGGCGCCGGCACCAGCGGGCGCCTCGCCGTGCTCGATGCCGCGGAGTGTGTGCCTACTTTCGGTATCTCTTCGCGCATCGTTAGCGCCATTATCGCGGGAGGGCGGCGCGCGCTAACCAGCGCCGTCGAAGGTGCGGAGGATTCGGCCGCTCAGGGCCAACGCGATCTGGCCGCGAAGCGCATCACCGCGCATGATGTGATTGTCGGCCTCACCGCCAGCGGCACCACGCCATATGTGGCCGGCGCTTTAGATTTTGCCCGTCGCTGCGGCGCCCTGACCATCGGGATCACCGCAAATCCCCGTTCTCCCGTGGCGCGGCTTGCCGACATCGCCATTGCCCCGCAAACGGGCGCGGAAGTCATCGCCGGGTCCACACGCATGAAGGCCGGAACGGCACAAAAAATGATTTTGAACTTGTTGAGCACCGCAGCCATGGTTCGGCTGGGCCACGTTTACAACAACTGGATGGTGGATGTCGCTCTGACCAACCGCAAGTTGCGGCAACGCGGATTGAGGATTCTGCACGAGGCCGCCGGCGCCAGCCCAGCGCGTGCGTCGCGAGCCCTTCGGCAGGCAGACGACAATTTGCGTGTGGCATTGATCATGCTCAAGCGCAACACCACGGCGGAGGAAGCCCGGCGGCGCTTGGAACAAGCGCACGGAAACCTGCGCGCTGCGCTCGGCGAATAAGCGCGGTTTTCTCCGCTGACACGTGATGGCTCGCGGACTGGGTATTCAGTACGTGCACGGGTGCCGTAACAGTTGTGCGTGACGTAACACTCGTGCGTAACAGTGGTGCGTAACGGTCCGTGCGCCACAGTTGTGCGCAACAGCGCATGTGTAGCTGCGCACAACGCCGCGTGAGGCACTGTGACAGCGACACCGCCAACAGCCTTACAATCGAGCGGCAGTTAAGCGGGGAAATCGTATGGACCGATTCCGAATCGAAGGCGGCAGACCTCTCAGCGGCACGGTGCGCATCAGCGGCGCGAAAAATGCCGCTCTGCCTGCGATGACCGCAGCGCTGCTTACGCCCGAGCCCGTGCACCTGCAGAATGTTCCGCGCGTGCGCGACATCGTCACCATGGGTCGTTTGCTGGCCCACATGAACGCCCGCGTCGAAACACCGAATGTGCCGCCCACCGATCTGATCATTACCGCGGAGAATGTTTCGAACGCTGTCGCTCCCTACGAACTCGTGCGCACCATGCGGGCATCCATTCTGACGCTGGGCCCGCTCATGGCGCGCCTGGGACGCGCGCGCGTTTCCTTGCCGGGAGGCTGCGCCATCGGCGCGCGGCCCGTGAATTTGCACGTGAAAGCGCTCGAGAGCATGGGCGCCGAGATTGCCACCGAGCATGGCTATGTCGAAGCACAGGCGCCGCGCAGCGGCCGGCTGCGTGGCGCGCACATCATCTTCGAAAAAATCACGGTGACAGGCACCGAAAACATCTTGATGGCAGCAACCCTGGCCGAGGGCGAAACCCGCCTGGACAATGCCGCGCGCGAGCCCGAAGTCACCGATCTGGTCGATCTGCTGCTCAAGATGGGCGCCCAGATCGAGGGTGGGGGCACCTCCTGCTTGCGCATACACGGCGTCGAGCGTCTGCATGGCGCCCAGCACAGGATTATTCCAGACCGCATCGAGGCAGGCACGTTTCTCGTCGCAG
>Ga0182024_10014889_pt1 | contig 14977 bp, 15 predicted proteins | sample P32metaG_FD_120480 | JGI IMG/M metagenome (GOLD analysis project Ga0182024, IMG submission 120480) | Permafrost microbial communities from Stordalen Mire, Sweden - P3-2 metaG (Illumina Assembly) | ecosystem: Environmental > Terrestrial > Soil > Wetlands > Permafrost | place: Sweden: Stordalen... | reverse complement strand
ATCGTCCACACGATACGCGATCCCAATCCGCGGTGAGAAAACATCGAAGTGCTCGTTCCTCACGCCCCTTGCGGGATGCTGAGGCGTGGCGACCAGATCGAAGGCTCCAGGTATCCCCAGGATCGGATTGGTCTCGGTTGGATTGAAGGTATCCGCGTTGTTATGCCGCTCCACGTACACTCCGGGGATTTCATAGCGAAGGCCGAGAGTAAGGGTCAGCTTGTTGGTCGCCTGCCAGGTGTCCTGAGCATAGTAGCCCTGGTAGTAAATCGTTTGGAAGGTCGGAGGGGCGATCTGCACGATGCTGGTGGTGGCGCCTGTGTCCCCCAACAGAAAGGAGGCGAAAGGGTTGCCGGTGGAGCCGGGGCTGGTAGCGTTCTGCCCGGTAAAGACGTTGTCAAAGTAGAAGATGCCGCCCGGATCGTTGTTTTGGAAATAGTCCATTTCCAGACGCCGCAGATCCGCGCCGGCCTTCAACGTGTGCCGTCCCAGAGTTTTGCTGATCGTGGGCGCAATCGCGTAGTTGTTGTTGATGGAGAAGATGTATCCCGTGCCGCCCGAAGTATAGGTCGGGTTGGCCATGCTGAGAATGGGCAGCGTGGTCGAGTTAGTAAGGCCGTTCAGCTGGTTGATTTGTCCGAAGTAGGATGGGAAACCGAGTTTGGTTTCATCGTAGCCCAGATATCCCGGCGTCCTTTGGTAGTTCCAACGCAGGTAGGAAACGTGGATGTCGGCGACCGTGCTGGGGTTGAAGACGTAGGTATCTCCGATCACCCCTTGCTGGGTGGTAAATGCTTCGGGAGAGATGGGATCGCCAGTGACCAGGCCGTTGCCGTAAGGATTGGCGGCGTGGTTCTGGGATTTCCACCAGGTGTAGCGTTCAAACAGGCTCTGCTTGGAGCTGAGCGTTTGATCGCCGCGGACGGTGTACTGGTCGTTGATCCCGCCAGAAGTGCCGAAGTTGGCAAAATTGTTCAGGAATTGACCGCCGGTTCCCGCCGAGGTCGGCTTGGCGTAATAGGGGAACTGGACCAGCGCCTGGGCGACCTTGCTGAACCTGCTCGCGGGGATGATGTTGCCGGGAAACTGTTGCCGTGTGACCTTCTGGCCCGGGGCGCAGGCTGGATTGCCGTTGTAACCGCAGGTGGTAAGAGGATCGTAGATCGGCGTGGACAGCGCAGAGAAATCGCCGCTCAGCATGGCTACCGTGGGGACGTTTTCAATGTAGACCTTCCCTTGGCTCTGCCGGTAACCCTGGTAGTCGCCGAAGATGAAGAGCTTGTCCTTCTTGATCGGCCCGCCGATGTTCCCTCCAAATTGATTCAGGTGGAACGGCTGTTTGCCCGCGTTGTTGCGCTTGGCAAAGAAGTCGTTCGCGTCCAGGACCGTGTTGCGCAGGTATTCGTAGGTGGTGCCGTGGAACGTATTCGTTCCCGACTTGGTTGCCATGTTGATCACGCCGCCGGTGTACATGCCAAACTCGGCGGTGTTGTTGTTGGTCTGAACTTTGAACTCCTGCACAACATCCTGATCGGGCACCAGCTCGACCGTATTTCCGTAGGAGGTGTTCACGGGAGAACCATCGACCAGCACTGAGCTCTGGTTCCCATTGCCGCCACCGATCTGGTAATTGCCGGCGGCGAAGACATTTTGCCCGGTGAGGTTTCCCGAAGAGCTGCCCTGAGGTACAACACCTGGTACTAACGCCACCAGCGCGAGCACGTTGCGGCCGTTCAGCGGGATATTGGTGACCGCCTTGCCCGAGACCACTTGCCCCAGCGAAGCGGTTTCCGTCTGCATGATAGGCGCCTGCGAGGTGACCACGACCTGCTGGTTCACCGCCCCGACCTCCATGATCGCGTTCACACGAAACGTCTGATCGACCTGCACCGTGATCTGATCACGGGTGTAGTGCTTGAAGCCGGTCCCCTCAATGTCGACCTTGTAGTTTTCCGGCGGCAGGGAGACAAATTGATAATTGCCGGCAGCGTCCGTCGTATCGGTACGGCGCTCGCCTGTGGCGTCGTTGGTTAGGGTAACCGTCACCCCCGCCACCGCCGCTCCAGAGGGATCGGTCACGGTTCCGACAATGGAACCGGTAATGGTTTGACTCAGGGCTAAGAGAGTGGACATGGAAAGACAAACTGCTGAAACGAACAGCGTCCGGCCAGCTGATCCTCGAAGTATTCGCATAGACGTCACCTTTTTTTTGAAATCGACTTGTAGTCATTGACACCCGGTAGGATTGGCCCCACATTTCGTATTATGCAATTGTTCTTGTATCGGCACGGAGGGACGCTATCACGCGATACAAACCAGAGTCAACCAACTATTTTCAACCTCCGAACTATTTCCCAGGGGGGAAGCGCGGGGTTATCCGGCGGCAGAGAAGTCAAGGGCATGGGGGCGCGGCGGTGGACAGGGCGAACCATTCGCTGCCTGCCGGAGCCCACTCCAAGACCAAAACGCGACCAATATCCGGACCAAGATCTTGAGTTGCTGCGGCCTCGAGTAAGCTCGTGAGGGGCGGTTCTCCGGGCGAGAAAACCACTTTGCGTATTCGCCGCGGTCACACGTAAGTGCCTGTATTCGCGAAGGATCGCCGTGCCTACGGCAGCTTTTTAGCGGGCCTTGTTGCAGGTTTTGCCCGCCCTGCCGGAGTTTCCCGGAAGATATAGGTTCCGCTCCTGGCCGAGGTCACGACATCCATCCTTCCGTCGCCGTTCAGGTCGACGGCGAGCACATCCGATCCCGCGCCCGAGCAATTGTGGATCAATTGCGGCACCAGCTCCGCGCCCTCCGGCGCCTTGGGATTGCGAACCGTTTTATACCAATAAAGAACGGCCGGCTGTAAGGATCGGAGTCGAAGTAAATCCAGATGGGACCAGAATCGCTTGCCGACGCTAAAATCCGGGGCTGCCCCAGGGTGTGTCACCCGGCGAGCGTCGACCCGTGGAAGCTGCCATCAGGGAGAAAGCTTGGGCCGCGCAGCGAGGTTGCTTCCCAGCGTCCACCTTCGCTGCTGGCTCCTGGTCCTGGCTACGGGGAGAGGAAAGCGCGATTATGGCGAGCATGAGGGCAGAAACCGGCAGCATTCGCAACGCGTAACCCGGGATTGGCATAGGGTCACCTTGGTGGGAACAGCAACTTTTGTCGCTTCACATTATGCAATGACGATTTCGCGGCGAGTTATCAGCCCGTCGAAACCGGTCGATGTGGCGGCAGCGAACCTGGGGCGCGGGAAGCGCTCCGGCAAAACCGGGCCCATGCTCGGTTGACACAAATGAGCATCGTAGATTCAGCAGGAGGTCTTCATGAGGAGAGCGCCCGGTTTTCTCGGCGAATGTTTCGCTGTGCTCGTAGGGCTCGCAGTGCTCGCTCCGCCGGGCTGCGCTCTCGGTCAACCCCTAAACGTTCTCCACCGGGTGGGTTCTGTGCAGGGGTTCCTGGTATTACGGAACGGCGCCGGGGCAATTCTCGCTTCCGGAGAAATGACGCAAGTGGCTCACGGAGACCGGATCAAGCTTCGGGTTGTCTTCCGTTTTCGGGACGGCTCGATCGATGATGAGACCACCGTCTACTCCCAAAGACAAAGTTTTCTCTTGATCAGTGATCGGCATCTTCAGCGGGGCCCGTCCTTTCCGAACCCCAGCGACGTAACGATCGACATGCGCGGGCAGCAGCTGAGCGTTCGTGATCTGTCGATAGGCGGGGAGGCGGTAAGGACGGAGCACCTGGAGCTGCCGTCCGACCTGTCCAACGGGCTTCTCTACACCTTGATGCAAAACCTGCCAGCCGATACTCCCAAGACAGAGATCTCTTTTCTCGCCGCGGCGCCCAAGCCCCGCCTGGTGAAGCTGGCCATTGCTCCGCAGGGAGAGGATCCGTTCACGGCTGGCGGCCATTCCTACAAAGCGGCCAGGTATGTCGTCAAAGTCGAGTTGGGGGGGGTCGAGGGCGTGGTGGCCCCGATGATTGGCAAGCAGCCGGCGGATACCCACATCTGGGTGACCGGGGGCAGCGTTCCCGCAGTGGTTCGAGTGGATACCGAGCTGTACCCCGAGGGGCCGATCTGGAGCATTCAACCCGCTAGCCCGTCCTGGTAACCCGCTAGCATCGCAATGGGGATCAGATCACTTGGCCGGCGGTGGCAGCGCTGTCAGGTCGAGGTTGTGCATCACCACGATTTGCCATTTGCCATCGTTCTTCGCCATCACGAAGTTCAGGATCCCCTGGCGAAGAGGGCGCGGGTTTCCCTGCGCATCCGTTTGCCCCGTCATCTCCCAGTGAACATCCACCGTGGCAACGTCGGCCCGGACAAACCGAATCTTGATGTCGGTCAAAGTCTGGTGACTGTTCTTGAAAATCGTGGCGAACAGGGGCGCGTGAAATGCTTCGATCCTGGATCGTCCGCTTGCGCCCATCCCCCGCCAATTGGTGAAGTCGGCATCCTCCGCGAACACCGCCGCGAACGCTTTGGCGTCATGGCGGTTCCATGCGTCCACAAAAGCGTTCATTACCCCATGGATCTGCTGCGTATCAACCAGCTGCGCCGGCTGGTCCATCCCCGGCAGCAGCAATGCGAGACATATCGCCCCTACGGTCAACATACGTTCCTCCCGGCAAGCTCTGTTCGATGAGAGCCGATCATTGGGGAAAAAAGATGCCGTAACTGTCCGAGATGGCAAGCAGCCGCGACATATCTTCGGGCATGGACAGCACCGAGATCTCCTCCAGATATTTTTCCATCCCGGACGGCGCCACGAAGACCAGCATCTTGCCGGTCGTCGCGCCGACGTTGCGAAAGGTGTGCACCGAACCGCGCATTGCCTGAACGGCACGGCCCGGTGCAGCTCTGCGCCACTGGCCGGCTTCCAGGAACTCGTACTCGCCTTCGAGCACAAAAAAGGTTTCGTCCTCGTTCTGGTGGGAGTGGGGTGGCGGGCCGCCGCCGGGGGGCGAGACCTGGGTGAGGATGGTGGAGCGGCCTCCGGTCGTCTCGCCGGGGATGAGCACTTCGACCGGTTCGCCGAAGACCTTGAAGGTTTTTACGGGGTTCACTGGATCCGCTCTCACAAAAAAATTGGTCCAAATCAGCCCATATGCTAGCAAACAATACAAGCCGCATCGCGCGTTAGAGCCGGCTCTTGGCTTCCAGCACACGGGCCACGGCTTCTTCCGCCGTGTCCGCGGTGGCGGAGAGATGGCCCATCTTGCGCCCTGCGCGGGCGGTGTGTTTCTCGTACAAGTGCAGACTGACCTCGGGTACAGACAGCGCCTGATCGAAGTGCGGTTCGTTCCGCACCCCGTCTTTGAGCCAAAGGTCACCTAACAGGTTGGCGATCGCCGCCGGGCGGACAATCCTGACGTCGCCCAAAGGCAAATCGCACACCGCGCGCACTGCCTGCTCGAACTGGCTGGTGACGCAGCAGCGCTGGCTGGCGTGGTAGCTGTTATGCGGGCGGGGTGCGAGCTCATTGACATACAGGCCGTCTCCCGGGGTGAGGAACATCTCCACCGCCAGCAGGCCTTCGAGCTTCAGCTTGCGCGCCATGGTGATCGCCATCTGCTGCGCCCGGGTCTCCAGCCAATCCGGCAAGGAGGAGGGAAGCGCGCTCCACACCAGGATCTGATCCTCATGGTGGTTGGTTGCGGCCGGGTAGACGCGCACCTCACCGCTGGGATTGCGCGCAACCATAACCGAGATCTCGCGCTCCAGGTCAAGCGCCTGCTCGGCGACGCAGGGCTGCTCCCCCAGCGCCCGCCAGGCACTGGCCACACGTTGCTCCAACGATCCTTCGCCGCGGTCCGGCTCGAGCTTCACCTGGCCCCTGCCGTCGTAGCCGCCGCGGGCCCGCTTGAGGTAGATCCGGCCGTCCAGCTCCGCCGCCGCGTTGAGCAGATCGCCTTCCGTGTGGATGGCCCGGTAAGGTCCCACGGGAAAACCCTGGTCCCGCAACCAGTTTTTCTGCTGTATGCGGTCCTGCACCATGGCCAGCAGCTCCTTGCCCGGGCGCACGGGAGCATGGCGGGCGGCAGCCTCGAGCGCTGCGATGGAGATCTGCTCGATCTCCAGCGTGACCACGTCGCTGCCGCGGGCCAGGTCGGCGGCCGCGCGCGCATCGTCCCAGGAGCCCACAAAACAGGCATCCACGACAAAGCGGGCCGGGCAGGAAGGGTCCGGGTCCATCACCTGCACCCGGTAGCCCAGCGAACGGGCAGCCATGGCCGTCATGCGGCCCAGTTGACCGCCGCCCAGGATCCCAATGGTCGAGCCCTGAACGATCGCAGTCACCCCGGCAACTCCGTTTCCAGCACTTCGCGGCGGCGCGCTTCCCGCCAGGCGCGAAGCCGATTGCCCAGCTCCGCATCGTGGCCGGCCAGGATCGCCACCGCCAGCAACGCCGCGTTGGCCGCGCCCGGTTTGCCGATAGCCAGGGTGGCGACGGGAACCCCCTTCGGCATCTGGACAATGGAGAGCAGAGAATCGATGCCCTGAAGGCAGGTCGACGGGATGGGCACCGCCAGCACGGGAAGGATGGTCTTGGCGGCGATCATCCCCGGCAAATGGGCCGCGCCGCCGGCGGCCGCGATGATGATTTTTAGTCCCCGCGGCTCCGCCTGCTCGGCGTACTGAAAGAGCCAGTCCGGGGTGCGATGGGCGGAGACGATCCGCGCTTCGTGGGGGATGGCGAACTCCCGCAAGAGGTCAAGGCAGGGCAGAAGCACATCGTAATCGCTCTTGCTTCCCATGACTACGCCGACGGCTGGAGAGGCGTTCATGCTGCCGATTAGAGCATTTCTCCCGTCGCCGTGTCCTGCGTTATAGCGCTTTTACAATAATTGTGAAACCGCTTTAGACGTGCAGCTCTCTGCGCGCGGTCTCCGCGACGTTGGGCAGATCAGACGAGGTCAGGACCCGGATCTGATGCTCTTCCATGGTCTCGACCGCAAACCGGTACTGGACGATGCGGTCTTCGTCCGGCTCGTCTCCCGCCGGCTCGCGAATGGGCTCCACGATCGCGGTCAGCTCCAGGAACGCTTTCTCTACCCTGTGCACCCCTTCTTTGAGGGCTCGCGCGCTGAAGGCCAGCAACTTGGCGGCGTCGGAATCGGCTTCCAGCGAGACCGCCTGGAACATGCGAACCACCCCATTGGGGCGATAGCCGCAGTCGATGCGCAACGGATCGCCGGGCTTGGTGTAGTTGGCGGCGGCGATTTGCCTGCGCATGAGCGTCCAGACGCCGGCGCTTTCAAACTGCTTGCGCATGGCCGCATGCAGGGCGGAGCGTCCGCCGCGCTGGCGGCTCCGCTCGCGCTGTGGGGTATCGATATACATGCGCATCAGATCTTCCAGGCCGGACAGAAACGTTTCCGCCAGGTACGCCTTGCTCTCGGTCATCTGCAGCCCGTTGGAAAGCGAGTCTTCCAGCCGGGCCATGAACGGGCTGGGATGGTCTTGCGGGTGGGCCTCCAACTGATGTCCGACTTCGATCTCCAGCGCCTCGAGCATCTGGGTGTCCGCGTCGGGATCGAGACACCGGACCCGGCCCCAGTCGCGGGTAAAGCGCAGCGCGCTCTGCCCGGAAGCTCGCAGCAGCACGCCGATATTGACAAACTCGTTCTTCACCGGGTCCGGCACGTAGCGGATGAGTTGAAACTCGCACTGCTTCCGCTCCGGCATGCCCCTCCACCCCCCAGCGATCGACAAGATTTTCAAACGCTTACTGTTTGCTATCTTGCATCCGTTGTGGCTCCGGGAAGTTCTCCCGCAATACCTTTTGCGCAGCCTCACCCCAATTGGGAAACGGCCGGCGCGATGATTCCCTGAAAGCCACGATCAACTCCCGGACCCGGGCCCGGCGCTCCAGCAGCCGCTGCAGCAGGGCCTCCAGGGCGCTTAGATCGGAGTCGTACCACTCCGGCGGAATGGTCTCCCCAATCGCCCACACCGTCTCCGGGGCAAGGCTTTCGATGCGGCTGAGCCAAGGCTCGAAGCTCGGCCACCCGGTGACCCCGCGATAGACGCTGTTGTCGGCGTAGACGCCGCGCAGCGTAGCATCGGCAAACTTCCAGTCCCCGCCATGAAAACAATAGCCCTGGTCGATGAAGGTCGCGCGGTAGAGGCGCTCCCGCCGGCTCTTTTGAAAGACGGCTTGCCTGCCGTTGATATTGCAGGTCCATTTGTCCAGCGCCAGGATGCCGGCAAACTCGCGCAGGTTGCGCACCTCCAGCAGTTGCTGTTCGGGAAGATAATCGACCACCTGGCCCGGCATCAGGCCCCCGACCCATTGCGAGGCGAAGTGCAGCCCCGCCTGGCATGGTTGCGCCCCTCCGCGTAGCTCGATGCATAGCTCCGGGGTGTTGCGGATGAGCCACTCGGTCACTTCGATCACCTCCGCGTGCGGGACCGTCAAACCGATCGCGGCGCCCAGCCGGGTGGCCAACAACTCGTTGGCCAGCACCCGGATATGCTGCGGGTTATTGCGGAATTTGACCACATAGAGATGGCCGTCGGAGGCGAGCATGAGGTGGCTCTGGGCTCCGCCCCGCATGCGCCGAATCTCCTGGATCGCGATCACTGCCACGGGGATCATCCTTGCCCGGTTTCTGCGGCCGCTGTCAATAGCAGCATACTCGAACCGGCTGCGGCCCAAGATTTCCTGCAGCATACCCCCGACAATCGCCACAATAGCCGCCGATGCGGCCCCCGCCAGCCGGGTTCTGGTAGCATCGCCACGGAGGAAGCACATGGAACAGGCTGTCACTGCCCCGAATGGCTCGCGTAGCAAGGAAGATACCGCTTTGGATTTGTTGAAGTTTGTCGCCGCGTCGGCGGGGCTGGGACGGGGCACGTCGCCCGCCGCGGGCTTCGTCGCCGCCTCCGGTTCCAAGCCCGAAGAGCAGGTGAACCAGTTGCTGGCCCTCTACTCGAAATGCCTCGGCGTTGTCCAGGGAAAATGAGGCGGAAAGTGAGCCGCCCGGCGACCGGCCTATGACCGGCGCAGACAGCAATCGTAGCCTGAGCGTAGCGGTCATCGGCGCCGGGGTCTTTGGCCGCAATCACCTGCGCGTCTACCGCCAGCTGGAGCAGTCCGGTCTTGCAGTCCGGCTGGCGGCGGTGGTGGATACCGATCCAGCGGCGGCGGAGATACTCGGCCGGCAGGAAGATCTCCCGGTCTTCTGCTCGCCGCAAGCGTGCCTGGAGGCGTGCCGCGCCGGCAGACTGCAGCTGGACGCGGTCTCCATCTGTGTTCCCACTTCCGCGCACTATGCCGTTGCCTCCCAGGCTTTGGCCCACGGCCTGGATATCCTGCTGGAGAAGCCCATCGCGGTCACCCTGGCCGAGGCCGACGGCCTGGTTGAGCAAGCGGCGGCCGGGCGGCGGATCCTCCAGGTGGGCCTTCTGGAGCGCTTCAACCCCGCGGTCACCGCGGCCGAGCCGTTGGTCAATGGGCCGATGTTCTTCGAAGCTCATCGTCTCAGCGTCTTCAACCGCCGCGCTCTGGACGTCGACGTGGTGCTGGACCTGATGATCCACGACCTGGACATCGTGCTCAGCTTTGTCCGCTCTCCGGTGCAGCAACTGCATGCCGTGGGCTTGAGCATTCTGTCGCCCAAAGTCGACATCGCGAACGTGCGCGTGGAGTTTGTCTCCGGCTGTGTCGCCAACTTCACCGCCAGCCGCGTCAGCACGGAAACCGTGCGCAAGCTGCGCTTCTTCCAGCCGCACCAGTACATTTCGATTGATTATGCGCGCCAGGATCTGCTGTTGATCAACGTGGACAAGAACGCCTCCCCGGAAGGCTCTTCCCCCAACCCGGGCCTGACCTTCAGCAAGCCTGCGATCAAGACCGATGAACCGCTGCGGCTGGAAATTCTGGCTTTCCTGCATTCCGTCCGCAGCCGCACGCCACCCCAGGTGAACGCCCAGGCAGGACGCGATGCCCTGGCGCTTGCCCTGGAGATCAATCGGGAGATCGTGGCCCATGCCGGCCGGGCGGGGCTGGACCGGTTTCGCTTCTAGACCAAGGCTATTCCAGCTTTTGGATCTGGACCCCCTTGGGGATCGTCAGCTCGAACTGCTTGTCGGGGAGCGTTTGGTTGACCGTGAGTTTTTCCACCGTCAGCCGAATGCTGTACTCGTCCAGTGGACGCTTGATGTCGATGGTCGAAGGAAACTTGACCCCGTTGAAATCCTGATAGGGCCCGTAAAGAACCTGGGTCTCCAGCTCCGCGTCGGCGTTGTAGATATCCTGCTCAGTGGGCATCAGGTCGACCCGGCTGAAATGGATCACGCGCAGGGGCTTAGCCACTTTTGCGAGGTCATGGGGCAAGGTGCTGGCCGCCTCGGTGAGCACCGTCAGGTCATATTCCGGAACCTCGACCAGCCGCTTGGTTTTAGGGTTCAGCGTGATCGAGCTTTCGTGGATCACGGAGACGATCTGGTCGGGCGAGATGCCGGGCACCAGCATCGTATCCACAAAAACGTTAGGCCGCAGGTTTTCCAGCGGATTTTTTGCCCGCTTGGTGACCGAGTTCTTGCCTTCGATGGCGCGGTTCTTGGGCGGGATCAGCAACGTGAAGGTAGTGCCATCGCTGGCCAGATCCATGGCATCCGTGTGCAGCACGGGGACTTTGATCAACACCCGCAGCATCTGCGGTTTGCGAAAGAGCAGGTAACCCCGGAAGGAGGTGTAGTCGGTTTGCGCTCCGCTGTGGGCTCCGCCCACCGAGGCCGCGAAGTCCATGGTCGCGGTTAAGGACTGGATCTTGTCGTAGCGGTCGTTGATCTCCTTGACCAGCTCGAGCACATCCGCGTCCAGGACCGGCCCGGCCAACACCGGCTGTTGCAGCTTGCGGGTGTGGCTCAGGCATCCGGTCAAGACCGGCAACAACAGCACCAAAAGCTTCAGCCAGTCTCTCCGCATTCACCAACTCAGGAACTGCGAGTATAGAGCAATCACACCGTCACTGTTCGGCTGGAGGGGTCGCTCGCATGCCGGCGTTCTTTGCCGGAACGCCCTTTTCAACGGCCCCCCTGCGCGTCCTTCAGCCCCCGCCGGTAGGCGCTCACATTGCGCTCATGCTCTTCCAACGTGCTGGCGAAGCGGGAATGGCCGGAGGCGCTTGCGTCGGCGACGAAATAGAGAAAATCGCTCTTGGCCGGTTGCATCGCCGCCTGCAACGAGGCCACCCCAGGGCTACAGATCGGTCCCGGCGGCAGGCCGGGGTGGCGATACGTGTTGTAGGCCGAATCCCGCTTCAGGTCCGACTGATAAATGGTCCCGCGATATTGTTTTTCCAGCAGTGCGGCGTAGATCACGGTGGGGTCGGTCATCAGCGGCATGTCCTTGGCCAGCCGGTTGTCGAGAACACTGGCGACCAGCGGCCGATCGGCCGCCACCGGCGTCTCTTTCTCCACCAGCGAAGCCAGCGTCACCACCCGGTGATATTCGCCTTCCAGGCCGATCGAGGCGGCATTCTGGCGGAAGCGCTTCACCATCGCCGTCAACATCTGGGTGGGCGTCTGCCGCCGTTGAAAGCGGTAGGTGTCCGGGAAGAGATAGCCTTCGAGGTTTTTGGCTCCGGGGTCCAGGTCGGCAATCAGGGCCAGGTCCTGGCTGGCCGCGGCCATAAAGCTCTCTTTCGATCCCAGTTGAGCATCCTGTACCGCCTGGGCGATGTCGAAAAGGTTGAAACCCTCGGGTATGGTGACCGAGCGGGTGTAAACATCGCCGCGCACGATGCGGTCGTAGACGGCCGGAAGCGTGGCTCGCTGATCGAAGCGGTATTCCCCCGCCTTGAGCGTGCCGCCATGCAGCCGGTGCCAAAGATCGAAGGCGTAACGGCTGCGAACGATCCTATGCCCGGCGAGCAGGGTGCCGATGGCGCGCGAGCTCATGCCCGGAACCACCTCGACAAACGTCTCCGCCGGTGGGCCGGCCGGCCGCACGAAATCAACGTAGACGAAGGAGACGGCAAGCAGACCCAAAAGCAGAAGGACAACTAGAAAACGTCGCACAAGCGGGGACCTTAGTGGATTGGATTCTCCACCTGGATTTTATGATGCGATTGTCTTATCGCGAATTCCCTATTGCTGTGCCCCAACGAGAGTATCTCCGAGCGGCTTTTCTTGATGAAAAGCCGCGCCATCCTCGGCGGCCTCGGATACACCTATAGGGAATCCGCTCTTAGCGCGCTTCAGGAGACCCAGGGGCGTAAGATCTTGGAGACTGCTGCACCGGCAAAAACACCGGCCTTGCAGCGCGCAAACCTATGGATCCACCGCAGCAACCGGAGAGACGGGATAACATTCCGGGCCGCATTTTGGGTTTGGATGTGGGCGATCGCCGGATAGGGGTTGCGGTCTCCGATGAGCTTGGCCTCACCGCGCAACCTGTGCTCACGCTGGTGCGCAAGAACCGGCGCCAGGACCTTGGCTCCCTGGCCCGGCTGGTGCGCAAGTATGGTTGTGCCCAGGTGGTGGTGGGCAACCCGCTCTACATGTCGGGGGACATCAGCCCGCAGGCGCTCAAGGCCCAGGCTTTGGCTCAGGCCCTTCAGCTCGAGACCGGCGCCGGGGTCACGCTTTGGGACGAACGGCTCTCGACCACGGAGGCACATCGTCACCTGGACGCGGCCGGCCGCATGCCGGGAAGCCGGCGCGCGGTGATCGATCAGGTGGCCGCCGTGCTCATCCTGCAGAGCTTCCTCGATTCGCGGCGCTGAGGAAAATCCGCTGGGCGCGGAAGCAAGAATCGCGGCCATGGTCCGTCGTATAATCGTCTTTTGCTGTTGGCCATCGGCCACGCGCTCCCCGGATGATTGCCCAATGCCTGAACACATAAAGAAAAAGCTGGAAGAACAAATCCGCGTGCTGGAGCACGAGCTTACGCACGAGCTGCCGATCGAGATCAAGAAGGCAGCCTCGCTGGGCGATCTGAGCGAGAACGCCGAGTATCACATGGCGAAGCAACGCCAGGTCTTCGTCAACGCCCGTTTGGGGCAGCTCAAGAAGCGCATGGCGGAACTCTCCCTGGTCAACCTGGCGAATATTCCCCGGGACAGGATTGCGTTTGGCTCCACGGTGGTGGTCTTCGACTCCACCAAGAACGAGGAGATCACCTATAAGCTGGTCACCAGCGAGGAGTCCGACGTAAACCTGGGCTTGATCTCGACCACCTCGCCGATCGGCCGGGGACTGGTCGGCAAGCAGGTTGGAGACGTGGCCGCGATTGTGACCCCGAATGGCCGGCGCGAGCTGGAGATCCTGAAGCTTACGACCATTCACGACGAGGCGCCATGACCTGGACCGGCGCCTTCGGGAAGGGCTGCAGCGTCATTCTGCAGGGCATCGTGGACGGCCTTGCGCTCACCCGCATCTCGCCCAACGTGCTCACCTTCCTGGGCCTCCTGATCAACACCGGGGCGGCGATCCTCTTCGGCCTGGCCAACGAGCACAACTATGTCCGCATGTTCCTCTGCGCTGGCCTGGTCATCATCGGGGCCGGCATCTTCGACATGGTGGACGGGCGGGTGGCGCGCCAGACCGACCAGGTCACCGTCTTTGGAGCGTTCTTCGATTCTGTCATCGATCGCTACAGCGACGTCGTTCTCTTCTTCGGGCTGCTGGTTTTTTATGCTCGCGGCAATCGATTCTTCTATGTCGTGCTCACCGCCTTTGTCATGGTCACCTCGCTCATGGTCAGCTACACGCGGGCCCGCGCCGAAGCGCTGATCGGCTCCTGCAAGGTTGGGTTCATGGAGCGGCCGGAACGCGTGGTCCTGATCATCCTGGGAGCTCTTTTCAATCGTTGGGGAGTGATGGCCCCGGTGCTCTGGGTGTTGGCCGTGCTGTCCACTGTCACCGTCATCCACCGCATCAGCTATACCTACCAACGAACCAAGACCCTCAGGGCCAGCGGCGCAGTGCCGGCACCGAATTTGGACCAGCCGTCTGCCGCCATGCTCCGCACCCAGCCCCAGAGCGCCGGCGATCTCCGCCCTGCTCCCCACGTTTGAGATGACACGATCGCCTGTGCTGCTGGTCCATGGCGGGGCCTGGAACATTCCCGCTGATCAACTGGAGGCCCACACTCGGGGCGTGACCCGCGCGGTCGAGGCCGGCTATGCCCTGCTTCGGCAAGGAGCCTCAGCGCTGGACGCGGTCGAGGCCGCGGTCACCATCCTGGAAGACGACGAGACCTTCGATGCGGGGAGAGGCAGCTTTCTTACCCGGGATGGCCGGGTGCAGCTCGATGCGCTCCTGATGGACGGCGCCACCCTGAGTGTCGGCGCGGTGGCTTGCGTGGAGAGGCTCAAGAACCCGATTCAGGCAGCGCGTTTGGTGCTCGAGCGGAGCGCGCACGTTTACTTCGTTGGCGCGGGAGCGGAAGCCTTTGCCAGCGAACACGGCATGACCCTCATCGCCAACGAGGAGCTGGTGCTTGAACGGGAACGCCTGCGCCTGGTCGAGGCGCAAACGAGGGCCCGCACCGGCAGCCCGGACCTGACCTTTGCCGGTGCCCCTCCCACCGCCCCCTCGCATGACACCGTGGGCGCGGTTGCGCTCGATGCCGCCGGGAACCTGGCTGCGGCTACTTCCACCGGGGGCACGCTCAACAAGGCGCCAGGCCGGGTGGGCGACTCGTCCCTGATCGGTTGCGGCGGTTATGCCGACAATCGCAGCGCGGCCGCGTCGCTTACCGGGTGGGGTGAGCCGATCATGAAGCTGGTGCTGGGCAAGTGGGCCGTCGACCGGGTGCCGCAGCGTGGGCCGGAACAATCCGCCCAGGACGCCATCGCGTATCTCTACGCGCGTCTTCAGGGCCACGCCGGCATCCTTCTGCTCGGCCCCGACGGCCGCTTCGGGATCGCCCACAATACTCCGCGGATGGCCTGGGCGATTTGCCGCCGGGAGGGCCTCCGAGCCGGCACCAGGCAAGAGGATCTCTAAGCACCCTGGTGAGAATGT
>Ga0182024_10014888_pt1 | contig 14978 bp, 10 predicted proteins | sample P32metaG_FD_120480 | JGI IMG/M metagenome (GOLD analysis project Ga0182024, IMG submission 120480) | Permafrost microbial communities from Stordalen Mire, Sweden - P3-2 metaG (Illumina Assembly) | ecosystem: Environmental > Terrestrial > Soil > Wetlands > Permafrost | place: Sweden: Stordalen... | reverse complement strand
TCCTTCAACGACTTGATGATTCCAAACCGGCTGACCTTGTCGTTCGCGGCAAACGGCCGTCCGCTCCGCTCCGCTCGATGAAGGGCCATTTTGACCATGCTCCGCGGGATTCGAACGCGGCTTTTGGGTTTGGTGATCGCCACGGTTGTTCCATTCACGGCCCTCATCGGGGGCGGACTCTGGAACCAGTGGCGAGGCGACCAAGCCCAGGCATTCAGAAGCACGCTGATCGAAGCCCGCTTGCTGGCAGCGCGGGTCGACGACCAGATCACCGAGCTCGACAACCTTCTGGTGGGCCTGAGCGAGGCCGTATCGAACGACCCGGCGGATCTTCAAGCCAACGATATAGTCTTGCGGCGGACCAAGGCGGAGCTGCCCGATTACATCGGCAGCCTGCTGGTGTCGACGCCCGATGGCCACAATATCGGCACATCGTTCGCGCCGGCCGAAGAGGGGCGCACCTTTGTCGGGGACCGCGATTATTTCCGGTGGGTTGCGACGAACCGGCAAGGCGTCGCCGTCGGCGATCCGGTCCGCGGCCGCACCACCGGCAATTGGGTGACCTCGGTCGCGCGCGGGCTCAAGACCGCGGACGGGCGGCTCGCCGCCGTGCTCAGCGTCGGCATCCAGATCGAGCATTTTCAGAATGCGCTCACGGTGCAAGACCTTCCGGCCGGCAGCATCCTTCAGATCATCAGCGAGGACGGGACCGTCATCCTGCGCAACGACGACGGTCCGGGCTGGATCGGCCGTCACCTGCGCAAAAGCGAGGTCACCGCGCTGCGCGCGGCCTCCAAAGAAGCCAGCGCCTCCGTGCTTTGGGCCGACAATGTGGAACGCATCACCGGATCGGCGCCGATGGCGGCGGTACCATGGCTGGTCTCGGTCGGCCTGCCTGCCGAATCCGTCCTGTCCAATGTGGTGACGCGCCTGGCCTGGGGCAGCGCGGCGAGCTTGAGCGCGCTTCTGGTCGCGCTCGGCTTGGCATCGGCGTTTTCCGGACGGATCATCAGCCCCTTGCGGCAACTCAGCGAGGACGCATCGGCGCTTGCAGCCGGCAAGCTGACCCACCGCACCGCCGTCGCCACGCAGGACGAGGTCGGCGCGCTTGCCCACACTTTCAACACGATGGCGGCATCGCTCGAGGCGCGACACCGCGAGCTCGATCTGGCGCGCGAGGTGGCATCGGCCGAGGCGATCGAGCGGGCCCGGCTGGAGCAAATGGAACGGCAGGCCAAGGAAACGCTCGCTGCCGTCATCGATGCGTCTCCGGTCGCGATCGTCTGCTCCGACCCGCAGCGGCGCATCGTGTTGTGGAGCCGCGCCGCCGAACAGATCTTTGGCTACTCCGCCGAGGAGACCTTGGGCAGTCGCACCAAGCTGGTGCCGCCCGAGGCCGCGGCTCAGTCGCAAGCCATGTTCGAGCGATGTCTTACCGGCGAGACGATCCGCGACGTGGAGGTCAAGCGCAGGCGCAAGGACGGCTCGACCGTCGACATCCGATTGGCGGCCACGCCGATGTACAATCCCGACGGCTCGGTGTGGGGCGTGGCATGGGCCTACGACGACATCACCGGTCGCAAGAAGGCCGAGCGGCAACTGAACCAGATCGCGCATTACGATCAGCTGACCGGCTTGCCGAACCGGGTGTCGTTGAAGAACGAGCTGACGGAGTTGCTGACCGCCGACGCCGGACGGCGGTCGCATTCGATCGCGCTCTTCGATCTCGACGGCTTCAAGGACGTGAACGACACCGATGGCCATTCGACCGGCGATCAGCTGCTGGTTGACGTGGCGCGGCGCTTGAACCGCGTCGCCGGGGAGACCGGCAGGGTGTACCGGCTGGGCGGCGACGAGTTCGTCGTCGTCGTTCCCGACTGCGGCGATCCGCGCCGGATCACGGAGCTTGTCGAGTCGATGCTGCGCCAGCTGGCGGAGCCGTTCGAGGTGAATGAGCACCTCCTGCATATCGGCGGCAGCGCCGGCATCGCCATCGCGCCGCAAGACGGCGCATCGGTCGACGAGCTGATCGCGAATGCCGATCTCGCCCTTTACAAGGCCAAGTCCGACGGCGGGCGCACCTACCGGCTGTTCGTGCCGGTGCTGCGGGCGCAGGCCCAGACCCGGCGCGGGCTCCAGGTCGAGCTGAGGCGGGCATTCGCCGAGAACGAATTCGAGCTCTATTATCAGCCGCAAATCCGGCTCGCCGACGAAGCCGTGGTGGGCGCCGAAGCGCTGCTGCGGTGGCGTCATCCTCAGCGCGGCGTGGTCGGCCCGGGCGCATTCATCCAAACATTGGCCGAAAGCTCGCTGGCATCGGCGGTCGGGGCATGGATCATTCGCGACGCCTGCGTGAAGACCGCCGCCTGGCGTGCCATGGGGCTGTCGCTCAACCGCATCAGCGTCAACCTGTTCCCCAGCCAATGTCGCGATTCGGGACTGTTGCTTGACGTCGAGGCCGCGTTGCGGGAAAGCGGCCTGTCGGCCGACATCCTCGAGCTGGAGATCAGCGAGACCTTTGCATTGAACAATGACGACGCCATCACGCCGCTCCAGGAGCTGCATGACAGGGGCATCAAGCTCGCATTCGACGATTTCGGCACCGGCTATGCCTCGCTCAGCTACCTGACCAAGTTCCCGGTTTCTCGAATCAAGATCGATCGCAGCTTCATCACCAGGGTCGCCGATGATGCCGAGAACGGCGCCATCGTCCGCTCGCTCATCGCGATGGCGCACAACCTCAAGCTTGGCATCATAGCGGAAGGCGTCGAGACCGAGGAGCAGGCGCGCTTTCTGCTGGAGGAACGCTGCGAGGAGGCGCAAGGGTTTCTCTACGCCAAGCCGCTTTCGGCCGCCGACTTCGAAGCCTATCTGCGCGAGCAGCGGCTTGCAGCCGAGGTCGCGCTTCCCCGCAACAAGCAGTCCTACAGCCGCGTCAGCACCTTGCCACGACCGTATCAGAGAACCAATCGCAAGGGTCCACGGGGCTGAACCTCCGCCTCCGCATCGTTGCGCTCGTTCGGCACGAAAATTCTCTGCGCAACAAGATCGACGACAATCAGACGACCTTGAGCGGCGCGCGCGGCTCGGCCGGAAGTACGGCACGGATCGCATCGCCGGCGCGAATTGTGCCGCCCGCAATCACGATGCTCATGATGCCGACCTTATAGGTCAGATTGCCGTGCGCATCACGAGCGGTCACTTGCGCCACCAGCCCGGGCGCAAACGCTTCGATTTGCCGGCACGGGCTGCGAAGCCCCGTGACTTCGACGATACTGCTCTCGCCGATGTGGAGTCGCGTTCCGGTCGGGAGCCCGAGCAGATCGAGGCCGCTCGTCGTGATGTTCTCGCCAAGATCGCCAACCGCGATGCTGAAGCCGGCATCCTTGAGCTCGGCGAAGAGCTCGGCGTGGATGAGGTGCACCTGGCGCAGGTTCGGCTGGGTCGGGTCCTTTCGCACCCGCGTGCGATGCTTCACCGTGATGCCCTGGTGGGCGTCGCCCTCGACCCCCAGGCCGGCCAGGAGCCGGATGCAGGCATGCGGGGGCTTGCTGAAAGCATGCCGGGCGGTGCGGCCGACCGACACGACAATTCCGGACATGTGGATGCCTCCCTGCCGCTGTCGCCGCGACCAAGCAGTGCCCGCGCGGCTCTGCGCCGCGCGAGGGGACCCGTGCACACGACATCTCTTGAGCGGTTCGCGAGCCTGCGCAAGCTGCGAATGTCGGAGTCTAGGAACATAATCTTGAGGCGGCCGCGGTTGCCCGCACGGCTTCTTCGCAGTCGAGGCAACGCGGCTCAAACAGCCCGGTCCCTTATGGCGGCACAACGGCGAGAGATCGCTTCGCGCTAAACCGATTTCCGCTCGCGCTGCCGGCGGGAGCCGACTTGCACGCGCTCGCCGGCGCGGCGCTTTCCCAGCACCACGATCCCGTTCCATCGCTCGAGCAGTTGCGGGATGCGGTCGGGGTCCACGGGCGGGCTGAACAAGTAGCCCTGCACCTCGTTGCATTTCTCCATCCGCAGCTGCGACAGCTGCTCCGCCGTCTCCACCCCCTCCGCCGTGGTCAGCATCCCCATGCTGCGGCCGAGCCCGATCAGGGCGCGCACGATCATGTCGGAGCCGTCGGTCGCCGCCAGGCCGCGGATGAAGGATTGGTCGATCTTGATCTTGTCGACCGGGAAGCTGCGCAGGTAGCTGAGCGAGGAATAGCCGGTGCCGAAATCGTCCATCGAGATGCGGGCGCCGAGCTCGCGCAGCGAGCGCAGGATATCAAACGTCGTGCCGCTGTTGGCGAGCAGAACCGATTCGGTGATCTCCAATTCCAGCCGCGGCGCCTTCATCCCGGAAGCCGCCAGCGCATCGATCACCGCTTGCACCAGCCGGTCGCCGGTGAACTGAGCGGGGGAGACGTTCACCGCGAGCTTGACGTGCTCGGGCCACTTGCTCGCCTCGGCGCAGGCTTGCTGCAGAACCCATTCGCCGAACGAGACGATCAGGCCGATCTCCTCCGCGATCGGAATGAACTCGGCCGGCGAAACCATTCCGCGGGTCGGATGTTGCCAGCGCAGCAAGGCTTCGAACCCGCAAATCCGCTCGCGCTCGAGATCGTAGATCGGCTGGTAGAGAAGCCGCAATTCGTTGTTGGCGAGAGCCTCGCGCAGCTCCAGCTCCAGCCGGCGGCGGGTCTGCAGCCGCGCGTCCATCTCCGCCTCGAAGAACCGCCAGACTCCGCGTTGCTCGGCCTTGGCGCGATACAGCGCCAGATCCGCGTTCTTGAGCAACCGCTCGCACAGGGCGCCGTCCGCCGGCGCCACCGCGATGCCGATGCTGACGCCGACGGTGACGCAGTGCCCGTCGAGCTGGTAGGGGGCGCTGACGACCTCGACCACGCGCCGGGCCAGAATGGCGGCATCTTCGGGAAGGTTCACGTCGCGTTGCACGATGGCGAATTCGTCGCCGCCCAGGCGGGCGACGGTGTCGACCTCGCGCACGCAGGCCTGCAGCCGCTCGGCCACCGCGCGCAAGAGCCGATCGCCGACCGGGTGCCCGAGCGTGTCGTTGACCTGCTTGAAGTGGTCGAGATCGAGGCAGAGCACGGCAAAGCCGTCGCCACGCCCCATATGAGCAAGCGCCTGCTCGATTCGCTCGGCGAACAGGACCCGATTGGGCAGATCGGTGAGCGCATCGTGGCGCGCCATGAACACGATGCGCGCCTCGGCGTGCCGGCGCTCGGTCACATCCTCGTAGGTCGCCACCCAGCCGCCATCCACCGTGGGCTGGTGGGCCATCGCGACGACGCGGCTGTGGCTGAGCTCCTGGAACAGCGTGCCTTGGGCACGCTGGCCGATGAAGCCTTCCTGCTCCGCGATCAGCTCCGGCGCGCTCTTGCCGACGTGATTGCCGGCCATCACGCTCAGCTCGAGGATCTCGCGGAACGTCATTCCCGGCTGCACCCATTCCGGCGACAATCCGAAGATCTCGAAGAAGCGCCGATTGACCACCTTGAGCCGGTTGTCGGCATCATAGAGGCAGAGGCCTTGCGACATGTTGTCAAGCGCCGCGTCCAGACGCAGGTTCGTCGCGGTGAGCTTGGCCTCTTGCTCCTTCAGCATGCTGATATCGCCGCAGACGACGATGAAGCCGCCCTCCTGCGTGGCACTGCGGCTCACCCGCAGCCAGCGGCCGTCGGGGAGGCGCGTTTCGCCGGTGGCGGGCAGCTGATCGCCGACGCGCGCCAGCGCGGTGCCGGCGCCGGCCGACTCGGTGACGGCGGTCGCGAACTCGACACCCGGCTGCAGCAGCCCGGGCGAGCTGCCGAGGAAATCCGCTGCCTGCGAATTGGCGAGCGCGATGCGGCCTTCGCTGTCCACCACCACGACGCCTTCGCGCGAGCTCTCGAGCGCGTCGGCGAGGCGCGCCTGCGCGGAGCGGCGCTGGGCGACCTCGCGCTGCATCATCGTCCTGATGTTCTCCCGCATGACCCCCATGGCGGCGAGCAACGCTCCGAGCTCGTCGGCGCTGGCGCGCGGCATCTCGCCGTCGAGGTCGCCGGCCGCAATCCGCCCGGCCACCGCCGATGCGGCCGCCACCGGGCCGATGATGCGACGGGCGAGCAACCACGCCACCAGGCCCGAGAGCAGCACGGCAAGCCCGGTGCCGACAAGATTGAGCTTGGTATCCTCCGCGACGGCGGCCCGCGCGCGCTGCCGGTAGGTGAAGGCATCGCCGGCCGTATAGTTGACCAGCAGATCGACCTGCTGGTCGACGGTCGTGGCGTAACGGTCGAGCTCGTCCCAGGCGGCGGCGCCCGCGCTGCCCTCCAGCATGCGCCGGCGAACCTCGATCCAGGCGTTGACGGCCTGCCGGACGCTCGCCGCGGCCTTGGACGCCCGCGCCGATTGCGAGCGCTCGGCGGCGATCGCCAGATCATCGGACAAGGCCTGCTCGAGCGATTCGATGTCCTGGTCGAGCTGGCGCCGCCGCTCCGGATCGGCTGCGATCCAGCGGCGCGCGAATGCTGCCTGCATCGCCGCGAAGTCGGCCGAGGCGGCGCGCGCATAGTTGATCGACATCAGGGACTCGTCGAACGTCCTGGCGACCAGAATCCCGGCCCGCGAGATGCCGTGCGCCGCATAGCCGCCCAGCGCCGCGGTGATCACGCTCATGATCAGGAACGCGACAAGAATCCGGCCGCGAATGGTGCGGATCCTGGAGGTTGCCAGCACGATCGCGCGATACCACCGTCTGGGCGCAGGCGTTCGGATCGGCTCAGGGTCGGGCATCGCGGCGATCTCTGTCGACTTGCTTACCCACATCAATAAAGATTGAACCGTTTAAGCAACCTTATCGCCGCGTAAAGTCCCGCCGAGCTGGCTTAACGACGTCTTAATCTGTTCCCGCCATGCTTGCAGGGTCGGCGGCGTTACCCACGTCCGGCGACATTCCCACGAGCCTTCCCGGCGAGGAACGGCGAGTTGCCCATGCAGCTTCTGATGCGCTCACCCCATGTCCGCGCCGTCGTGGCCGGCGTCATGCTGACGCTCCTGGGCGGGGTCACCTGGGCGGCCCTGGGCGCGCCGCCCCATCAGGTGTCGCAGAAGGGGCGGACCTTCCAGCCGGGCGAATTGACCATCCGGCGCGGCGAGACGGTGCAAATCATCAATGACGACGGCGATCTGCTGCACCACGCCTATGTGGATTCGGAGCAGTTCAGCTTCGACTCCGGCGACCAGGAGCCGGGCAGCAAGACCGATGTGACCTTTCCGGTCGCCGGCACTTTCTCGGTCCTTTGCGGCATTCATCCGAAGATGAAGCTGACCGTGCACGTCAACTGATCCCCGCCGCGGCGGTCAGAGCATCTGGGTTCCGAACAGTACCGCATGCACGTAGTAGTAGGCGGTCAGGAATCCGGCCAGCGCGACGCAGTAGGCGACCGGCACCGCGGCCGCGAAGCGACGCGTCCGCTGCTCCACGGTCACGTCATCGCCGATGATCGCCAGCAGCAGGACCACGATCGGCGCATGACCGATCACGTCGATCCGGCCGAACTCGAAAGTAGCCGAGACGAACATGGCGGCAAGGACGATCGCGGAGGCGCGTCGCACCAGCGGCGTCCATATCAGGGAGAACGCCAGCGTGAACTCGATCACGCCGGCCGCGCGCATGAAAAACTCGTCATCGAACCCCATCGCCAGCGCCGGATGCTCGATGAACAACGGAAAGCTCCATTCCGGGTAGGCCCATTTCTCGATCGAGGCCCACATGAGGGTGATGGCGGCCGAGTAGCGGGCGACATCGAGCGGCCGCACCCCGAGCAGGTCGCGCTGCAATCCGACCAACGCGAGATAGGCCGCAAGGCCGAGGAAGACCGGGTAGTCGGCGAGATGGAACACGCCGTAGTCGCGAACCGCCAGGGCGAACAGCAGCACGATCCCGAGCCCCGACAGCGGCATGGTCCGGCGCCAGACCAGGCCCGCCGCGATGGCAAGCTGCAGCCAGGGAACCCACCACAAGCTGGTCTTGAGCTCGGGCGTGAGCAGGATCCCGTTCATGTTCCAGAGCGTCACGAAAAAGAAGCCGCCGACCGCGCGGATGAGTATCTCGTGATTGGACTGTATCGCGCCGGTGACCCGATCGAGGGCGCGCAGCAGCGCGTTGCCGAGCGCCGTTCCGTCGACCAGGCAGCCGAGAATGAGAAACAGGAGCGCCAGCCCGACCAGCCCTTCGAAATCGGCGCAAAGCACGTTTTCCAGGCCGCGCGGCTGGCCCGCGACATTGAAGGCGCAAAACCATTTGACGTGGGCGCTCGCCTCGGTCGCAAAACCCGCGACGGAGCAAAAAGCAGCCGCGGCGGCCGCCGCAAGCGGCAGCCGCATCTGAACCCGGCGGATCATCGGCCTCCCCGATCACCTGTCGAAAGATGCAAAATGGTAATACTTTTTTTGCACTGCCGTTAATGAATTGATAACCGTGTTTTAATCGCAATCGAATTAGGGTTAATTACTTAGGCGTTGTATTTGTTGGTTAACGCGGCTGCGCCAAGCGCGCCGCTTGCGCGGAAGCCGCCTTGCGCACGCCCCGCCCCGTTCACGCATGGCATCGAAAGATTGTTTGGTAACCCGTTTTTTGTAACCTTGGTGTCATGCGATGGGCTCGTCCGATTGGGCGGGGGAAACCGATGGTCGGTGCCGCAATCCTGCTATGCCTCTCGACCGGGAGCGCGCTCGCCTGGGCCGCCACCAGGGTCCCGGCCCATGCCGCGGTGCTTGAAAGGTGCGGCGGCGCCTTGATCGTGCTCAGCCTTGCGCTGCTTGGCGGATCGTTGCCGCTGTTGCGTTGAAGCGGCCTGGCCGCGGAGGCGCCCAGCCACGCGCAACCTTACAATCGCGGGAGCACCGGCAGCAGGACGGGCTGCGGATCGCCGGTGAGGGTCTGCATGAAGGCGACCAGATCGGCCTTCTCGGTTTCCGACAGCCCGAGCGGAGCTATCAAGGGCGAACGGCTCGGACGCGCGATACCGCCCCGATCATAGAGCGCGATGACGTCCTGCAGCGTCGCCAGCGAGCCGTTGTGCATGTAGGGAGCGCGGCGCGCCACGTCCCGCAGCGTCGGCGTCTTGAACGCATGGCGCAGCTGGACCGAGGTCGGAAACAACCGGCCGCGGCCGACGTCCTCGTCTTCGGCGGCTCCGATGTCATGAAACGAGCCGTCGGTGAAGGCCCAACCGCTGTGGCATTCGCTGCAGCGCCCTTTGCCGGTGAAGATCTCGAACCCGCGCTTGGCGCTGTCATCGACCGCCTGCTCGTCGCCCGCGACCCAGCGGTCGAAGGGCGCGGTGGCCGCTACGATGGTGCGCTCGTAGGTCGCCAGCGCGGCCTCGATCTTGCGCCGGGTCAAGGGCGCGTCCCCGAAGACGCCGGCGAAGGCCCGAACGTAACCCGGAATGGAGGCCAAGCGCTCGATCAGCATGGGCTCCGGCAGATTCATGTTCGTCGCCGAGGTGATGGGCGTGAAGGCGACGGATTCCAAGTCGCGAAACTTGCCGTCCCAGCCCAGCTGCGGCGTCCACGCGACGTTGAGCAGCGTCGGTGCGCGCAACATCATGGCGGCCTGCCCTTCGCCGATTGCGCGCGCCAGCCCGTCGCCCCACGACAGGCTGGGATTGTGGCAGGTTGCGCAGGAACGCGAGCGTGAGCCCGACAGCAGCGGGTCAAAGAACAGCATCCGGCCGAGCTCGGCCTTTGCATCGGAGTAGGGGTTTTCGTCGGGGAACGGAATTTCAGCGGGGCGCCGATAGTCCTCACGCCACCCGCTGCGGTCGGGCAAGACCCCATGCGCAACCGAGCCCGCGGCGCCCAACAGCAGGACCAGAACGATCAGAGCGCGGGAGAGTGTCGAATGCATCCGTACCTCGGCCGCGGGAGCGTGGCGCAGCTCTCTTGACGTTGCGTTAAGGAGATCCGCGCCGCGCGCGCGGCGACACAAGCCTGTCGCCCTGATGAGTCGGAAGGGTACAATAAGGGTACAATCAAGACGAGTCGATCATCTCGATTGCGCGGGATGTGCCTTGCATGGTCGCTCGACCAGAACCGGATGCTCAACCCGCATCCGCGCGCGGACAGTCTCCGCCGGGTCGGCGCGCACGCAACCGGTTGGCCAGCGGTTGCGTGCGCGCACTGGGAGGGCAGCGAGGATCGGGGGAGACCCGCCGCTCCCGGAACCTCCCCGGGGGGAACGCGGGGAGAATTTGGTTTTGCCCCGATCATCGCCTTGCCGCGAGCGTGATCTTCGAGATTGTTCGGCAAAGGACCGTCGAAACCCGTCATGCGGAGTCACGGTTTGTGCGGCTGCGTGAGGGATTGTACGTTGCGAAAAGCGAGGTCCTAACTCCTGCTCTATGAGACGGTAAGATCGGGCGACCCATGAGCGGCGATCCGAGCACAGCCAAGCCTGAACCGGCGACATCTGCATGGAACCCGTTCCGGCACGCCGCGTTCACGGTGCTTTGGACCGCCACGGTGATCTCCAATATCGGCGGCTGGATATCGAGCGCGGCTTCCGGCTGGCTGATGACAAGCCTCGATCCATCTCCGCTCGTCGTGTCGTTGGTACAGGTGGCCTCGACCCTGCCGATGTTCCTGGGCGCGGTGCCGGCCGGCGCGCTGGCGGACGTCATTGACCGGCGAAAATTCCTCATTGCCGCCAATGTGGCGACGGTCGCCGTCTCGGCCGCGTACGCGGCCATCGTCATGCTGGGCCTTGCGACACCGGTGAACCTGCTGCTGTTCACCTTTCTCAGCGGCCTGACAGGCGCGCTCATGTCGCCGGCCTGGCAATCGATCGTCCCTCATCTCGTTCCGAAAGCGGACCTCAATCCCGCCATCACGGCGAACAGCGTCGGAGTCAATGTGAGTCGCGCGGTTGGCCCGGCGCTCGGCGGCATCATCATCGCGCGGCTTGGAATTGCCGCGCCGTTTTGGGTTGACGCCGTCAGCACGGTTGGGGTTATCGGCGCGCTGATCTGGTGGCGGAGCGGGCAGGCGCCCGAGCGCCTGCCGGCGGAACGTTTCGGCAGTGCCGTCCGCACCGGCTTCCGGCATGCGCGCAACAATCCGTATCTGCGCGCGACGCTCGTTCGCGCCGTGGCGTTCTTCTTTTTTGCGAGCGCCTATTGGGCGCTGCTTCCTTTGGTGGCGCGCGAGCGGATTGCCGGCGGGCCCGATCTTTACGGTTACCTGCTTGGAGCTATCGGCGCCGGCGCGGTGGGCGGCGCTTTTGCCCTCCCGTGGCTGAAACGCAGGCTTGGGACGGATCGGCTGGTGGCGGTCGGCACCGTCGGCACCGCGATCGCAACGGCGCTGTTCGGCCTTGCCCGCAGCCCGGCTGCCGGCCTTGCGGCAAGCATCATCGCGGGCGCTTGCTGGATCGCTCCGATATCCGCCCTCAACGTGTCGGCCCAGATGGCGCTGCCGGAATGGGTGCGCGGGCGCGGGCTTGCCATATTCGTGACCGCGTTCTTCGGCGCGCTCTCGCTCGGCAGCGCGGTCTGGGGGCAGGCGGCCGAGTTGTTTGGCCTGCCGACCGCGCATCTCGCGGCTGCGGCGGGAGCGCTCCTGGCAATCCCGCTGACTTGGCGCTGGAAGTTGCAGACCGGCGCCGGGCTCGACCTGACACCGTCCATGCATTGGCCGGTGCCGGTCGTCGCCAACGAGTTCGATCGGGATCGCGGACCCGTGCTGGTTACCGTCGAGTATCGGATCGATCCTAGGGATCGGCAAAAATTCCTCGCCGCGCTCGCCAAGGTCGGCGAGGAGCGCCGGCGCGATGGCGCCTATGCCTGGGGCGTGTTCGAGGATGTCGCCGAGCCCGGCCGGATGGTCGAGACCTTTCTCGTGGAATCATGGCTCGATCACCTTCGCCAGCACGAGCGCGTGACCAATGCCGACCGCGTGTCACAGGACGCGGTGTATCGCTTCCAGGTCGGTGGCACCCCCAAGGTCACCCACATGATCGCGGCCGAGCAACAAGAGACCAGCTGATGCTCAGCCTCGACGCCCCTTCGTGTAGCTTTCGATCAAAAGCTGATATGATGGGAAAATCTTCGTGTAGATTTTCGCCCAAACTTGGTCCGGGGCGCCGCGCTGCTCAACGCGGCGAGTTCTTGAAATACCGCAAATCCGGCGCGCGCTGACCCTTGCGCACCGGCATCAGCATGCCGTCCGCGCTCATGTAATAGCTTTCGGGGCCGATCGCGATCATCGAATTCGTCTCGATGCAGGTGCTCTCGGTCCAGCGATGATCGGGTTTGAGGGTATATTTCTTGTCCACGGTCCACGGCCGCGTCAGAGCGTGATCGATCACGGTGATTTCGTCGTGCATGAGCTGAGGATCGGCCTGATCGCGATAGAGCCGTTCCTTGAAGATCGACTGGCCGTCAAAATGCAGCGGTATGCCGCTCGCGTCATAGGCACGGGGGCTTTTGAACGGCCCGCGCGTTTCGGCTTCCAGCACCCGATAGGTTCCCTCGCCATCCGGATCGACCCAGCGGCCGATCGTGTAGCCCGCAAAGCTCGGCGCAAGGTCGGTCGGAAAGTCGCGGCCATCGGTGTAGATGCGGCGGGTCGGCTCCTGGTTGCTGGTTAAGATGTAGGTGACTTTCGGGGTCACCACGAACTCCATGGGCGCGAAGGCGATCGTCATGATCGGCATGCCGCCGGGCATGCAGCGCACCCCATGATTGAAGAACAGGCCCTCGCCGCCCTCGGCCTGGTCCGCCAGGCTCTGCTCGTACACCTTCTCGTATTCCGGCGTCAGCGGCGCTTCCTGCCCCCACGCCCAGGGCTTGCTCTGGTCGTGTGAAGGCTGGCCGCCGGCGGTGCGGGTGCCGTTGCCGGGATCGAGCACCCAATTCGGCGGATACCACCGCTCCCAGGCGCCGCTCCAATCAGGGTACTTCGCCTCGCCCGCCGACGCGGCGACCGCGCCCGTCGCCAGAATGGTGGCCGCGGCCATCGCGTGGATCAATCTTCGGCAAACCATAGTGGACCTCCCTGTTTTCCCGGAACGCGAAGGAACAGCCGCCCGCCACGAAAGCTGGCGCAGGCCATGGGCACGGCGGAAGCTTCGGCGCGCGGCCGGCGCCCCACGTTCACCCCATCGGGACCGACGCTGCCGCGCATGGTGAAGCTACACCGGTTTTCCGGACGACTGAAGGGGTGTGCAATCGGGCAACCGGCCGCCGAAATCCGCCTTGCGGAATCATGGTTTGTGCGGATATGTGAGGAATTGTGCCGGACGCAGTTGGGGCTGATGATGCTGGAGTCCGAAAAGCAACTCTCGGCCGAGCAGAGCCGCCTGGTGGCCGCCATCATTCGCGAGCAGCTGGCGCGCCGGCGGATGTCCCGTCAGCACTTGGCCGATCAGGCCAAAATTAGCATTTCCACCCTCGAAAAGGCGCTGTCGGGACGCCGTCCCTTCACGCTTGCCACCACGGTGCGGCTCGAAGAGGCGCTCGGCGTTTCTCTGCGCAAGGGCGAGGCCGGGGAGGTCGGGGCAGCGCCCGCCAACCTCGCGCCCGGCCATCTCGGCTTCTATTCGCGGCCGGCGGTCAGCTGGATCGAGGGCTCGTATCTGACGCTGCGGCCCTCCTTCAGCGACCCGCAGGCGATCTTCGCCTATCGGACCGAAATCTGCTGGGACGACGGCGTTTCCAGCCTCATTTTCCGCGAATCCGACCGGGTCGATGCCGAATTCTCCCAGCAGGGCCTGGTCTCGGTACCCCATCAATCCGGCCACATCTATCTGGTGACCAACCGGCAGGGGCAATACCGGCTGGTCATCATTTCCCGTCCCACCATCAACCGCGAAATGTTCGGGATCATGACCACCTTGCGGGTGGGCCGCGGCTCGGAGCTGATGCCGGTCTCGGGCCCGATCGCCTACGTGCCGCTCTCGGCGCTGCCCAAGGCCGAATTCGGTCGCATCGCGGCCGGGCATGCCTGCCACCAGCCCTATCGCAAGCTGCTGCGGCGGACGGTCGAGGAGCCGTTCGCACTGTTCCTGCAAGTCTAGCGTTGCGATCTCAGCGTTTGTTTCGCATTTGTCGCAGGTCGATCCACACTTCTCCCGGACATTAGCGCGTTTACGCGCGTCTTCGACGCGCTATGAGCCGGGACCGTTACAAGCGCGGCCACACTTGTCCCGGCCTTGAGCCGGGACCGTTACAAGCTCTGAGTTTGGTAAGGTCCCGGCTCAAGGCCGGGACAAGTCGGGACCCAGCGCATCATCCGCGATTCTCGCTGACCCCGCCGATGATCTGCAGCAGCCGGTCGGCGATCGGGCGCGGCGTGGCCACGATCTCGGTAATGATCTTCTGCAGGTCCGCGCCGGAGACCGGGTTGATGTCGAAGTGCTCCTTGCCGGCCTCGGCCAGAAACACCGGATCCTTGACCATCGCATCAAAAGCGTCGCGCAACGCCTGCACGCGCTCGGCCGGCACGCCCGGCGAGGTGAAGACCGGCCGGCCGATCGTGCTCGATGCCGACAAGAGCTTCAGGATCGCCCGGTCCTCGTCATTGGATGCGAGGTCGATCAACAGCGGCACGTCCGGGAGGTCGGGCGCCTTGGTGAGCCCGATCTGAACCAGAATGTTGATCTTCTTGTCGCGCAGCCAATCCGGCCGCGTCGCTTTCCAGGAACCCCAGGCGTTCGAGCCGCGGCCATCCACCTCGCCCTTCTCCATCGCGAGATTGATGTCGTTGCCGCCCGGATAGCCGATGATGATCTTGAACTTGGTGCCGATCAGCGCATTCATCGCCTTGGGGTATTGCGAGCTGGTGCTGCCCCCGGTCGCCCCCATGACGACCTGCTTCTTCTTGGCGTCATCGATCGTCTTGACGCCCGACGTGTACCAGGTCGCCGTGGTGTTGTTGTCGGCGTTCGGATTGCCGATATAGACGAGCTTGGTGGTGTCGAG
>Ga0182024_10014887_pt1 | contig 14978 bp, 15 predicted proteins | sample P32metaG_FD_120480 | JGI IMG/M metagenome (GOLD analysis project Ga0182024, IMG submission 120480) | Permafrost microbial communities from Stordalen Mire, Sweden - P3-2 metaG (Illumina Assembly) | ecosystem: Environmental > Terrestrial > Soil > Wetlands > Permafrost | place: Sweden: Stordalen... | reverse complement strand
GCGGCACGGGGTGATGCGCCTGTCGGCACTCTCGGATCATCTGCACATCGCCGCGCGCTCGGCCACCGAGGTTGCCGACGCCCTGGAGGCCCGGGGGCTGGTCGAACGGCGGGCCGACCCTGACGACCGGCGGGCCACCCTGGTCGAGGTGACCGAGCATGGCACCAGCGTCCTCGATGCGATCCGCGCAGTCAGCGGAACAGCGGCAGAACGAGCATTCGACCGGCTGAGCCAGGCAGACCGAGCGCACCTGGCCCGGATCCTCCGGAAGCTCAGGGACTGATCCGCTCGGTCAGCAGCTGCCCGCGCTTGCTGCGGATGCCGGTTCATCCGGAGCGGCTGCTCCGCCAGCAGCCCCCGGCGTCTGCCTGGCCCGGCAAGCCGGGATCATCGCGGTGCGGCTCCCGCGGCACTGACGGCGAACGCATATGCCGGGCCGGCCTGGGGCCGCAGCACGCGCAGCGGGCCGGATCCCGGCCGCTGCTGATGACGTCGGCGTGGCGCCTGGTCACGCCGACATCCTCGCGCCACTGACGCGCTCAGGCAATGCGGAGCACGCTCACTGCCGGCCGCCGCGGTTACGGTGCGGTCAGGCGGCGCGTCGTGAGTCGAGGATGCGACGGATCGCCGCCGTCATCCAGCACGTCATCACCCGGGCAGCGGCCGGACGCGTCCCCGCCCTTTCGGCGGTGAAACCATCGAGAGGGCCAGCGCGATGCTGACGGGGAAGGCGATCGCGGTGGCGATGTTCATGCCGACCATGTGCCTGGTCGTTGAGATGCCGTCAAAGTAGGCGGGCGGGATGAACGCCGCGATGGCGCATCCCGTCATGCACAGCACGAGGACCGCGCCGTCCCGGTGCCAGGCCGCGCTGCGCCGCCGGCGCAGCGCGGCGATCGCGATCGCCGCCATCGCGGTCCACAGCGAGACCAGCCACAGCAGGCCCAGGCGCGGCGGGAGCTGGCGCACCAGCCAGGTGAGCACCACCACGCGGGATTCGGTGGCGCTGCGCGGATGACCGGCGCTCGGCGCGTAGTTCCCCAGCGTGGTGACCCGGAAGCGCTGCGCGAGGACAGCCGCGTGCTGGCCCACGCTGATGATGTCGCCCGGATGGGTCAGCAGGAAATGCGCGATGTTGCCATCGGACAGCTTCGCCGCGAACCGGGGATAGAGCGGGTCATGCCGGACCGAGACCGGGCTGAAGGTGCTGTGCCTGGCGTACCTGGCCCAGCTGGCAGGCAGCCCGAGCGCGCGCAGGTCGGCACGCGCGTTGTCATGCCCGTTCACGATGTCCTCGAAGATCATGTTCGCGGCCTGCTCCCGGTGCAGCCGCTGGCCGAGCGGGCTGCTGGTGTCCCAGAGTCCGTAGCCCGCGGCAGTCAGCGCCAGCAGCGCGGCGACCGCGGCGGCGGCGCCCGCCTGCCGCGTCCGGAACCGGCGCAGCCCGCGCCCGGCCCCGCCTTCACTTCCGCCCTCGCCTTCACTTCCGCCTTCGCCTTCACTTCCGCCTTCGCCTCCGCCTCGGCCTCGGGGCGCGGTGGCGAGTACCAGGGTGAGGCTGACCGGGACCGCCAGGATCAGGTACTGCTCTTTCGACAGGACCGCGAGAAAGCCCCCGGCCCCGGCCACGATCAGCCCGAACACCGTTGCGCGGCGGCCCCGCCCCAGGTACACCACGCCCGCCGCGACCAGCAGCAGGCCGATCAGGGCCGCGGGCTCGCTGAACGGGCTGGCGTAAACATCGAAGAATGCCGCATCCGCCATGATCAGCCAGACGGCAGCCGCCACCGCCAGCTGAGCCCATGGCCTGATCCGCAGGCCGGTCGCCAGGCACGCGATCCCGAACGAGGCGATCACGCAGGTCAGCAAGCCGAGCGCGATCAGGTTAACCGTCCCGGGCAGGCCCAGCAACGGCGTCAGCAACCTGGCCGCCTCCAGCGGCACCAGCTGCGATGACAGGTACGGGGTGATCCCGGCGCAGGCATGCGGAACGAACTCGAAGTAGGCGTAACGGAACCACCGGGCGTGGCCGGCAGTGACGAGCGGCCCCACGCCAAGGCCGCACATCAGCCGCGGGCCATCGTGGTTGTCCGCCTGGCCGACCGGCACCGGAACTGCGAACCGGACGACAAGCAACCCCAGCGAAACGCCGAAGATTGACAGCCGAAGGCCAGCCGGGCCACGCAGCCGGGCACAGGCACGGACCCGCCCGCCGCCGGCCGGGCCGCTTGCGCGGCCGGCCGATCCGGGACTCGTCAGCTCATGATCAGGAACCAGGTCAACCCTCCCGGTGCTCCGGCTGCCTAACGACCGCCCGTCCGGCCGGGCCTGCCTGCCCTTCGCTTAGCGCTGGATAAAATGCGCCAGCCCGCCTCGGCCCGGCCCAGGGTAACCCCTATTCCGCGCGCGCCAGCCGCGGCAGATTCTGCTGGTTAAAGATTCCATCCTGAGCTGGCTAAAGATTCCGCTCTGACCAGTGTGTAGTTTGCCATCGCCATACTTAACCGTGATGTTTCTCTGACGCAAACCTGCATTTCCGGTTAATGAAATCTGTATTTCCGGTTAACGGTCCCTGGGCGGCTGGCGAGAAGGTTTTTTAAGCCGATTTTGCGCATCGTGCTGGCTGCATACAATGGCCACACCGTGCAGTGGCCGTGACCCGCCTCGTGTGCGTCGCGACGCCGCTGTGGATGGCATAGGGGTTGTCGCTTCATGCCATGCCAAGAACCGGCGCCGGGCTGCCAGGAGAGGTTCCTTACGTTGACTTTGGCATCCGGGCCCGATGCGCCACCCCGCCGTCAGCAGCCCGGCCGGCACCGGGCCGCGCGGCTCAAGGCCGGCGATCGGGCCGGCCGCGACCGGGCCGCCCGGCTGACGGCCGGCGCTCCGGCCGGCCGCGACCGCCTCTACGAGATTGACCTGCTGCGGATCACCGCCGCGCTGGCCGTTGTCGTTTACCACTACACGTTCTCCGGCTACGCCGGTCACTACACCTCGGTCGCGTTCCCGGAAGTCAGTACCGTCACGCGCTACGGCTACCTGGGCGTTGACATGTTCTTCGTCATCAGCGGCTTCGTCGTGCTGCTGAGCGCATGGGGGCGGCGGCCGCACGAGTTCGTCATCTCCCGGATCGTCCGGCTCTACCCGGCGTACTGGGTGGCCGTGACCCTCACTGCCATCATCGCGGTCACGCTCAGCCGCGGGCTCTTCAAGGTCTCGCCGGTGCAGTACGTCGCGAACCTGACGATGTTCAACTCACTGCCCAACATTGCCAACGTCGACGTCGTCTACTGGACGCTATGGGCAGAGATCCGCTTCTACCTGCTCGTCTTCGTGCTCGCCTGGATCGGGATCACCAGGGCGCGCGTCATCACGGTGCTATGGCTGTGGCTCGCCGCGACGGCGATCATTGAGTCGCGAATCCTGCCGGCCGGGCCGGCCGGTAAGATCGACCTCATCGTGCAGTCGCAATGGTCGCATTATTTCATCGCCGGAATGGCGCTGTGCCTAATCTACCGCGCTGGCTTTTCCTGGCAGCTAGGCGCCATCCTAATGATCGCCTATGGCAACGCGGTCTACCAGGCAATCAACTTTGCGCACCGCGTCGCCGACCGCTATCACCAGGTCCTGCACCCGCTGGTTATTGCCGCCGTTATCACGGCCATCTTTATTGCCGCCACGCTCATTGCGCTGCGGGTCACGCGGCGGTTCGGGCGGCCGTGGTTCGCCGTCGCTGGCGCACTGACCTACCCGCTTTACCTGGTGCACGCCTACAACGGGTTTGCGCTCTTCAACATCTTCAGCGGCGTGGTGAATCGCTGGGTGCTGCTGGTAGCGATGATCACCGGGATGGGCGGCGTGGCCTACGCGATCCACCGGCTCGTGGAGGTCAGGTTCGCGCCACGGCTCAAGCGTGCGCTAGTCCGGCTGGCCGACGCTGCCGACCGCCGGCTGCCCGGCGCGCGACGCCGCGCCACCTCCGGCGCGGAAACTTACCGGCGCGGAAACATAACCGGCGCGTGTCATCCCAAACCAGCCGTCACCCGCCAACAGCTCGCTGGTGTTCGGGTACACCTCCGGGTCGCCGACGGTGACCTCGGACGGCACCGACGCGACCACGCCGGTGGTGTGGGACACCTACGTGCCGAACGCGACCGGGGCGAACGCCGAGCTGGAGGCCTATGACGTGTCGTCGGGCGCCCTGGCCAGCTGCTCCTCGGCCGCTCCGTGCTCGCTCTCGCCGATCTTCAGCGCGCCGATCGGGACCGCCGCCAAGTTCACCGTCGGCCAGGTGACCAGGACCCCGAAGGGCAGCACTACCCGGATCCCGGTGACGTTCCCGGTCGCTCTCGCCAAGGGCGACAAGCTGAACGCGGCGGTGACCTTCACGCCAGCGGCCCCCGGCGGCGCGGACGGCACCCTGTCCTTCAGCACGCAATCCGTGGCGTTCCCGACGCTGGCTGTGCCGCTGGCCGGCGACGGCACCCAGACCGGGCTGGAGGCACAGCCCACGACGATCGCGTTCCCGCTGGCGCCCGACCAGGGGGTCACCGACGTGCCGGTCGGGACCGCCGTGCCGCAGGTGGTGGTGGACATCACCAACTACGGCACGACCGCCGACACCGTGACCTCCGGCACGCCTCCGTCCGGCCCGTTCACCGCGATCGGCCTGCCAGCGTCGGCACCAAGATCCTGCCGGGCAAGTCGATCCCCGTCCAGGTCACGTTCGCGCCGAGCGGCGCGGGTCCCGCCAGCGGCTCGTTCACGGTGGACGGCAGTAACGGGTCAAGCGCCACGGTGACCCTGTCCGCCGTCGGCACGGCTGCGGTGAGCCAGCTGACGGCAGCCAAGCCGGTGGTGAATTTCGGCACCATCCCGGTGGCCAAGAAGACGACCGTGTACGTCGACGTCACCAACAGCGGGAACACGCCCGCGATCGTGACCGGGACCGCCGCGCTCCCGTCGCCGTTCGCGGCCCCGATCCGGCCCGAGAAGGACCTGCCGTTCAACCCGAGCTACGACCTGACGCTGCCGGTGACCTTCACGCCGGCGAAGGCCGGTACCTTCACCGCCCACTACAAGCTCACCTGGTCCGACCTGAAGGGCACCCACACGCTGGAGGTGGTGCTCACCGGGAAGGCGACGTGAGCGCATCCCGCTGACCTGAGCACATCCAGCTGACCGCTGCGGCCGCCAGGCTACAGCGGGCCGAGCAGTGCCTCGTTGAACGGCCGGCAGCTTGGCCGTGCGCCTGCTGCGCCGGAACACCGCTGACCTCGCATGCCGGGACCGCCGGGCTTGGCGGCATCGCCGGTCCCCGCCATCGCCGGACACTCCGACAGGCACCAGGATTCGAACGGCCCCCGCAGGGCACTGCTACCCGTGCCCGGCGCGTAATACCGTCGATGGAGATCTCGCCGCGGGAGGCGTCACGTGGGTTACGTACTATCGGCCGCCTTCGTCGTGCTGGTGGTCTGCGTCGTCGGGGGCGCCATGCACGTGCGCCATGAAACGCGGATCGCCGAGCAGCCGCCCCGGGCACCGGTGCGCAGAAGAGTCGTGCGGCGACCCGCGGCCACGGATCGCTGCCGCTGCGGCGGCACGGTGCGGAAAATCCCGGATCCGTCCGGCGACCTTCTCGGTTGCACGGGTTGTCACCGCAAGTGGACCATGGGCGGGCACCGGATCACCAGGATCATCCGGCGCTGAGGGCCTGCCTGTCCCGCCTAGCAGCCGTCGTAGTTCGTCCAGTTCGACGCGCCGCCTGCGGCGATGGCGTTGTCGAAGATCTGGTCCTGGTAAGCGGGTCCGGCCGCGCCGTACTCGCCGGCCGCGCCGCCGTAGTGCTCCCAGGTGCCGAGCACGAACTGGTAGGCACCGCCGCCGTTACCTGGTCCCCATGCGTAGCTGCCGCCCTCTTCGGCGTTGCGGATGCAGATCCCGAGGGCTGAGTGGGCAGCGTCCCCGCCGACGCTGGATGGCGTTGGCGCCGGGGTCGGCGTCACGCTCGGGGTTGGCGTTGGCGTTGGCGTTGGCTGCGCCGCGGCCTGCTGGGCCTGCTGCCGGGTTACCTGCCTCGCGTGCCGGGTGGCGGCGAGCGCGGCCCGGTGCTTGCGCTGGGCGGTCCGCTGGACCGCGCGCGCCTCCACGGTGGCGGCGTCCTGGTGCACGGTGGTGGTCATCCGGTAGCCGGTGAAGGCTGATGCTGCGTTCGTCACCGGGATCGCGTCATGAGAAGGCCTCGGCGCCGCGGATCCGCCTTGCATGGACACGAAGGCAGTAGCGACGCCTGCGAGCGCCGCTGCGGCCACGAGCGGTGCCCTGAGTCTGGTGGCGGTCGTTTTGGTCTTGGGCTTGGCATGACGGGATGGTGCGGGCATCACTCTCCGCTCCGCGAGGCTCCGCGTTCACCCGGCGAGCTGACGCAACTGAGTCAGGTGGCACGGGCAACGCCTGTCCCGGGGAACCTACTGGAGGCAGAGCCGGGCCGCGCGGAAATGCGGGAATAGGGCGCTTACCGGCAAAGACTCTGGTAATGGCGGGTAACCGCGCTGCCGGAAAACCTGCAGTCCGGCGACAACGGTGCAGGTCAGGACGCATGCCGGGCTGGAAGGAGACTGCTAGCCGGCCCAGTCCGCGACGGCATCGAACGCGCGGATCGTCGCGAAAAACTTCCAGGCGTCCTGCGGCAGCGGCCAGCTGGACAGCTTCGCTGCCACCAGCTGGGCCGGCCGGTTGATGTAGATCATCTGACCGTGAATGCCCAGGCACAGCAGGATGTCCTGGTCCGGGTACGGAATCCAGAACTGGTTGCGGTACATGCCGCCGGGCATGCCGGTGTCGACTGGGCCGTCCGCGAAGGCCGCCCGCGAGTCCGGGCCGCCGGCCACGGTGTCCTGGATCCAGGCCGCCGGGACCACCTGCTGGCCGGTCAGGGAGGTCCCGTCCGCGAGGATCATTGCCCCGAACCGGGCCAGGTCGCGAAGCACGGCGGAGATCCCGCCGTCGAACATCCCGGTGCCGGCCGCGTCGACGGCGATGCTCGCGTCCTGTTCAGCCCCTAGGCGGCTCCACAGCAGGCCGGACATGAGCTCCGGCATCCGGATCCTCGCTGCGGCCTCGCACACCCAGCCGAGCACATCGCTCTCGCAGCTGCGGTACTCGAACGGGCCGCCGTGCGGGCCCTTCTTGCGCAGCGTCAGCAGGAAGTCGTACATGGTGCCCGGCACGTCCGGATGACGGCGCGGCGCCCAGCCGATCGCCTGCTCCAGCAGCCGGACCTCCGCGGCGGGGTCGAGGTAGTCCTCCGAGAACGCGATACCCGAGCGCATGTCCAGCAGGTGGCGGATGTGCGCGCCGGCATACCCGGACTTGTCAAGCTCGGGCACGTAGTCCGATACGGGACGGTCCAGCTCGAGGGTGCCATCGGCCGCGAGCGCGCCGACCACGGTGGCGATGAGGGATTTGCTGACCGACATCAGCAGATGCTGGCTTCCGGGCGCCATGCCGTTCAGGTATTCCTCGGCCAGCACGACACCGCGGTGCACGACCATCCAGCCGTCGGTGTGCGTGGCGTCCATGACCGCGCCGACGCTCGAACGGGTGCCGTCATGAAGGAGCACCAGGATGTCGGCAACGGCCGACAGCCGGACCGGAAGGGGCTGCGCCGGACCGTCGCCGCGCGGGATCACGGCCGTGGCGAACAGGTCCGCGATGTGCTGGAACGACCACGACAGCTGCGGCGCGGTCTGCCAGTTGTCCAGCGTGACGCCGCTGGCGGGCCGGCTCGCGTTCTCGCCGATCACTGCGCGTCTCCCTAGATCCCGCTGTGGCCGTCGGCCCGCAGGGCCGGACAATTCCACGGAGTCTATCGGCAGTGCGCAGGCCGCCGGCGGCTAGAGCGACTTGCTGCCCCCCGGCCCGGGCGGCCCGGAGGGCGGGACGAGCGGGACGCCGGAGTACTGGGCCCTGATGGCATCGATGAAATGCCTGGCGCGGATCGTCAGCGCGCTGTCCGTTTTGGCTGTCCGCATCTGCAGCCGTCCCTTGGTCACCAGGACGCCCAGGTCAGCCCCCTTCCAGCGATAGTCGCCTGCTCCGCTGATGCGCAGGAAGAAGGCCTCGGACTCGTTCTGCAGCTGATGCCAGTCAAGCGCGGCACGGCGGAAGACCAGCGCGCCGTCGCCGTCGAGGGAGTACTGCCCGGTAGGCGCCGCGGTTTCGAGGTGCTCGACGACCGGGCTGGTTTCCTTGATGATCATCTGGCTCCACACGTCGGCCCCGGCGAGCTGCTCCCACCGGTCGTTGATCTCGCCGACGTCGAAGTCGAAGTCGATATCCATGAACTCGAGCAGGTGGAAGGCGAACAGCGGCATGTCCGCATAGGCGCCCGCCGTGACATTGGTGATGGCTGACGCGCCGCTGATGCGGGGATTCAGCTCGCCCAGGTACACCTCGTCGGCATCGGTGTCGACGAGGACGTCGACCTCGAAGAACCCGCGGTAGCCCTCGGCGCCCAGGCGGTCACCGAGCCGCCGGATCATCGTGGCGGCCTTCGCCCGCAGTGCCCCGGCGATCACTTCCGGGTACATCTCGTTGCCGCACCAGCCGCCGCGGTAAGGGGTCAGCCGTGCATGCCCGGTCAGCTCCGACATGAAGGGCCCGACCACGGTGCCGCGGCGGGTGAGGACGGCCTCGACCGCCACCGGGCGGTTGTTGATCCGCTTCATCACCTTGACGTCCTGCCCCAGGATGTCCTGGCGGTGCCGGCGCCAGTCGGCCTCCGAGGAGATGAAGAACGTGGTCTTGCCGGAGTCTCCGTACGGTGTCTGGACCACCAGGTCCGAGCCGAGTCCGGCGCGATCGGCCGCCGCGGCCAGTTCCGGCCAGTCATTCACGGAGGTCAGGACGTTCGGGACGCTCGCGACGCCGACCTCGTTGGCCAGCCGGGTGGTCACCAGCTTGGAATCCAGGTGGTTGCGGAGCTGGGCCGACGGGAGGATGAGGTCGTAACCGAGTTCCTCGCAGATCCGCTCGGTTTCCTCGTCGAAGAACACCATCGCGATCTTCGGCCGCGCGGCAACGCTCCTGCGCCGGTCGATGAAGGCCCGCACCTCGGCGTTTTCCAGCAGCCAGTTGTTGATCTCCTCGCCGCTGTTGAACTCGATGTAGGGCTTATTGCGCGGCGTGAACACGCGCGGGTGCGCGCCGTCCCAGCCGTCGTAGTAGGTGATGTAGCTGAAGTTCCTGATCCACCGGTCCAGGCCGAGCAGGTTGAAGGGCGTTGCGCCGATGAAGTAGATGGGAGTGTTGTTGGTGCGGAAGAAATGCCGCATTTCCGAGATATTGCGCAGCGGCCCGGGCCCGGAGCCGGCCGGCCCGGCGCCCGCCAGCCGGGCACCCGCCAGTCCCGCGGCAGCCGCCCCCGCGGCATCCGGCCCGGCCGGGGCGTAGGCGGCGTCGGTGCCGACGCTCACCGCCGGGGGATCCACGGCCTTCGCGCTGCCCAGGCCCTCGGCCGTGCCGGGCGTAACCTCGGCCATGGCCCCTCCTCGGTGATCCGGCGACCTCACTGTCAGCGTCTCGCGGCCGGGCCGATAGATCAACGCCTCTAGATCAACTAGATCAGCGCCTCAGCGCGCGCGTGCCGGGCGGGGCAGGACGCGCAGGAATCCGGTGAGGCCGGCGAAGTAGGTTTCCTGGTCGTCGTACATGGCCAGATGGCTGCCGTCGGGGCAGTGCAGGTACTGGCCGGACGGCATGCGGGCGGCCATCACTTCCATGTGAGCGGGGTCCATCGTGTCGTGGGCGGCGCCGATGACCAGGGCCGGTACCTCGATCGAGGCGAGATCGCCGGTCCGGTCCCACTGCGCGAGGCTGGCGCCGGCGCTGATGCCGAGCTCGCTCGGGCCCTGCATCGACACGTAGATCGCCGGATTGGTATAAGCGAAAGTCCGCTGTACCGGATCGGGCCAGTCCGCCACCGGCATCCGCAGCACGTGATGGATGTAGTGCTGCTCGTGCAGCAATTCCAGGTACCGCGGGTTCCCGGTATCGCCGACATCACCGGGCCCGGCGTGCCAGCCGGCGCCGAGGCCGTCAACCTGGCCGAGTACACCAACGGCCTGTTCGATCCGGCTCTCTCCTGGCGGGACCTGGACTGGTTCCGCGCGGCCTGGGACGGGCCCATCGTGCTCAAGGGCATCCAGACGGTGGCCGATGCGCGGCTCGCGGCCGACGCCGGCGTCGAGGCGATCGCCTTGTCCAATCACGGCGGCCGTCAGCTGGACGGCTCACCGCCGCCCGCCGAGCTGATCGCGCCGGTGGCGGACGCGATCGGGGACCGGACGGAGATTATCTGTGATGGCGGCATCCGCCGCGGCAGCGACATCGTCAAGGCGGTAGCTCTCGGCGCCCGCGCGTGCATGATCGGCCGGGCGTACCTGTACGGCCTGGGGGCGGCCGGCGAGCGAGGAGTCGACCATGTCCTCGCGCTGCTGGACTCCGACATCCGGCGCACCATGGCGCTCACCGGCCGCCGCCGGATGTCCGAGCTCGGGGCGGATCTGGTACAGCGCCGGACTGAGCGGGCCTGATCGCCGTGGCGATGCCGGGCCATTCCTCGCCGGGCTATTCCTCGATCGCCCCGCCGACGGCCCGCAGATGATCGCGGAAGCTCAGCGATGGCGTCTGCCGGCGCTGGGCAAGGTAGGCGCCGAACTGCAGCTGACTGCGCAGTGCGGTACCTGCCCGGATCCGGTCGGCCTGGCCTCGCTCGGTGTCGCGGATCGTCTCCGCCAGGGTGAGGATGTCCCCGGCCCGGTCGGCCGGCACGAAGATCACGCCATCGTCATCGCCTAGCACCAGGTCCGCGCTGCCTATCGTCCAGTCTCCGACCGTGGCCGACTCCAGCGCTTCCGGGGGGCGCGGATCGAGGCGCTGCGGGCCGGCCGGGATCGTTCCCGTGCTGAAGACCGGCAGCCCGATCGCCCGCACGTCGGCCGTGTCGCGATGCAGCCCCCAGATCACGATTCCCGCTAGCCCGGCGGCCTGAGCCTCGAGAACAATGAGATCGCCGACGCAGCTCTCATCGACCCGTCCGCCGTTGTCGACCACCAGCACGTCGCCGGGCGCGGCCTTTTCGAACGCCTCAAGGAAAACATCGACGCTGCCGGCATGCCGGGCCGGGCACACCCGCCCGGCCAGGCGGCTGCCCGGCACGACCGCGCGCAGCAACGCCGGCCCGCAGCGCACCGGTAGCCGGGCGCGAATGCACGCATCGGCGAGATGGGCGGTGGTGAGCGTCGTGAACCGCTGCTGAAGCTCATGGTGATACATGGCGTGCTTCCTCTCGCGTTCTTCGCGCTCGCCTGGCTAGCCAGGCGAGCGCGTCAGGGTGACGCCGGATGCTGGCCGGTCTCGAGCAGCGGCAGGAGCAGTTCGGGAGGCCGCGCCACGACCGCCGGGTCCGGCCAGATGACGACTGGCCGCTCGATGAGCTCGGGATACCGCGGCATCGCGTCGATGAGCTCGTCAGCGGTCGCGTTCGCCAGCCCGAGCTCCCGGTAGCGGGGCTCTGCGGTCCGCATCAGCGCGCGCGGATCGGTCGCTCCGAGCAGCGCCAGCACGCGGGCGATCTCGGCCGCGGGCGGCGGATCCTCGAGGTAGTGCACACGCCGGGCCGGCACGCCGTACGCGGCCAGCAGCTCGCCCGCGCCCCGGCATTTGGAACAGTGCGGGTTGTACCAGACCACGACGCCTTCGTCGGCCATGGCACCACCGTACCGGGCGCCGCTAGCCGGGCCCGTGACGGTGATCTCCGGGCGGCCAGGGGATCAGCGGCCTGCCGATTTCCCAGTGATGGCCGAAGGGGTCCTCGATCCGCCCGAGGAGCCAGCGGTGCTCTTCGCTGACCGGCCGTACCTCCCTGGCGCCGGCCGCCACCGCGCGCCGTAGCGTGGCGGCCGGGTCCCCGACAATCAGCAGCATCCGGGTCGTCGAGCCGCCGACCGACTCCGGGCTGAAGTTCTCGTGCTGCGGCGATTCGTCGGCGACCCAGAAGGACGCGCCTGCGACGGAGAGCTGGGCGACGACGGCCTCATGGCCGTCGGTGCCGCCGACCCGGTAGTCCTCGACGGCCCCGAAGGCGGACTTGTAGAACTCGATGGCGGCACGGCCGTGCCGCACCGAGAGCTGGGGCAAGATGGCGGTGCCCGGTCCATCCGCGGCTGTCATGCGCTGCGCCTGATCATTCCTGGGCTCCGATTCCGGGCGGGACGTTGCCACAGGGTATCCGGAGGCGTCCAGAACGGCCGCAGGTAGATTTCCGGACAGTGCGACGGCCGGCGGGCGGTAACCAGAGACGAACGGCCACGGACGGACGGCCAGCGACGGACGGCCAGGGAAGGACGGGCTCAGCCGGTGAGCACGAGGATTGCGCTGCGCGGCGGCATGGTCGCTGACGGGATCGCCGCGACGACACGGCTCGCCGACGTGCTGGTTGACGGGCCGCTGATCGCCTCGATCGCCGCCGGCGGGCCTGCCGCGCCGGACTGCGAGGTGATCGACCTGCCACCGGGCAGCGTGATCTGCCCGGGCTTCATCGACGCGCACGTGCACGCGGAGGGACCGCTGCTGGCAGCGGGGCGGGTGGACGGCGCGCTGGCTCAGGGGGTGACCACTCTGGTGGTCGGCCAGGACGGCGAATCGTGGATCGGCGCGACCGCGGTGACCGCGCGGTACCTGAACCAGTACTTCGCCCCGGTCAACGGCACGCTGGATCCGGCCCGCGACCTGAGCGTCGCCGCTTACGGTGATGCGCTGTCCGGCCGGCTGTCGCAGAACGTGGCCGTGCTGGCGTCGCAGGGCACGATCCGGCACAACGTGGCGGGCATGACGGCGGGCGCGCTCGGCCCCGGTGAGCAGGCCGCCGCCCGGCGGGAAGTGGAGAACGCGCTCGCCGACGGCGCAGTCGGCCTGTCCAGTGGCCTGGACTACCTGCCGAGCCGGCTCGGCAGCACCGGGGAGATCGCCGCGATGGCGATGCCGCTCGCAGCAGCGGGCCGGCCCTACGTGTCACATCTTCGCGGTTACGGACCGGACGTCAGGAGCGGCCTGGACGAGCTGGTGGCCGTCGGGCGCGCCACCGGGGTGCGCGTGCATGCGAGCCATTTGTGGGGTGCGCCCGCTGACATCCTGGCCGCATTCGAGGCGGCGGACGCCCGCGGCGTCAGCGTCACCTATGACACGTATCCCTATCGCAGGTCGAGCACGATCCTGGCGATGCTGCTGCTCCCGGCCGGCCTGCAGGCCGGCGGCCCCGGGCACACCCTGGCCGCGCTGACCGATCCCCGGCAGCGGGCGGAGCTGCTCGCGGGCGAGAAGTTCACCGCCGAGTTCCTGCGGCATGTCTACCTGGGCTGCCTGCCCGGCTCGCACGCCGCGCTGGCCGGGCAGTCGGTTACCGCGGCGGCAGCCGCAACCGAAGCCGCGGTCGCACCAGCGGCCGCCACCGCATCAGCTGCCGCCGGACCAGCGGCCGCCACCGCATCAGCCGGCGCCGTATCGGTCGGCGTGCCCGCGTCGGCACAGAGCGCGCGGACGCCCGGCGAATGGGTTCTGGACCTGCTCGTCAGCACGCGGCTAAATGCCGGGGCGCATCTTGACCGGCCTGGTCTCACCGACGGCCAGCTCGCCTGGCTGGCGTCCGGCGACCGGCAGTGCGGCGGCTCGGACGGCATCTACCAGGGCCAGCACCCGCACCCGCGCGGATACGGGGCGTTCGCCCGGCTGGCGGAGCACTACCTGGCGGCGGGACCAGCCACCGGATACCAGCGCATCGCCCGGCATCTGGCGGCGAACGCCGCGGACGTCTACGGCCTGCGCACGCGTGGGCGGCTGGCGCCCGGCATGGCCGCCGACATCTGCGTCATCGGACCCGGCGGCATCACCGCCCGGGCCGGTTACGACGCTCCGCGCGAGCACGCCGCCGGGGTCAGCCTGGTCCTCGTCAACGGCGTCATCACCTGGCGTGACGGCCAGCCCGTCACCACCCGTCATCCGGGCCGGCTCGTCAGCACCTGAATCACCCGGACAGGATCGTGAACCTGGAGAGGACCGTGATGAGAAAGCTCATCTTCATGATGTCGGTGTCCCTGGACGGCTACTTCGAGGGACCGGACCGTGAGCTCGACTGGCACCTCGTCGATGACGAGCTGCTTGGCCACATGAACGAGGAGCTCGGCGCGATGGGCGCCTTCCTGGACGGGCGCGTCACCTACGAGCTGATGGCCTCGGTCTGGCCGGCCGCCGGCGCGGACCCGGCGAGCACCCCGCTGATGGCCGAGTTCGCCCGCATCTGGATGGACATGCCGAAGATCGTCTACTCCAGGACCCTGCAGCGGGCCGGCCGGAACGCCACCATCGTCCGGGACGTCGTGCCCGGCGAGGTGATGGAGCTCAAGGCACAGCCCGGCGGCGACCTGATGCTCGGCGGAGCCGATCTCGCCGCGGCCTTCATGCGGCACGACCTGATCGACGAGTACCGGTTCTACGTCCACCCGGTCGTCATCGGGCGCGGCAGGCCCCTGTTCCGGCCGTCAGACATCAGCATCGATCTCCGGCTCGCCAGTACCCGGGCGTTCGGCAACGGAGTCGTCCTGCTCCGCTACCAGCGCCCCGATGCGCGCGGCTAGCGGTCGAGTATCGCCGCGTCGGTGCCGCCCTCCTCGCCGAGGATGGAGCCGATCTGCGCCACCGAGTCAGGACGCCGCGCCCACAGCCAGGCCAGCACCGCGATGCCGACAACCAGCCATACCACCGCCACGTACGGGGTCCACTTGAGAATGCCCGGCGGCGTCGGGTGCACCGACCCGTAGAGGGCCGCGCCGAAGACGATGGCGCCGATCAGCGGGACGACGACGTGCACGACCGGGTTCCAGTTGCGGGTGGCCCGGGTGCGGTAGAAGAAGACGATGCCG
>Ga0182024_10014886_pt1 | contig 14980 bp, 15 predicted proteins | sample P32metaG_FD_120480 | JGI IMG/M metagenome (GOLD analysis project Ga0182024, IMG submission 120480) | Permafrost microbial communities from Stordalen Mire, Sweden - P3-2 metaG (Illumina Assembly) | ecosystem: Environmental > Terrestrial > Soil > Wetlands > Permafrost | place: Sweden: Stordalen... | reverse complement strand
TCCCGGCCACGGCTCAAGGCAGCGGCAGAAGAGCGGGCTCAAAATCCACGAAAATTGACCGAGTTGAAGATTTCGTATTCAGATGATTGATATCGAGCTTTGTTTAGCTCACGCGGGCCCAGGCTGTCCTGTGCGCCCGTATTCTTGAGGCACGCCCACGTTGAAAATCGCCCAAGTCGGGCGATTGCGAGTCTTGAGTCGATATCTGGCCGGTAACGCTGTTTTCAGTCGCAGAAGCACGACTGTCCACGGCGGGCTTGTCGAGGTTGTTGAGGCATCATCGAACATAGAGCTCAACGTGCGACCAGTGTTCGCCGGTAACAAAATTCACAAAAAGTTTGTAGATTATGTATGCTACATTATTGATACATGTGGGGCTATTTACATATTCCAATATAGAAACAAGAACGTTGGAAACCCTAGAAATCCGGTTGATAAGCCCCAGGGATTTATATTAACAGGATCACGTACCATTTGTAATCGGTATACGAGCCTGAGATAGCTGACATGTAGTAATCATCGACGTGAGCGGCGTTCGGCCTCATATTGGCCCCTGGCTTTTATCACCTCCCGGTACTCCCTCCCGTAGACCTTGCAAAGATCTCCGAGATCTCCAAAAGCGGATTCAAATGGGGTGAAGTCGAAATTATGAGCACCGGAACCACGGAAGGCTGATAATGCATCCATGCATTGATCTCGCCAGCTCCACAGATGTCTGTAGAATGTGACAATGCTGGCATCTTGACGGATAAGATCTCGGTTGAAGGGTTCCAGTGTCAATCCTTTCCAGCATATCGCCAAGCGGCCAGCATTGTTCATAGTAGCTCGCTTGATTCGATGACGTTCATAAGAGGTCATATCCCGAGCCTGCGCTGGATCAAGGTCGGCATTTTGACGATATAGCTTTCGATTCTTCTTGGTCCGCTTATTTTTCTTCTTCTGGTGCTCGTCCTTCGGTTCCCCTTCCTCTGCCGGATTATCCATCTTTTCTTCCACAAGGCTGGAATGGCTGGATGAGCTACTGAGACAGATACGGCCAGTATGGAAATTGGACAGCAGGATATTTGCGGAATCCAATTGCATCGTGTCGCTGCCAATACATTTCTGAGGGAAGTTGGATTTGCGAGTGGCCCCAGTTAGGCGTAATGCAGTGATCAACGGTGGCCAGTACCCCTCACGGTCGTTAGCGAAGCCATATGAGGCGACTCCATCCACGTCAATGTGGCGCAGGAGCATTAAGATGTGGTCAGAAATGTCTGATCGGTGGAGGTAGGTCTCCCTCATAAGGATTCGATGAAGGATCTCCTGGCGCTCGACCTCTGGCCGTACCGTGCTGAAATCTGAGTCGCACACCCAGAGGACACCGGGAATCCCCTTTAGAGGGAAAACCTCCAGGATACGCTCACCAACCCGCAAGCAATCAAGTGCTGACCATGCACCTAATGCATCCTCGCAGTAGCGATAACCAATATCGCTGGTCACTGTCCCATCACGTTCGTAACGGAGACTCAAGGCTATTATGTCGAGGGGACCGGTAACGTTGTCAAGGAGTGCGAGCAGTTCATCGTACCCGACACTGCTATCCCAGTTGCAGATGCGGATCGGATAATATACGATGTCGGTATCTGGGAGTCTTGCCCGAACGATCCCCTCTGATGCCCAAGCCTCCCACTCTCGAATGAAGAATCGACGTGCCATATCCTCCCTCATTGTCTTCTCTTGTTCAGAGATAAGAGAGGAAATTTTTTCGACATGTTCCCCATGTGTGCCTCGCACTAAGTCCAGCTGTAGGATGATTTCATACAAGGTGTCCTCGTAGACATTCCTCGGGTCTTCAGGAATATCCATGTTAGTTGGCTGGGGCATCAAATCTGCAATAGTCATTGCGTTGGAGGCATAGGAATCAAAAAGGATCGAGGGCAGGGGCACAGTATCAGAAGGGAGGGTGCGCTCTGATTGCTCGGGTACTGGGACGATGTATGGTGCTGGGCGGTGTAGGGCAGCCGCCGTCTTTGTATCGGTGATGATATCGAATCCTTTTTCATCCTTCTCGGGAGTCCAGACAACACAGTCCCCGACTTTGCCTACATCTGCCTTCTTCAGGTAATAGTGCCTGACGGAGTTATCTGGCGAGTGCCGCATGTGAGGCATGTCACGATCCTCAAAGCGAACGGTGAGGGAATGAACACGGCTGAACGATCGAAGTCTGCCAGGAAAGGGACGGCTAGAATGGATGACGACACGATCATGCTCATACTCGAATCGATATCTTGCATCGCACATAGAGAATGTCTTCTCAGCCCAGAAGTTACCACAGCCGTCAGTCTGCTCCAAGAAATGTGTCGTACCACGACTACGACCCTCAGGTAACATGGCAAGGATTGGGTGAGGGTCGAGAAAGGAGTTCAGTAATCGCTGTGTTGGATGCAACACCGCAAGTTGACATCTTTCATACTCCCGAATCTTGGTCTCGCTGGGTGAAGTGGGAAGGTAGCCACGGAAAATGGCCTTGTCCTGGTAGAGATAGGACGTGTAGGAGTGATACCAAGCAGTGGATGATGATTGGGGTCCGTTTGTCGATTTGTATTGGATCGGAACAGAGACTGAACCGGGTAGAAGGCTTTGAGGAGACGTGAGCGTGGCAGCATACTGGACGGAAGTCACAGGTAGACGCCACACCTTGACGACGTTTCGGGCACCCTGACGATGCAAAGAGGCATCAAACGCATTGTGCCGATATCGTTCATCAGCATCAGGAGCTCTGTTCACTGCGATCTTGTACAAGCTATGGTTGTACTGGACCTCCATTGCGACATAAATGGGGATACCTGCATAGGATAGGCGAAGCCATTCTTCTTCGGATTGGATCGTTTGGGCCCATACACCCATGTACGCAGAAGCTGGAGGAGGCGGGGGAGACGATGGAGGCCATTGGCCTTGCTGATGGGCACGAGTTTGTTCAGCCTCTATAGGCATCCATTCACCGAAGGCTGCGAGCTCTGAGATATAAATGAGCATTCGTGATAGCGCCTCTCGACCTTCTCGTAAGGTCCTCCATTGCAATGCATCGGTGAGTTTCAGAGGTTCGTAGTATGGTAGAACATAATCACTGAAATTAAGGTGTTCTTTGCATGAGGCGTATATTTGTTCAACGTTCTTCTCAACTGCCCTTCTCTGCTCGAATGCGCTATGAAGTCGGGAGCTCAACCAATATCCACCTAAGCTTGAGCTGCGTGGATCATTCCACCTCCAGAAGTCCATAACGGACCAACGTTCCAATTGGTTGGGCACCGAATTGTCCGAGCCGGCACCAACCTCTGGAAGAAAGGGGACGAACCCTTGCCAAGGTCGGCATGGGTCGAAAAGCTGGGGAAAGAATCGAAAGTCCCAGGCCCCTCGGGATCCATCCATGAAGGCGGTGACTGGATGTGCCCATGAAGTAAAGCCATCTGGGGAAAATCCAGGGCAGGGCGGGACTCGATCGTGAGCGGGGTGTGATGGGAAGAAGGCAAGAACACGAGGGCTTTGATTGGTCGACCACCACTTAAACACGCGGCCGCATCGATGTGAGTTTAGTTGAACAAATTTTGGCAGCTCTACAGCTGGGTTCAACCCGATGGTGAATGACGTGGGCCCAATCCATGAGAGAGCAGGGTCAACTGGCTCGCAGTGCTGGTCTTCATTTGTGAAAGGAAGAAAGTATTGTGGACGTTGCAGGAACATCTGGAGCCAGGACGACATCGTGTAAGCTGGCTGCGAATCAAGAGCAGAATATTTTGACAATTTGATGATTGATTTAGTATATCAGTAAAGGTGATAGAATCGAAATAGCATACATACCGTGCTCGGCAGGAAATTAAGATAGCTCGTTCAAACAGTGACAGCAATGCCGAAGGCAGGATCCTTTAACGACCGTGGAACCGACCGTTTTCAGTCGCAGAAGCGCGACCGTTCACGATGTTTCGTGGAGGCAGTCACTAGCTCAGTCCAAGTCGGGATGGGGGCTTCAGACCTGGGTCAAGCCGCGGAGATGCCACGGTCCAAGATGTGATGGAGACCTTGTGTCCAATACAGTAAATATTAAGCGTCCCGTCAGTTTCAGTCGTCCGCGATGGTTCGAGTTTGGCCGTGCTTCACGGTAAAAATCAATTCGCGGAGGTGCCACGGTCCAAGATGTCGCGTCTAATCCCGTAAAGATCAAATAAATTTCCGGTCGTTTTCAGTCGCAGAGGCGCGACCGTCCACGGCGGCTAAAGTTGGCGGCGGTCGAAGTCGAAAAACCTCTAAGTCCACCGGCACCCACAAGTTTGCCCTCCGCCAACTCGAACCATCGTAGACGGTCGCGTCTCTGCGACTGAAAACGATTGGTTTTTCACATACGCTCCTCTCCTTGATAAGCTGCAGCCCTGCCCGTGAAAAAATTTATTCCATGGATCGAAATTACAGGACGCTGGTTGACCAGCGTCCTTTCGGCTTCACGTTTGGCTTTCAATCCTTACTCCCTTTCTGGTATCGTATGCTCAGAGACGAAGCTGTCACCAGTGGTCTTATGCGACAACCAAAAGCAGTAACCAGGGCTGAAACTCATGATCATTCATCGACTTGTGAAGTTATATGTGAACAGAGGGTCTTAGAACTACATGTGCAGTATCCACGGTTAAATCTGGTACCCGAGCGTCCATTCTCCCAAGATTGGAAGGACGTACAGGATAGGGTACGTGATGCTCTAACATCGCGTTTCATGGCTGATACGCATTGTTCCAGTTGACTGCTTTCACGCGACTTCATAAATGTCGCGTGTACACCCTAGTCTCTATTTCCGCACTACCTGATCAGCCGCGGAGCCGGTTTACATGGGACGACGCTGCTTATGAATACGCAAGATCAGTTGCACCCCTATGGGTCTTTCAACATCTCAGCAATCATCCCTGGACGTTAAACCGCGACGCCTCCTCAATTTATCCTGACCTGAGCGTTTTCGACCTTCCCTTATCCCGCTCACAAATCGACTCCATGTCTGGTGATGGCAGTGATGACGGCAGTAATGACAGCAGTGACGACAACGATGATGATTCGGACGCCTACTTTACGGAGGAAGAGGTCGACCTTGACGCGAGGACCGACTCGTACATCGGTAGCCCATCCAGCTCGCATGATAATGCATCCTCAACGGCGTTCTCCCCTTCGACATCTAGCCCATCTCCTATCCCCGTACTTACCCTCAATCGCTATAACAGCGTCCGACAGCGTACCATATATGACCCTGCAGAACGCTACATGACGCATTTAGAGCTATCCGCATCCTATCGGTCTGCAATACGGGCAGTTTGTAGGGCACTGGGTGATGATAGGCAGGCACTCACTGAGTCATTGTCTCCGTTCTTTGAGTACCTCCCTCATGGCGAGGAGGAAATAGATGCCTTTCTAGATTGTTACCTTAGAGGGTTCGAGCCGGACTGGGATATGTATGGATAATAGACACGTTTAATTTAGACCATTTGATCTATCTCAAGGGATCCATAGCTTCGAATAACCTGGATTGAGTAACGTCTATCACGTGCTATCTAGTAGACAGCCTGGTAACTTTCTTTATCACTAAACGAGTTGATATAGAAGTACTTGCAGTACTCCATCACGTTATATGGGGTGAGACTCGAGGTCGAGGATACGCCAGGACCAAAATCCGGGACCAACTGTACAAACCGAACGATGCTGGAAATATCGATCAGCATGCCTTTCGCGCTGCCATCCTCCAAAAGCTGGCGTTTCACCCGGTACATCTTAATCCCACTCTCCACAGACTCAGCCGGCCGTGTAAATAGCTGGACGTAAAGTAAATCCTTATTATGGATACGTGACGTCGAATTCACACATACGGCCCTTAGAATTAAGCGAACGTCAACGACAACATGCCCTAGTCTTGTGGGTAAGTGCTCGTGCAGACGCTACAAATGGCATGCTCACCCTGAATTCCATTGATATCCCTATGTTCAAGCTGTTCGCTATCACAGTCTTCGTCTTCAGAACCATTCAACCTCAAATCTGGGTTGCGAATGAGAACGCAATGACACCGCCCAAACGGCAATTCCTCTGACGGTGGAAGTGCATCTATAGTATACGTGTCGCCGTATTCAGCTGGATCTTGGAGCGTCCTTAAGCGTATCCGTAGTTTGTCTCGTACTTGAATCGTCACAACTTCGGGTAGAGATGGAGTTGCTGCTCCAGCCTGAGGCTACGTGCATGCGCATTAGGTCCCAATACTCTAAGATATATAAGGGACTTACTACAGTGCCTGCCTTTAGATACCGATGCAATGCCGGCACAAGATCTGGGAGTAAGTAGGCGTCTCCCAATGACACAAATGTCTGAAATTTCTGCCTAGGATTCTTGTTGAGCACAATCCCCTGATGAGGCTTGATGCGCCTTTTCTTTTTCAGGTCCTCTTCCTTTGCTTCTCTCTGCTTCATTGCGAGAGCTTCGAGCGCGTGCCGCTGATACCCAGTAGAGAGATGAGCGGTCTGTTGTATGAGGAGATGCTTCGGTATCTCAACTCGACCCCATGTCAGGAATGACCGCATGAATGCAATACGCTCTCGTCGGTCCAGAAATCGACACATTTGCTCGATATAATCCCGGTGATTAGAGGCTCTATAGGGTTCTTTAGCCATCTTTTTGTGGGCTGACTCCGTAATTTCGGTCGAAAATTGCGGTGACGTGCCCATCATCACGATATGCTTCTGATAGAAATGGAATGCAGCGACCTTTGGAATACGAAAATGAGTAATAACACCCTTCTTACCACGTCGTGCTCCAGTATCTATGAACACCTGCTTTGTTTTGTGAAAATCGGCGAGGGCATCGGAGAGGTACTTGAGCGTAGATGGCGTATGAATGCGATATTGCACAAGAAATAAGAAATCATGGAATGCTCTGAGGCATGTCATGACACCTTCCGTTATCTTAGAGGCATTTGCAATAACAGGAAGTATGATTCGCTGGAGCTCACGATCCTCACGACCTGTCCAGTGCGTCATTCCTTGGATCCCTTTCGAGAACGACTTGAATCCAGTGACAGGGGGGACCAATCGTAGTCGCCCATTCAGCTCGTCCTTTCCCACCAGGTGAGTCGTCCACTTGAGGATATGATCGTGCCAAAACTTCAGTAGGCCGTGCAAAATGTCAGGGCACATGACATACTCCGGCTGAAACCATGGTAGGTGCTCCCAGAAAGGCTCGTGCACACCAAGGATTCCCTCACGCTTTGCGGCCTTGGTATACTTGATGACATTGCTCGGATTGACAGTGCTGCAAGCCGCTGCAACTTTTTCCAGAATCCATTCACGCGTTCTTGGAGGAAGAGGTACGTCGCTATCTAGGTCGTGATGTCCTGCAATAGTGATCGGACTTTGATTTTTGGCAGCGATCGCAAGCATACACTGCTCTGGGTAGTCGGCGAACCAGGCTGCAACAATCGGGTACATCTTTCTTATTGAGCCTACTGAATCCATCATCTTGACTCCGTCATTCCCTGCGGCAATCAACGGATGAAGGACGTGCTTGAGGCATTGATGAATCAGCCGAAAATTAAGCGTCGTATGGGTACGTTTGTCATCCGCCCATACAACTGTGGGCAAGTATGCAATTAATAGCCACGCATCATGCTCCGCAGAGTTGCGTGCTTTAGAATCAATGTTCCCAATACTGAGATAGAGCGGCCAAGCCGTTTGGGCGCCCATGTGAGCAGATAGCGTCGTTTCATCTGAGCCCAGCAATACAGGAATGATAGTTGCGCCGCGTGGAAGCTTATCCTAGTGATAATATCAGAAATGTTTTGAAGTAGCTGACTGAAAACGTACTTGTAAGTTCCACCACCAGTCCCCAGTGGACATCTCAGAATATACTCTTCGATTCGCATCATTTCCAACGGTAACTCGACGTGGAGAAAACTCCAGGTGCTCGGCCAGGGATGGGCGATCAAGGAGTGACTGAATAGCAGCGAGGGGATCGCGATAGTATAGTGTAGCGGGCTCTAAATCTACGGCCGTTCCAGAATTCGGCACAATATCCAATACCTTCCATCGTGTCCCAGGGTCTGGAAGTTGCTCAATCTTTGTGCGGAGAGCCGCCGCGGTTCGAAACGAGAAAGGCCGCTTTTTAGTCTACGTCCGTCCAGACAATGAGTTTTGTCAGAGCTTGTAAATTCTTGTAGGAGACCAACGTACATATGCGAGGTTCAATAGTTTATCCATCTCTGTCATCGGGAGCCCGGACTGATTCATCCAGGTCCCATATTGCCATTCATCCTCGTTTTCAAACGGGTAGTGAATGTTATCGGGGGCCACTCTCTGCTGTTCCTCATAGAGTCTCCTGAACTGCGGCGTCTGGGTGCCCACGACTGAACCAGCTCCAGGGTAATAGATGTCTACTATCTCAGTAGAAACCGATGGTGCTTGATGTACCTCTTCTTCATTCTCATTGGCCGTGTTATCCATGACCGCGTTTGCCTCGTTTGCCTGTTCTGTCGGCCCAACCGCACTTGGTGGAAGAGGTTCCATGGGAGTTGCGGGCTCAGGAGGTGGATTTCCTGATTCTTGATCGCAGGAGCCAGGCCCTGGCTCGTCGAATGTGTGCTCGTAGTCCATACTGGCATTGGGAAGGGGCACACCGTCTTCTTGCTGAAAGACTAGGCCTTCCATATCATCCTCATCGAAATCATTGGAAGCATTTAAACTGTTAAGCACTTCGTAGTAGGCTTTCCTGCAGCGGACAGATGAATTACGGTGGCAAGCTAGCTGCCGTGCACTGGGAAACGGCATCCCACAGTGCGTACATGAATAAGACCCTGATGATTTGTTTCTTAGCGTTCGGTATCTGGCCATGATGTAGGAGAGGAAATCCAAGTATCGAAGAATGCTGGAGCTGCTGGAAGCTGAAATAACGACGAGAATAATGACTAAAGGATCAATGGATTACAGCTTAAGCATTCAGAAGCAAACGCTACAGCTGTCAACCAAATCGAGTGAAATCAATGATGCGGCAGGAGGTAGGTGTGGACAGGCAACACGGTGCTATTGATGAATAAGAGAATGGTTAGATTGAATGATATACACTTTACTAGCAAAGATATACATTTTTTAATAAATTGTCAGCGAATTTACTTGCCACTGACTACGGTCGCAAGTTGAGATCCATGTTGAACGACGCCGCAACACCCTCAACAAGCCTGCTGTGGACGGTCGCGCTTCTGCGACTGAAAACACGGGTTTCAGCAAGCTACCGTCTCAGGAACTCCCATCGTCCACTTTGGGCGATTTTCAACATGGACGCGCCTCAAGAATACGGGCGCACAGGATAGCCTGGGCCCATGTGAGCTAAACGCGACTTAATCTCCAACTATTCAAATGCAATCTCTTCACCTCCGTCGATTTTCGTGGATCGCAGCCCGCTTTTTTGTCGCTGCCTTGAGCCGTGGCCTGGACTTCTTAGCCACGCTTCCGTTGTCACGAGAGCATCGTAGCTTCTATGCTACTCTATTATAATATCCATGAATCTGGAATTGTGTGGTAAGTGTCTGATCTCAATTGAATTTTTCGTTATTCGCACGCCGATACTAACGTTTAATGTTTCCAGATGTCGTCAAGCGTACATTATAGAATGTACGCTTGACGTTAAACTTGATCTGGCTGGTTCGCCCAGTCCAACCACCGTGATTTGACAGTCGGCGCTGCAAACCCGTTCGGCTTTCCAGTATCAATCCAGCGACCTTCAAGGCACCTTGGAATGGATGTATGCAATGTTTCTTGCATGTTCGCATCGAGCTCGGCTGACTGGAGCGTCCTTTTTTGCCCTCGTCGCCGATTCTGGCCCGAGCTTCCTCACCCTTCAAGATATCGATCGCATGGCCCACGACTCACCTGGAAATGGATGGATGCAATGTTTCTTGCATGTTTGCATCGAGCTCGACTGTCTGGAGCGTCCTCCTTCACCCTCGTCGCCGATTCTGGCCCGAGCTTCCTCATCCTTCAAGATATCGATCGCATGGCCTGCAACTCACCTGGAAATGGATGTATGCAATATATATTGCATGTATCCGTCGAACTCGGCTGTCTAGAGTCGCCTGCTTCGCCATTGTCATCAATTCTGGCCCGAGCATCCTCAGCCTTAAAGATATCGATTGCATGGCTCACCACTCACCTGGAAATGGATATATGTGATGTATCTTGCATGTTCCCGTCGAGCTCGGGTGTCTGGAGTCGCTTGCTTCACCATTGTCGCCAATTCTGGCCGGAGCTTCCTCAACTTTCAAAACATTGGTCCCATGGCCCGCGACTCACCTGTGAATGGATCGATGCGATATATTATGTTTGAGATATCGGCCCAACAGCCTCCGACACTTACAGGTGTATTCTTTTCGCTGCCACCGTCCTCATCCTCAAACATCCGCCATGCTTTTCTACCGCATGACGTCAGGCATCTGGTCCGCACTCTTGGCGTACCTGAATTACCTCGGTGGCTTTGGTTGTGCTGTCAAGCGCAATACATATCGCCTTCCTTCTCAGCAACCCGCTCTAATGCCGACTTGTTGACATGTAGGCCCTTCCTTCATATTCAGCCTAGCGGCTATTAACCACGTTTTTTCTACCTACTGCTGCGTTTCCGACTACTTTTACAACTGCAATTGACGGTTCATTGCCCCGCATCCTGATGCGCAGTCCCGAGTAGTTCGGCGTTTCATTAACGTCCGCTCTTGTTTTCAAGAGCGGTGCGTGAGGCCGTCTTGTCTTTAAAGGTCGGCATTCCACTCTACCGTATCATCAGCCGACACCCCTCGACTATCTTGCTTTGCCTTCGTGACCGTCTTGCTCGAAATGCCTCGTGAGTTACTCCCTGAATATCATCGCATGATAGCTCATCTCTATCCCTACAGCCAAAAAACCCGAATCTGACACTGGACCACGTCGTCCTCTTCGTTCCAACTCAGTAGTTCCTGCCGACCCTCTACCCAAACGGGCCAAGAACACCGTAGCAGCATTGTCAAAAAAGCTCCCTTCTGTCTCAGAGTCTGCCGCGAAGTCTGTATCGAAGCCTTCGAAGAACTCAAACCCAACCACCGTGGTGCCGGTAAAACAGCGCTCATCTACCACTCAGAAGCTCTCCAAACCCAACCCCCCCAAACGCATAACGACCCCGGATGCGATTGCCATGCAAGAAGGCACCTATATGCACGAGGAGCTAGCTGACCGTGGCTACAGTCAAAGGCACGAAGAGACGCTTACGAGTCGAAAGCTGGCAACGTATCATGCTCAGAAAGGCCGCAACGAAGTTGAGGAGGAAGCAGATGATGATGACGACGATGACGAAGACGACGAAGACGACGACGACGAACTGGCGGAAGATAGCGGCGATGATGACGAAGAAGAAGAAGAAGAATCTGAAGATGAGGAAGCCGAAGACGAGGAAGCAGGACGCCCCCGTCGCACAGCAAGCTCACATCCTCGCAAAGCGGGACAGGATGCTCTTCTTGACGACCTTATTGGCCCTGATGCCGATTCTAGCCATCCCACCGGGGACTTCCCGCCTCAACATGAAGATTGTACGTTGGCTTCCTTGTACTACATCTACTAACGCACCATTCCAGCCGGCATGGACGCCTCGTTTGTGGATCCTGATGGGTCAACTCAACTCGTCGTTCGTTCTCACATTGGTTAGTCTGATGCTGTGAAGTTCAACTCACGCTGACTAGCTATGTAGGATTTCGAGCTCAGCCAACGAAAACCAATACCTCCAACGCGACTCAGAACAGAAAGCGGAAGGCCGCTAGTAGCGAGGATGAGAGCCAGCAGCCAGTTCCAGTATGTGTTGCCTTCATTTGTCGATATTCCAGTCACTGACCTGGCCACAGAAACCCCGTGATGTCCTGGATGTCCACACCAAGAAAAAGAAACCTGCTCGGTCTACTACCAAAGAACCTCCTCAAGATAACTCCACGAGGTCCGCCAAGCCTGCTCATAAAAGGCAGAAGACACGTGAGGTTATAGATGATCAAGCCTATGCTGCCCTCGAGTTTCTGCCGGATCGTATTGAAACGGCTGTCCCCTTGCCCACTCCACCCTTGACCAGGCCGCCTAGCCCCAAGGCCATTAAGAAGACCAAGGCGAAAGCCGACAAGAAGGCAGTGAAGAAACTCGAGAGGGAGCAGCAACTGGCCAGCAAAAAGGCAGCGAAAAAAGGGAAAGAAAAGGCGAAGAAAAACAGGAAGGCCACCCGAACCAAGGAGCGCGCTAGCATGGATGGCTCCGAGTCCCCAGACGATTCCGGATCGCAGGGCGATTCCAATTCCGACTCCAATTCCAATTCCAGTTCTAATTCCAATCCGCCTAGTTCTGACCAAGAACCTGCAATGAAAACGCGAAAGCGCAAGGTAGTCGATGTTAACAATCGTGATTTCTCAAAGTTGTCCAACCACACTCCGATGAGCACGAAACTACTCAGGGGGTCGAAGAAGCTAGTCGAAGCTGACATATTCTTCTCGAATGCCTTCCCAAGCTTGACTGAGAGCACGACTTCAGGATCCATTGCCTGGAAGGAGACCATCCGTGCCAATAGAGACACGTATCGCAAAGGCAAGTGATTCGGTCTCATTTTGAATAGGCACTTATATCGTTCTTATAGCGGGCCAAAAGAAGTTTACCCCGTCGATGGACAAGATGGTAGATGGTTTCAATTCCTTGGGATATACCGGCTAACGTTCTTTAGTTCCGGCAAGTCGGCTCATCCTCACGTAGTCAGGTGAAGGTGGAGGCCGTCAGCATGGTACAAGCTGCCTATGGCCTTACTCCCCCAGCGGCGCTCCTTGCCGCAGACGGTGTGAATGATGGCGAAACACCGGCGGATGACGGCACGTGGACTAGGGATGAGGTAAAGAGGCTATTGAAGGAATTTCAGTTCATCCGTGGTACTTTTAACAAGGTATTTACCGGAACGTAGCATTGCTCACCTCTAACGGCTCATCAGCGGCCTGAAGTTCCCTTTGCGCACCCAGCTATCGCCAAGCTCATACAAAAGGCAATGTTCCTCAAGGTCGATGCAAGTATTCGTGCCGAACTTGACAGTGAGATGCCAGTAGCCGCGATTGCGCTTGCTTGTACCACAGTGAGCCTTACAGCCATCGTTCGAAGCGTAATCACTGACCTAATCAACTGCAGCTCTATTGCGCTCTTCAAGAATATGAGAGCGGATGGCGGGTCAAGTCTGAACTAACGGAGGGACGATACCGTTACCTGTACGAGGGTTTCATTGAAATGCTTGGGGAGCTTGAGAAGGCGAAGGAGGAGGAGATCTATAGGCCACTTCTCCGCAGTTTGTCAGCCCGGTGCCGGTATGTTTCGTGGCTTTGGATCTCTGCTCATGATCATTGATTACCTCACTATCCATAGATCGCTCAGTGGCCCGACAACAGCGACAGCTCCAGTGACAGTTGCCACCAGCTCGAAGCTCTTCACCCTCTTCACCGTCGCAAGTCCCCCCCCAGCACCTGTGGGCCCTGAGGATGTAGCTGAAGATACTAATAATGCTGAAGCTTAGGTGCGTAACGCCTTCTATTCAACGCTTTTACTAATATGTGTCCTAGTGCATCGTGCTTGTCCCTCGCCCGCCAATCTCCTCTTAATCCCGCCAATCCTTCTCAATCCCGCCAATCTCCTTGATCCTGCTAGTCCTTCTCGATCCCGCTAATCTCCTCACCACCCACATGCCTTTCTTATCCGCTAATCTCCTCGATCCTTCTCGATCCTGCTAATCCTTCTCGATCCTGCTAATCCTTCTCGATCCTGCTAATCCTTCTTGATCCCGCTAATCTCCTCACCACCCACATGCCTTTCTTATCTGCTAATCTCCTCACCACCCATATGCCTTTCTTACTACGATGTTCTGTTATGCTCGTGCTTATATGACCCAGTTCTATGCCCACATCTTAATGCGTGATACTGAGATGTCAGTAAGCATCTTCTGAGATCTCGATAAGACAGTATTGGGATAAGTCTCTCCTAAGTCTGTCTTGTCTCGGTCTTATTGTATCTCTATCACGATCTCTTGAAGATCTCTGGAGAGCTCAATGCGATGTTCTATGAGACATTCAATAGCCCTCAGCGGCAGTGTTGACAATGCTGCGGGTCCTTACAGACATCTCCTAAAGATCTCTGGAGGACTTGAGGTGATGTTATCTGTATCTCTATGAGAAATTCAAGGAATATTACTGTCAAGATCAGTGACATTGCTGGCTCTTCTGTGCATGTGGTAGACCTTGCTGAGATCCTGATGAGGTCTGGGGAACATCTTAATAACATCTTAAGGAGTCCATGGAAGTAGGAATAATGGAGCACTGTTAAGATATCCTACACATCTTAGTAAGATCTCTTGATACAGGGGGACGTTCTTATTGGCTAAGTCGTCTTAACTGTCTACATAGATCTATGTAGATGGTGCCCAAAACCCTGATGCATGCTCATGTTTGAAAACAGTTCGCATATACTACTTTCCATGAAGAACTTCGTGGAGATGTGAATGATTGGCGGGACGGTCATTGGGTAGTAGGTTCGACAGCTCTGGTCTTCATGAACGAAGTAGTTATTATAGTAACGAGTCTTGCATGCTATTCTTCTATGGTCAACGATATCCTATGTAAAGAGAAATGCCGCACCAGGACATGCTCGTGAAAGCGGAAACACCGGGATAGGCCCATTCTCCAATGTAAACAGGGTAGCATCATAAGACTTCTCCGAGAAGAGTCGCCTTGATTGGCACGCCGGTTTGGTGCAAATAGATGTTGGGGGAACGATAGTTACAAATCCTGGCGATACCATGAGTGGAAAATGCGATGCGTGAGTGCATTGCCTACCAATATTATGTTGCGTGCCATGGTCTAAGAAGACTTGAAGCAATGCTTTTGAGGCAGGCCGGTAGCCAAGATCCCAAATGTACC
>Ga0182024_10014885_pt1 | contig 14981 bp, 18 predicted proteins | sample P32metaG_FD_120480 | JGI IMG/M metagenome (GOLD analysis project Ga0182024, IMG submission 120480) | Permafrost microbial communities from Stordalen Mire, Sweden - P3-2 metaG (Illumina Assembly) | ecosystem: Environmental > Terrestrial > Soil > Wetlands > Permafrost | place: Sweden: Stordalen... | reverse complement strand
CTTTATCCCGGTCGTGCTCGCGGCTGGGCTGGTGATCGAAAACGTCCAGTCCTTCTGGCAGCAGGTGGTCACCGGAGTGATCTTGATCGTCGCCGTCTACTTCGACCAGGTGCGCCGGCGATCAAGGAACCGCGTGTAGCGCGGTGCAGTAGGTGAAGCACGATTTTGTCCAACCAACAGGAGGAGAACCAAATGCAGCGCAAGAAAATCCTCGCCGCGGGGGTGAGCGCAGTCGCGCTCAGCGCCGGCGGCTGGGCCACGATTCTGATCACGAGCGCGAGTGCGTCGGGCGCGACTAAATCCCTGGCGCTGATCCAGGGCACCAAGGCCGACGACTTCTACATCTCGATGGGATGCGGCGCGCAGGCGGAAGCAAAGAAGCTCGGCTACTCGATGAACGTCCAGGGTCCGACCGACTTCTCGGCCCCCGAGCAGATCCCGATCGTCAACGCGATCACGGCCCAGCACCCGGCTGCGGTCCTGATCGCGCCAACCGACACGCAGGCGCTGATCGCGCCGATGCAGGCGATGAAGAGCGCCGGCATCAAGGTCGTCCAGGTCGACACCAGCGTGACCAACACCTCGATCGCTGTGTCGTCAGTCACCTCGAACAACCTCCTCGGCGGCGAGAAGGCAGCTCAATCGCTCGCCGGCCTGATCGGGAACAAGGGCACAGTTGTCGTGATGAACGAACAGCCCGGAGTCTCGACCACCGACGCGCGCGTGAAGGGCTTCATCCAGGAGATGAAGAGCAGCTACAAGAACATCAAGGTGCTGTCCACGCAGTACGTCGGCGACAGCCCCACCAAGGCGGCGCAGACGATCGACTCGCTGCTGGTCGCAAACCCCGGCCTCAACGGCGTGTTCGCCACCAATGTGCTGGTCGCCGAGGGCGTCGACACCGGGCTGAACAACGCGGGCAAGAAGGGCAAGGTCAAGATCGTCGGCTACGACGCCGACCCGGAGCAGATCCACGACCTCAAGGCGGGCATCGTCCAGTCGCTCATCGCCCAGGAGCCATACCTCGAGGGCGTTGATGGTGTGGAGCAGGCCGTCAACTCGCTGACCGGCAAGCCCGTCACGAAGTCGATCCAGACCCCGCTCGTGTCGATCACCCTCGCCAACCTGTCCAAGGAGACCAAGTACGTCTACCAGAGCAAGTGCTGAACACCGACCGCGGAGCTCGAAAGTAGGACTCCTAGCGTGATCTCTGACAACGTGATCGTACGCATTTGGGCGATATCGTTGCGCTGATCGCTTTGGGAGCAAATAGGCCCAACGAGCCAGGCCGCGCGAGCCGCGCTGGACGACCATTGAGGGTTGTCCAGCGCGCTCGCCGGACAGCTCGAGAGAACGAGCCGACCCAATCAAGGGAGTGGCGGGCGAAGTCCTCACAATCTCCTGATGTCGGCTGGACTGGTCCGGGGCCTGCACCTACGCTGCCTCATAGTCGGACTTGGAGAAGAGCACTTCTTGGCTCCGACGACCGGCCGGCCGCTGCCGTGCCCGGGTCCGCCAGCGACCGAATTCGCGAACTAGCCGCGCCGCGCGAACTCCGCTTGCGAGCCGCCGCCCGTGCATAGCGCGACCGACGTGCTCGTACTGGGAGAGGCGCTCGTGGACCTCGCGATCGGAGCTCGCGAGAAGACGGGAGGCGGGCTCGTGATGACTGCGCACGCCGGCGGCAGTCCGGCGAACGTCGCAGTTGGGCTTGCGCGCCTGGGTATCCGGACGCAATTCGCAGCGCGGATCTCGCGACACGGACTCGGCCCATTCCTGCGAGCGCACCTCGAGGAGAGCGGCGTTGACATCGGGCTCTGCGTGGACGCACCGCAGCCCGCCACGCTGGCGATCGTGGGCGTCGATGACGCCGGAACGGCGGCCTACTCGTTCTACGTCGAGGGCACGGCTGACTGGCAGTGGCAGCGCGCGGAGCTCCCGGCCAACGACGCGGGCACCGCGGTTCACACCGGCTCGCTCGCGATCGCGCTTGAGCCTGGTGCACACGTCGTCGCCACCTGGATTGCGGAGCAGCGCGCGCGCGGCGACATATACATCTCGCTGGACCCCAACGTGCGCCCGGCGCTCGTGCTCGAGCTTCCCGGGTACCGGGAGCGGCTCGACTCGCTGATCGCGCAGGCGCACCTTGTCAAAGTGAGCGACGAGGATCTGCACGCGCTCGAGCCCGAGGTCGAGCCGCTGACGACAGCGATGGCGTGGGCGGAACGCGGACCGGAGCTCGTAGTCGTGACACATGGCGCGCGCGGCGCGACAGCGCTCGCGGCCGGAGCCAAGCCGGTGCACAGCCCCAGCATTCCGGTCAGGGTGCTCGACACGATCGGCGCCGGCGACGCGTTCACTTCGGGGCTGCTCGCTTTCTTCGCGGAGCGCGGTGCGCTGCGCGTCGGCGCGACCGGCGTGTTGGATCCGCGCATCGTCGCTGAGGCGCTCAGCTTTGCGGGCCGCGTCGCTGCGCTCACCTGCATGCGAGCCGGCTCGGACCCGCCGTGGCGCGACGAACTGGTCGCTGCGATGACGGCCGGCTCGGTCTGAGCGCGAGACACGGGCGGCGTGCTCGGAACGTGGGTCGACCGATGCGTCGGAGCTCGCGCTTGGTTGCTTCGCTGCCGCGCCGGCGCCAGCCGGCCTTTCCGCCGATCCCGGCCCGGGCGCCCGTGACAGGGCTTTTAGCAACGTCCAGCCGACCGGAGACAACCATCCACCGCCGGCTGTTGTGTTTGCACAAGCGAGGGGGGTACGTGCGCCAGCGTCCGCCGCGCGACCGCCGTGGACGACTTTCGAGCGCATCGCGTGAGGGTCTCGCTCGCTCCCGCCTGGCGTTGCAGTAGCGCGCACGCCGTCGGCCGTTGGACCTGCAGCTCGTCCAACTCAGGGGTGAGTCGCCTCGCGAAGCGGACGCTCCGCCGACGCCGCGGGCGTACTGACGCTGCCGGCCTTCTGGCAACAGGAGCCCAACGTGCCCTCGCCGGAAGGCACGGCGACGTCGATCCCGGGCAGCCTAGCCTCGTCGTTTGCGATTCTGCGAGCGCCCCGACAACCGATCGTCGATTCCCTCCCCCCGGACGGAGTCGTCGCGATCACCACGCCCGGCGGAATCGGCGGCCACTACGGTGCGAACCCCGTCCTGTCTCGATACGCGGGCAGCATCGACGGCACATCGTTCTGGCTCGTGCCCGGAGACCTTGGAAGTTGCGTCTACACCTCCAACGCAGGAACGATCTGCACCTCCAACGCGCGCATGAGCAGCCAGGGAACCCAAGGACTAATCGTGCCCGACGCCGGAGGAGCGGACACGTTCCTTGGCGTCGTCTCCGACAACGCCGGCGTCATCGCCACGAACAACGACGGCTCACAGGCCTCTGTCTCGCGATCAGGCGATGCCTACATCGTCAGCGGCGACCCGAACCTGCACAGCGTGACCGTTCGCGAAGCCAACGGCCAGGACCAGACAAGCGCCGTTCCGCAAACTCCGCCGCCAAGCTAGACAGCGGCAAGTCCAGCCAGCTCGCCGGCTTCGGGCCACTAGAACACACACCAAGCTGCGCTGACCGCGCACTGCTTGTCACATCGCCCTGTCGCGTGACGCGACGGTCAACAGCGTGTTGTAGCCGCTGGCACACGAATCTCAAGTCACCGACTTCCCGAGTCGATGTTGCATAAATGGCCGAACACGGCGACGACGGTGCGCGCTCTGACCATTGGGGAGCGCTGATGGACGCCCCTGTCGTCCCTGACACGGTGCCGTCCTCCTTCGCGCCGACGCCCCGCATCGGTGGCGGCGCGCGTCGGAAGGCGCCGTGGATCATCGCGGGCGTCGCTGTCCTCGCGGCTGCTCTGGGGTTCGTTGTCGCGAGCGGTGGGTCGCCGGCTTCACAACGGGCGATCGCGGCGGCGATCAATCTGCGTTCGCCCGACCTTCCGGGATTCAGGTTGTCATCCGCGGGAAGCGGCGGCGTCACGTTCGGCGGCGAGTCAGGCTCGCTCTTCAAACGCTGCTGGGGCAGCGATAACACCGGCCTTTCGGGAATCAACTCACCCACGTTCGACGCCGGCAGCGCGCTACAGACCGAGTCGGTCAGTTCAAATGTCGCCGTCGCATCGTCCCCAGGCGCGGTAGTGAGCGATCTGGCCCTGGCCCGCTCTGCGCTCCTGCGGAGCTGCATCGTCCAGGCCTGGGATTCGGTCACCTTCACTCAGACGGGTGTGCAAGGCGGCTTCAGCGGCGCGCAGATCACGTCGCTCTCGGTGCCGATGGCGCAGGCAGATACAAGCGTCGGCCTTCGCATGACCGCGATGCTGAACGTGGAATCGGTCAGCCTGCCGATCTACGTCGACATTTACGGATTCGGCGTCGGGCGCACCGAGGTCACGCTGACCACGTTCGGCGCCGCCCAGCCGGTCCCGGTCGCGACCGAACAGCGGCTCTCCGCGCTGCTCGTCAGCCGCGCCATCGCCCAGCCTCACTGATACATCCCCGCCGCCGCTCACCTCGCGGATCGTGAACGCCAGACGACCACGTTGTCGCAGCGCCCGACAATCGGTAGCTCCAAGTCGCTCTGCGGAACATGACGATTCGGTTCGGCTGTGTCGGATCTCGCGTGAAGTGACAGCGGGTACGTATTGGGAGCGTGCTGCTCTCGCGGTACCCGCTAGGCTCGTCGCGTGCGGCTGACCGGTACCCGCGTTGTCGTGACCGGCGCCACAAGCGGGCTCGGAAAGGCGATGGCTGAAGCGTTGGTTGAGGCTGGAGCCCGCGTCGCCGTTACGAGCCGCGAACGGTCTCGCGCCGAGGCGGCCGCGGTGGCGCTGGGACCTGCGGCTGTGGGGGTAGAGATGGATGTCCGCGACGAGGCATCGGTGCGCGCGGGCGCGGATGAGATCTACGAGCTATGTGGTGGCGTCGACGTGCTTGTCAACAACGCAGGGATCGGCATGCGAACGGTCAATCCGCGGTTCCTCACGGACTCACAACCGTTCTGGGCCGTCGCGCCCGAGGGCTTCCGCGGCGTGCTCGAGACGAAGGTCACCGGCTGCTTCCTCGTCGCCCGTGCCGTGGTTCCGCGCATGCTTGCAGCGGGCGGCGGGCGCGTCATCACAATCTCGATGAACGAACAGACGATGATCCGCCGCGGCTTTGTGCCCTACGGGCCAGCGGGTGCGGCAGTCGAGGCGCTCGCACGCGTCATGGCCGCCGACCTGGCGGGCACTCCGGTTACCGCCAACGTCCTGCTGCCGGGAGGCGCCACCGCGACGGGAATGCTCCCCGACGACGTATCGCGCGAGACGCGGGCGACACTCCTGGACCCGGCGATCATGGGCCCGCCGATCGTCTGGCTCGCCTCCGACCAGGCGCAGGGCATCCACGACGAACGCATCATCGCCACGGACTTCGACGACTGGCTCGCGCAGCGCTGAGCGACCGCGACCGCCTGCGTTCGCGCGCCTGCGACTGCGCAGCGCTGCTCGTCGCGCTTGTCACCTAGGAGCGGGGCGACTTTGCGAGGAGGGCCCACACGCGGTGGGGCACGCATAGTGGATCGGCCGGGAACCGCTGGCGCAGGATCGCGGTGTGCTGTTCGTCGAAACGTTTGACTGCGTCGGGTGCGAGTGAGGCTGCCAGGCCAGCGCTCGCCCTGATGCGGCCGCGCCAAGCTTCGTGGGAATACGACATGTCGACGTCGAAGCTGAACGTCTCAACGTCACCAAAGCCCGCCTCGGACACACGTCTTCAGTGAGATCGAACTTCCTTCCCGGGATCTCGAGTGGAGGTCCGCAATGCGGAGCCGGGCGATCTCGACGCGCGAGGCGCTGAGGCGCCACAGTTGGGCGATCGGGATGATGGAGTCGCGGCACCCGGGGCCGGCCAACCTGCGAAACCACAACGCGGTGATGGGCTGCCTGCGCGAGGCGGGCTTCTCGTTCGAGATGGCGGTCGACGCCTACTCGGTGCAGGACGCCTACATCTACGGTTTCGCCCTGCAGTGGAGGGATCTCGGGTTCGAGACCCCGAGTCAGCCGGAGAAGCCGCGCAGGAGAGGGCGGCGATGATCGGCGCGCTCGACGACTACCTGTACCTCGCCGAAGTCGTCACGAAGCTCCCCGAGACCGGGTACGACAACGCCATCGAGTTCGCTGGGGGCTCGATCTCATCCTCGACGGCCTCGACCGGCTTCGCCGCGCGGCCTGACGGTCGCAGCACCGGTGCGAGCGGCGCGGCGGATCGTGCCCCGAACCACGGACAGCGCCGCGCGAAGCAGCACACGCGCCCGTGGTCGTCTCCTCGGAGTGCTGACGTGAACGCGAGCAAACGTTGGTCAGTCGCTGGCCCCAGGGCGGCGAACGAGCTCCACTTCGCTGTCGCGAAGGGCGGGCATCTTCAGCCACTGGACCTCGGAGTCCTCCACGAACGCGAACATCTCCGGTCGTCCCATGAAGACGTCGTCTACTCGCGTCACTGTCAACTCGAGCCCGGAGCGCGTGCGTAGCCGATCGCCGATACGCACTTCGCTTGCCGGGATCATCGTGGGGGCAACGGTCACGGTAGCGTCTCCTCGATCGCGTGGATCACCCGCTCGTCTTCGGGCTCGACCGAAGGCCGGAAGCGCGCAACGATCTCCGCGGACGGCGAGACCAGGAACTTTTCGAAATTCCACTCCACCTCGCCCGCGCGGCCGTCGACATCGGGCATCGAGGTGAGCCACCCATACAGCGGATGCCTGTGGCGGCCGTTGACGTCGAGCTTTTGCGTCAGCGGGAACGTCGTCCCGTAGGTGGTGGCGCAAAACGCCTGGATCTCCTCGGGTGTGCCGGGCTCCTGCCCGGCGAACTGGTTGCATGGCACGCCGAGGACCGAAAACGCCAATGAGCCGTAGCGGTGCTGGAGTCGCTCGAGACCCTCGTACTGCGGCGTCAGCCCGCATTGTGAGGCCACGTTGACGACGAGCACCGCCTTTCCCTCCAGCAGCGCGGGGTCGAGCGACTCTCCCGAGATCCTCCTCAGGCCTCGCGTCCAATCCATGCGCGCAGTCTATGCAGCACGCCAGTCACTCGCCCGGCAGCGATGTTCGCAGCCCCCGGACGCTGTCGCTATCGCGTGATCTCAGCGCTGTTGCTGGTCGCGCGGAGCGGCACTCCAGGGTTGGTCGCCGGGTGCGGCTGCCGTGCGTTCTGGGGCGGAGCGGTGTGTCGGTCGGCTCGTTAGTGTGGGCCGATCCTGGGGTGATCGGATTGGGGCTACCAGGTCGCACTCCAATGGCTCTCCCAAGTGCTGGAACACGACTGACTTCGACGCTCACCCTGTCCCAGCGCTGTCGCAATCGCGTGAGGCTGTCGCACAAACGGTTCGGCTTGGGCAGGCGTCCCACCAATGCCCCATGAGGTAGCAGAGAATGGGACGCCGAGCCAGGATCACCGCGTCTTCGCAGTTCGTCTCCCACCGGATGCGCTCGAAGGATATTTACGCGACAGCCGTACGTGAAACCAGCAGCGACGGTTCACGTCTCGAGCCCTCGGCTCACGCTCGTTATTCGTCAAGAACACGTTGCGACAGGGCGAGCCGATCCGCGGCTATGGCGTGGCAGGGAGGCGCGGGCAGGTCGGCGGCACGCTGGAGATCGTGCAATTCGGTTTGATCCCCCACGACTCGAGCGTCTCCGCGAGCACGTCGTAGCTCTCGCGCGGCGCGCCGGTGTAGGAGATCAGCGCGGTGTCCCAGCCGTCACGAGGCGTCTTGGCGTCCCACTCGTAGAGGTAGATCCGCTGGATCCGCCGACTGAGCGAGCCAATCGTGTCGAGGAGGTAGTTGTCAACCTTCGCCGCGTGGGCGGCGTTCTGCGGAAAGCCCGGATCCTTGACGTCGGTGCGGTTGACGATTCCGCCCGTCTCGGCAAGCCAGATGTTGCCTTTCACGGCGGCCAGCAGCTGCCGCGTGCTCGTGCTGACGAGGTGGTTGGCGTCCTCGTAGTTATTGAGACCCCAGAATTGTGGCTGGCCGCCGGCCAGCTTGATGAACGTCCGTGCCCAAGTCGTCATCGGCACCCCTTCGGACTTGGGAACGTCGAGGAACTCCGCCGCGAGGATCGTGCAGTTCGGGCACGCCTGCTGCATCGCCTGGTAGTAGCCGACGACCAGGGCCTCCTTGTCGTAGGTCGCCTCGCCGTAGAAGTTGGTCTCGTCCCAGGACGCGAACTGCGTCACCCAGGGGAAGAGCTTGCGGAACGCCTGGAACGCGTTGCGGTACTGGGCCACGGTCGGCAGAACGCGGGTCTGGGAAACCTTCTCGTTCTTCCCGTGCACGCGCTCGGTGATGACGCGGTCGGAGTGGTCGATCGTGACCAGCACACTCAGGCCGTCCGCCTTGGCTTCCTTCATCCAGTTGGTCACCTCGGCCCGCTGGTAGCCGACAGACAACGCGTCCCAGGACATGTCGAGGCGCACGTTCTTGATCCCGAGCGCCAGAAACCGCGGATCCTTGAACAGGTCGGGCTTGTCGTCCCCGATCCCGACAATCGGGTGCGTGGGTGTCGCTGCCGGCGCCACCAGGAGCAGTGCTGCGGCGGCGACGATTCCCACAGCGAGCGCGCACAGCAGTAGTCGTGGCATCTGCGACATGAGCTGGAGACCGTCCTGTCAATCCCCTCCGAGCAAGCGCTCGTCGGGCCATGGACCCCGGAACGGGATCCACGCGGGCGGAGGTCAATCGAATCGGCGAGTCGCAGCGGCGCCAAACATCAGCGGCAGCGACGGCTGGTCGGTTTCAGCGACCGTCCAAAACGGACACTACTCGCTTGTGCCGACCATTACAATCACGCCCGGCCGGACACCGACGGGCTCGCCCGAGCGTGTCGATCCCACGTGATGCCGAGCGCGCCGTACTGGCTGGTTATCGGCGACGCGGGCCTACGGCGGGCATTCAAGGCCAGAGCAGCTCGCGCCTCCAGCGCTGGTCTATGAGTGCGTATCGCAGACGGACATGGCGGCGTGCGGGGTCGGCCTGCCAGAACTCGACTTCATCTGGGATGAGGTGGTACAGCGCCCAATGCTCGGGAACGAGCTGCGGGTCGGCAGTCACCCGCACGCGGGCCTCCTCCAGAGCCGCGTCGAGGCCGGCCCGATCGATCAGTACCGCGCTTTGGTTGCCGACGAGCGACTCTGCCCGCGAATCGTTGCCGCGAGCGAGGAAGTCACGAGCGGCCTCGGCTGGGGTGCCTTCCAGGACACGTCCACGTAGTCGTACTTGGCGACCGATCTCAGACCAGTAGAAGTTTGCCGCGGCCCACGGCGTGCTCGCGAGCTCATGAGCCTTGCGGCTGTTGCGACTTGTTGCGAACTGCCATCGTCCGTCCGCGAGTCCTTTGAGGATGAGTACGCGCGAGCTCGGGCGAGCGTCGTCATCGACCGTGGAGAGCGTCATTGCGTGTGGCTCGCGGACCTCCGCCTCGATCGCCTCGAGCAGCCAATCGCGAAACAGCTCGGCGGGATCTTCGGGCGTGCGATCCGTGTCGAACGCTGGGAGTTCAACGTCGAAGACGCGGAGCGCCCGAAGTCGCACTCGAAGCTCGTCATCGCCCGCGTCGGTCACGGCCGTCAGCATGCCACCACGCCGCGCCACGACTCCTCCTCGCGTACCTCGACCGTGCGCTTCGGGCCTGGGCGGCTCGCCGGGCCGAGCCGGCGGACCCGGCGCAAGGGGTAGCATGCCGGGCGCCCGTGCGCGCACGCTTCGCACTGATGGCCCTGCTCGGCTGGGCCGCCCTCGCCGGCATCGTCGCGACCGCCTCCTCCGCCGCGGCGGCCGCCCCGTCGCCATGCGCGCCTCGGGTCACCGAGATCAGCGGACGGCGCGCGATCGACTACTGCCCACCGGCCACGGTGGTGATCGAGCTCGGGGGAAGGACCTACCGGTTCCAGCACGGCCTCTGCGACCGCAGCAGTGCCGTTGGGGGGCTCGCGCTCAACCTCGGAACGCTGGTCCAGGGAGCCAGGGGCAACGCCGGCAGGTCGTTCGTCAGTCTGGTGATCGCGCAGAGTCCCTCGGAGAGCGAGGCGTTCGAGGCCGACTCTGGCGGCCAGCAGCTGTTCGGCGACTCCGTGATCGCCCAGGGCGGGACGCTGTTCGCCAAGGGCACCTTCACCAGTGTGCTCGGAGCGGCGTTCTCAGGGTCGTGGGACTGCCATGGCGTCATCTACTCCGGGACGTGACGGATTCGCGGACCTGGCGACGCACGGCGCGATCGGCGACGGATTCGGTTGCCCCGTACGTGGCGCCAGCGCGGGGCGGCGTCGCAGGCGTGGCGGCAACGTGGCCGGCGGCGAGGCACCAGGCCTGCCTAGCCGAAATGCCCCCAGTGCGTGGCGATGACGAGAAGCAGACCGCCGATGGCGAGAGCGATTCCCGCGATGATCGTCCTTGCAGTGGCCAGTTTGAGCCGCGGGATCTGTGCGGCGGCCAGCCAGATGCCAGCGAACAGAACGAGCAAGAAGCCGATTTCGGCCAAGCGTCTGCCCGACTGATGGGTGAGCGCCACGACGAAATTCATCCGCGACCCATTGTTCCGCGTCGCCTCCGACGGTGTCGGCTCGCGGACGGCTTAGGACCGACAGTGCCGATCACCGTGAAACCAGCAGCGGCGATTCACGCTTTGCACTCTGCCACTCGAGCCGAGCGCGGGGCGCATCCAGCTACTCGAACGTCCAGCGCGTCGGCGAACCGGTGAAGTCGTCGGCGTCGACGCCGTTCGGGCTCGGAAGACGATCTCCCCAGATCACATCGTCACCCGGACCGCCGTAGATCGTGTCGGATCCGGCGCCGCCGAGCAGCATGTCGCTTCCGTCGGTGCCGATCCCGACCTGTCCGCTGTCGTTCGCGATCCAGACCGTGTCGCGTTGCGGCCAGCCGACGTGGCTGACATCGCCGCTGGCGCTCGCGAGGGTCCACGAGCACGCGATCACCGCGGCCGCGACGGGGATCGCGACCGGCCGCCGGCGCCGAGCGAGCGTCCACAGCGAGCGGCAGCGCGCACGCGCTGCTCACTGACTCGGCCAGTTGGCCGCTGCACGCGATCTGTCGAGCCGAGAGAGGACGGGTGTGCCGGCAACGCCCAACGCTGCGTGGGCGTGACCGCGCCGCGGTCGACGGCGCAACTGCGCCGTTCTACGGACGGTGAGCAGGGGAACGCGGATCGGCGGGGCGATCGCAGTGCTCGATGACATCCTGGGGTGCATGGATCGACCTCAGCGCGAGACGCGCTTGCTGCCGCCCCGCCTCGGTTATCCGAGTACGTCCACGCTGCACTGAGCAGTCGCATTGCGGGCAGGCGCTCGCTCGCCCGCCAACGGCTGGCGCTCGGAGATTGCGTCAGATTGCGCGCATCCGGTTGTTGCGCGCGTTGTGCTCGACCTCGGCCAGGCCGAGTGCCTCGAGGATCGGCGGCACGTAGTTGCCGAACCGGCCGCGCAGGCCCTTCTTCAGTCCATACCAGCCGCCGACGGGATTGTCGGGCGAGCGGCCCCAGGCCTCGACGGTGCCATCCGCCGCCGGCTTCTGCTCGTCGGCGTTACCGAGCGCCATCCAGTCGCCGTGCTCCTTCAGCATCTCGTGGAGGTCCCTGATGCAACGCAGCCGGTAGCGCAACTCGGTTGTGCCGACCACGACGACGACGGCGGGCGGGTCGGCTGTCTCCTGCCGGTAGGCCCGATAGCTCGACCCGCCGGGCGGCGTCGCGAGCGTCCAGGGGTCCTCGGGAGTGCCCGAGCCAGTGAACGACGGTGCAGTCATCGCGTTGTCTCCTGGTCTATTCGGTGAAGAGATGGAATGAGCCGATTTCATGCAGCTCCGTGGCGACCGGAGGGTCGTCGCAGCGGTCGGCGATGCCCTCGAGGAACTGCTTGAACGCCTGCAGGCCGGTGAGCGGGGCTGGGTCCACGTCGGTCTCGGCGAGGTGAACGAAGGTCAAGCCGTCGTCGAGCTTGAATGTGGCGTAGCGGATTCCGCTCGGCTCGCGGGCGTGCAGCTCGGCGTACACCGCGCGGACGAGTTCCTCGTTGCGTGCCCCTTGATCGGGCTTGACCTTGTAGCGGACCATCACGCGTTTCATTTGATGCCTCCGGATCTCGTGGCCTCGCCCGCGAGCGTCGTGATTGGGCTGCGGCGGTGATATTGCCGGTCTTCCGCCGGCCGGGTAGGGCTGATCGGGCAGTCAGGTGGTTGTTGAGACACGGACGATCGCTCGAATTCAGCGCTGACTTCTCGGCGCGAACGGTGTCGTTAGGTGTGTGTCCGCGAACCGAGGCTGCCTTGCGAGAATGCGGCTGTGACGGAGCAAACGCTTGCCCGCGCCCGGGCTGGAAGCGAGGACGCGTTCCGCGAGCTCACCGACGCCTACCGTCGCGAGCTGCAGCTGCACTGCTACCGGATCCTCGGTTCGGTGCAGGACGCCGAGGACCTGCTCCAGGAGACCCTGCTGGCGGCCTGGCGGGGCCTTGAACAGTTCGAAGGCCGGTCGTCGGTGCGCGCCTGGCTGTACCGCATCGCGACCAACCGCTGCCTCAACGCGCTCAGAGACAGCGGGCGGCGCACCCGCGAGGCAGCGCTGGTGCCATCCACGGCCCGGCTGCAGTTCCCCGAAGCCACGCGCCAGTCGGAGCCGATCTGGCTCGAGCCCTACCCCGACATCCTGCTCGAGGGAATCGCGGACCGTGCGGCGGAGCCGCACGCTCGCTACGAGACCAGGGAGGCGGTCGGGCTGGCGTTCGTCACGGCTCTCCAGCACCTCCCGCCGCGCCAGCGAGCGGTACTCGTGCTGCGCGACGTGCTCGGCCTCCGAGCGGCGGAGGTGGCGGAGATCCTCGACAGCAGCCAGGCCTCCGTGAACAGCGCGCTGCTGCGAGCCCGGGCGACGCTCGAGACCCGTCTGGGCCCGGGGCAACGCGAGCGCGCGCCACTGCCGAGCTCACGCCACGAACGCGAGCTCGTCGGGCGCTTCGCGAACGCCTTCGAGAACGGCGACATCGAGGGCGTCGTCGAACTGCTCACCGACAACGCCTGGCTGACGATGCCGCCAGAGCCGTTCGAATACCAGGGCCGTGCCGCGATCGCCGCCTTCCTCCACGACCGCGCGAGCCTGCACACCCGCAACTACCGCCTGGTTCCGACCCGGGCAAACAGCCAACCCGCGTTCGGGTGCTACGTCAAGGATCCGCAGGCGCCGATCGCCCGGGCCCACGGACTCATGGTCCTGACGCTCGAGGGCAACCAGGTCGCGACGATGACCCGCTTCCTCGACAACGGCGTTCTGCCCCACTTCGGGCTGCCGCGAACGCTGCGCGGCTAGCTGTCGCGCAGCAGCCGCTCAGCCGAAGTGGCGCAGCGTCGGCCAGATCGCGGCCCAGGAGGCGCGCAGATCCGAGCACACCCAGACCGGCGCGCCCTGCTCGTCGTCGTTGACGTCGAGGTGGTTGTCGAGGCGCGTTGCGAAGCCCCTCATCCCCGCTCGGTGCCGCTGGAGGCTACTCGTACGGAGCCTCCTCGACCGGCGGAACCGCGATGCGCACGACCGGGAACTCCAACCGCCGGCGAGCAAAAAACGACTACTGACGCGCCACGATCAAAAAGCGCGATAGCGTTCAATTGCCCTCTGTGAAAACGTCTTTGCCAGCCTACCGTCGTCCCGCCCGCCGCCCGCACCGGATTTCGGTCAGCGGCCACCACGATGTCCTCGGGCTGCACTCGCGGTGACGGCCCCCTCCACAGTCGAGCGACTTCGCCCACGCGAGACCGCTCGTGACCAGGAGGCCGCCCGGCAACTGGAGGCGTCCGGGATCAGCAAGTGGTTCGGTCGCAGGCTCGTTCTCGACGAGGTGTCGCTGTCGGTGGCCGCCGGTGAGGCGGTTGCGATCATCGGCGAGAACGGCGCCGGGAAGAGCACGCTGCTTCGCATCTGCGCCGGGCTGATCCGCCCGGATCGGGGTCAGGTGAGGGTCAGCGGCCGGGTGGGCTTCTGTCCGCAGGAGCCCGGCTTGTTCGATCTGCTGAGCGCGGATGAGCACCTCGGGCTGTTCGCGCCGGCCCTCGGCCTGTCACGGGCGAAGGCGATCGAGGACGGCCACGCGCTGCTCGCAGAGTTCGCATTCCCGGTTGCCGAGTACTCCCAGACCCGCCACCTGTCGGGCGGCGCTCGGCAGAAGCTGAATCTTGCGCTGGCGCTGTTGGGCGGTGCGGGCGTGTTGCTGCTTGACGAGCCCTACCAGGGCTTCGACCACGGCGCCTACGTCAGCTTCTGGGAGCACGTCGCCCGCTGGAAAGCGGACGGCATGGGCGTGGTGGTCGTCACCCACCTGCTTGCTGACGCAGCGCTCGTCGATCGCGTCGTGGAGTTGACGATTCCGCGTGCTCCGGCAGTCGGGCGCTCGTGAGGCTTCGCCGGATCCTCGTTCCGGCGCAGATGACCGGGCGCGAGCTGGCCCGGCGGGGCTTCGCGCTCGGGTTGCTGACCGCCCTGCCGCTCGCGTTCTACGGCGCCTCCTCCAACACCGGTAGCAACGCGGTGATCACGGGAGGGATCGCGATGGCGTTCTCGATCGCCGGTGCGTCGATCTTCGTCGCGCTGACGGCACGCCCGGTCGATCAGCGCCTCGTGCTCGCCGGCTACCGTCCCTACGAGTTGCTGCTGGGCCGCCTGCTGCTGCTCGAGGTCTTCGGCGTCGCGGTCTCGGCGGTGTTCAGCGTGGTCATGGTGTTCGGCACCAGCCCGCAGCACCCGTGGCTGCTGGCCGCCGGCGTGGGTCTCGTCGCGTTCACGAGCGTGCCGTTCGGGCTCGCGGTGGGCGCGGTGGCGCCGCACGAGCTCGAGGGCGTGCTGGTCCTGATCGGTGTGGTCGGCGTCCAGCTCACGCTGCAGTCGACGCAGGCGATCGCCAGGATCCTGCCGTTCTGGGGCGCGCAGCGGCTGCTCCAACATTCG
>Ga0182024_10014884_pt1 | contig 14981 bp, 14 predicted proteins | sample P32metaG_FD_120480 | JGI IMG/M metagenome (GOLD analysis project Ga0182024, IMG submission 120480) | Permafrost microbial communities from Stordalen Mire, Sweden - P3-2 metaG (Illumina Assembly) | ecosystem: Environmental > Terrestrial > Soil > Wetlands > Permafrost | place: Sweden: Stordalen... | reverse complement strand
TCCCGCATAGCTGGGGTACGCTCGTTCCGACCAACAAGATCGCGCGCACGCACCAGTTCTACAATACCTTCCGCTCGGAAGGGCTTGGCGCGATCGTGCCGGTGTTTCGCCAGGCCTGGGTGCTGCCGAACCATTTGCTGCCGTTTCGCTTAAGCAACCTGCCGCGCAACATCGCATCAATCCTGGGTCGAACCGTCAAGGCGGCCGTCTATGTCGGGGCCGGCACCGAGATGAAGATCTCACTCGCCAACCGGGTGACCTTGTCCCGGACTCGCAATGATCTATTCGGTAGCCCCGCTGCGCACCTGATCTTCAACTACGCAGACGAGGATCGGGCACTGCTCGAGAAGGCGCGCACGCTCTGTCGAAGCTGGCTTGGGCAGATGCGCGCCAGCAGCATCAATGAGGTGGAGGTGGCGTGGTCCAGACATCACCAGGGCACCTGCCGCATGGGCCACCAACCCCGCAGCAGCGTGGTTGATCGGGATCTACGGGTACACGAATCGCCCAATCTGTATGTCTGCGGATCAGAAGTGTTTGCGAGCGGCGGCGGCATGCAACCGTCCTTGAGCATTGCCGCGCTCGCATTGCGCCTCGCCGATCATCTGCCCGATCGGCTGCGCGCCTGAGCTCAATAGGCTTTTTCGTTGCGCAGCAACTGAAAGGTGGTTTTTACCAGGATCTTCAGGTCCAGCAGTAGTGACCAGCGACGCAGGTATTCCAGATCGTGATTGACCCGTTGCTGCATTTCCTCGAGCTGCGCCGTTTCGCCGCGACAGCCATTGATCTGCGCCAGACCGGTAATGCCGGGTCTGACTTTGTGGCGCACCATGTAACCCTTGATGAGCTTGCGGTACTCCTCATTGTGAGCGACCGCGTGCGGTCGCGGCCCCACCAGGCTCATGCGACCTTGCAATACGTTGATGAGCTGGGGCAATTCGTCCAGCGAATATCGCCTTAACAGCCGCCCGATCGGCGTCACACGCTTATCGTCCTTCTGCGCCTGTCGCACCTCTGCCCCATCCTGCGTGACGGTCATGGTGCGAAACTTGTAAACAATGATCTGGTTGCCATCCAGGCCGTAACGGCGCTGCCTGAAGATCACAGGGCCTGGCGATGACAGGGCCACCAGCACCGAGATGCCCAGCATCACCGGCACCAGCAGTGGCAGTGCCGCCAGGCACAGCACCAGGTCCATGATTCGCTTGGAGACGCCAAGATAGCCGGCGAACGGTGTCTCGCACATCGACACCACAGGGATTCCGAGAATATCGCGCGTCTTCGCCTGGATCAGGTCGAACACGTAGATGTCGGGTACGTAGTAGATCGAGGCGGTGGTATCGCGCAGCTCATCGATCAGATTGAGGACGCGGTGCACGTGCCGAATCGGCAGCGCGATGAAAATGACATCGATCTGCCGCTGCTTGACGTATTGCGCCAGCTCGGCCAATTTTCCCAGTACCGTCACGCTGACTTCCGCTTCCAGCCGATCCGAGCTTCGATCGTCGAAAAAACCCGCCACCGACATGCACAGCTCCGGGTGATCGCGCAGCCGCTTGGCAAGCGCAACACTGACGTCGTTGCATCCGGCAAATATGACCTGGCGCCGGTTCGAGGGATCGGACAGTACGCGGCGCAGCAACTCGTAGACCAGCATCGAGGCCACGATCAGCAGACAGGGGGTGACCAGCGCCCAGGTCAAAATGACGCGACGTGAGTAGACCGCGGAGGACTTGGTGACATAGCCGATCGCAAACAGCAGGCTCAGCAGTACCAGCCAGCGCAGCACCACATCGAGTGACACGGCGCCACGCCCGGAGGTCAGGCGGGAGGTGATCTCGCCCCGCGGCTGCAATAACCCAAGCGACAGCGCCGCCACCGCCATGACCAGTAACAGGAAGTCATTGTCGATGGCCACGTGGTAGACGCGCTCGGCGATATACAGGGTGATGATGGCGCAAAAGGTCGGCAGCAGAGCGTGCAGCACGCTCACCAGCGCGATCGACAGGCTTTTCTTGAAGACTACGGCGTCCGACATTCTCTACCCTGACCGCACATGACACGGGCGTTGGTCTGATTCTGTGCCCGCATCGCGCGGAAGCGTTGCGTTATATACCTGTCTCAAGGCAGGGGATTATAGGACCCGTCCGCTGGCCCATACTGTGACAGACCCGGCATGGTGCACTGCACTATCGAACTGGCTTGGAGCCTAATTGGGCTTAAGTCCATAGACGTCGAGTTCACCCGGCGCGCTGGGCGACGGCGCGACACCGTTGTCGTTACCCCGGGTGCCGATGTAGACCTTGCCGTTGGCGATGGTGGGAACCTGGAATTTGACCGCGTAGCCGGCGGCATCGGCGCCCACCAGCGAACTATTCCACAGTTCGCTGGCCACGTTGGTGGCGTCGTACGCGTACAAAACCGCCGGTCCGCAGCTCACGGATTGCGCGGTGCAGTAGGCGCTGTTATCCATCGCCCACACGATGCCGTTGGAAGTGCCACTGGCGGAAACCGAGGGTCCGCTGCCTGGAAAGCCAAAGGTATTGGATGAGGTCGTCCCCAGGCTGAATTGTGCGGTCGAGGTATTGAGCTGCAGACTGGTCAGCGGTCCTTTGATCCCCGCGAGATAGAAATTGTTGTTCCAGAACGCACCGGTCGCAAAGATCGCCGCGTTGAAGGCGAACTCCTGCACCGCATTGCCGTCTCCGAGGCCGCCCAGGAGATCGCGATTGATAACGTACAGACTCTTGTCCTTGCCGCCTCCCATGATCAGGTGGGTCACGGGGCTGCCGGCGGGCAGATCGGCCAGGATGGCGGCTCCGCCCGCGCCAAAGTCGTGATCGTTCTCGAAGTCGTCCTCCTGATCGGTTGGCGTGAAGTACTGCGTCACCGCCAGATTACCGGTGAGTTGCAGCAGTGAATCGCCGTAGTCACTGTTGGGATAACCGGTGCTGCTGAGGGCCACGTTGGCATTGAAGTTCGCGTTGCCAGTGATGATGTATAGATTGTTACTGGCATCGGCTGCCGGCGCGCCGCCACTCATCCAGATACCGCCAAGACCCAGATTCGGTGCCGCGTTGAACACCTGAGTCTGGCTGAAAGCGGCTCCGGGCCCGTAGGTGTAGCCGATCATCCAGCCATAGTAAGGGGGCGTGTCCTCGTGACTGGCCCATGCGATATAGACGCTGCCGTTGACGAAGGCAAGTCCGGCGCGCTGGTTGAGCGGCTGCGGAACGAAACTATCGAACATCCCGCCGTCACCGATGCCGGGATAGGTGGCGGTGATCGCGAGAGGCGAACCGGACTTCTCGTTGCCGGTGGTGATGTCGATCGCATGCAGGCGCTGATAAAAGACCGTCTGGGTCGAGTCGACCGACTTCGTCACCACGTAGAGAATATTGGTCGACGGATCAATGACCGGCGTACCGGTGATGCCAACCTCCGGAGTGATATCACCATAGCCCTGACCCACGAGCGTACCGGGCACCGGGGTTTCTCCGGCAGTACCGCCATGGTTGGCGTCGAGCAGATTTGCCTGCCAAAGCGTTGCACACGGATTCGCATCGGCGTCGAAGGCGAACAGACCGTTGTGTTGCGTGGCCACCAGCACCACGTTGTGTGTCGCGCCGTTCACGCTCAGATGGGCGACCCAAAGGGGTTGGGCGTAGATGGCACCGTCGACCGTGCAGGAGAAAAGCTTGCCGAATGTGCTGGTGGAAACCGCGGCGACTGTCAGCGCGTACTCCTGCTGATTGGCACCGTCGCGGGCGACATCGTTATGGTAGGTGTAGACGCCGGCGAGATTCGTGACCGCGACCGTGGTCGAGGCGCGCTGGCTGGTATTGGTGACACTGCTGGCCGTCACGGTATAGACGCCGGCGGTGGGCGGCGCCGTCAGCGTAATGGCGACACCGCTGGCGCTGGTCGTTGAACTGAATGAGCCCCCTGCCGGAGTGATGCTCCAGACCACACCGGCGGGATCATTGCTGGTCGCCGTCAGCGATAGCAACTGAGAGACGGTGATGGCGGCACGCGCCGGAGCGACGGACACGGTGACCGGCATACCCACGGTGATCGATAAAGTGGCCGTAGCGGATTGTGCCGGACTGCCTGAGTCCTGTACCTGAAAGGTCAGCGAGGCGCTGCCTGCGGGCCCGGTTGGCGTTCCGGTGATGGCGCCCGAGGATGCATTCAACATCAGCCCGGCCGGCAGCGTGCCGCTGACGCTGGACCAGGAATAGGGAGTGGTCCCACCGGTCGCGGTAAGCGAAGCCGAATAAACAGTCCCTATCGTCGCGGTGGCAAGCGATCGGGTCGCTACAGCGAGCGGGGCGGGCGGAGGAGGCGGAGAACTGGCGGCTGCGATGTTGAATGCCAGCGAAGCTGAAGCCGTCAGCGCGCTGCTCGAGGAGTCCTTGACTTCAAATGTCACCGAGCTCGCGCTGACTGCGGCGGTCGGGACACCGCTGATCACACCGTTGTTCGCGAGCGACAAGCCTGCTGGCAGCGATCCGTCCAGCATCGACCAGTCATAGGGCGGGGTGCCGCCGCTGGCCTCGAGCGTGACAGCGTAGGCCGAGCCGACCGTACCGCTCGGCAACGCCGCTGTGGTGATCGTTACTGACGAAGACGAGGACGACGGAGCAGCCGCTTTGATCGGCTCCTCGACGCCGCCGCAACCATGCAATGTGACCAGGCAGGCCAGAACCAGGATGCCTGGGGACGTGACCGGTATTCTGGGGTGACTGGCAAAGGAGCTGTGGTTGATGTTGTGACGCATGCGGCGCAAGCCCGCTGCGAATTTCAATAGCACGATCGGTACGACTCCCTAATTTCCCGTTAATACCCGGGTATTTGCACCAGCAATGTAACAGCAAGCTTGCGCGTGCAAAAGAAGTGCCAGAGTATGTTAAACGCGCCGCGCGTTGCTTATTTCCCTGCCGCACGAAATATCAACGTGCGCATTGACCAGAACGCGGAACCGCGCGCTGGGTTGACGGTCGCTGCGTCCCCAAGGGGATTCGAACCCCTGTTACCGCCGTGAAAGGGCGATGTCCTGGGCCTCTAGACGATGGGGACGTCGATTTGACCGTTAAGAATCTGGTGGAGCCAGGCGGGATCGAACCGCCGACCTCTTGCATGCCATGCAAGCGCTCTCCCAGCTGAGCTATGGCCCCATGAGAGGCTCGCGAAGCTACGCAAGCCCTCGGCTGCTGTCAATATTATGGAGTGTATTACGGTACTTTGCACGGCGACCCCAGCGGAAGCTGCCTCCCCGATAGCGGGCAGCAGCGCCGCGCGCCTCAGGCGGGCTCGGTGGCCTGTTTCAATGCCGCCACGACAGCGTCCAGCTGCTGCTCGGTCAGATCGGCGCTGAACGGCAGGCTGAGCACCGAAGCCGCCAGCTGCTCGCTGACGGCAAAGCTCTGTTCGCCACAGATCGATCGGTACGCGGGCTGCTGATGCATAGGTCGCGGATAGTGCACGGCAGTGGGAATTCCAAGACTCTGCATGCGGCGTTGCACACCGTCGCGATCGTCGACCAGCACCGTGTATTGCGCCCAGGCACTGCCTCGGTCCGCGCGCACGGTCAGCGGTCGCGCGCGCGCGCCGCTTGCCCGGATCTGCTGCCGATAGCGTTCACTGAGCGCCTCGCGGCGCGTCAGTTCCCAAGGGAACCGCTGCAGCTTCGCGAGTAGAATCGCGCATTGCAGGGTATCCATACGGCCAGCGACGCCGATGCGTGTGTGTTGGTAGCGGCCGCTCTGGCCATGCACGCGAATCTCACGGCAGGCCGTATCGGTCTCGCCCGAATCGGTAAATATGGCCCCGCCATCCCCGTAGCAACCAAGCGGCTTGCTGGGAAAGAAGCTGGTGCAACCGATGGTCGACAGATTGCAGCTCTTGCGCTCGCGGTATGTCGCACCGAAGCTCTGGGCCGCATCTTCAATGACCGCGATATCGCCGTGACGCCTGGCGATGGCGTTGATGGCGTCCATATCGGCTGGCTGGCCGTATAGACCCACCGGAATGATCGCCTTGGTGCGCTCCGAGAGCACCGCCTCGAGCTGATCGGCGTCGATGTTGGCGGTGTCGGCCTCGACATCCACCAACACCGGCTTGGCACCGACCAGCACGATGACCTCGACCGTGGCGACGAAGGTAAACGGCGTGGTGACCACCTCGTCGCCCGGGCCGACACCGAGCGCCATCAGCGCGATCAGCAGGGCCTCTGTGCCGCTGGCAACCGTGGCGCAGTACTTGGCGCCGGTATAGGCCGCGAGCGCCGCCTCGAGCTCGGCCACTTCGGGGCCGAGGATGTACTGGCCGTGATTGAGCACCCGGCTGATGCGCGCATCGATCGATGCTCGCGAAGCCTGGTACTGCGTGCGCAGATCAATGAAATCCATACAAACTCCGTCCGCTCGGCTCAATCGTACCGATAGTAGCTCTTGAACCAGTCGACGAAGTTGCGCACCCCGACTTCGATCGGCGTGTTGGGCGCATAACCAACATCAGCGATGAGTTCATCGACATTGGCAAAGGTATCCGGCACGTCGCCCAGCTGCAGCGGCTTCATGATGCGCGCGGCTTTTCGACCCAGGCATTGCTCCAATACCTCGATATAGCGCAGCAGCTGAATCGGTCGATTGCTGCCTATGTTGTAGAGGCGGTACGGCGCACTGCTGGAAGCGGGATCGGGATTGCCGCTGTCCCACTTCGGGTCAGGTCCCGGCACGCGATCGGTCACGCGCACCACACCCTCGACGATGTCCTCGACATAGGTGAAATCGCGCGTGTGGCGCCCCTCGTTGAACACTTCAATCGGCCTTCCTTCGATCATCGCACGCGCAAACAGAAACAGGGCCATATCCGGCCTGCCCCATGGACCATAGACCGTGAAGAATCGCAGGCCGGTGGTCGGCAGCTTGAAGAGGGCCGAGTAATTGTGGGCCATCAGCTCGGTGGAGCGCTTGCTGGCAGCGTACAGCGACAGCGGATGCGATGCAGGCTCGTGCACCGAGAACGGCATGCGCGTGCTCGCGCCATAAACGGAACTGGTCGGGCATAGACCAGGTGCTGCACTCCTTGGTGACGACAGCCCTCAAGCACATTGAGCGTGCCGAGCACGTTGCTGCGGATGTAGCTGTGTGGATCCTGGATCGAATAGCGCACGCCGGCCTGCGCACCCAGGTGCACGACACGCTCAAACTGCTCCGTTTCGAACAGCTTGCGGATCTGTTCGGTATCGGCAATATCCATGCGAACGAACCGGAATCCTGGCCGACGCTGCAGCTGCTCCAGCCGCGCATTCTTCAACGAGACGTCGTAGTAGTCATTGAGATTGTCCAGGCCGACAACTTCATCTCCGCGGCTCAGGAAGCGCGCCGCCGTAAAGAACCCGATGAAGCCCGCGGCGCCGGTAACCAGTACTTTCATGCACAGCCCCGCGCGAGTCGTTCAAAATGCCATCATGTTTGCGATCATAGCAGGCCGCAAGCTTCGACGGTGCGAACGCTAACTGCCTGCGTCCCAGAACTCTTCCATCTTGCGGCGCATTACCGGGTCGGGCAATCGACCGCGAGCCGCCAGCTGATTGTCCTGCAGATGCTCGAGCTTGGTGGATCCCGGTATGGCGCAGGTCACCGCGGGATGCGAGATGACGTACTTAAGCAGGAATTGCCCCCAACTGGTGACATCGATGCTCGCCGCCCAATCCGGCAATTGGCGTTGTCCCGCCTGTGCGAGCAATGAGGCGCGCGCGAACGGCAGGTTGATCAGCACCGCCATGCGGCGCTCGATCGCCAATGGCAGCACTGTGTCGGCAGCGTCACGGTTCGCGATCGAGTAGTCGACCTGAACGAAATCCAGCGGGTAGCTGCGCATCGCTCGTACAAGCTCGGCGTGTTGCGCGCTGCGCGAGGTGGTAGCGCCGAAGTAGCGAATCTGCCCCGCCTTCTTCCACCCCTGCAACATCGGCATCAGACTGTCGATGCCTTCCAGATTGTGTACCTGCAGCAGATCGATTCGAGTGGTCTGCAGGCGGGCGAGCGAGCGCCGAAAACTTGCCTCGCCCCCCAGGGCGTCGCCGAACTGACCGCGCGCGGTTAATTTCGTGGCGAGGAATACCCGCTCCCGCACGCCAAGCGCGGCCAGCGCGGCGCCGATCAACATCTCGCTGTCGCCGTAGGCTGCCGCGGTATCGATGAGCGTGCCGCCCATCTCCATCATGCGCTTGATCTCGGCCTGGATGGCATCGCGCTCGGATGAGCGAAATGCATCGGAGCCGAGCCCGATGGCCGGCAACCGCTCGCCGCTGACCGGAATGATCTTCTCGATGAGAGGCGCAGCGGATTGCGCCGCGACGCCGCGCAGCCAACTGGCGCCTGCGAGCGCGCATGCTCCGGCACCGAGAAAGGCGCGTCGCGAAACGCAGCGATGAAACCCCGCTTGCACCGCCCTATGGTATCAGATCGTGGTACTCACGGTGCCTGAGGGGCCGCTCTGCACACCCGCTGCATTGATCGCATAAACCTCGAAGTACCACGTCCCGGCGGTCAGATCATCGATCAAATAGCTGAGGTTTCCGACCGATTTGATGCTGATCTTGCGCGTCATGGCACTGGCGCTGTTACCGTAGTGGATATCGAAGCCAGCGAGATTGGTGAGCGCGGTTCCATTGGTGTTTTCGGTCGGCGCGGTCCACGACAACGTTACTGACCCGGAGGTCGAGCCAGCCGGGGCGTTGACCTCGACGGTCGCAGACGACGGGCTTCCGAAGGTCGCCTGACCATTGACGTCAATCAATGCGAAACTGAAATACTTGCCGGCGGCCTGGGCCGTGACCGGCACCGTGACGGTCTTGGGCGCAGTGTCGCCGTCCTGCCATGCAACGCTGCCGCTGGTCATCAGATAGTCGACACCGGCGGACGCCGAGCCGTCGACCGTGGTGTAACTCACGCTCGCCGATCCGGCCGAAGAGCCGGTACGATCGATCGTCACGAGCAGTGCAGCGGAAGGCAGTGCGGTATAGCTCGACGAGTTGAGCGAAATCAGCGCGCTCGCACTGCTGCTGTTGGACACTTCACTGCTGGCCGCACCGTTCGAGTTGCTTGTGACTTGGACGCCACCGCAGCCCGTCAGCATCATTGCATATGCAATAACTTCAATAATGCGCCCGAGCGCCTGGCCCGCCAGTAGTTTCATGCCTCGCCTCGCGTTCTAATTTGTAGGCAACGCCCCGGCGCTGGGCGTCGGAGGCTTACAATCCCCGCTGTTGGCGGAGTTCCTGTCGATAACGGGGCTAGTGAAGCGCTTGGATAAAGCGCCGACAAAGTGTCGGAATTAGCCTACACGTCTGCGAGTTGCGACGTTGGACGGCTAACTGGAAAAATGCTTGGACGAGGCAGTCGTTGCACAGTGTCGGTGTGCGGACTGGTATTTCAAATATTTATAAAAGGCAGCTCGCCCAGCATATCAAGGCCGAAACGCATCACTGCCGCGGCCTGCTGCGGTCGCGGCCTTGATATCCGACATAACGTTTGCGAAAAACTGTAACAAGCGCGCCAATTTGCACAAGCAATTGCGCCCTGCCGAACCGTGCTAACTGCCGCTGGCGTAGCGCAGGGCCCGCTGCAGGCGCGAGCTGACCGTCTGCGCGCCCAATAGTGCCACCGTGATGTCGATGGGAGGCGATACCGCTCCGCCGGTGACTGCGACCCTCAATGGTTGTGCCACCTTACCGAGGCTGAGCCCATGGTTCTGCGCCACGGCCTCAATGAGCTGGTGAATTTCGCTGGCGCTCCAGATGCCGATCGCAGCGAAACCTGCCGCCAGGGCCTGCAGCAGCGGCGCGGTATCCGCCGTCAGGTTTTTCTTCGCCGCCTTGTCGTCGAATGCATCGAAATCACGAAAGAAGAACAGGCTGTTAGCAGCCATCTCTTTCAGAGTCTTGGCGCGCTCGCGCTGGGCGTTGATCACGCCTTCGAGCAGCCGCTCATCGCTCACCGTCACTCCGAGCGCCGTTAATTGCGCGCGCAGTGCCGGCACCAACACGCTCATCTGTGCTCGCATCAAATGCTGCTGATTGAGCCACAGCAGCTTCTCCGGGTTAAATGCTGATGCCGCCTTGTTGACATCGCGGATGTCGAACGCCGCGATCATCTCATCGCGCGAGAAAACCTCCTGATCGCCGTGCGACCAGCCGAGGCGCACCAGGTAGTTGAGCAGCGCATCGGGCAGGTAGCCGTCCTGCTGGTACTGCAGCACGCTGACCGCGCCGTGGCGCTTTGAGAGCTTTGCGCCATCGGGCCCCAGGATCATCGGTACGTGCGCGTACACCGGCGGCGCGGCGCCGAGCGCGCGCAACATGTTCATCTGCCTCGGGGTATTGTTGAGGTGATCGTCGCCCCTGATCACGTGTGTGATCCCCATGTCCATGTCATCGACGACGACGCAGAAGTTATAGGTCGGGTTGCCGTCCGAGCGCGCGATGATCAGGTCGTCGAGCTCGGCGTTCTCGAACACCACGCGGCCATGCACCTGATCGTCGACCACGACCTGACCCTGCAGCGGATTCTTGAAACGGATGGCAGGCGCGACGCCGGGTCGGGGTTGCGCGTGTTCGCGGCAGCGTCCGTCATAGCGCGGCTTCTCACGGCGCGCGAGTTGCTGTTCACGCAGCGCGTCGAGCTCGGCCTTGCTGCAGTAGCAGCGGTAAGCCTCGCCGCGCTCGAGCATCTGCGCCAGGACCGCGCGGTAGCGGTCGTAGCGTTGCGTCTGGAAGTACGGCCCCTCGTCGGCACTGAGGCCCAGCCATTGCATGCCATCGAGGATGACCTGCACTGCCTCATCGGTTGAGCGCTCGCGGTCGGTGTCTTCGACGCGAAGAATGAACTTACCCTGGTTGTGCCGCGCATAGAGCCACGAAAATAGCGCGGTACGCACCCCGCCGATGTGCAGCAGGCCGGTCGGGCTCGGAGCGAAGCGGGTCACGACAGTCATATGGGCCGCGCATCCTACCGGCGGCACCCAGCGTTCGCCATGGGGAGCCGTTGCGCGCGCAGTACTGGCGCGCTTAAACTTTCGCCCCCGCAGCCGGGCGGTTAGCTCAGCGGTAGAGCACTGCCTTCACACGGCAGGGGTCACTGGTTCGATCCCAGTACCGCCCACCAGATAAAAGTCAAGAATAATCAAAGCGTTAGGCGGACTAACGTCTCTCACGATTATTGCCAGATTTCGTCCGTACGGACGAACATACGGATTTCTGCCCCTGAACTCGGCCTCAGGGACCGATTTCTCCCCTCTTGCTCCCTCTCCCCTTTTGACCACCCATAGGAGTGCGACCGAGATGTCTCCAGGTACACAACTACGCCTGCTTTCACTGGCTGACCGCGAGTTCAGGCAGCTAACGAGTAAGGTCCCGACCATCGAGCCGGCGCGCAAGTTCAAGCCCATCAAGTTGAACGCCGCCCGCTTTGACAGCGGCTGGGACCGCAAGCGCGGCGCCGCGGTACAGCTGACGGCGGTCCTGCTACGCGAGGACGACACCACCCTTGTGCGACGCGTCTGCGAAAACGATCGCTCTGTGAGGATCTACGCCGAGGCAGTCACCTGGCTGCAGCGCGAGTCCGCCTATCTGCGCAAGGTTGCGCGCCTACTTTATACGGCCGGCGGCCGATTAGCTGCCGTGCTTACGCGCTGCGAGCGCTCGCCCCAGCCATGAGGCAGCGCCAGCGGACGGCTTCCGCGGCTTTCGATTCCAGCTGCGGCGACCATCGTGTATCCACAAAGTCTGGTCAAGCGAATGAAAAATAGCCCGTCGACGCGGCGGCCGATCCGCGTCAACGGGTTAAGCCTGAACCTTGGATAGCAGCTTCGATAAGGAGGGACGAAGCTCAGGTTCAATGTTTCTGGATACTCTGCTGCGCCCCGCATATAGTCAGTGCGGTAGCGTACATAACGGGCGGCCATGCGTGGGAATGGCAACTAGAAGGAGCGGATATGCGGATTGGCCGACCAGTCCACGCTGGAGCGGCACGGGTAGTTGCCGCGCTCTCATACAGCAGCTCACGCCAGCAGCTGGTCGTAGACTTTGATATCTGCTGCATAGCAGCCGCAGGCGGCCGCTTCCAGGCCACGGCGATTGAGGATCGTCAGGTTACCGCGCCGATATGTGATCAGCGCCTGACGTTGCAGCAAAGAAGCCGCGGTCGTAATGCCTACGCGGCGCATGCCAAGCATGAAGGCAAGGAACTCATGGGTTAGAAGGAGTACGATCGCTTGCTCCCCGCGGTGATGGTGGTCTAACCGACCCGACCCCGGTGAGTGCAATTACACCATGAACAGCGATTTCCTAATCCGTCTGCGAAACGAATTGCAAAAGCACCTGGATGCGCTTCGCGCCGGGCGCCTCCAGATCTCCAAGATGGACACGAAAACCGGCCAGCGCGGCGATGACTACACGCCGACCCAGATCCAGACACTGCAGCGGCAGGTCGATGAGCTGAGTGAATTGATTGAAAGACGCCAACCGTAGCACCGTGGCGATGAGTGATGCGGCAGAATTTTTGAAGACGGGAATTTAGTCGCCACCATCCGGTTACAGCTAAGTCTTGCCCTACCTCAACCGCCCGCGCGGTCCTGGCGGTTCATTGGTCACGATCACTATCCGCCGATCGGCATCGCGCCAGCAGACAAAGTGACCGGTCCGCCAATCGAACTCGCGATTTCCCATCCGGCGTCGATCCACTCCAGCATGGACTTCAGGAAGGTACGCTTTAGGTCAGCGCCTGCCGGCAGCGGGCGCACTTCGATGATGGCATTGTGCATTGACCGGACCACGTACCACCGTAGGTCGGGGGATCGCTCTATAGGGTCAAAGAGATTCCGACGCGCCATGCGTGGACCGTACCGAGGCGGGCGATACGCGGTCCACCCAGTAGTCCGCGGCGCATCAAGCTGTATGGGCTGGCCTCATCGCTGACAGAATGTGGCATGTCCGGCCTCCAACTGAGGGATCAGTCACACTGACAGGTCCTCACTAACGAACAGGTTTCGCAGAATGCTTTTGTGCTGTGGGGGACGATCGTCGCGATTGATGATCCGCTCAGGAGGGTCAAATGCCAAAAGACGCCAAGCCTCTCGGAGAAACTGCAGAACTGCAGCGGCTGGCAGCCATTCCGGCCGGCATCGCCGAGGCAATCAAACCGCGCGGTGCGGAGCAGCTCTCGAATGCGGCGCTGCTGACCTTTCTCGAAGGCGATGCGCAAGTCGAGACGATGATTCAGAGGATCCGAGAATTGAACGAGCAGAAAGGGAAGTAAGCCGAACTGCCGTACTTACGCGCTGCGAGCGCTCGCCCCGGCCTTGAGGCAGCAGCAGACGGCTTCCGAGGCTTTCGATTCCAGCTGCGCCGAGTGTCCTACGACTGCCCGAGCGATTTCCCCTATAGTCCCCCTGTTAGCCGCATTGCATAGTTGCCGCGTATGCGATCTCTAATGCTTATGGTGGTGATTGCGGGAACAGCGGCCTACCTGGCCGCGCGCTGGGCGATACGCCAAAATCAATTGGCGGAGGACGAGGGCGCCAATAGCGATTGGGGAGAAGTGAGGGTGGAATAGTATGTCCGATGAGTGCGGCATGAGGTCGGGGTGACTTCCACCTGCCTCCGATTGCGGCGTATGGCTTGCGATTTTCCGCCCGGGGAACCTCGTGGTAAAATCGAACATCCAAGCGCGCTAAAGAGGATGTCACGAGCCTTGGAGCCCGACCCGAAGCTGAACCACCTGCTGGTAGCGCTGCCGGGCGCCCAATTCGCTCACTGGCTGCCGCAACTTGAGCTGGTAGATATGCCGCTGGGCCAAGTGCTCTACGAGTCCGGCGGCCAAATGACGCACGTGTACTTTCCGACCACATCGATCGTTTCGTTGCTCTATGTTATGGAAAGCGGGGCTTCTGCCGAGATTGCGGTTGTAGGGAACGAGGGCATCGTCGGCGTATCGCTATTCATGGGAGGCGGATCGACGCCCAGCCGCGCGGTCGTGCAGAGCGCAGGGCAGGGACTGCGACTCAAGGCAACCGCGATGATGCAGGAGTTCAACCGCGCCGGTCCGGTGTTGCACTTGTTGTTGCGCTACACCCAGGCCTTGATCACGCAGATGGCCCAAACCGCTGTGTGCAACCGTCACCATTCACTCGATCAGCAATTGTGTCGATGGCTATTGTTGAGTCTGGACCGGCTCCAGTCTAACCAGCTTGTGATGACCCAGGAGCTGATCGCCAACATGCTCGGAGTGCGTCGTGAGGGCGTTACTGAGGCGGCCGGAAATCTGCACAGTGCCGGGCTCATTGACTACCGGCGCGGTCATATCACTGTGCTGGACCGCGCAGCACTCGAACGTAGAAGTTGCGAATGCTATGCCGTAGTCAAGAAGGAGTACGATCGCTTGCTGCCTGCGATGATGGCAGCCTAACGAGTCACCGATTTGTCCGGCCCGAGAGCAGCCGGCCGCCCGACCTCCGAAATCTTGCAGTTATCTCTGATGTCCAAAGGCTGATGTCCAATAGCGAACCACCAACGTCTTCTGAGGAGCAGGCTCGATTACTGAGCGGATCGGACTCGGAGCGCATGCGGGCACTGTTCGTGTCCAGCGGTCTATCGCTTTCCGAAGCTGCTCGCGCACTCAACGTCGACGAGCGCACGCTCCTCTATTGGTGCCAACCGCTTGGGAAGATTTTGCCGCCTCGGTGGGCTATCGAGATGCTGGGCCGACTCGTTGCCCTGCGAAAAAAGGCGGGTCTTCGTGAGTGATTTACCACGGCTCAAGTGCAAGGAGTAATTTGTGACCGTTGAAGAGGCAGCTGCGATAGTGCAGAAAACCCGTTCCTTCGTGGGCACGATCGATGCCGCACGCGTGGTACTGGATGGCCCATTCACGCCGGAAGAGCTGGAGGCCATTCTCTTCCTCATGCGGAATCGT
>Ga0182024_10014883_pt1 | contig 14984 bp, 13 predicted proteins | sample P32metaG_FD_120480 | JGI IMG/M metagenome (GOLD analysis project Ga0182024, IMG submission 120480) | Permafrost microbial communities from Stordalen Mire, Sweden - P3-2 metaG (Illumina Assembly) | ecosystem: Environmental > Terrestrial > Soil > Wetlands > Permafrost | place: Sweden: Stordalen... | reverse complement strand
GCAGCGGTATAACTCTACTTTTTCCTAACCTTTGCTAGCGTACAGCGGAGGTTTTGCGCGGAATTACTGAGTTAATTGTGATTGAGGGTGCTGAGATCGCATAAAGGCAATGGACGTTCGCGCCGATAAACAAAAGCCGGTTTATCGGCACCGATTCAGCGATGGAAACCTTTGAACAGGAGTCATTGAACCTGTTGCGAAGGAGCTCAAAGAAGTTGCGGCCTCTGGCGCGCGGGGGAGTCCGTATTTGCAATGAATGGGAGGAACCTCCAAGGAATCAGCTTCTTCCTACACCTTAGCTTCGGGAGGGTCAGCGTCGGCTCCGACCGGCAGGTGATCGGGTAAGTCGAGGCGCGCTACGCCGATCCGACTGTCGGCCATCCCGTAGTACACGTCGAAGCGATCTGGTGTGCCAAGATCGTCGCGGCGATCGATGCCGGTAGGGAAAACGACATTGGCGACGGTCCCGTCACGCTCTTGCGGCATCTCGGGCCTTAGCACTGGCTCGGCCGATCGATAGCGGACCACGCGCGGATGCTGCTGTGAGAGCACCATCACTCCGGCCGAGTAGCAAAGATGATGGCCGTCGCCACCCGCACCGGTCACTTCGCTGACGCCGTGGTAAACAATCAGCCAGCCATGTTTCGTGAGGACAGGTGGAGTCCCTGCGCCGATCTTGAGGCGCTCCCAGGGAGACACCGGAGTCGCCAACCGGTGATGAGATGTGAACTGCCCCAGACGCTCGGGTTCAGAGCCCTTCAACGCGGGAGGGCAATAGGAAATCCAGATACTTTCGTGATCGAGATCCACCTCACGGGGCTCGCGATGGCAAGCAGTTTCTTCTGGACGCGTGCCGGGAAAGAGCGGACGGTGGAGCATGCCCAGCTCCAGGTGCCCAGAGGAGTCAGGTATCGCCACAGGGAAAAGACTCGCATCTTTGTCATCGACGTTGCCCAGCTCGATGCCGTGCCAATGAGCGTAGGTTGCAAGCCCGAGACGCTTCCAGTGGAACAGGTCCTCCGATAAGGCCAAGGCGATTCTTGGGCCTTGAGGCGAGAATGCCGTGTAGGACATGATGTAGCGTTGGAGCGGTTCCACATACGTAACGCGCGCATCCTCGCAGCCGCCTCCGCCGTCGGACCGCCGCTCATAATCGGCTTCGGGCTCCAGTGCGATGCCAAGCCTTTCGACGCCTGCCGGGTCCCCGGATTGATTGAACCGCACTCGTGCAATGCCGATGCGCGAGTAGTTTCCTTTCGCAACCAGCCGTGGAAACAGGTACAGTTCTCCATCGGGTCCGCGAGCGGCGGCCGGATTCAGGACGCCTTCGACTTCCTGAGGATTGCCCGCCTCCGGTTCCATCAGCATCCCCAGGCGGTGAAGCGTGAAGTCGCTCATCGGGACTCCTCAAACAATCGCACTTGACACTGCAAATGTTCGCATCTGTTGATCGGGGTCTAAACAAGCGATGATCGCTTCGACAACCCGCTTGGTCTCATTGGGACCTCGAACCGGAATGGAAATCACACCTGCCTCTTCCGCCGGGTAGTCGTTACCGCCAATAAACAAAGCATCTCCGACGTAAATCATCACCTTCAGAGAAATCCCGAGAATATCGCGCAGTTTTCCGATTCCGTATGCTTTGTCAATGCCAGGCTTGGTGATGTCGATCGATGTTGCTCCGCCGATGCGGACCGAAAACTCGGGAATCAGCGTGTCGAGGATGGTTTTGATCTTCTTCCGCTTAGCGAAATCCGGATCCCATTTCTCCTTCTCTGCCAAGGGAGCCTGCTGGCCTAGCGCGGAGTAGGTTATCTGGCTTCCCCGGTCCTCAATTGGCTTTCCCCAAGTCTTTTCGACATGGAAGCCGGCTGTTTCGATCGCTTTCTTCAACGAACCGACAATCTTTTCTCTTTCATCCGCCTTGAAGTCCTCTGAATAAAGCTTCTTCCATGCCCCGGTGTATTGAAAGAATTCCGTGCCGCAGGTGGGAAGAATCGAAAGCCTTCCCAGGCTTTCGTCCTGAGGAAGTTTGGAGAGCACCTGTTTTTCAAACTGTGACCAAGCGCCTCCTGAAATGACAGCCACCTTGACCACGCTGAGCAGCTCATGCAGCAGCGACGCCATTTCGGAGTCGAGAGACGACTTACTGGGTGCGAGGGTACCGTCCAAATCGAACACGATGAGCTTCTTCACTTATCTCCCCGTTCTGGGTTCCACGAAATCCAGTCGGATTTGCTCTGTTTATCCTGCCCCATTCACAACCTTTTGCAATCAAGGGATCGCGATCTCCAGCAGAGTTACTTCTCCACTAGGTTGAAACGCACACTCTCCGGCTACCGCCGGCAAGAGCCAAACATCTCCCCTCCCCACGGCGTAGGGAATTCCTTCGTGTTCAACCTGGCCTGAGCCCTCAATGCAGACCAATACGCGCGGCTCTGCCGTGGCTCCAACGGTGAATAGGTCTTGGCCAAGCAATCGCCACAACAAGAAAGCATGGCAATCAAAGAGTCTCGCTCGCTCGACAGGAGTGATCGTCTCCACCTGAGCCGTCACCAGGCCACTATCGCTCGATCCGAACTCTATGCAGGCAAAAGCCTGGTCCACCTGGAGCGGCCGCAGCTCCTTGGTTTCCGGATCGATATGGCCCCAATCGTAAAGTCGAAATGTCGCATCGCTATTTTGCTGAACCTCGAAAACCACGACATCGTTGCCCAGAGTGTGAACCGTCCCCGCAGGGATGAATACTGCATCTCCCGGCTTCGGGGAAATGCTCACAAGGTGGTCCGCAATGGTTCCATCGTCGAGAGACTGTCGCAGATTGCAGGCAGTTGTGCCCGGCCTCAGGCCAGCATAGATCTGGCTTCCTTTCTCAGCTTCAATCACAACCCACGCTTCGGTCTTTGCCGCATCGCCCGCTGGAATCAGCTCTGAGGGGGAATCGCTTGGATGCACTTGTACCGAGAGCATCTCGTGCGCATCCAGAAACTTGAGCAACAGTGGAAAACGGCTGAAACGCGAAGACAACTTGCCCATCAACTGTTCTGGAAACTGTTTCATCATTTGCCCAAGTGTTTGACCCTTAAGCGGTCCATTCGCAATCAGGCTTTGGTGGTCGGTGCGGTCGCTGAGCACCCACGCTTCTCCGATGGGATCGTTACCCGGCAGCGGCGCGGAGAGAAGGCTGGCCAATCGCCTGCCGCCCCACAAGCGGTATTGATAGATCGGCTCGAAGCGTAAGGGATACAACGATAACTGGCTCATCTTTTGCCACTCAATTCACTGGATCGGGAGTTAGCGATTGATCGATGTCCACGGCGGCTGCGGCGATAGCCTATGCCGGCGGGTTGGCGGCGATGGTTCGCGACTCAAGGAAGCCGGTGGCCGTGTGGAACCCACGCGAGGTCGCCACTCAAAACGTAAATAGCGAGTGCTCCGGCCATAAAAGACGCACCTACCCAGAAGCGCCAGTCACGATGCATGCGCCTCCAGTAAGGACCGGGACCTGGTTCGCTGCCCTCGCCACTATTTCCTTCCTGGTTGTGTTTGCTTCCGGTCATCTCTTCTCCATCTCGGCAGAATATTCTCCTCGCCGCGCAGCCTGGTTGCAGCGTGCGCGGTGAACCAAAGCCTGCTGTGCCGCCACTACATTGGCCTCGTGGCCCTTCCAAATCTCCAATGCGGGCTGCTGGATGGCACGGGCAAACGAGAATGCCAACTCCCACGGTAGCCGCGATTTGAATCTCACATTCATTGCATTCAAGCGTGCCGAAGCCAATTCCGCGGATTGGCCGCCTGACAGGAACGCAATCGCTGGCACAGCAGCGGGGACGGCTCGCAAGAAGCAGTTCACGGTGGCATCGGCTACCTGGTCTAATGTCGGTTGGCTTGCGCAGGCCGTTCCGGGAAGCACCATATTTGGCTTCAGGATCATTCCTTCCAGAACCACCCTTTGCGCGAACAATTCGCTGAATACCGTTCGCAGCACCTTGTCTGTGACTTCACAACACCGCTGCAGCGTATGCCCGCCATCCATGATGACCTCTGGTTCAACAACAGGAACCAGCCCAGCTTCCTGGCACAGTGCAGCATAGCGAGCCAGGGCATGGGCATTCGCTTCTATGCATCCCCAACTCGGAAGCCCATCGCCGATCGCAATCACCGCGCGCCATTTGGCGAAGCGCGCGCCCATTTGAAAATATTCGGCAAGGCGAGCGCGCAACCCGTCCAGGCCTTCGGTGACTTTCTCGCCGGGATGTCCTGCCAACTCCTTCGCGCCGGCGTCCACTTTAATCCCGGGAATCATCCCCGCCTCGATCAGGACTTTGATGAAGGGGGTGCTATCGCTCTTTTGTTGACGGATCGTCTCATCGTAGAGGATTGCTCCGCCGATACACTCGCCCAGCCCTGGGGTAGTCACAATCAATTCGCGGTAAGCTCGCCGAGCTTCGACAGTCTGAGGAATACTCAGCTTTGCAAATCGCTTGTTGCAGGTCGGATTGCTCTCGTCCATCGCCAGCAGGCCCTTATCGCTAGCGAAAAGGGCCTGTGCTGTTTCTTCAAGTTGTTGCACATTCATTTGAGCGTGCCCCATTCGTTCGGCCATTTGAGAGTCATCGCCAGCCAAGTCGCGATATCGTTGGCGCGATCTCTATTGCCCTGTGAGTTTTTTGTCGGACCAAACCTAGCCACGCCCATTTTGAGAAGTAGCAAGAGGAAGTGCGAGCTCCTCCGGTGCCAGTGCAGGATCATGTGAGATCTTGTTTTGTACTTCCTTCTCTTTGTTCGCCCGCTCCTGGCCTATTCCCATGGTCAGTGCGGTCATTCCGGCAAGACCGCCCAGTTGCATGGATTCGATGGCGGAGCTGGGGACGATGACGATCGTGGAATTTTGCTTCAACCCCTCATAGAGCATGTTCATGCCCCGCAAATGGAAAGCGATGGGATCGTTGGCATAGGTTCTGGCCGCTTCCACGAATTTCTCCGCGACCTGGCGTTCCGAATCTCCAAGGATGACGCGGGCCTGACGCTCTCTTTCGGCTTGCGCCTGCATCGACATAGCATTCTCCAGCGCCGAGGGAATCAATACATCCTTCACCTCGACCGAGATAACGTTGATGCCCCATGGCTCCGTGCGCTCATCGATAATCTCCCGCAGGACATTGCTGATCTTGTCCCTGCCTTCGAGCATGTCGCAAAGCATGGTCTTGCCGATCACATCGCGCAGAGCCGTCTGCGCCGCCCAATTGATCGCGCTTTGGTAGTCGGCAACATCAAGAGCGGCCTTCTTGGGATCGAGGATCTTCCAGAAGAGCACTGCATCTACATCGACGGGAACCGTGTCTTTGGTGAGCGTCTTCTCCGCCTTGAAAGAACTTGTGAGGACGCGGGTATCGATCCAATAGGGGATGGTCTCAACGAGCGGAATGATCAGGAATAATCCCGGCCCTTCAAGCGAGCGGAACTTGCCCAGCCGCAGCACCACCGCCTTGTTCCATTGGTCGGCAACCTTGATTCCGGAGGCCGCAATATAGGCCAAGACCAGGGCACATGCCATTACGACGATGACGCCCCCATCAGCCGACACGCGATGAAGACCAAAGGCTATTGCTCCGCCCGCGCCTAGAATGACAACAACGATCAAAGCTGCAAATGAGCTATTTTGTCTCATACCGAATTCCTCTCACACGACGCCGCGATAGGCCGATCTCAGGGAGTTGCCTCCGAGAGCAGCGCTGCCGCGGCGCGTTCCTGCATGTTGTTAGGCGAAGACTTTCTCGTCATGAACGGTGTAAGAACTATGTTCGGTTCCCGCAATGATGTTTTTCGCATTGGCTACCGCGTCTTCCGTGCCATGGACAACAAGCAGAAACTTGTCTGTCTTAAGAGCAACTTCGTACTTGAGCACGCTATCTTTCGGGATGCCAATACTCACCAGGCCGGCCCCTACTGCGCTGACTCCTCCAACTACGGCTGCTCCTTCAAGGCCCGCGATAATCCACCCCACCAGCGGTCCAGCTACGAGAATCGGTCCGAGTCCGGGTATGAGGAACAGTCCTGATCCGAACAGAAGACCCCAGAATCCGCCCCAAAATGCGCCTACCTTGCCCCAGTACTTCATGCGGTCGCCGGCGGTGTAGTAACCGACCACATGCTCGTCTGTGTGCGTGTTTTTTGCAGCGATCGAGAGGCTCTTCATGTCCACACCCGCCTCTTGCAGTTCCTTGATGGCGCGTTCCGCCTGTTCGTGGGTATCGTAGATAGCTACCACAGAATTCGTAATGCTCATTTTCTTCTCCATGTCTAACGGGTGAATGGGAATTGACTCGGGGGAATTGACTCGGGGAATTGCTCCCGACATGCGATACGTTTGCAAAGGATGTTTGTCGGCGAGCAGGCGTACGTTCAGTGAAGAACAAGCGAATGTCCGCTTTGGAATCGATCAGCGCTTTCGAAGTAAGTCTTCCATCTCTGAGGCTAGGGTTCTGAGCAATCCGGTACACGAGCCGAAAGGCATCCATCTGTGCGCGCGATCCGCCGCCGTAGTGTGATCCACTATGGCTTTTGGATTACCGCGGAAACTCCAGGGCAAGGAGATCGAAATCCGTCTCGTCAGCTTCTCGCTGACTGAAGCTGCAAGGACATTGCAGCCGCTCTCGTGAGTGATTTGAATTGTCATGTCGCGTTCCCCCCCGACCGCTAAGTCGCCGAACCTGGCGAGCGAACGGTTGGTGCGGACACCGAGCGCCCTGATCTATTCAGGTCGCTACCTCCCCGCCAGGACTCTTCAATCTGCTCAAGAGTTTTATCTTTGGTTTCCGGCACCAGCTTATAGATGAAGAACCAGGCACCGATGGTGATGACACCGTACAACATGAACGTTGCAGCGTGACCCAGGACCTTGACCAGTGTCAGAAAGGTTACGGCAACCACCAGGTTCATGCCCCAGTTGGCGACAGTGGCAGCACTCATTGCGGCGCCGCGAACGGCCAGCGGATAAATCTCTGAGATGATGAGCCAGAAGACGGGACCAAGACCGAAGGCATAACATGCCACATAGACTACAAGTCCGCCAACAGCGATATCGCCAACAAAGCCCGATAGTTGCTTGAACTGGAAGGCTGCGGCCAGAATCGCAAGACCCGCAATCTGGCCCGCAACTCCAACCAATAACAAGGGCTTTCTTCCCACGCGATCCAACAGAAAAATGGCCAGCACGTGGAAGCACAGCATTACAACTCCCAAACCAACTGCCCCAAGAATTGAAGCCCCGGAGCTCTTGAAGCCAGCGAACTTGAAGATGGTCGGTGCATAGTATATGACCGTGTTGATACCGGACAATTGCTGAAAGAGAGCGAGTCCGATGCCAATGATGAGGGGCATCCTGAGAGCGGGCCGAAAGAGTTCGGTCTTCCAGTCGCCATTCTGCTTGGTCATGCTCTGTTGAATGTCTGTAACTTCCGGACCCACCTCCTCCGGGGCGCGCAGCCGGTCCAAAACTTTCTTCGCCTGATCTATCCTCGATTTACCGATCAACCATCGTGGGCTATCTGGAAGACGCCACATTCCAACCAGCAACCCAATAGCCGGTATCGCACCAAGGCCAAACATGTATCGCCAGCCTTTGATGTTGGTGAGTGCATAGTCCGTCAGATAGGCCGTTACAATGCCTGTGGTAATCGCGAGCATGTTGACTGCCACAAGTGCTCCACGAATTCTCGCCGGGACCAACTCGGCGATATACATTGGAGAGATAAACGAAGCAATCCCGATGGCAATTCCGCTTAATACCCTGCCGGCGATCAACCAGGGAACCGCTGGCGCCAGAGCCGTACCGACGGAACTGATGGTAAAGATGACGCCAGCCACGAGGATAAGGCTGCGGCGTCCGAAGCGATCGGTGAGCGCGCCTCCCAGCGCGGCGCCACAAACTGCACCAACCAGGACGGAGCTGACGACGATCTCCTCCATGGTGGACGATAGAGAGAATTGACTCTTGATGAAAAGAATCGCCCCGGGAAATCACGCCGGTGTCGTAGCCGAACAGAAGTCCGCCTAGAGCCGCGACTGCTACGGCGTAATAGACAAAGCCTTTTACCGGGGTCTGAGTACTTTTCTTCGTCAAACTCGCTCCTGGCGAACTATTGCGATTGGATATGGTAGTTGTGACTTTCCCACTGTTTGCGATTCGGCCAGTAGAACGTGAAGTCGAGTTGCGACTGATAGTCTTTTGGAAACAGATCGAAATACTCTCCACCGATTCCGGTCGGCGTCGACTCGCTGTCCCGCCAGGTCTTCCAACTATCAGCACTCCAGCGAAGGCGGAAGGTCTCCATCGCACAGATGCGAATCGTATGGTCTTTGCGTGTCTGGCGTATGGGGTGCTTGGGCAGCCAGTATTCGACGTTGGTCTGAGGTTGACCGTTTTTATAGCGGGCCAGAACCTCCGGAATGGAATCGAACACCTTGCCGTCCTGACACGAGCGAAGCAGGCGTACATATTCCGAATGCGCCCACAATAAAGGATTCGCAGAACCGGTTGAGCCGCCGCGGTGCATGTGCGCCTCTGGAATATCTGCCTCATCCCAGATCTGCTCGGGCAGAAGACAGGTAGCGTTTGAGAACTTCTCCATGGCATGCAGAAGCGGGCGGCAATCGCGCCCCGCGGCAAGCTCGAAGTGTCCGCGCTCGCCGGTCAGCAGAGGCCAGGCTCGCCCTTGACCCCAACTCGTATAAGGACCACCGTCGGGCTTCTGGCCGTAGCCGTCGTGGTTATAGCGGTGCCAGCAAGGACCGGAGGGAGTCTCCGTCTTGAGCACCGAATCCACCACCCGCAGGCTTTCGACGATCAATGGATCGTCGGCAGATAAGATTCCATATCGCACCAACTGGAGAAAGCCACCATCGACAATGTCGCGGGCCGGATAGGATTGCGGAGCATTAGGCGGCTGACTGGTCAAGTACAGCTTTGCCTTCTCCACGGCCCCTGGCTCGGCGGCTTCTTCAGGTTTGATTGGATTCAGGCGCACAAAGTAGCTGGAAGCCCCTGCAAGGAGCGACCCCTTGGTCGTGACCGTCCATTCCTCCAGGTGCGACCTGAGAAAATCGGCATAACTCTCAAGAAAGGCGCATATCTGATCGTCATGATCTGCCCTCGCGAAGGAGGCCGCACAAATGAAGGCGGTGATGATCGCTGCGAGCGTGGAAGGCGAGTAACCGCTCCCCTCTTCCCAGCGCTCTTCTCCGGTTACAGGGCCACTGTGGAGCAGAAATGCGCCAGCCCGGTCGACCATCACGCGTGGGTTGAAGTTGCCCAGAAGTTGAAGCTGATGGAGCCGCCAGGCGAGCAATACGGGAAATGCAACTTCGTCCAGTTGCATCCCGCTCCAGAATGCTTCGCCATTCACCCAGAAATTCTGTGGAAAGCTGCCGCTTTCTTCCTGACGGGCGGCAAGATAGATCAGAGCCCGCAAAGGCGCTTGCGTCTCGCCAGCCGCCAGCAGACCCATGGCGCTCTCCACCATATCCCGCGTCCAAACCAGGTGATAACCGCCCTTCCCTTGCTTGTCGTTGCGCGCCTCGCCCCAGGGAATCGTAAGCGATGCGACGAACGCGCCCTGATACAGTTTGTCTTCATGAGTTAGCAGAAGATTGTAACTCGACTCGAAGAGCCGCCCGTGGTCCCCGCTCGCTTCATGCAGGGAGTGCAAGCCATGCGTTGCCTGTTCCCATTGATGGATAAACACCTTGCGTTGCTTTTTATAAGCGACGCCCAGGCTTTGGAACAGACTCGATACTGCGCTCGGAAGGCTCTCTCCGAAGGCAATGCCGATCGTGAATTCTCGGGTCGCTGAGAGATCGAGTTCGGCGGTGAGCGCGACATTGCCGTTCAATGCCTGATCGTATTCGAAGCTCATCTTGCCATTCGTCTTGAGATCAGTGTAACCGTCGCTGGATCCGACATAACCGCACGAGAGCCGGGAGAAGCCAGAGGACGCTCCTATTGCGAGCCAGCGGTTTTCTTTCTCCGCAACCAGCAATTTGCGGCCCGATACCTCGACCACATAGGCGTTGTTACCTTCTCCGCCGACCTCTAAGTGAGGATTGCACAAAACATAGGTTTTTAGAGTTCTGAGAAAGTCGCCGTTGCCCTCCATCTCTGTGTGAACCAGGACGCAAGGCCGAGTGGGTTCCGCGATGACTTCCTTCGTAAACGAGAAACGTCCGTTAGGATCCCGCCTGGTTATTCGATAGCCCTGAGAAGGAACCATTCGTTCAATCTGAAAAACAAGGTCCCGCCTTTCCTCCAGAAACAGCCCGTTCTCATCGGAAAAGAGAAACTCCAGATCGCGTAGTTGCGGCCGATCAACGGTCGGATAATAGACCTCTGTCAGAATGCCGCGTCCGATCGTGAACCAGACTCGACCGCCAAATGAATGGGCCGTGCCAACTCCATCCTTGGCGGCCCCGGTCCAACGGGCTTCGTCCCCGGCGCTCCAAATGCGCCGTTGGTCCCTCGAAAGTGAGCCATTGTCATCTCCTTTGTTCACTGCCCACAATCAGTTGAGTGGTCCGGCTCGGCGCAATCGTGCCACGACCCGCGCCAACAACTGCAGGAAACCAATCCGCGGGCTCATAGGCAATGGCCTGAGCCTCATTAGCATTTCGTCTGGCGTGCCCCGCCTTATTGGGCCGACTTAGCTAGCAATTGTTTGAGCGCGTTTATTGCTTTCTGCGCCTCGGCAAGTTGAGCCTCAGCTTGATCTCGTGTCGCGTTCGACAGCGTCGCCTGCTGGCTGGCCTGACGGCCTGGCGATGAACCCGGCTGCCCCGGTGCTGTTCCAAACAGCGAGCTGAGTGCTTCGTCGAGAGTCGGCTCCATCACAACTTTATCTCCCGTCGCAACGATCACCCGTTTCAGTTGAGGGAAATTAGTACCTTCAGCCTTCAGGTAAAGAGGAACCACATACAGGAAGGAGTTTTCGATGGGAATGACGATGAGCTTGCCGCGAATGACTCCCGAACCCTTCTGATCCCATAGCGTGAGTTGTTGCGAGATGGTCGTGCTCTGGTCGATCATGGCGCTGATTTGGTTTGGTCCAAAGATCAGCTTGTCTTTAGGAAGCTCGTAGAACAGCATCTTGCCATAGTCAGGGAAATCGCATCGAGCGGCCAGCCACGCGATCATGTTATCCCTTTTCTGCGGCGTAAAAGGAGTCATCATGAGGTACTCAAGATGCTGGCTTCCGGGAAGCTTCATGAGTATGTAGTACGGCTCCATCGCGGCCACTGCGCCGTTGTACTTTTCCTGAGGAGCAACCCAGAGATCCTCCCGGTTGTAGAAGACCTGCGGATCGGTCATATGGAAGGTCTCATATTCGGCAGCCTGGATCCCGAACATATCTTCCGGGTAACGCAGATGCGCCTTCAAGTCCACTGGCAGCTAGCTCAGATCCTTGAACACGCCGGGAAATGCGCGGTTATACATCTCCAGCAGTGGATCGTTGGGGTCCATGATGTAGAACGACACCGTGCCGTTATACATATCCACAACAACCTTGACGGAATTGCGGATGTAATTCATCCCCTGGGCGGAACCGCTTGTTTGTACGTTTGAATAGGGGTAGTGATCCGAGACCGTATAGGCGTCCTGGATCCAATACTGCTTCCCTTCGCTCAATACTGCATACGGAACCTGGTCCAGAAGCAGGAAAGGCGCGACTTGGGAGACGCGCTCTTGCACGCCCCTCCAGATCTGAATTCTGCTTTGCGGTTTAAGATAGCCGGTCAGCAGAATGTTGATGTCCTTCTGTGTCCATGCAAACAAAAGCCTCTTCCAAACGCTGTCGAGGTGAATTCCGCCCGTGCCTTGATAGCTTGTGTAGACGTTCTCGTTGCCCTTGGGATAGTCGAACTCTTTAATCCCGGTGTCGACAATCTTGTACCCAGGAGTCACATTTCCGTAGTAGATCTCGGGCTGGGTAATCTTCAGGCCGTACTGCGATTCGGCGGGAATATTTTCAAGAAGGTATTGGGGAAGGCCTCCCCCGGTCGAGTTCGACACAAAGTTCATCACCAGCCCTTCGCCATGCGTGAACTCGAGGTTTTCGTTCACCCAGGTCTGCGCCTGGGCGGGCAGTTGCGATGCGAGTTCTCGCGGTGAAAGCATCACCTGATGGAAGCCATCCGCCAGATGGTATCGATCGACATTCACGTTATAAAAGTCGTAGTAAAGCCGAATCGCCTGGGTCTGTTGATACGTCTGAAGCAACGGCCGCGTGTCCCAGAGTCGGATGTTCTGGATCGTATCCTCATTCCTCGCGATCACGTCGGGAGTCAGATCGGCGAGAGCTGGATAAGCGGTTTCCTGGATGCCGTCCAGCCTATAAGCCCTCCGTGTGTAGTCGATGTAATGGTTCAGATAGGGTGTCTCAAGGCTTAGCTCATTGGGTTTTACCACGAAAGTTTGAAAGAGGAATGGCAACGCCAGCACCGCAACTACATACAGCGCTGCGTAAGTCACAATGCCGGCAACAATGTGCTTCGTGCGTGTGCGGAAGAAGACAATCGCCAGGAGCACGCATGCTAGCGCCGAGGCTCCGGTCATCACCCAGAGGGCTGCTCTTGTGACATGAGCCGCCGCATAGCCGGCCCCGTGGACCACGCCGAGGCTCGAATAGACCAGCTGGTAGTGATCCAGGATAAAGCCCCACCCGAAATTCGCAACCAGAATGAAGAGAAGCACGATAAAGTGCTGGACGACGCCATCGCGCAGTGTAATTTTTCCGGTGGACTTGGACTGCCGCACTCCGAACAGCGCACAAAAGCTGAGGATCGCGAGGGCCCCGATCGTTAGAACAGTAATGCTTCCCTGCACCATTTCATAGAACGGAAGGCGGAAAACGTAAAACCCCAGGTCAACGCCAAAGAGCGGGTCCGCAACTCCGAACGGCCCGCCATAGCGAAAGCGGAGGTATGTGTCCCATTGGCCGGATACGCTCAACGCAAAGATCAGCGAGAGAACCACAATTGCGAAATCGATCGCAAATACCATCAGCTTCGGGCTAACGTCGATGTTGATCGTCCTGCTGGCGTCTACAGGGTATTTGAAGGCCTTGCTGAAAAAGCTTTCTCCGTCCACCAGGTCGATGTTTCTCGCTGCAAAGCGGAGATTAACCCATAAATACAACACCGAAACGATCAAAGTGACGCCGAAGATTCCCCACTTGACCGAGAGAAGGGTCCAGAATATGCCGGCGTAGTCGAGCTGTCGCATCCAGAGCCACTTTTGCACCAGGCCCAGAACGGTCGACAGAACGACGACAATTGCAATCAGGGCAAGGAAACCCCACCTCAGCAGAAAGCTGAGCGCGGGCGGCAGAATCCTGCGTGGAGTTTCGAGGGGACCTTTTGATTGGGATGCGATTTTCTCAACGGCTGTTGCGTGCATTGTATGTTCCTCCGCCAGTGCACAAGTACTCGCTTGCCGCGGCTGCGACATCTCGGCGCGGGACTGGCATGATCAATGTCCGATGATTGGGCGCAAGGATTCTGTTCAATTCTGAACAGAATTCAATCTAGTTGGTTGTCTAAGATTCGATGGTAATCAGATCGGCTCTGGATGAAGACAGCATTGTTTGCTGGCTCTTGACCTGCAATCGATGTACTCGGGATTGACTCTTAGTCTCCGAGTCAGCTATTTCTGGATGCCGCTCGACAGACGGATGCGCTGCAACCGATTCGGCAATCACGCCGAGGAGTTCTTGCAGGCAAAATACGCATCGGGCCCGCCCGAACTCAATCTCTACAGCGAAAGAGGAGGAATTTATGCTGAAACGCGTTCTGATCTTCTCGACACTTGTTTTGCTTGTCGCTCAAGTCGCCATCGCATCCGACCGTGACGACGATACCACCCGTACCCGCAGGGCCGCCCAGGTTTTCAAGGAGATTATGGATACGCCAGATCAGGGCATTCCGCATGACCTGCTGCAATCGGCAAAGTGTATTGCCATCATTCCGGGGGATGTAAAGTTTGCCTTCATCTTTGGAGGCAACTTTGGTCGCGGAGTGGCAACCTGCCGCACCTCGAACGGCTGGAGTGCGCCGATGTTCATCGCCATCGACGGGGGGAGCGTGGGGTACCAGATTGGGGGCTCTTCAACGGACCTCATCATGCTCTTTATGAACGAGCACGCATTGCATAGTCTTCTCAGCGACAAGTTCAAACTGGGCGCCGACGCTTCCGTGGCGGCAGGACCTGTCGGACGAAAGGCTGCGGCCTCTACGGATTTGAAGCTGAACGCAGAGATCCTGTCTTATTCGCGCAGCAAGGGCGCTTTTGTTGGAGTTAGCCTTGACGGCGCCGTCGTTCAGGCCGACAAGAGCGGGGATCGGGCGTCGTACGGAGATAACGTGGACAGGCACGACATTCTGGACGGCAAGGTCCCAGTTCCAGATTCTGCGAGGATACTGATTCACGAACTCGGCGAATACGGGAGCTAGAACTGGCGGCGACCGAGTTAAGCCCTGACGTGGATCGCTTGGGCTGTCAAACCATCGGCCGTTGCCAGCCGTGCCGGCGCGGCAATGTTAATGTTGTCCGCCGCAGTCTCTTCTGTGGCCGAGCATCGCGATGGTTTATTGCGCAAACTGGCTTGTGGCTGTACCAGGAGGTTAAGCAGACCAACTCCTTCTGGTCTCTCTAGTGAAGGTGCGTCATTTTGACCATTTTTCGGGATCAGAGTTGTTCAATGATCGAAATCGACGGAGACCTAAACGGCTTGACAGCGACTTGCGTTCCTCGCGCAGGTCAGATGAGAGTCACATTCGCATCCTCGGAGATGGTCGCACGAGTGGACCCTCTTAGCCTGCATTATTCATGAACACATAGTGAACAGCTTTTTGGTCGGCACGAGATTGCCGAACACGGCGACGGCGGCGTGATTTGTTGCAGCCGTTGGTTGGGACGAGATTGATTGGCATTT
>Ga0182024_10014881_pt1 | contig 14984 bp, 10 predicted proteins | sample P32metaG_FD_120480 | JGI IMG/M metagenome (GOLD analysis project Ga0182024, IMG submission 120480) | Permafrost microbial communities from Stordalen Mire, Sweden - P3-2 metaG (Illumina Assembly) | ecosystem: Environmental > Terrestrial > Soil > Wetlands > Permafrost | place: Sweden: Stordalen... | reverse complement strand
ATCTCGAAGTAGTGCCGTTCTATCTGCTGGTTAGTCATTTTGCTCATAAACGCTACTTCTATCCTAAACAATTAATACTGGGTTTGTTTCGGATGTGTGCCAACCAACGACTTCGATCTACCGCCGCTTGCTCTTGATCACGATCGGCGTGCCTTCAAAACCAAACCGCTTCCGCAGCTGATTGATCAAAAACCGCTCGGTGGAAAAATGCATCGCCTTCGCCTTGTCGGTAAACGCGATGAAGGTCGGCGGCCGCACCGACGCTTGCGTCATGTAACGAACCTTGATGTCGCGGTCAAAGTCCAGCAGCTCGACAAAACGGTTCAGCTCCCCGGTGGTAACGCGCTTCGTGGCCGACTTATAGGCCTCCCGAATCATCCCGAACAGCCGTTTCACGCCTGCCCCCGTCCTGGCCGACACAAAGGCGATCTGGGCGTAATCCAGAAACTTCAGCTCGTCGCGTACGGTCTCAGTAAATGCACGCTTACTTTTTTCCGAACTCACGTCCCACTTGTTTACACATAGAATCAGCGCACGCCCCTCTTCGTGAGCGTAGCCGGCGATGGTCGCGTCCAGACCCACCATCCCCTCGCTGGCATCCAGGACCACCACCGCGACGTTCGCCATGCGCAGGTGGCGGCGCGCCATCACGACGCTCAGCTTTTCCGCCATCTCCTTGGTCTTTCCCTTGCGGCGAATCCCCGCGGTGTCGACGAATACAAACTCGGTTCCCTCATGCCATACGGTTTCATCCACCGCATCCCGGGTTGTGCCTGCCACTGGCGAAACGATGGCGCGCTCCTCGCCAACCAGCGCATTCAGCAACGTTGATTTGCCGACGTTCGGCCGGCCGATGATCGCCACTTTGATCGCGCGCTGCTCAGAGGCCGCGGGCTCATCGGTAACCACGGCCTGCTCGAATCCTTGCGTCACATGCTCGAGCAGCTCGTCCAGACCCAGCTTATGTTCGGACGAAATGGGAAACAGATCGGAGAAGCCGAGCTCGTGAAACTCCGGCGCCAGACTCTCGCGCGCCAGAGTGTCGATCTTGTTCACCGCCAGCGCCACCGGCTTGCCGAGTTTTCGGAGCATCTTGGCCAGCTCGCGATCCGTGCCCGTAATCTCTGTCCGGCCGTCGATCAAGTAGATAATGTGCGCGGCGCGATCGAATGCCACGCGCGCCTGTTTCAAAATCTCGCTCGGAATCAGCTCGGCATCGTTGGGAATGATGCCGCCGGTGTCGATCAGCTCAAATGGCCTGCCCCGGTAGGTGCCTTCTCCATGAATTCGGTCGCGCGTAATACCCGGCTCATCGCCCACAATGGAGCGCCGCTGGCCCAGGATCGCATTGAAAAGGGTAGACTTGCCGACATTCGGCCGGCCGACAATCACCACCACCGGTAGTTCTTTCGAGGTCGAATGCTGTGTTCGTGCGACCATAGAATTTACAGATGCAACCTGAAGTGCTGAGTCACCCTACCGATCATAGCGAAGCGCTGGCGCATAACCGCTTGATCCGCAACATTGCCATCATCGCGCATGTCGACCACGGCAAAACTACGCTGGTGGACGCCATGCTCAAACAGAGCGGTATTTTCCGCGAAAATGAAACCGTCGCCGATCGTGTGATGGACTCCAACGAGCTCGAGCGTGAGCGCGGTATTACCATTCTCGCCAAGACTACCGGCGTGCGCTACGGCGGGGTCAAGATCAATATCGTCGACACGCCCGGCCACAGCGATTTCGGAGGCGAAGTAGAGCGCGCGCTCATGATGGTGGACGGAGTCATGCTGCTGGTGGACGCGAGCGAAGGCCCGCTGCCGCAGACCCGCTACGTCTTAAGTAAAGCGCTGGAAGCGGAGCTGCCGCCCATTCTGGTGATCAATAAGATCGACCGGCCGGATGCGCGCATCCAGGAAGTCCTGAACGAGGTCTATGACCTTTTCATCGATCTGGATGCGACCGAAGATCAGCTCGACTTTCCGGTGATTTACACCAATGCCAAGGCCGGCCTTGCCAAGCTCGCGCCCGAGGATGATTCCGCCGACCTGCGGCCGCTGTTCGAAGCCATTCTCAAACACATCCCGCCGCCCGCCGGTAATCCGGAAGCGGTTCTGCAGTTGCTCGTGGCTAACCTGGATTACAGCGAGTATTTGGGCCGCCTGGCCATCGGCCGTATGTTTGCGGGCGTCCTACGGTATGGCGACGAAGTGGCCATCTCCAAGCTGGACGGCTCTTTACAGAAAACACGCATCACCAAGCTGTATTCCTTTGAAGGCCTGAAGCGCGTCGACGAGACCATCGGCCAGCCAGGGGACATTCTGGCGATTGCGGGCGTCGAAGGAATCACGATCGGTGAGACCATCACCAGCGCGGAAGACCCCAAGCCGCTTTCGCACATCCCGATCGACGAGCCGACCATCGCGATGACGTTCACGATTAATACGTCGCCCTTCTCTGGGCGCGAAGGCCAGTACGTCACGTCCCGCAATCTGCGCGACCGCCTGGACAAGGAACTACTCACCAATGTTTCTATCCGTGTGGAGGAAGCCGGCGGCCCCGATGCGTTCAAAGTGATGGGCCGCGGCGAGCTCCAGCTTGCCATCCTCATCGAAATGATGCGGCGCGAAGGCTTCGAGCTGATGGTGGGCAAGCCTGAGATCCTCACGCGAACGATCGATGGGAAATTGCATGAGCCCCTCGAGCTGCTAGTGATCGATTGCCCGGAATCATTCGTCGGCGTCGTCATCGAGAAGCTGGGCGGCCGCAAAGGTCAGATGACCAAGATGGTCAATCATGGATCCGGGCGCGTGCGGCTCGAGTTTCACGTCCCGTCGCGGGGCTTGATCGGCCTGCGCAGCGAAATGCTAACGGATACGCGCGGCACCGCGATCATGAATTCTTTATTCCACGGCTACATCGAGTGGCAAGGCGAGATCCCGACGCGTCCCACGGGATCGCTGGTGGCCGACCGTCCCGGCAAAGCCACCAGCTATGCGATTTATAATCTGCAGGAGCGCGGCGAGATCTTCATAACCCCGGGAACCGAGATCTACGAGGGAATGATCGTCGGCGAGAACGCGCGGGATGCGGATCTCACCGTTAACATCGTGAAGGAAAAAAAGCTGACGAACATGCGCGCCTCCACCTCCGATGAGGCCATTCGCCTGGTCCCCCCGCGCATTCTGAATCTGGAGCAGGCCATAGAATTCATTCGCGACGACGAGTTTGTCGAGGTGACGCCCCAGTCCATTCGCCTGCGTAAGAAGGTCCTGAAAGCCAACCAGCGCTAGCAGGTCAACCTAGGCCAGCTTGGAGCGCAGCAGTTCGTTCACCGCCGCCGGATTCGCCTGCCCTTTGCTCGCCTTCATCACTTGCCCCACTAGGTAACCGAGCACCGCGGTCTTGCCCGCTTTGTATTGCTCCACCTGTTTCGGACTGTTGGCAATCACCTCGTCAACGATCTTTTGGAGTGCCCCCGTGTCGCTGATCTGGCGCAGCCCCTCGCGCTCGATGATCTCCTCGGGCGATTGCCCAGTCTCGTACATTTTCTGCAAGACGTGTTTGGCTTGCGGCCGGCTAATCTCTCCCTCGTTAATCTTCCGCACCAGTGTGCCGGTTCCTTGCGGCATGATTTTGTCCAGAGCATCAGGGATTGCCATCAGCTCACTGGTCACGAAGTTCGCGGTTCCAATCCAATCGCCGGAATCTTTGGAGGCCTCTTCGTAGTGCTCGCTCCAGGCTCGTGTGGCAGTCACCACCTGAACCTGGTAATTACTGACGCCTTTCGCCAAAAATTCCGCGCGCCTCTCCGACGGAAGCTTCGGCACCGACGACCGAATTTGCGCCAGCCATGCATCGCTCACCCGCAACGGCACCAGATCCGGCTCCGGAAAATAGCGGTAGTCGTGCGCGTGCTCCTTGCTGCGCATGCCCTCCGTCTCGTCCGCGGCCGCGTTATACAGCCGCGTCTCCTGCTCCACTTTTCCGCCGCTTTCGATCACGGCTACCTGCCGCGCGATTTCGTAATCCAGCGCCATCTTGGCGAACCGGAACGAATTCAGGTTCTTCACCTCCGCCTTGGTGCCGAATTTTTCCTCCCCGCGCAGCCGCACGGAAACATTGGCATCGCACCTGAGTTGTCCCTTTTCCATATCGCAATCGGAAACGCCCACATACTGCAGGATGAGCTTTAGCTCGGTCAAAAACGCATGCGCCTCTTCCGACGACCGCAGATCAGGCTCGCTGACGACCTCAATCAGCGGCGTCCCGCTCCGGTTCAGATCGACATAGGTGTAGCGATCGGAGTCCTTGAACCCATCATGGATGCTTTTGCCGGCGTCGTCCTCCAGGTGAATGCGCGTTAGACCAATGCGCTTCTGAGTACCATCAACGGAAATTTCCACCCAGCCGTATTCGGCCAGCGGCTGATCGTACTGCGAAATTTGATAACCTTTGGGCAGGTCTGGATAAAAATAATTCTTGCGAGCAAATCGCGAGCAGGGATTCACGCGGCAATGCGTGGCAAGCGCCGCCTGCATGGCCATTTCGACAGCCTTGCGGTTGAGAACCGGTAGCGCCCCCGGAAGTCCTAGGCAGACGGGGCAGACATTACTATTCGGTGGTGCGGCGAAGCTGGTGGGGCAGCAGCAGAAGATTTTCGTGCGCGTGTTGAGTTGTACGTGGACTTCTAAGCCAATTACCGGCTCGTATTTCGAGATTTCTTCCGGCGTGGCAAGAATCGTGGTGCCTGAGGCCATTCTTCATTATAGGGAGCCCATCGCGGCTGTAAACTTTTGCGCTGCGCTGACGTTTAATTAGAAGTGAGGCTAATGAACAAGCTAGCGTTTTATGCGGGCGCTCTGACCTTGCTCCTGTCGGCTCTCCCGGGCGCTTCCTCTACCAAAAAGTCGGCGGAGGCTGACGAAGCCAGGCGTCAAGCCAAGCTCTTCCAGAAGAAACTCAACAAGGACGAGCAGATCCTGCATTCGCTCGATCGGCTGACCTTCGGTCCCCGCCCTGGCGACGTCGAACACGTCAAGAAGGTAGGTCTGAAGAAGTGGATCGATTTACAACTTCACCCCGAGCGAATCTCTGAAAACCCGGACCTCGAAGCCAAGCTCCAGCCGCTCGAATCGTTGCGGATGACTCCCATGGAGACCGTGCAGCATTATCCTCCGCCGCAGCTCCTTCGCGCCATAGCCGCAGGCCGGCAGCCCATGCCTGAGGACCCGGTGCTGCGCGCCACGGTGGAGCGTTTCATGGTGCGTTTGAAAGTCAGAAAGGATGGCGCAGCCGCGGGACAAACCGCTGGTGCGGCAACGGCGGCGGTCGATCCGGATGCCGACATGGAACCCGCCAAGCCCCTCAGCGAGGTTCTTGCTCCGGCCGAACTGCAGACGCTGCGCTCTGGAACGCAGGATCAAAAGCGGGGCCTGCTCGAGTCGCTGCCTCCGGAAAAAATGGAGGACATGCTGATCGCGCTCCCGCGGCCGCTCCGGCAACAACTCTTCGCGGTCGCTCCCACTAGTGTCCGGCGCGAGATTCTGTTGCTGAATGCGCCGCAGCAGGTGGTTGCCTACGACCTTCTTTCTTCGAAATTGTTGCGCGCGATTGAAAGTAATCGCCAGCTCGCCGAAGAGCTGGACGACTTTTGGTTCAACCATTTCAATGTGTTTTACGACAAAGGTTCAGACCGGTTTCTGATTCCGGACTATGAACGTCAGGCGATTCGACCCAATGTGCTGGGGAAGTTCCGCGACCTGCTTGAGGCCACTGCCAAGAGTCCCGCGATGCTGTTCTACCTTGACAATTCGGAATCCGTGCGGCCAGACCTGGATGCCAACAACAAAAACCGCAAGGTGAAGCGCGGGTTAAACGAAAACTATGGGCGCGAGTTGATGGAGTTGCATACGCTGGGCGTCAACGGCGGCTACACGCAGAAGGACGTCACCGAAGTGGCGCGCTGCTTCACCGGCTGGACCATCCAAGCGCCTCGCCAGGGCGGCGGTTTCTTCTATAACGACAAGCTGCACGACAAGGGCGAGAAAGTTGTTTTGGGCCGCGTCATTCCTGCAGGCGGCGGGATGGACGACGGCGAGAAGGTGCTCGATATCCTGGCGCATCATCCCTCCACTGCGCATTTCATTTCGAGGGAGCTGGCTCTGCACTTCGTTGCGGACAATCCGCCCGACACGCTGGTAGAAAAAATGGCGCAGACCTTCCTCTCCACCGATGGCGATATCCGCGAAGTCATGAAGACCATGCTTAACTCGAAAGAGTTTTGGTCGGAAGGCGCATATCGCGCCAAAGTAAAGTCGCCGTTTGAGATGGTGGCGAGTTCCGCCCGCGCGCTCAACGCCAACGTGACGGACGCGTTTGCCCTGGCGAATCAGGTCGGAAATCTGGGCGAGCCGTTATATCGCAAGCAGGAGCCCACTGGCTATTTGAATCTAAACTCCGAATGGGTGAACTCGGCCGCATTGCTTAGCCGCATGAATTTCGCCCTCCAGCTTGCGCAAAATCACGTCGCTGGCGTGAAGGTGGATCTCTCTAGCTTCGGCAATGACCCGCAGGCGGTGGCCAAGACGCTAACTTATCGCACCACATCGCCGCAAACCCGCTCGGCGATTGACAAGGCTCTCGTAGAGCACAAACAAAAAAGTCCGGCGCTCGTCGCTGGATTGGTGATCGGTTCGCCGGATTTTCAGCGGCGGTAGAAGAGCAAAGAGGTACCTCGAATGACATCCAGACGTGCATTTCTCAAAGGATCGTCGGTCGCGATTTTTGGCGTCGGCGCGATCCCTGCCTGGTTATCGCGATCCGTCTACGCCGCGAACGAGAGCCCGCAGCGCCGCAAGATTCTGGTGGCGATTTTCCAACGCTTCGCCGTCGACGGCCTGAATATGGTGGTGCCGTTCGGCGAGCAGCGCTACTACGAGCTGCGCCCCTCCATCGCTATCCCCAAGCCGGACGGCACGCCCCAATCGGCGCTCGACCTCGACGGCTTTTTTGGCCTGCACCCCTCGCTCGCTCCGCTCAAGCCAATGTTCGACGCGCAACATCTGGCGATCGTGGAGGCGGTCGGCTCCCCCGATCCCACTCGATCGCACTTCGACGCGCAGGATTATATGGAATCCGGCACACCCGGTTTCAAAGGCACCGGCGACGGCTGGATGAATCGCGCTTTGCCGAAGCCGAGCGGCCCAGTATCGCCGGTACGCGCAGTCAGTTTGGGTTCCAGCCTGCCACGCACCCTGCGAGGTCGAAACGACGCGGTCGCGGTGAACAATCTCAACGATTTTCAAGTGCGCGATCCGCAGGGCGCGGCGACCTTCGAGAGCATGTACGAAAGCACGCTCGATACCATGCTGCACGGCACCGGCAAGGAAACTTTCAGCGCCGTGAAAATGATGCAGTCCATCCAGAAGCAGCCATACACGCCGGCCAACAGCGCCAAATACCCGAACGGCCGCTTCGGCCAGAGCCTGCAGCAGATCGCGCGGCTGATCAAAGCCGACGTCGGCCTGGAAGTGGCTTTCGCCGACATCGGTGGCTGGGATACGCACGTCAACGAAGTGGCAGCGCAGCCCACCGCCGGTCAACTCGCGAATAATTTGGCGGACTTCGGCCAAGCTCTAGCGGCGTTCTATCAGGACCTCGGCGATCGAATGGAGGATGTCGCGGTGGTCACGATGTCCGAGTTTGGCCGTACCGCGCGTGAGAACGGAAACCGCGGCACCGATCACGGCCACGCCAACGTCATGTTCGCCATGGGCGGCGGCATTCGCGGCGGCAAGATCTACGGCGATTGGCCCGGCCTTCAAGACGAGCAATTATACGAAGCGCGCGACCTGGCGCTGACTACGGATTTTCGCGACGTGCTCGGCGAGCTGGTGTCGAAGCACCTTGGCAATTCCAACTTGAAGACGATTTTCCCGGGCTACGAAAATCCCAAGTTCCGGGACCTGCTCGGGTAGCGCCCGGCTCAGCGATAACTCGACTCGCCCGTCAGCTCTTGTACTTCGGCAGAATCCTGTAGGCGTTCTCGTAGTCGACCGCCCGCATCTCGGCCTCGTTCAAAAGACCGTTCTCCTTCAAACCAGCCGCGATGCCTGCGCTTCTGCCGAACGGAAAGTCCGTCCCGAAAACGATCTGCGAAGTTCCCACCAGCTGTTTCAGCGCCATGATCTGGATCGGGTTGGTGGCCCCGGCCGTATCGTAGTAAAATCGGCGCAGCTGACCGAGCCGCGTCTTGGGATCGGCCGGCTTTGATAGCGCGGCCGCAGTCTGCTGCTGGCCGAGGAACCGGCCCGGCAACGCCAAAATCGTCCCGCCCCCATGCGAGTAAATGAACTTCAAATCCGGACATTCCAGCGCCCGTCCGCTCTCGATCATGCTGATAATCGTGCGCGCGGTGTCGGTGTTGTACTCGACAGTGATGTCGCCGACCCCGGGAATCAAGGCCTGGCAGCAGTCCGGCACTTGCGCGTGAGTATACACCACCGTCTTGCGCCGGTTGAGCTCGTGGAACACTTCGGCAAACGACGGGTCGCCATGCCATCGATTGCTGTAGCTCGACAGCAATCCGACACCATCAGCCTTCAGCGTATCGAACGCGTATTCAATCTCCTTTAAGCTCCCGTTCATGTCCGGCAAAGGCAGCACGGCAAACAGGCCGAAGCGCCCGGGATAATCGGACACCATCTTCGCGCCATACTCGTTCATCTCGCGCGCCAGCCTGCGCGTTTCTTCCACGGATCCGAACCAAATCCCCGGTGTCGTCAGCGAAATAAACGACATCGCTACGCCGCCCTTATCCATATCCTCAATGGCTTTGGCCGGCGAATAGCCCACCCAGGTTTGATAGCCCGACATCTTCTTTTCAGCCACCAGTTTCAGGAAAGCGGGGCTCCCGAAATGATGATGCAGATCGAAGGTCCGGCCACCGGACGGCGCCTGGCCGCTCAATTTATTGCCTAATACCGCAGCTGCTCCCAGACCCGCCAGGCCGGCCAGAATATCGCGACGTGAAGGACAATACAAGCTAGAAGAAGACGTGGAAGACTCCATGGCTCGGCATTATGACGAACCGGGAGCCCGATTGTCAAGGAAGCGAAACGCAGCCGCCCGGCTTACTCCAGGTCCGGTGGCGTTTCTCTCGCAATCCAAGTATCGTAATCGGCTGTGTAGCCGACGCGCTGTTGAACAGTGCGAATCCGATCCTCAATCTGAGCAACTGCGCCAGCGGAAAGCGGAGGCAGTGCCTCCACGCGTTGTTCAACAGCCATCGCTTGCGCGGCGCCGCGGTCTTCGGCTGCCGAGAACCATCCCGAAAGATCCGGGTTCCCGCTCTGGACGCCCATGTAATTTTCGATTACCTGCATGGTCACTTCGCGGCTGTGTATCAGCGATACCCGAATATTGCCCTGTCCCGTAACCACGTTCCCGACCCCAAACACGTGCTCGCAACCCAAGTACTGGGGCAGCGCTTCGTCCTTGAACGTGTAGTATTCGCCTTTCATCGCGACCCCCGGAATGACCTCGGGCACGGAGCCGATGGAGGAAATCACCAGAGGCGCGCGCAGTTCCTGCTCCGATCCCGGAATCGGTTCGGCCTTTCGACCCTCGACCCTGGTTTCGGCAACCTTCAGACCCACCAACCGTCCGTCCTCCACCAGAAGACCCGCGGTCATCCTGCGCTCCTGAAAGCGAAATAGATACTTTTCGCGGGCCAGACGAAGCATCTTCTGGCGGATCGACTCGGTTTTCGCAATTTGCTCGGGCGTCGCGTTGTCAGGAGGCTGCGCCAGCGGCATGTCTTGTTCCCGCCTCCGGTAAATCAGCAGGCAGCCTTTCACGCCGCAATCTTCCGGACGCACGCCGTGCAGCTTGCAAATGGCGGGGATGCCTTTCTTCTCCAGTTCGTGCATGTTGGTTTCGATGCCGCGTGCCCTGAGCGCGCGCTCATAGTTTTCCAATTGAAGCACCTTCGCCACGTCGATGGATGCGAGGCCGCCCCCCACTACCACAACCTCGTCGGGCGTGCCGTAACGCGGTCCGGTGTAGCTTTTTTCGTTCTTGTGGTTGTACCAGTAAATGAAGGGATTCTGATACACCAAGCCCTTATCGACGAACTGCTCGGCGCCGGGTATCCCGAGCTCCCGGTCTCGCCACGCTCCATTGGCTAGGATCACCGCCGAAAAGCCCCAGTTATCGCAAAGATCCTGAAACTCCACGTCCCGGCCTAGCTTCGTACACGGTATAAAAGAAACGCCCGGCTTCTTCAACCGCGCGTCAATGCGGCCGTACTCCTGCTTCCGCTGCTCTACATGCCAGCGCGGCAGACCGTCTTCGATCTTTCCATAGGGTCGCTTATTCTGATCGAAAACCGCAACGCGGATTCCGTGGTCGGCCAGTATTTCCGCTGCAACCGAACCTGCAATGGCTGCGCCAACGATGGCGACGAAGTGTTGTCCGTTATTTCGATTGATGAGGGTTCTCTCTCTGAAGGAGCCTCAATTGGCAGACAAGCCGGCCCCTCGTTAATTAAATAGCATGCCACACAAGTCGCCGCGGGTTAAGCGTGGCTCTATTGGCAAATTTACTGCTGCGCCCAGGACAGCTCTGCATCGCTATACCCTCGGAATCCATTGGAGGTGAAGGTCAGCGTAATCGTGTGCGGGCCGTCGGTCAGGAACAGCGTGAAGGAAGTTGTGTAGTCGTACAGCAACGGGTAGTAGTGCGTGAAGACCTGATTCCCATCCACCAACACCGTCACGGTTCCGGCTCCGCGAACGGTGAAGCTGTAGTAACCCTTGTTGAACTCAAAATTTCCGTTCCACGTGCCAGACATGTTGATGGGGCAATTTTGGCCGAGCGCCGCCAGACTGGCCGAGCAGGGCGGGGAACCGCCGCCCCAGTTTAAACTGATCGGGTAATTTTCCATCCGGTTGACCGCTTCAGTGCCGCTCCACGATTCATTGGGCCAGTAGCAAGCGTGAAATTGGCCGGACGCAGGCGTCGTGCAAGGCACATAAGTCGTGCAGTGGATCGGGTAGCCAATCGTGGGATAAATGCCCGTATTCGAGCAAACGTTGCCCCCTTCGTCAATGAACCCGGAAGGCGGATTCAGACGAGGACCGTCGGCGCTCAAATCGAAATAATTATTTGCGAGTAGGTTGTCGGCCACCGAAATATGCAACAGCGCTTGCACCGGATTGTCCGCCAGATCCTCGGTGAACTCAAAGAACGCCGAAGGGCCGCCGCAAGGGCCTGCACACCCCTCTGTCACGCTGTTGTTGGAGATCTGGTTTCCCGAGAACGTGACGGTGTAGCTGCTTGGATTAGTGTGCACGTGGGCATAATTGAAATCGAATAGCGTGGCATTCGAGACGACGTTTCCATCGATGACGCTGTTCGTCATGGATAGGTCCCACCATCCTCCGATTCCACGGCTCACGTTATTCATAGTGTTGCTTAGAACCTCGATGTAATCGTTCGATCCATAGAATTCGATGCCTACGTCGAAGGCGCCAATAAGCGTATTGCGTTCGATGATTACGCCACCTGAGTCTCCCAGAACAATATCGTCATCCGTGTTGGCCTTGCTTCCATAAACCTTGTTGTTACTGATTAGTGAATTGAATAACTTATCGCCCTGAATGCCGCTATTGAGCTGAGTCGAGTTACTCAGATCGATGGTGTTGCTGTCCACCGTCACGCCGGACAGGTAGCTCTGCTGAATCGGCAATAGCGATAATCCGCCGAGCGTGACTGTGTTTTGAGCGAAGGTCGTATTGTCGCTGTCACCCACAAAGACGGATGTGTTGTTGATGCTGTTATTAAGTAGAAGGGCCCCGGGAGAACGGAGTATCTGAACGCCCGAGTTTGCAGGCACCGTCACATTCAAGATGCAATTGGTCATGCTGAAATTGGGAACCGTGTCGGCAATGACGATGTTGGCGATTGCCGTGCTGTTGTTGGTGATCGAGTGCCCCTGACAGTTCAGCGTCGTGGTCGTGCCCGCGCCTGTGTTGAAGAACAAAAGACACGGGCTTAGAGAATTGCTCGGCATCACCAGGTCGAAAGTCAGCACGTAAGTGCCTGGCATCGTAACCTGCCCGCATCCGGTAAGCGTGGTAGCCGGCAAGCTTGCCGCCTGCGCCGAGACGCGGGCATCGTAATTCCGCGCTCTTTCAGCATGCAGGTGGCGCGGGAGGATTTGGGGGTAGCTTAGCCCAACCGCGAGACTCATGCCGGCAACGAATTTAGCGCCCCGGCGTAATCTCCCCATCCACAGCTGAGTACTGAGTACGTTCAACCGATTTACAACGGCTAGTAAGTACATCTTGTCGTTCGGAAATAACCAGCATATATTGAGCTTTTTGAATTGCAACAGGAAAGCGGCCGGTCTTCGAGCGAGCCCCGCCTAGCCGGATTAGGACTGCTAGTAAGTATGTGACTGGCGCAGAAACGCCCCGCGGCCCGTCTCCCGCGCGCCGTCCTCGCTGCCAAAAAACACCGGCTGCACGCAGAATGTTTTGACTTGTTACTCTAGATGTAACTGCCACGTATGCAAGCCTTCTTCCGTCTTGGCGCTCTTCTTGTCGCAATGCTGCCGGCTTTCGGCGCCTGGAGGCTGGCGGGTCCGTTTGGCGGCACTGCGCGAGCCATCGCAGTCGACCCGCAGAATCGCAACACTCTCCTGGCAGGCTCCCGCGATTCGCTATTGTTTCGTTCCGACGACGCGGGCGCGTCCTGGCGCCTCCTGCCCTTTCCGCGCAACACCCCGGGCGTTTTCAATTCCTTGCTCGTCGACCCAAACGAATCCGGACACTTCTACGCCGGTCTCGATGCCGGCGACTTGCCAGACTCCGGCGTGTATGAAACCTCTGATGGCGGCGAGCACTGGCATCCGCTTGCAACTCTCCGTGGCTTCCGCATCGAATCGCTCGCCATGTGGCCCCACGACCCGCACGTTCTCGCCGCGGGCACTTCCAAGGGCGTCTTTTTCAGCGCCGACGCCGGCGAGCACTGGCAACGGGTCTCCCAGGAAGCTGATCCGGAAATGCAGGAAATCACCGCCCTGACCTTCGATCCCACCGATGCCAAGGTCCTCTACGCCGGCACTCCCCACTTGCCTTGGAAGACCGTCGACGGCGGCGCAACCTGGCGTTCCATCCATTCCGGCCTGATCGACGACTCGGATATCTTTTCCATCCGCGTAGATCCGAGACAGCCGCACCTCATTTTTGCGAGCGCTTGCAGCGGAATCTACCGCAGTGAAACAGGCGGCGAAGCGTGGACAAAACTGCAGGGCATCCCGGGAACGCACCGCCGTACCCACATCATTGCCCAGGATCCTCGCAACCACAACATCATACTGGCCGGCACCACGCTGGGCCTGTTCAAGTCGCCCGACGCCGGCCGTACCTGGCGTCATCTCACGTCCGAGCAGGTCAATTGGCTGGTGTTCGATCCATCTGACCCTGCCACTTTGTATCTGGCCACCGAGTATGCCGGCATCCTCAAGAGCACCGACTCGGGTGAAACCTTTCGGCCCGCCAACGCGGGATTCGTCAACCATACCTTGAACCAAATCACTGGCACCGGCGGGCGGCTCTACGTCAGCAGCACTTATGAAGGTCTCTATGGAGGAGTCTTCGTCAGCGACGATGGCGGCCTCGAATGGAAGCTGCGCGCCAATGAGGACGCGCTCCACGGCCGCAATCTAAACAGCCTGGCCGCGGTTCCGGGGAAGAAAGATTTAGTGTTCGCCTCCAGTGAAGATGCTGTTTGGAAATCGACCGATGGCGGCGAGACCTGGCTGCCGCTCGCCAGTCAGCCCCGAGTCGCGATATCTGGTAACCAGCCGCGCCCGGCGCGCATCCACATCTATTCGTTTCAGGTGGCGCAAACAGATAAGCTGAGCTTGCTCGTTGGTACTCAAACCGGTCTCTTCCGCAGCATCAATATGGGTGTAAGCTGGGAGCGATTGGACGCCCCTGCTCTAGCTGGCGTCCCCGTCTTATCGATCTACGCACGTTCCACCGGCAGCGCGCGCTTGGTTGCCCGCACCGCGTCAGGTCTGTTTGTTTCAGCCGACGCCGGCCACACTTGGCGACCAGCTCCGCTGCCCGATGCCAGCTACTATGTCTACGATGTTGCGGTACCGCCCGATGGCGATGCTCCCATTTTGGCCGCGACTTCAAGAGGTCTCCTGCAGGCGTCGCCGGATGGCGCTTGGCATCTGGTCACCAATGGAGTCCCGGCGGCGACCGTGGACTCGGTTCGATTTCATCCCGCCAACCAGCGGGAAGCATTCTTGGCTCAGTATGGAAAGCTCTACCGCTCACTGGACGGCGGAAGTTCCTGGATGCCGTTCCCGAGCGATGGCTTAGAGCATTCTTCTATTCGTATGTTGTGGTTTGCACCTGATCTTCCCGAGCGGATGTTCGCCCTGAGCGGATCGCGCGGTGCCCTTGTTTTCGACCTGTCTCGGGCCGGCGTGGCCCGCGAGGTCGATCATGCTGTTTTCTCGAAAAACTAGTGAATCAAGGAGAAGACGTGAAACTCAAGCGAGTAGCTGTGAGATTCCTGCCGTGTGCCCTGGTGTCTTTGGTCTTCATCGGAAGCCCTATGCGGGCCCAAAATGCGGCGTCCAAATCGGATGATTACTCCAATTTCTTTGAAATAAATCTGTTCGGCGGTTTCGAGGATTACGCGCACGAACGGAACGCGTTTGGCACCAAGATTGGTGGCGGTCCCGAGGTCGGGTTTCGCCTCACTGAGGATTTCTGGAACTACTTCGGCTTCGAAGAGGACATTGGGACGTTTTCATGGCAACATCTGAAGTTCCTCCCCATTACCCCGGCCGGAAGTTTGCAACCAATTCAACCGCCGCAATTCCAGACGCATGGCTATCAGGCGTCGTTCAATGGCGTTTTGCACTTTACGCCTCGGGATAGCAAGCTGCGTCCCTT
>Ga0182024_10014880_pt1 | contig 14985 bp, 12 predicted proteins | sample P32metaG_FD_120480 | JGI IMG/M metagenome (GOLD analysis project Ga0182024, IMG submission 120480) | Permafrost microbial communities from Stordalen Mire, Sweden - P3-2 metaG (Illumina Assembly) | ecosystem: Environmental > Terrestrial > Soil > Wetlands > Permafrost | place: Sweden: Stordalen... | reverse complement strand
TATCTTCGAGATAAGAAACAATGACCTGGCGATCGAGCGGTTTGAGCCGCTGAATCAACGCTGACAACCGGTTCAGATCCATTCGCCGATTCGCGGCAGACTGCGCATCCGCTTTGTCCGCCAGGACTTCGAGTTCCTCCAGGCTCACGAGTTTCGAAAAGGTCCGGCGTTCACGGATGATGTGCGAGACGGCGACGTGGTGAGCCACACGATACACCCAGGTGCGAACGGAACAGCGGGAATTGTAATTCTGAAAACTCCGCCATAGTTGAAAATGAATGTCTTGGCTCAGGTCGCGGCGTTTCTCCGGATCTGCTTCGTAGGCTCTTGCCAGGCGTTCGAGTGCGGGACCAAATTGGTCCAAGGCCTCCCCGTAGAGGCCATCCTGATTTGTTTGTCCGGCCAGAATCGATTCCTTTCCTCCCACAATCAAGGTAGTCGCCGAACATCGATGTTTCTAACAGACTCGAATGGAAGATTTAGTTGAGCGGGAGTTCTCGGGCTTTTTGGGGCAGGGTCAGCTTCCTCATTGACCTGGTTCTCTCCGGGAGCAGGGCGAGACTTTCTGCACAGTGTCTGCAAGGCTCACGGGTTGTGCGTGGGAAGAGTGCTCAGCATGTGGCGGGTGAGGCTGACTTTCAAAGTGGCGCCAAGAACGTAGGTGGCTGGGCCGGACCCTGGATTCCTCTGGAGGTAGTAGAGGTCGAGCAGCAAGCGCGGGTGAACGCGTACTCCTGCACCAGTCTGGAGGCGGTTCTGGTTGAAGTTGGCCGCAGAAAGATTAAAGAAGACCTCGTCATCGAGGAACGCGTGGGCGCGACCGTCGGAACCGAGCGGGCGATCCAGCAAAAGGCGATTGCGATAACGGACCGGATTGCCTCGATAACCGACGAGCTTTTCCCATCGGTTTCGGTCGGCTAACGTGAGGTGATTGCGATGGGTTGTCCCGGTCAAAGCCAGCAGGGGCAGATGGACCAGATCATTGCCTTGTGGTAAGTCGGCAAACAGGTAGCCGGGTGTCAGGGTCAAGCCCCAACGGAGCGGCAGATCGGCGGTGAGCCCGGTGGCAGCAAGTTCGGGATTCGGCGAGCCGGGGTTGATACGCGCGACGAAAGGCACGAGGAAGTCTACGTGCCGCCAGGAGGCGCTCAGATCAACTTCGTTCCATGACTGCAACTCCTGTGCATGGCTAGCAGTCCCCATAAAGAACAGGAAGGTAACGCAAAGCAGAGAGTCCGAGTTGAGGACTCGGAATCGAGTCACGCTTTTGCCATCTCGTACAAAATTCCGATCGCCTGCTGAGCTGCCGGCTGGCGGAAGTCCCCGGCAATTTCGCCGGCCAAGGCCATGACGGAGACTGTGGTGGCGCCCGCTTGGGTCATGCGGAGGAGGGCGGCTTGTTCTGTGCGCTCACTCATACCGCCGCAGGCATCAAGAACCACATAGACCCGGTATCCCCGATCGGACGCGGTAAGCGCAGGAAGCTGGACGGCAAGCTCTGTGGCCACACCCGCTATGAGAAGTGTCTTGCGGCCGGTGCCGTTGATTGCCGCCACAATATCGGGATTGAGAAATGAATCGCATGTGGTGCGGTGATGAGTGGGGAGTTCCCCCAGGGCTTGAGCAATCTCGGGAAGAACCTTCGCCGGACTTCCGTCTTCACCCTGGATACCGGAGACGATGGCCGGCATGCTAAACAGTCTGGCTAACTTCGCCAGCGCCAGCACGGCGGTCTTCAGCCGAGGAAGCGGATTGGTCTGGGTGAGCTCCACGATTCCAGCTTGAAGATCGGCGAAGAGGATGACGACGTCTTGAGGGTCGATGCGAGAGACTGCAGTATTTGTGGTCATAGATGTCCTTATTTGTCGGTTGATCGAGTCACAACAGCACGTTGACAGAGACATACCCGCGCACGCATTCGCGGTCGTCTTGCCTTTACGGGCCAGGCAAGAGCTCCGGGTTTTGCAGGAGGCGCTGGCGCGCCCGGTCAGTAAGAAATTTGCTCTCCTCTTTGAGTATCCGAAAGGAAAACCTCGTCTCTCGCACCAGCATCATCGCCCCTACGACCAATGAACCGACGCCCAAGGTTCCGGTAAGCATCGCAATGACAAAGCAGAGCGTCACGCCATGTTCTACCCTGGCCGACACCATCACCGCTCCAACGAGAGAAATCAGTGTGCTGGATACGAAACCTGCCACCGCAGTGTAAAAACAGGTGAGCGCTCGCACGATCAAGCTCGTTCGCTGTTGGGAAGCTTCCAGCTGACGAATACGCAGATGGAGTTCGGTGAGCATGAGCCCGTTTGCTGTTTCAATCATTGCGGACAGCTCGTGGACCCGATCAATGGCTCGTCCGTAACGATTGCCGGTTCCGAAGAGCAAAACACACGACGCATTGGTGAGCACGGCGGGCGCAGAGATCAACGTCAATACCGCAAACGGATTCGCCGAAATTTCCATGAAATGGCTCCGTCCTTCGACTCGGGGCATAAGAGAGCGCTCCAACGAGGCAAACCTGGTGGAGCGAGGGTATAACGGGTCGAGAAACTTCGGAAGTAGGCACAATTTTGTACCTGTGGGATTCGCCACTGGCATCCGTTGAGTGAGTGGTCATCGCGAACGGAGAGGATCGAGGGGCCTCCCTCTATAATCGACAGAGTGATGACCCTGGCGAGTGAATGAGAATTCTTGTACTGAGGAGTTCAAAGTGAAGGCACACTTCGGATGCCCGGTTCAGGCCACATCAAATGTTTTCTCCGGCAAATGGAAGGTGCTCATCGTTTGGCACCTGGCGTTTGGGCCCTTGCGGCATGCGGAATTGCTTCGACGGCTGCCGGGCGTGAGCCAGAAGGTATTAACAGCACAACTGCGCGAATTGGAGCGCGATGGAGTGATCGCTCGCCTTGATGCAGAGGGCTCTTCACCTCGCGTTGACTACTTCCTCACCGATTCAGGGAAAGAGCTGATCAACATCATGGACGCAATGTGCGGATGGGCCAAGAAGTATCTTGGCGTCGCTCCTACTCTGCCTCCCCGCCCGGACGTAATACCGACGCAACCGTCAGGAAATTAAATCGTCCCTAGCCGTCATCCGTTGCTTCTCACACGGTATTCTTCAGCCACGGAAACGATGTGATGCGCAATTTGGCTGCCGCATACGGAACCAAGGTAATCGTCTCATCGTGCTCTGCACTCTCAACCGGACTTTCGGCCGGGGCGCCGGCCACGCCCTCAGTGGCCACCCACGACGGCAACAGTCTGGCTTTCACATGGAGTTCGGTGGGGGCTCCTTCCGAGGCAAAAGGCCTTTCCGTCAGGGCATTCTCCGACACTGCTATCTTGTCGGATTGAGCCGATGGATCGACTGCAAGCGCGTAGTTCCACCGCGAGGTCGGATACACTTGCCAATCAGCTGTCATTCCCCGATCACGCAGTTTTAGCCAGTCCTGGCCAATGTTGTAGGCGAACACCAACGGACCTCGTTCCACGGAAACCGACTGGTTGAAGCCAATGATGACACGGGGCTGCATGGGGAAGGTGAGTTGCACCATGTCTCCCTGCTTCCATTCCCGTTCTACTTTTGCGAAGCCGCCTGCTTTCGTTGCGCCTTCCTGACGACCGTTCACGAGGATCTCTGCGTTATTTGCCCAATGAGGAATTCGTAGGAGGAACGGAAATCTTAGCGGACGCGATGGATTCACTGTGATCCTGATCGTTCCGCGAAAGGGGTATTCCGTTTCTTCGATGACATGAACGGTGGCTCCCTGAAGACTTATGTGGGCTTCGCAGGGGCTGTACGCCGCGGCAACCAAGCCACCTTGTGCTGAGGTCATAAAAAGGCTCGCTGCAAATTTTGGCCAGCCCTGGCTGAAATTTGCTGTGCAGCAGCCAAAATTCGGTTCCAGACCGTAGAGATTGCTTTCCGGGCCGTTGGTTGTCCATGGCTCCTTGTGCAAACTGCACTCCACTTGATTGGGCTGTTGGTCGTATTGGTGACTCCACATGTCCTCAGTCATGGCACCGGGCAATGCATTGAAGGCCAGCTTTTCTAGCCGGTCTCCGAGAGTTGCGTCGCCCAAGATAGCGAGAGACTGCTCGAGTGAGAACATATACTCCACCACGGCGCAGAGTTCCGACCCCTGAGAGGGATTCCGTCCTGCAAGATGCTCGTCGCAAGAGAACATCCCATTGGGAAGACCGTGATATTGATCGAGTGCAGAGATCATCTTGAGCACGGCCTGTTTGTCGGAAGGCAAACCTGAGATTCGCGACCATACCGCGCCCGTCTTTACGGCTTCGCCATTGTTTACTCCGTGGGTGGCCATTTTGGCATCATGGAAGCCTGGCATCTTTTCAGTGAGCTCTATCTGAGCTGCTGACATTCGCTCTTTGTATGCGAAATGATCGTATTGTGCTCCCCAGTCATAGCCCTGTGCGCGCAAGAGCTTCATGAGGTCTAGAAGCGTAGTATCCGCGGTCCGGTCGTAAAGCCATAGAACGGTGAGTAACTGGTCCTGCCAGCGGAACTTACCCCATGATGTAAGCGGCCGAGCCGGCAGTGTCGCCAGCTGATATTTGAAGTAGCGCTTCATCATGGGGATGACACGTGGATCCGCCGTGGCCTCGTGATACTGGGTGAGCGCCTTGAGCATGACCATTCGGGGCCACCAATCGTCATTCGAGGCCGGCCCGAACATCCCAGTTTCCGTTTGACTCCTCAAGGTCCATTCAATAAATGTTCGTGCCTTCGCTTTGAGGCGTTCGTCGTCGAGTAAATATGCGAGAGGTATCAGTCCATCTAGGAAGTATGGGCCGCGTTCCCATGATTCTCCTTTACCGCCAAGCCACCCGCTGGTCGAGCCCACATCAGGCCAGGCTTCATCCAAATGTCCGCTGAGGCCGTTGGCCTGAATCTGCAATTGGGATTTAAGCCAACCCTTGGGTTGAACACTGCCTAGCGGAAGTAAGGTAAAGACACCAGGGCCGACGGGATTTGACGTAAGGCTCGCGGTCCCAGCGCGTGCAGCATGCGCAGCGAATACAGAAGGCGCCGCACTGAGGATTCCTGACACCCCGAGGTGCTTCACGAATTGGCGGCGGCTACAAGTTGAACGGAAATGAGAGGGCAATGTAACTCCAGTTTACGGAATGAATGGTACGCGCCTTTGGAGTCTGCGTTTTCTCTTTGGGTTCCCTTACACCCTCACCTACGACCATTTCAGTGACGCACTCCACCAGGTTTAGAAGTTGACTCTTGCGCCCAGGAGCATGTTTCTGGCCGCGTACGTGGTGCTTGACTGACCAAATGTGGTGTCTTGCAACTTTGGATCGACGGCAGTGAGGTTTACTCTGTTGAAGAGGTTGAAGGTATCAAGGCGCAGCTCCAGGTTGACGCGCTCCGTGATCCTCGTCGTCTTCTTTAACGTAAGATCAGTGTCCGCGTAGCCGGGGTTGAGGAAGCGGTTCGGAGTCTCGTTCCCTTCCGATCCGAAAGCCGGAAGCGTGAAATTACCACAAGGCAGTGCGCCCCCCGCACAGACAGGGAAGATTCCGTGACCGATGAGGAAGGCACTCCTGCTGTGCTTCTGCGTATAGGCGGTGACGTTTGGGTAATCTGTGTTGTTGCCGTCCGCATTGTAGTCACCGCTCGTTGGGACGTACTTTAGATGACCGGCAGCCAGCTCGGAGGAATAGTTTGTTGAGGTGATTGCCACACCATCCGTACCGATCGTGCTCACCGCCAGGGGGTTTGTGTTCATCACGCTGAACGGTTGGCCAGATTGGAGACTGGTGATCCCAGCCAACGTCCATCCCCCAGCCACACGCCGGAGAAAAGCATTCTGCAGCGAATCACCGGGCAGTTGATAGTTCCAGCCCAGGGCGAAGGCGTTCGGCACATTGAACGGCGATGGCGAGTAGTACTGGTCATAGGGTGGCGCCGCGGTCGGATAGCTCTGCCAATCGTCCATTGCTTTTGAATAAGTATAGGAAGCGGTGATGAAGCCCCTTCTCGAAAACCGCCCCTTCACGGCGACGATGGCCGCGTTGTAGTTTGCTGTCGGTCCGTTCGTGGCGTAGGTGATGGCTCCAAAGCTGGTATTGAGCCGGGTCTGAATGCCGGCCCCTTTATAGGCCCCAGAACTGGCGAAGCCAGGATGTTGGAGCAGGTCGCCCGCAAAGGCATTCACATCCGTGCCGTACGTATGAGCGGCGACCGTACCGCCAGCCGTGACCAGATCACCCGAATGCGACCCCTGGTAGCCCACGCTCGCTACCAAGCTCTTAGTCAGAGCGTGCTCGAGCGTGAGCGTGTAGTTCAACGTGTGCGGTGAACGCAGGTTGGGGTCTATCCCGGTTGTCGTCAATTGGGAGCCAACGATCCCGCCTTTCGCATCCAGGGGACTGCCGACAAACGCTGGATACGGGAATCCAAACGGATAGGTGTTTGAGGTTCCAAATCCGAAGACCGGTGCGGCCGTTGAACCGTCATTCTTGAAGGTCGGCCTCACCGGACCAGGGGGGTTGGTGATCAAGCCGTTCTCCTGGTTTCCAAGAGTGTATTCGTCCCTGTAGACACCGAAGCCTCCGCGTACCACCCACTCCCCTTTGCCGAATAGATCGTAGGCAAAGCCACCGCGCGGGCTGAAGATCCAGTTCAGATCATGGGGGAAGGTGTGGCTTCCCGCTTTGAAGACTCCATTGGTAATGCTGTCGGAGAAGGATGAGCTCGCGGCCGGGTGAAAGTTCGCCAGGATCGTCCCCGCAAGAGCCGGATAGGCGTTACCAAAGTTGTCGTAGCGCAAGCCATAGTTCACTGTGAGCCTGCTGGTGACCTTCCATTGATCCTCAACAAACGCGCCGCCAGTAGTTTTCGCGTAGCCGTAATTGTCAGCAAACGGCTCTCCGGTCACCGGGTTGAAGGCGATGTTGGTTTCTGTAAATGGATTGTCGTTGATCAGATTGATGATGTTGGTATAGGCAAAGATTGGCTGACTATATCTGCCCGCGAAGTACGCCAGATCATCTCCATGCCAGCCCTCGTAGCCTATTCTGAAGTCGTGATTGCCGCGGACGTAAGTAACCACGTCTCTCCAATGGTAGCCGTGCTGGATATAGTCCTCATACGGGTTTGCATCGCCGAAGCCGACACCCAAGCCAGTGACTCCGACGACTGGGACAGAAAACAAGCCTTTATTCGGGGTGTATCCTTCGATCCTGTTGTAGCCGGCAAAGGCTTCATTCAGCAGGCGAGTGGAGAATGTATGGGTTTCGTTGACCTGCAGCGAGAAAGTGTAGAGATTGCTGCTGGTGGTGAACTCTGGCCGGGGGCTTGGCGCCTGGCTGGCGATGGTATTACGAATGAAGAGTCCGTTGATGCGATCGTTGTCGAAGACCTTGTCGACGCGGACACTGTATTGGTATGAAGTGTTCGGCGCCGAGGCATTGAAGATGCCTTGATCGAAGACCGGCGTTGCGCAGGGGATATTGTCCGTGCTGGGTGTGTTGCAGCCGGTATTGGCTGCTGTGTTTTGTGGCCCAAAGAGCTTCTGCGCAGTACTGGAGACCGATTCGAACACTATGTTCTGGGTGGGATACTTGGTAAGCAAAGAAGTTTCTAATGAGTTGGGCCTGACCTGTTGCGCGAAGGCGGTAAACGCCGGATCTTCGTAGGTAAGACTGCCGCTATTCGGGGCCAGGGCTCCGACGGCGGTAAGGGCGGCATTGGGGGTCGAGGAGAAATAGGGTTCCAAGGTGGCGAAGAAGAAGAACCTCTTGTTGGGGATAATCGGGCCACCAACGCCGAAGGACAGATCGGTGGTGTGGAACGGCGACAAGCGCAGCGGCCGAGGCACTCCGTACTCCCCACGCGCGGTTAATCCTTGATAGGTGTAGTACCCGCTGGCAAAGCCGTGGTACTGGGCCGTTCCCGCCCTGGACGACATCAGTGTTTGAATGGAACTGGATTTACCGTAATCAACGTTGTAGGTGTTGGTCTGAACCGTCACTTCCGAGAGAGAGTCCACATTGGGGGTCAAGTTGGTGACACCCTCACCAATGTCGCTGTCGACATCCAAGCCATCGACAATGAAGGTGTTTGCATTGCCTCCTCGACCACTCGCACTGTAGTGGTTCGTGGTTTCGGGGTTGAACGTCGTAGTCGCCGCCTGTATCCCAGTGACGCCGGGTGTGAGGCTCAGCAAGGACACGGGGTTTCTGGTTGCCAGCGGCAGACTTTCCAGGGCTGACTGATTCAGTGTTAGTTTTTCCCGGCTATCCGCGGTGTCCAGAAGGGGTTCCTGCTCCGTGACGACGACGTTCGTGATATCGCTCCCGACGGTGAGGGTGAGCGAAACATCGCGAGTCTCTCCGGCCGAAAGCGTGAACTGGGCCTGGGCACGCTGGAAGCCCTTTGCGGAAGCGGAAATCTGATATTCCCCAGGGCCAAGATTGGTGAAGCGATAGAGACCCGATGCATCGCTGGTACCGGCCTGTTCCACCTTCGTCGCCGTGTTGAGAAGTATCATCTGTGCACTCGGTAGATTGGCTCCGCCTGTGTCGCGAACGTTCCCCTGAATACCAGCCGTAAACTGCGCGAGCGCGGTGGCACTCGTTAGCAGAATGAAACAAAGGAGTGAACGCGACCTCGTCAGTCTATTAAGGGAGAGAGGGGGGAACGACACTGTTGAAAAGCGGATCGGCTTTGCCATCGTATTCATTGGTTTCCCTCAGACGCGATGAGTGAGAAGTAACAGGGTCAGCAGGGCGGATCAAAGCATTTCACCGGTGCGCAACCGATGCAACTCCGAACCAGCCTATAATGAGCGATTTACCTGTTATTCATGTATCCTGAGGCGGCCGCAACGGGCGAAGAGGATTCACTTACCGTTCACGCCGGCGTGCTTAACTGAGGTGGAATTAGGATGGCTATGACTGTCTCGACACCCGACCGTGGAGCAGCGGACGCTCGCCCCCGGCGACCCGTCCGCTCGCCAGCAACTGGGTCGGAAGCGGCTCGGCGCGAGCTGGTACGCCGCATCGTGCACTCGCCCACCTTCGCGCGCAGCGAGCGCCTGGGCACATTACTGACCTACGTCTGCGATATGGCGCTCCAGGGACGCGAGGCAGAGATCAACGAACAGAAGATCGGTGAAGAGGTATTTGGCCGATCACGAGATTACGACTCATCCGTGGACGGAATTGTGCGCAGCCAGGCAAGCCGGCTGCGCCATCGTCTTGAACTGTACTTTCAGCAGGAGGGTGCGGACGAGCCGGTACGAATTCTTATCCCGCGGGGTGGCTACGTCCCGGTTTTCGAGGCCCCCAGTTCCCTGCCCGTTGCCAGTCCAGCCGAAGCGATTCCCCCAGCAGTTCCCACAGCTGCAGCGCAAGCCCCTGACATCCATCCGACGAACTCGTTTTTTCGGGGGTGGCTGCAGTGGGGGCTGAGCTTGGTCCTGGGCTTGATGCTGGTGGCATTGTGGGTTCACGATCGTCAGCGCGAGAGGCCGGTCGCCGCTGCTCTCCAGACGCATCCATTTTGGAGTCATCTTTTCTCGAGGAATCAACCAACGTTGGTGGTTGCTCCTGATTCAGGCCTGGTGCTCTTTCATGGGTTGTCAGGCAAGGACATAGATCTAAAGGAGTATCTGGAGGCAGGATATCGATCCGAGTTGAACGGCCCACCCCAGATTGGTCCAGCAGCGGCACAGAAGAACTGGCTCCTCGATCTGGCCAACCGCCGCTATACCTCGATGGTGGATCTGCAGGCGATCCTACGCCTGAAAGATCGGGCGCGGACTTTAGGAAGCGAAGTGTCTGTGCGCTACGCCCGCGACCTGCGACCGAACGATTTCAAGACTGGCACTGTCATTCTTTTAGGCATGTCGTCCGCCAACCCCTGGGTGGAACTCTTTGAGCGCGACATGAATTTCGTGCTCAAGGATGACTATACGAAATTCGTTTGGGTAATTAACCGCAGCCCACAGAAAGGCGAGCCTACTCGATGGGAGACGGCAAGAACCGATCCGGAGCGGCGGGTGTTCGCGGTGGTCGCGTACTTGCCAAACCTTGCCCGTGATGGCAATGCACTCCTTATCGAGGGTATTTCGATGGCCGGCACGGAGGCGGCAATGGACTTCGTGGACGACGACGCAAAACTGCTGCCATTCCTGAATCGGATACGGCTCCCTGACGGGACTCTGCCTCATTTTGAACTGCTGCTCGAGACGCACAATATGGGCGCGAGCGCAGTGCGAAGCCAGATCCTTGCCTGGCGGACGATGAAGTGAGCTTCTGGATTCTCGATTACTTGCCAGGTTTCCGCCTGAGCAGTCTTGGATCGTAGTGGAACGGCTCTGTGCGCTCAAGCTCGATCTTCTGAAAATGAGGATGTTGGGGGTTCAGAAGCCAGTTGTTCTCGATGGGAGCCAACGCTGACGGCAGGATTAAGACCGCAGCCTCCCCATTGCGAACAAACTTGTCTCCGATGAGAGCTAAAGAGTCTGGAGCCGGATAGTCCTGCCATTCGCTCGGTAGTTCGTCCGCGCGGAGTTGCAGCTTAGGTAAATCTTCTGGAACCCGCGCCCGGGCAAGCATCAGGTCTTTAGGCGGGTGATTCGGATCGAGATGTACCAGATACTCGATCATGGCAAGAGAGAGATGCTCGGCGGCATATGCGATACGGGTTCCTGGGGCGGACCAGCGGCCACCATAACGGTAGCTTCCCTCTCCATCGAATGGTGCCGCGGCAAAAGGCTTCCTCAGCAGGCGGTACACGGTCGTCAACTGACGCCGCCGTATCCAATCCGGCCCAGGACGTTCTCGACCTGACGGGCTCCAAGCTCGGTGTCTATGATCGCGAGCGGGGCTACACCGCCCAGGGCGTGATTCGGCCTCTTAAGCCAGTCAATGGCTGTTTTACGGTCGCCGAGAAAGTTTGCCGCCAGCGAGACCAGCCGCGCCAGGCGATAAAGCCGGTCGGATTCGTACCGCGCGAGACGGCCCTGGCTTTTCCTGCGTTGCAGGCTGCGAAGCGAGAGATCAAGACTGCCGGCGATCTCCTGCAGTGAGAGCCCGGTCGAGGTAAGGGCGGTGACCGCTTCGTGGAGAAATCCTTCCCGGATCGCTGCACTCAGGTCTTCCGAGGTTCGCACCGCACGCCCGACTCCTGCCTCACCGCCCAGCTGGAGCAAGACTGCCGTTAGCTCATTGACCATTCTGTCGCATATTATACCGCCAAATGGCGTATTGCGGATCCGGGGTACGAGAGCGGATCGGTAGGCGGTCGGCCCCATCCAAAACTTCGCTTGTTGCGAATATTCTGCTTGTAAGGTTCGCGTTTTGCGAAGTACAGTGAAAGCAGCAAGAGGGCCCGTCAGCCTTGCATATTATTAGTCGAAAGAAGCTGTTGACTGCGGCTGAGGAGCATGGAGACCTGGCTGGCCCGCTCGATGTCTGGTATCGGATCGCAAAGCCCGCAGGCTGGACTTCCCTGGAAGACGTTAGGCGCGACTTCCCGTCGGCAGATGGGGTCGGCGATTACACGGTCTTCAACATCAAAGGAAATGAGTACCGGCTGGTCTCGTTGATCTTTTACCGGAGCAAGAAGCTGTTCATTCGAGACGTTATCACTCATGCCGAATACGACAAGGGAAGGTGGAAAAAATGACTACATCGACCGCAAACCCTATTTACGGCAGACTACTGGCGAAAGCGCTCCCTAAGGTCATTCAGTCCGAAAAAGAGAACGATCGCTACATGAAGACGCTTCTCGCTCTGGAGCAGAAAGACACTCTGTCCCCAGAAGAGAAGGATTTGGCAGACTTGCTCACCCTGCTCATCGAGGACTTTGAGGAGAAGCGATATCAACTCCCGAAGGCATCGCCGCTCCAGGCAATCACTTTTCTCATGGACCAGCACGGATTAAAGCAAAAGCATCTGGTCGATGTATTTGGAACACCGAGTATCGTTTCTGAGGTCCTGAGCGGGAAGCGCGATCTCAATAAGGAACACATAACTCGTCTGAGCAAGCGCTTTCGTGTTTCGCCGGAACTCTTCTTCTAAGTCGCCGCGAGCGTGCAGCAAAGCAGGCGTGGAAATCTCACGATGCCGCCGTTTCCCTTACTGGGCAGAAGGACCTACAGGGTACCCTCTAGAATCGTCTGGATTCGCTAGGTGCTTGCCCAAGGCTTGGAACGCACCCTCTAGCCCCGCAGGCGTCCCGTTTCAGTCGAGTTGCTGAACTTTTCCCGCCCAAAGGTTGTGCTCAGCAGCGGACAGTCGATATAGACCTCGAAGACAAATAACCGTAATCGCAGCATTTAAGCATTTAACCTCCCTGCTACTCAAGCATGCGGCTGCTTTCCGGAAGGGCCTTTCCTGCGCGGGCACGCGCAAAGCCCAGGACGGCGTCTGCCTATAACCTGTAGCGCACAGGAGCAGTGTGCGCATGATTTGAACTTCATGTGAGGTCGTGATCGTGAAACATCTCTCCCCCCGCAGCGTGTTATCCCGGAAGCCGAACCCGCTGTGTCTCGGGCTACTTCTGGTCCTCGCCGGCCTGCTTCGACCATCCCTTAGTGAGGGCCAATCGTTGACCGCGCTCTCGATTTCACCCAGCCAACCCACGGTGGCGATAGGGGGTACGACACAGCTTGCGGCAACGGCTACGTACGCGGACGGCTCCTCCAACGATGTGAGCGGTAGTGTCAACTGGCGTTCCTTCGATGCCCGAGTGGTCAGCATCTCCGGGAGTGGGCTCGCCTCGGGATCGGCTACGGGGAACGCAGCCATCATGGCGAGCTACCAGGGGCAAACGGCAACTGCGATCGTAGCCAGCTCGATCGGCAACATTCAATGGAGCGGTCCTCTGACCATCACCCAGGGCGGTACTTATTCCGGCAACTGGAAAAGTACTGATGCGGAGACAGCGGCGGTGATCATCGCCACCACGGAGCCGGTGGTGATCCAGAATTCGTATGTGACCGGCCCCAGTGACCTTATTGACGATCCCTATTATGGGAATAATCTGACGGTCAAGAATGTGATCGGCATTGGGTTGAATGCCAATGTCAAAGGCCAGGCGAATGGGGTGTTTGTCGGTGCGCAGAGCCCTGCTCTGCTGGACGTGGAGCACTGTTACTTCGAGAGTGTTCGGTTTGGGGTTTATGTGCGCGGTTATGGCGGGAATCGAGACGGCACCGAGACGGTTACGATTCTGAATAATCGCGGCCGCAACATTATTGGCCTTGAAAGTGACGGGAACAACGGCTACTTACCGGGCGAGAGCCTATGGCAGTGGGCGCATGCATTCCAATTGAGCAATATGGCTTCCGTACCCGGCATCCGGATAGCGTGGAATGAAATTGTCAACTATCCATACCAGAGCCTGGTCAACGAGAACATCAACATGTTTGATGCGGGCGGTACCGCGAGCAGCCCGGCGGAAACCAACGATAACTATATTCAGGGAGCCTATGCCTATGATCCGGCGGTAGATTTTTACAATGGGGGCGGCTTTACCACTGATGGCTCGGTGAGCGATACGGTGGACACCGCTTCCTCCTTTAACAATGTCTACAACAATCAAATCGTGGGCACGGTGAACATTGGCATCGAATTCGGAGCTGGACACGACAACGTGGCTTATAACAACAGAGTGGTCTCGAGCGGCCTGCTCTCGAATGGAACGCAGATCTTTGCGCAGAATGTGGGACTTTCTCTCTACGATGTCTATGGGAACATGCAAAATGGCTCTATGTACAACAACAATATGTATGGCAATACCGTGGGATGGATGTGCTGGGCGGCACGATGTGCGTGGGATGGATACCGGAATGACGAATATTTTCCAGACAATAACGGTTACTATTTGACGAACCAATCGATCTCCGCTAATCCCATCACCTTGCAGGCTGAAAGAGCTGAATACCCGGCGTGGCTGGCGAAGATCAGCGCCAATGGAATAGTTGTCGGCCCAGTCGTCGCCTCGGCCAGCCCCAATCCGGGTAATGGGTCTGGCGGGGGATCCGGGGCCACGATCTCGACCACTGCGTGGTACTACATCTTGAACAAGAGCAGCACTCTGTGTGTCGATGCTTCCGGGTGGGGTTATACCGATGGCACCGTTGTCCAGCAGTACACCTGCGGTGGCGCCCAGACCAACCAGGAGTGGCAGTTCCAGCCCACGGACGGAGGGTATTACCAGGTGGTGAATCGCAATGCCTTGAGCAGCACGGGGCTTCACGCCGTTTTGCAAGTAGCCGGAGGACCGTGGGCTACGGCGAACCAGGTGGGCATTCAATTGTGGGACTATGCAGGCGCGACCAACCAGCAGTGGATGCCGGTCTCGCTGGGCAACGGGGCTTACGAATTTGTGGCGCGCAATAGTTCGAAATGCCTGGATGTTCCCGGGACCTCGTCCGCGGTTCTCATCCCATTGCAACAGTACGATTGCAATGGCACGGCGGCGCAGTCATTCACGTTGCAGGAAAAGTGAGGGTTGAGTCGTCGAGGGCCAACACGCTTCGGTTGATCGGTTGAGTTCCCTCATCGTCGATGGAATGTATTGCTACCCTGTGGTTCCGTCAAGAGTGTCCATGAAACATTGGTTCCGGGGATCCCAGGTCTCAAAAGCGAGACCTGGGGCACCCTTCACGGTTTTCCGACACATTCGGTTTTAGGATGTGGGGACAATGTACGGGCTGAAGAGGCTGCTGAAAAACTCGGTTTTGTATCAGGGCACGACTTTAGTCGGGCCGTAAAGGCCGGTACGGACCGGGCAAGTAGGTAACAGAAGGTACCGGGCAAGTGGGTAACACTTTTCGTTCACAGCGCAGGGCAGGTAGAAGAGAGCATGCCCTAGAAAGTGACGGATGTGGTGGACGAGAGGACGCGGTTTGTTCTGGAGTATGACAGCGGAAGTTTCGCGATGGCGGAGTTGTGTCGGATCTATGGCATCGCTCGCAAGACCGGCTACCAGTGGGT
>Ga0182024_10014879_pt1 | contig 14986 bp, 11 predicted proteins | sample P32metaG_FD_120480 | JGI IMG/M metagenome (GOLD analysis project Ga0182024, IMG submission 120480) | Permafrost microbial communities from Stordalen Mire, Sweden - P3-2 metaG (Illumina Assembly) | ecosystem: Environmental > Terrestrial > Soil > Wetlands > Permafrost | place: Sweden: Stordalen... | reverse complement strand
GCGCTCAAGATCGTCTGGGATGACGGTCCCAACGGCTCTTACGACTCAAAGGCCTTCAAAGCCGCCCTCGAAGAGACGTCGCGCAAACCCGGCAAATCCGTCCGCAATGACGGCGACGCCGAGAAGGCCCTCGGTTCGGCGGCAAAAGTCGTTAGCGCCGAATACTATATCCCTCATCTCGCGCATGCCCCGATGGAGCCGCCCGCCGCGACGGCGAACGTCGCCAACGGCAAAGCCGAGATCTGGGCGCCGGTCCAAAGCCCCGGCGGCACGCGCGACGACATCGCGAAGAAGCTTGGGCTGAAGGTCGAGGACGTCACCGTCAATGTCACGCTGCTGGGCGGCGGCTTCGGGCGGAAATCGAAATGCGATTTCGCGCAGGAAGCGGCGATCCTATCAAAGGAGGTGGGCGCGCCAGTGAAAGTGGTGTGGACGCGCGAGGACGACATTCAGCACAGCTTCTATCACACCGTCTCGGCCGAGCATCTCACGGCCGGCTTCGACGGCGACAAGAAAGTGGTTGCCTGGCGTCACCGCAGCGTGGCACCGACGCTGCTCTCGACCTTCGCGCCGAACCAGATGCGCGAAGTGCCGCTCGAACTCGGCATGGGCTTTATCGACGTGCCTTTCGCGATCGCGAATATCCGTTGCGAAAGCGGCGAGGCGGCGTCTCATACCCGGATCGGCTGGTTCCGGTCGGTCTCCAACATTCCACACGCCTTCGCCGTTCAATCCTTCGTCGCTGAACTCGCCCACGAAGCGGGCAAGGACCCGAAGGATTTCCTGTTGGAACTGCTCGGGCCTTCCCGCATCGTCGATCCCCGCAAATCGGCCGATGTCGCCGATTACTGGAACTACGGCGACCCGATGGAAACCTATCCGATCGATGTCGGACGTTTGCGGCGGGTGGTCGAGATCGTCGCCGATAAGGGCGAGTGGGGACGCAAGCTGCCGCCTGGTCACGGGCTCGGCATCGCCGTGCATCGCAGCTTCCTCTCCTACGTGGCGACGGTCGTCGAGGCGGCCGTCGATGACAAGGGGAACCTCACGATACCGCGCGTCGATACCGCGATCGACTGCGGCTTCGCGGCGAACCCCGAGCGTATCCGCTCGCAGATCGAAGGAGCGGCGGTGTTCGGCTTGAGCCTGGCTCGCTATGGCGAGATCAGTTTCAAGAATGGTCGTGCCGAGCAAAGCAACTTCAACGACTACCCGATGGTCCGCATCAATGAGGCGCCCGCCGTTACAAACACGTATATCGTTCCGGCCGGCTGGGACGTGCCGTCGAGCGGCGTCGGCGAACCCGGCGTTCCGCCCTTTGCGCCGGCGCTGTGCAACGCTATTTTCGCGGCCGTCGGCAAGCGTATCCGCCGCCTGCCGATCGCCGACCAATTGTCGGTCTGACGTTCGGAGTCGGTGTGGGCGGGCGGGAGATTTCCCGCCCGCTTATTTTTTGCGCCGGAACAGACGCCGGTTCGGGATGAAGTGCGTTGGCCGCGCTGTCGACGCGCGCCGTACTTTCGTTTGACTCACCCCGAGCAATTTTCCAGGATCAAAAATCGGTTGATTCAAGGACAAGGATGAACGATGGGCGATCTTCGCGAATTCATCGAACGCATGCCGAAATGCGAGCTGCACGTCCATATCGAGGGCACGCTCGAGCCCGAGATGAAGTTCCGTCTGGCGGAGCGCAATAGCTTGAAACTCCCTTATCCCGACGTCGCGGCGATGAAGGCCGCCTACGATTTCGACGACCTGCCTTCCTTTCTCAAGGTCTATTACGAAGGCATGAGCGTCCTCGTCGAGGAGCAGGATTTCTTCGATCTCACCTACGCGTACCTCGCCAAGGCCCGGTCGCAGAACGTCCGCTACGCCGAGATGTTCTTCGATCCGCAGGCCCATACCGCCCGCGGCGTGCCGTTCGCGACCGTGATCAGGGGCATCCGCCGCGCCCAGCTTGAAGCCGAGCGCGTGCTTGGCATCAAGAGCCAGCTCATCCTTTGCGTGCTTCGCGACTGGAGCGCGGAATTCGCCATGGCGACCCTGCTCGAATCATTGTCCTATCGCGACTGGATCGTCGGATTCGGACTCGATTCGGATGAAAAAGACAACCCGCCGGTGAAATTCAAAGCCGTGTTCGAGCGCGCCCGGCGCGAAGGCTATTTCCTGACGATGCATTGCGATGTGGATCAGGCCGATTCGGTCGAGCACATTCGGCAATGTCTTGACGTGATCGGCGTCGATCGCATCGATCATGGCGTCAATTCGCTCGAAAGCGAGGCGATCTGCGCCGAGATCGCGCGACGCAAGCTAACCCTCACGGTCTGCCCGATTTCCAATGCTGGCGTGAGTTCGAGCAGCAAGGCGAAGGAAATCAAGCACATGCTGGAACTGGGCCTGCGCGCCACCGTCAATTCGGACGATCCGGCCTATTTCCGCGGCTATGTCACGGAGAATTTGATTCGCGCCGAGGAGGATGCCGATCTCGGCCCGGGAGCCTTATTGCAACTGTCGCGCAACGCCTTCGAGGGCGCCTGGCTGCCGGGCGCCCTGAGGGAAGGCTTTCTGGCGGAACTCGAGCGATACGCTCAATCCGCTCCGTCGCGGAGGTAGGAAATTAATCTGCGGGGCGCGCGCCCGACACCTGCTAGTCTCCAAATGATTATAAATTTTATTTGCCCGCGACGCTTGCCGCGCGCTAAGTGAGATGGAATTTGACGTGCGGATCAACCTAAAGACGCACCGCCGCGAAGCGCCGAACGAATCTTGGGCGGTATTCGGAGGAAACGCCAGACATGACCGATCGGTTCGATCGTAACATTCTCTTCGCCCGCATGATCGGTCTCCTGACACAGGAGCAACTGGACAGTCTGGCGCATAAGACCGTCGCGGTCGCGGGTGCCGGCGGCGTTGGCTTTACCCATGCGGAAGCGATCGCGCGCCAGGGCATCGGAAACATGCGCATTTCGGATTTCGATACGTTCGACCCCATCAACATGGGGCGGCAGTTCGGCTGTTCCACGCTGACCGTCGGCCGCGAAAAGGCCGAAGTTCTGCGGGAACGCCTGCTGACGATCAATCCCGCGCTCAAGGTGGAACGTTTCGGCGCCCTGGAGCCGGCGAATGTCGATCGGTTTTTAAAGGGCGTGGACTTCGTCTGCGACAGCATCGACTATTTTCACATCGCGCCGCACCGGATGCTCTACGCGGAGGCGCGCAAACGGGGCATTCCGGTGGCCCTGACGGCGCCGCAAGGCTTTGGCTGCACGGTTCATTTCTTCCAACCGGATCACATGTCGTTCGACGAATATTTCGACCTGAACGATCGCATGACCGACCAGGAGCAGCTGGACAATTGGGGGCTCGGACTCGGGCCGACCCATTTCTATCGCCATTACCTGGCCCACCGGAATCTCGATATGGAGAACAAGAGCGGTTCGGTCGTCAGCGCCGTCTGTCTGATGTCGAGCGGGGTCATGGCCGGACTGGCGTTGCGCCGGCTCTTGAACCAGCCGATCGCGTTCAAGCCCGTCCCTTACATGTACCACATCGATCTGGTGATGGGCCGCTTCGAGGAGCTCTACATACCGGAAGGCGTTCGCGGCATCAAAGCCGATCCCAAGAAATACATGCGGTAACAACGAAACGATTCGATTTCTCGAATACCGTCTCGCGCACGCCTCGATCGGTGGAGATGCCAATGGTGAAGCGGTGGGCCCGCGCCTGTGTCACGGCAATCGTTTTCGTCGCCGTCGGCTGCATGGCGGCGGTGCCGGGACGGGCGCAGAGCTACGACCATCTCAACATCGCCACCAATGCCGAGCCCGACACGCTCGACATGCTGACGAGCGTGTTTCCGCCGATCTCCTACGTCATCCTGCGCAACGTCTCGGAGATGCTGTGGGGCTATAATCTCGACGGCACGGTGCGCCCGACGGTTGCCGATTGGGAGGTCAGCCCCGACGCCAAGACCGCCACTTTCCGCATCCACCCCGGCATCCATTTTCATTCCGGCGACGAGCTGGTCGCCGCCGACGTGCCGTTCAGCTTCGAGCGCATGAAGAAGAACACACCCTCGTTCATGCGCCATGCGCGGCTGGTCGAGAAGCTCGAGGTGGTCGACAAATATACCGTGCGGTTTACCTGGCCGCGGCCGGACGTCACCTTTTTCGACGGCTTTCAGCTCTTCCTCGGCTCGAAGGCTTATTTCGACCGCGTCGGGGACAAGGAATTCATGAATCATCCGAGCGGCCTGGGACCTTACCGGCTCACCGACTACAAGCCCGGACAATGGATCGACGTGACCGCGTTCGAAGGCTATTACGGCCCCGCGGTCAAGGTCCGGTCGGCGCGATTCTACATCGTCAAGGACGACGACACCCGTGTCGCGAAGCTGCGCGCCGGCGAAGTCGATCTCATCACCAACGCGCCCTATCCCGATGTGTCGGTTCTCGATGCCGACGGCTTCCACTTGGTCGAATTTCCCGCCAATCCCTCGGTGAGCGTGATCTTCGACCTGCTGACGCCGCAATCGCCCTGGAACAAGCTCAAGGTGCGCGAGGCCATCGCCCACGCGATCGACGCCGACGCCATCATTAAAGGCCTGTTCCACGGCATCGTGCAGCGCTATCCGATGCTGGCGCCCGGCGAGGCGGGCTACGATCCGGCGATGAAGAATTTTACCTATGACCCCGCGTTGGCGAAGAAGCTCCTGGCGGATGCCGGTTATCCCAACGGGTTCAAGCTGCCGCTCGTTTATCCGAACGGCAGCTTCTATGGTTTTCGTCAGGCCACCGAGGCGGTATCGCTCTATCTCAACGCCGTCGGCATTCAATGCGAGGTACAGAGCCAGGACCCGTTCAAGGGCCTTGAAATCGCGCGCCGCGCGCAGACCGATCACAGCATCGAACTCGTCACCATCGGCGCTCTGCCGATCGCCAATACCGGCTTGACCTCGCTCGACATGCTGACCATTGCGTTCCGGTCGAGCGCGCCTTCCGTGGTTTCACATTTTGACGAGGTCGATAGCGGTATCGAACGGGCATTGAACGAACTCGACCCGGCGAAGCGCGCCGACATCGTCAAGGGCGTGGTCGATTTCCTTCACGATCAGGTCGCGGTCATCAAGCTCTGGGATTCGGTCTCGGTCTACGCCATGAAGAAGAATGTGCAATACACGCCGATCGCGCACCGCATGCCGTTCATGCTGCTGCGGAACGTATCGATCGGCGGCTAAGGTCCGATTTCGCCGCGAGGGCGACGAACTCCTCGGTATCGCTCCAATCGGCTATGATGCGCGGGACAAGTCTCGGGAGGAGATGGATGCGGAACGACCTCGATCTGACATGGCCGCAAGAAGGGCTGACGCGGGTTCCCTATGCGCTCTATGACCGCGCCGACATTTACGACGAGGAGCGCCGGCGGATTTTCCTCGGCGCGACCTGGAATTTCCTGTGCCTCGACATCGAACTGCCGAATCCCGGCGATTACCGCGCCACCTTCGTCGGCGATGTTCCCGTCGTGGTGGCGCGCCATCGCGACGGGATGCTCCATGCCTTCGAGAATCGCTGTCTCCATCGCGGCTCGCTGCTGTGCCTCGCGCCCGGCAACGGCAAGGAGATCGGCTGCGTCTATCACAATTGGACCTACGATCTGACCGGCCGGCTGACCGGCGTCGCCTTTCAGCGCGGCGTCAACGGCAAGGGCGGCATGCCGCCCGACTTCAAGATTGCTGGCCGCCGCTTGCGCCCGCTCCGGGTCGAAAGTTTCGCGGGGCTGGTGTTCGGCACGTTCTCGGATTCGACACCGCCGCTTGAAATCTATCTCGGGCCGGAAATCGCCGCCCGCATCCGCCGCGTCATGACCAGGCCCATCAAGCTCATGGGCGGCGTCAGCCAATATCTGCACAGCAATTGGAAGATCTACGCCGACAATCTGCGCGATTCCTACCATGCCAGCCTGCTGCATCTCTTTTTCACGACCTTCAAGCTCAATCGGCTGTCGCAGGAAGGGGGCATCGTCGTCGATGCCAGCGGCGGCAATCATGTCAGCTATTCCAAGATGAACACCGATAGCCAGAACGCCGACTACGATGCCGCCGACATCCGCGCCAAACACGAGAGTTTCGGCCTCAAGGACTTGTCCCTGCTCCAAGGCCGCGACGAATTCGGCGACGGCATCACGCTCCAGATTCTCACCGTCTTTCCCGGCTTCATCCTGCATCAGATCCAGAACAGCCTCGCGGTCCGCCAGATCCTGCCGAAAGGCGTCGGCGAAACCGAGCTCGACTGGACCTATTTCGGCTTTGCCGACGACGACCCGGAGATGGACCGAATCCGTCAGCGGCAGACGAACCTAGTCGGACCGGCGGGCTATATATCGATGGAGGACGGCGCCGTGGTCGGCTTCGTGCAGCGCGCGCTGCCGGGCGCTGCCGAAGATCGCTCGATCGTGCAGATGGGCGGCGCCGGAACCGAGAGCCAGGATACTCGAGTCACGGAGACCGCGGTGCGCGGTTTCTGGAAAGCCTATCGCGCCCGGATGGGAATTTAGGGCGGTGCGGGAACACGAATTGCGGCTCGCGATCGAGCGGCTCCAGGCGCGCCATGCCGCGGCGATCGACGAGGACCGGCTGGAGGAATGGCCGCTCTGCTTCACCGCGGCCTGCCGGTACGAGATCACCACCGCCGAAAACCACGAGAAGGGCCTGCCGCTCGGGATATTTTTCGCCGATTCGCGTGCCATGCTCGAGGACCGCGTCGCCTCGCTGCGCGGCGCCAATATCTACGAGGCGCAACGCTATCGCCACATCGTCTCGCCGCCGCTGATCGTCGATTCGAGGAGCGATGGCGACGGCGTCGCCGCGCATACCAATTTCCTGGTCGTCCGGACCATGCGGGACGGCGCGATGAACATCTTCGCCGCCGGCCGCTACCTCGACCGCATCGATATGCGTGGACCGGAGCCGCTCTTCGCCGAGAAGATCGCGATTCTCGACAATCGCCGCATCGACACGCTACTGGCCCTGCCGATCTAGACAGTCTCATGTCCGAGCCGGTCGAAGATATGTTGATAGGCGAGCCCACTTGGGTGGAAATGGCGGGCGTTCGTCTTGAGGGGATCGCGACGGGCGAAGGACGGCCGATCCTGTTCCTGCATTCCGAGGCCGGATTCGCGTCCGCGAAACCGGCAATCCGCGCCCTGGCGCGTCACGGCAAGGTGTTCGCGCCGGCGCATCCGGGCTTCGGCCGCTCCGACCTGCCGGCGTCCTTCGATCACATCGACGATCTCGCCTACTTCTATCTCGATTTATTGGACGAACGGGATTTGCGCGAGGTGGTGTTGATCGGCTGCGGCTTCGGCGGCTGGATCGCCGCGGAAATCGCCGTCAAATCTTGCGCGCATCTGTCCCATCTGGTCCTCATCGACGCGGTCGGGATCAAGACCGAGGATCGCATCGCCGACATCTTCGCTCTGACCGCGGCCGAGCTGCGTGAAGCGTCGTATCACGAGCCCGAAAAGGCGCCTCCGGCGCTGGGTCAGCTCTCGGACGCGGAATTGACGATCGCGTTCCGCGACCGCGAGACGCTCGCGCGCTTTGGCTGGTCGCCCTACATGCACGATCCCAAGGTGCTCGGGCGGCTTCATCGCATCCAAGTCCCATCGCTGGTTCTATGGGGCACTCAAGACCGCATCGTTTCGCCGGACTACGGGCGCGCCTACGCCGCCGCGATTCCGAATGCTCGCTTCGCCGTCGTCGACGACGCCGGGCATTTTCCCGAGATAGAGCGGCCCGACGCGGTGGCCGCGCGGATCGCCGAATTCGTCAAGGGCTGAGCGATGCGCGTGTTCCATTTCACCGAGCAGGCCTATCCCGATGCCTGGGAGCACCCGGACGCGAAATCGCTGCGCGTCATCCTGCCCAATCGCCATTGCGATCCGCGCGTCGCGGCGGAGCTTTATCGCCGCTATTACGACGAATGGCAGCTCGCCGACTCGCTCGGCTTCGACATCATGGTCAACGAGCATCATTCGACCGCTACTTGCCTGTCGGCGTCATGCACCGTGACCTTGAGCATCCTGGCGCGGATCACGGAACGGGCGCGGCTTCTCGCGCTAGGCGTGCCGCTCGGACATCGCACCGATCCGATCCGCGTCGCCGAGGAACTCTCGATGATCGACGTGATCGCGCACGGCCGGCTGGAAATGGGTTTCGTCAAGGGCGTGCCCTACGAGGTGCCGGTCTCGAACGCCAACCCCGTCGGGCTGATGGACCGGCTGTGGGAAGCGCACGATCTGATCCTCAAGGCGATGACCAGCCAGGACGGCCCGTTCCGCTGGGAGAGCGCGCATTTCAACTATCGCAACGTCAATATCTGGCCGCGCCCGTACCAGGAGCCGCATCCGCCGATCTGGATCACGGCGACGAGTCCCGGCTCGGTGCGCGAGGTGGCGCGCCGCGGCTATGTCGCCGCGACTTTCATGACAGGCTTCGCGGCCAAGAACACCTTCGACCTCTATCGCCAGGTCTGGCGCGAGACGCGGGCAACGGAGGCGACGCCGGACCGTTTCGCCTATCTGGCCCTGGCGGCGGTCGCATCGGATCGCGCCGAAGCCTTAAAGCGCGCCGACAAGGTCGCCGGCTATTTGCGCACCACCGGCCGCGTCGCCGAGGCCTACACCAACCCGCCGGGCTATCTCTCGCCCGAGGACAATGCGCGCGCATTGCGCCAGCCCCGCCCGCCCCTCGTCGGCCGATCGGGGAAGAAGATCGCGATGAACGGCGCGAGTACCGAGGATCTGATCGATGCCGGCTTGATTTTCGCGGGCACGCCGGACGAGGTCTATCGCCAAATCGCCGATTTCGTCGCGGCGATCGGCGGCCTGGGCAATCTGTTGCTCATGGCGCAGGGCGGGACGCTGTCGCACGAGGAAACGGTCGACAGCCTGACATTGTTCGCGAAAGAGGTACTGCCCCGTCTTTGAACCTAGCTCCAATGCGCGGGAAGGCTCTCCAATCCGCGCAAGGCGAAGGTCGGCCGCCATATCGGCACGTCGGGATCGTCAAGCGTGAGCGTCGGCAGCCGGCGCAGCAAAGTCGCGATCGCGATTTCGGCCTCGATCCGCGCGAGCTGGGCGCCGAGGCAATGATGAATGCCGCCGCCGAACGACACCGGATGGATGTTCCGCCGCATGATGTCGAGGCGATCCGGATCGGGATAGATTTCCGGGTCGCGATTGGCGGCGCCGAGCAGGCACAGAATCGCTTCGCCCTTGGCGATTTCGGTTTCGCCCACCACGACGTCTTCGAGCGCGGCGCGGTTGGTCATTTGGACCGAGGAATCGTAACGCAAAAATTCCTCGATCGCATTGCCGATAAGAAGCGGATTTTGCAGCAACAGCCGCAGTTGATCGGGATGGCGATGAAGGGCCAATAGCCCGTTGCCGATCAAATTGACGGTGGTCTCGTGCCCGGCGCCGAACAGCAGGAGAATGTTCGCGATCAGCTCTTCCTCGGAGAGTTTGCTGCCCTCCTCCTCCGCCTGGACCAGTTGGGTGGTGAGATCGCCTCCGGGCTGGCGGCGGCGCAATTCGAACAGGCCGAGGAAATATTCCTGGGTCGATTGCAGGCCGCGATTGGCCGCGTCCAATTCGTCGCGCGACAGCGGAATCGGCTCCAATACTCGCCCGCCCAAGCGCGAGCGGGCGAAGAAATGCTCGTGATGCTCCTTCGGAATGCCGAGCATCTCGCAGATCACGGTCACTGGCAGCCGGAAGGCGAAATCGGCGATCAGATCCATCCGGCCTCGCGAAACCACGCGGTCCAGCGTGTCGTCGACGATCTCCTGGATGCGCGGGCGCATATCCTCGATCCGCCGCGCGGTGAAGGCCTTCGCCACCAGCCCGCGCAGCCGCGTGTGGTCGGGCGGGTCCTGGCTCAGCATCCACAGGCTCATCGAGCGCAGCACCGGCTCCGTCATCGCCTGCCCACCGTAGCGCCGCTCCATCCGCTGCACGAAATCCTTGCCGAAGCGCCGGTCGCGCAGAATGAAGCCGACATCGGCGTTGCGGCTCGCGACGCGGTAGCCGAAGGGCGAGCGCCACAGCGGGTCGGTCTCCCGCAAGCGGCGATAGAACGGGTAAGGGTCGCGGATGAATTCCGGCGACAGCGGATTGAAGTCCGGCACCGCGCCTGCGCTTGTGACCTCCGCGGCGTTCGACATTATGCCGCCCTTGCGGTGCGCCGGTCGGCAAGGAGCTTCCGTGCCTCGTCCTCCAGGATTGTGCCGGCGAAATAATCCGGATTCATCGTCAGATGCAGCATCGCCGGATTGGTGAAGGTGAAATCGCGGAAATTCTCGCGGTCAAGCATGCCGGCATCGACCAGGCCCCAGGCCTCGGAGAGGATCGTGCGCGCGTCATGCACGTCCCAATGGCCGATATCGGAGCCGAACACCGCCTTCAACGGCAGGCCCAACGGATTGAGATCGCGATTGAAGGCCAGCGGAACCAGGCGGTCGTCGGCCTCGCAGCCGAAATAGAACGGGTCGATGAAAAGCGCCTTCAGATCCGTCATCTCGCGCAAGGCGCAAGCCGCGAATTCATCGAAGACCGGCGGCCGCGCGACCGGCATGCCATGGGCCGGCGTCGCCCGAATCCGCGCCGGGGTCAGATGCGAATCCCCGAAATCGCGGAACAGGCGCTCGAGCAGCGCGATATCGAGCTTGGCCGGGTCGAGGTTCTCTTCCATCGCATCGACATTGCGCTTCTCCCAATGTTCGATCAGATCGTTCAGGAGATTGAGCGCCCAGGCTACGCCGCCTTCGAGAAAGCCGAAGCTCAATTGCGGGAACCGCCTGGTGACGCCGCTGAAGATCAGCGAGCGGCAGAAGAAATTGGCGCCCTCGGCGAAATCGCCGAGATGGTTGAAGACGTAATTGCTGGGCGAGGCGCGCATGCCGAGCCCGCGCGACGAGGTGTGGCACACCGGCGTCACCTTGAGCTCGATGCATTTGCGCCAGAACGGGTCGTAATCGTAGGGCGAGTCCATCACGATGGAGCGCGTCGATTGGGTGCCGTGGCGGAACGGGTCGCCGCCATCGTTGGGCCGAGGGGCGCCGCGAATCTCGGTGCCGATCATTACCGCCTTGAAGCCCAGTTCCTTGACGGCGAATTCCAACTCCTCGATCGCTTCCTGCGGCGTGTAGGTCGGGATCACCGCGACGGGCCGCAGCCGGTCGCCGACGCCCTTGAACATGTCGGCATACATCATGTTGAGGGCGCGGCACGAGGCGCGGCGGATATCGCGATCGAACAGATACTTGAAGCCGAGGCCGAGCGACGTGTAGCAATGCGCGAAATCGAGGCCGAGTTCGTCCATGCGCGAGCGCATGTAGCGCGGCAGCATGGCGAGCGCGCGATCGTCGGTATGCGCGCCCGAGGGCATGCCCCACCAGAAGCCCTTGACGGTGGCGCCGTGCGGGCCGCCCGCGGGCCAGGTCGTCCGGCATTTCTCGGCCATCTCCTTCCCGGCGAGCTGCTCCAGGAAATCCATCAGCGCGAACTGGCTCTCGGCGATATGCCCGTCGCCGTCGATCACCGGATGATCGAGCTTGGCGCGAATTTTTTCGCCGACGATCGGTTCGTATTGGCCCATGGTTTCCTCCTCGGATTTATTTATCGCACTCGGTCAGCCTTCCGAGAATAGCATCGGCATCGGCATTCCTCATCATCTGTGCCCACAACGATACCTTGACGGCGCGCTTGGCACATCCTACTTATTACGCATATGACGTACAGATGAAGGTTCCGGCACCAATGCTGGAATCTCATTACACGCAAAGATAGAATTAGCTGCAGATTCCCTGCAGATGCAGCAAACGCGGAAGACCGAACCGGCCTGGCGGAGGCGTTCGACGTTGGTCGCTTGCTGACCCAGCCGGCATTCACTCCGCTGGCAGGGCGACGGGGGTTGGCGATAAAGGTTGCGGCGCCAAGCCTTCCGGCTAGAGTCGATCCTCCCGGCAGGATCAGGAAGGCGAAGGCATGAAGGCGGCAGTGGCGACCGAACAGGGCTTGGTGATTGCTGAAATGCCGCGCCCCGTGCCCAAGCCCAATGAGGTCCTGGTGCGGGTGCGCGTCGCGGCGCTCAATCGCGCCGACATCAATCAGGCGGTCGGACAAAAGCACGGCAATGCCGGCGGCGTCGGCGCGATCATCGGCATGGAATTCGCCGGCGAAATCGTGGAAGTTGGCGCCGAGGTCAAGGGTTTGGCACCCGGCGACCGGGTCGCCTGTTCGGGCGGCGGCGGGTATGCCGAATATGCCGTGACCGATTGGGGCCGGGTCTGTCCGATCGAATCCGGGATGGATTTCGAGCATGCGGCAACGCTGCCGATCGCGCTCCAGACCATGCACAATGCCGTCGTCACCGCGGGCCGGCTCAAACCCGGCGAGTGCGTGCTTATTCAAGGCGCGTCGAGCGGCGTCGGCATGATGGCGATGCAGATCGCGAAGGCCAAAGGCGCGCGAATGGTGATCGGCACTTCGAGCAACGCCGAGCGCCGCGCGCGCCTCAAGGAATACGGCGCCGATCTCGCGCTCGATTCCAGGACGCCCGGTTGGGCCGACGAGGCGGTCAAAGCGACCGATGGCGGGCTCGATCTGATCGTCGATCAGGTCTCCGGCGGCGTCATGAACGACAACATGAAGGCGATGAAGGTGCTCGGCCGCATCGTCAATGTCGGGCGTCTCGGCGGCACAGCGGGCGACTTCGACTTCAATTTGCATGCGCTCAAGCGCATCGATTATATCGGGGTCACCTTTCGCACCCGCTCGATCGAGGAGGTCCGCGAGATCAATCGCCGGATGCGCGAGGATATTTGGCCGCTGGCCGAGGCCGGCAAGCTGCGCCTGCCGATCGATCGCGTCTTTCCCTTGGATGAGGCCCCGGCCGCGCTCGCCTATATGGGCACCAACAAGCATTTCGGAAAAATTCTGCTGACGGCCTGACGTCGTCACGAGGAGGAATTCATGCGCGTCTATCAATTGCCCGAAAGCAAGGGCATCGACTCGCTGACAAAAGTGGAACTGCCGACCCCGAAGCCCGGGCCGCGCCAGGTGCTGGTGAAGGTCGCGGCCTGCTCGCTCAATTACCGCGATCTCGCGATCGTCAAGGGCGCCTATCGCGGACCGTCGCGCGAGAACCTCGTTCCGCTCTCCGACGGCGCCGGCGAAGTGGCCGAGATCGGATCGGGCGTGACTCGCGTCAAGGTCGGCGACAAGGTCGCGAGCTGCTTTTTCCAGCGCTGGATCGGCGGAGCGCCGGGTCCCGACGCGCAGGGCAGCGCGCTCGGTGGCGGCAACACCGACGGCATGCTGGCCGATTATGTCGTTCTGGAAGAGCACGGAATCGTGCCGATTCCGCCGCATCTCTCGCTTCAGGAAGCGGCAACCTTGCCCTGCGCGGGCGTGACGGCATGGAACGCGCTGGTCGAGCATGGCCGTCTCGTCGCCGGCCAAACCGTACTGGTGCAAGGCACCGGCGGCGTTTCGATGTTCGCGCTGCAATTCGCCAAGCTCATGGGCGCGCAAGTGATCGCGACCTCATCCAGCGACGACAAGCTCGGCCATGCCAAGAGCCTCGGCGCCTCGCACGGCATCAACTACAAGACGACGCCCGATTGGGACAAGGCTGCGGCCGAGCTTTCCGGCGGCGGCGTCGATCAGGTCGTCGAGGTCGGCGGCGCCGGCACGTTCGCGCGCTCGCTCGGCGCCATCCGCACCGGCGGCAAGATCAGCATGATCGGCGTCTTGTCTGGGCCGGCCGGCGACACCAATCCGCTGCTGATCCTCGGCAAGCGCGCCAATGTGCAGGGCATCTCGGTCGGCTCGATGCAGATGTTCGAGGCCATGAACCGGGCGATCGCGGTCAACCGCATGAAGCCCGTGATCGACAAAGTCTTTCCGTTCGACGAGGTCAAGGCGGCGTTCAAGCATCTCGAAGCCGGCGCGCATTTCGGCAAAATCGTGATCAACCTCGCGTGATGCGCGGCTCGGCGGCGGTGGCGCTTTCCTCGGCCGCCAGACTGGCCGCGGCCGATCCGCCCCGGCTGACGAGCCAGATGCCGAACGCGACCAGCGCCATCGCCGCCGCCAGAACCGGTGTCACATGTTCGTCGAGGAGCAAAGCGCCGAAGATCAGGCCGAACAGCGGCGCCAGGAACGAAAATGCCGACAATTTCGCGGCCGGATAGCGCGTCATCAGCCAGAACCAGCCGAGATAGGTGGCGAACGCCACCACCACGATCTGCCAGGCGAGCGAAATTAGACCGAGCGTGGTCGGATGGGTGAATCCCGGCTCCCCCATCGCGAGCGACACGATCGGCAGCAGGATCGCCGAGACGCCAAGCTGGTAGAACAGGATTTTGTTGGCGCTGATCCCGGTGAGCCAGGTGCGGACCGTCACCGTTGTCACGCCCCAGATGACGCCGCCGAGGAGAAGCGCGGCGTCGCCGACGATCCTACTTCCGGCCGGCGCCGCGAACCCTTCGCCGAACGCGATGACAATGCCGGCGAAGGCGCAGACGAGCCCCGCCGCCTGTCCCAAGCGAAGCCGCTCGGCCGGCACCAACCAGTGGGTTCCGATCGCGACCACGAACGGCGCGCAATAGAGGAACACCACGGCTCGCGACGCCGTCGTGTATTGCAAGCCCCAGAAGATGATCGCAAACTCGCTCGCAAAAAGGAGTCCGGCGGCGAGGCCCGGGACCAAGCTGCCGTCGCGATTGAACAGCCGAACGCCCCGCGCCGCCGACCAAGCCCACAGCAGCAGTCCGGCTCCCGCCGACCGGAGTCCCGCCTGCAGCACCGGCGAGATGCTGTCGTTGGCAACCTTGGCGGCGACTTGGTTCAAGCCCCAAATTGCGCAAAGCAAGACCATCAGCCCTGCGGCGAGCAAATCGAGATCGGTTCGCCTCTCGGGGAT
>Ga0182024_10014878_pt1 | contig 14986 bp, 10 predicted proteins | sample P32metaG_FD_120480 | JGI IMG/M metagenome (GOLD analysis project Ga0182024, IMG submission 120480) | Permafrost microbial communities from Stordalen Mire, Sweden - P3-2 metaG (Illumina Assembly) | ecosystem: Environmental > Terrestrial > Soil > Wetlands > Permafrost | place: Sweden: Stordalen... | reverse complement strand
TCTGGAGCCGCTGGCAGGCCACGCGAATGACCAAGCGCGTGCAGGTCTCGGTGCGGAAAAAGGTTTTCGAGCACGCGGTTCGGCTGCCGCTGCATCGGGTGTATGAGCTGAAATCAGGCGGCGTCGCATCCATCCTCCGCGAAGACGCCGGCGGCGTTGCCGATCTGATCTTTTCGCTGCTCTACAACCCGTGGCGCGCGATCGTCCAACTGATCGGAAGCTTGATCATCCTCGCCTTTGTGGACTGGCGGCTTCTGCTGGGATCGCTGGCGTTGCTGCCGACCGTCTGGATCACGCACCGCACCTGGATCGCCCGAATCCGCCCGATCTTCCGCGATATCCGATCCACCCGCCAGCAGATCGATTCGCACGCCACCGAAGCCTTCGGCGGGATGCGCGTCGTGCGATCCTTCTCGCGCCAGCAGGCCGAGGCCGCCACCTTCACCCGCAACGGGCACCTGATGGCCCGCCAGGAAATTTTCGCCTGGTGGTGGATGCGCGGGATCGATGTGGCGTGGTCGGTGCTGATTCCCGTCGCGACCGCAATCCTTCTCTACTTCGGCGGAAGCCGCGTGCTGCACGACATGGCCCGGGTCAGGGCGGGGCAGATCCAGGAGCAGGCCGCTTTCACCGTCGGCGATCTGGTGATGTTTCTGTCTTATTTGGCGGCGCTCCTCGGCCCAATCGCGACGCTGGCCAGCAGCGCCACCGCGCTGCAGAACAGCCTCTCAGGTCTGGATCGCGTGCTCGATCTGCTGGCCGAGCCGCTCGAGATGCCGTCGAAGCCTGGCGCAATCAACGTCGAGCGCGATACGACGACGGGCCGCGTCACGCTGCGGAACGTCTCATTCGCCTACACCGGCGCCGCGGCGCCGGTGCTGCACGATGTGAACCTCGACGTGCGGCCGGGTGAGATGATCGCTCTAGTCGGCCCCAGCGGCGCCGGCAAGACTACGCTCTGCAACCTGATCGCGCGGTTTTACGATCCAACCACCGGTGCGGTGCTGCTGGACGGGACAGACTTGCGCGACATCACCGCCGACAGCTACCGCCGGTTGCTCGGCATCGTCGAACAGGACACGTTTCTCTTCGATGGCACCATCGCGGAGAACATCGCCTACGGCCGGCGCGGCGCGACTGCCGACGAAATCATCTGGGCCGCGCGCCAAGCCAACGCGCACGAATTTGTCTCCAAGCTTCCGGCGGGCTACGACAGCCTGATCGGCGAGCGCGGCGTGAAGCTCTCCGGCGGGCAGCGCCAGCGGCTCACCATCGCCCGCGCCATCCTGGCCGACCCGCGCATCCTTATCCTCGACGAAGCGACGAGCAATCTCGACACCGAATCCGAACGGCTGATCCAAGCGAGCCTGCAACGCCTCATGGGCGGCCGCACCAGCTTCGTCATCGCCCACCGCCTCAGCACCATCGCCCATGCCGACCGCATTCTGGTCCTGGAGAACGGCCGCGTGATCGAGCAGGGCCGCCACGAAGAACTCATGGAAGCGAGCGGGCGCTATCGCGAGATGGTCGATTTGCAAACCCATCCGCCCGCACGAGCGGATGCGACAATCGAAACCGCGACGGTGAGCGCCTTGGAAGGGTGATCGAACAGTCTTCGACCGAACAGACGAAGATCAAGGGGACCAGAGCGGTTAAAGCGATGAATCGCTGGTATACTGCCGTGTGTCTTGACCGCCAATCAGCGAGGTGCCCATGAACGCGGTTCGAATTCGGAAGCGTGTGGATTCCGAAACAATTCATCTTCCTGAGCTGCGCCCAATGATTGGGAAAGAAGTTGAGATCATCGTGCTAGAGGAGCAATCGACCTCCGTCCCGGGGCAGGACTTTTCAAAACTTGACGAGATCGCCGGCAAAATCGATCTGGACGATGACGCGATCAATCGCCTTCGCGAGATCAGCAAACTGTGATTTTGGTCGATACCAGTGTCTTGGTCCGTTACCTTCGGAGCGGTGACGCGACCATTAGGGCAGTCTTCGCCGCCAACGTGACGGCCGTCTCGGTCGTGACTCGTGCCGAGATCTTGCACGGCGCGCGAGATGAAGCGGACTATCGCAGGCTTACCACGGCGCTCGACGCGTTTGTTCAGGTCGGAGTTGATTCCGCCACTTGGGAGGCGCTGGGGCGAAACCTGTTTCTTCTGCGGCTCCAAGGTACGCCAATCCCTTTTCCGGATGCATTGATCGCGACCGTCGCGATAAGTGAAGGTCTTGAGCTGTGGACATTTGACAATCATTTCAAGCTTATGAAACCTGCGCTGCCAGCCCTTCAGCTCTTCGCTCCATTGGGATTCCCGTGATGCGGTGAAGGGCCGTCGGCGGATGAGTCGTGTCGTGTTGTGGCCTCCGCTCGACGATTGCTTTTCCCGGACCCTCCGCTTATCTGTCATTTCGAAGACCGCCCCGAAACGAAAGGTGACTCCATGCCCTCGGTTCCCCCCTGTGCCCTCGTGATCTTCGGCGCCAGCGGCGACCTGGCCAAGCGGAAGCTTATTCCCGCCATCTATGAGCTGGCCCGGCAGAAGATGCTGTCGGAGAAGTTCGTCCTGGTCGGCTACTCGCGATCGGAGATGAGCGACGAGCAGTATCGCCAGGAGTGCCGCGAGGCGGTGCAGAAGTTCGCCCGCACCAAGCCCGTCGATGACGCCATCTGGAAGCGGATCGAGAACGCCACCTTCTATATCCGCGGCGATTACGGCGCAGAGGCCGATCATGCGAAGCTGAATGACGCGCTGAAGAAATACGATGAGAAGTTCGGCACCGCGGGCAACCGGCTGTTCTATCTTTCCACGCCGCCCAACACCTTCGCCCCCGTCATCGAAGCGCTCGGCAAGAACAAGAGTCCAGATGGCAAGGCCTCGGAACGGATCATCATCGAGAAGCCCTTCGGGCGCGACCTGGCCAGCGCCAAGTCGCTCAACGCGCTGCTGCACAAGAACTTTGCCGAGGAGCAGGTCTTCCGCATCGATCATTACCTCGGCAAGGAGACGGTGCAGAACCTGATGGTGATGCGGTTTGCCAACTCGATCTTCGAGCCGATCTGGAATTACAAGTACATCGATCACGTGCAGATCACCGTCAGCGAAACGCTCGGCGTCGGAACCCGCGGCGGGTATTACGACAAGAGCGGCGCCCTGCGCGACATGGTGCAAAACCACCTCTTCCAGCTCATGGCCCTGGTCGCGATGGAGCCGCCTGCCGCGCTGGATGCGGTGAGCATTCGCGATGAGAAGGTGAAGGTCTACAAATCCTGCCGCCGCCTGCGGCCGGACCTGGTCGATCAATTCACCGTCCGCGGCCAATACTCCGCCGGCGAAGGCGACGGCCAGAAAACCGCCGGCTATCGCAAGGAAAAAGACGTCCCCGCCGACTCCAAAACCGAAACCTTCGCCGCCCTCAAGCTCTTCATCGACAACTGGCGTTGGAGCGGCATGCCGTTCTACCTCCGCACCGGAAAGTTCCTGGAGGAAAAGCTCAGCGAGATCGTCGTGCGTTTCCGCTCGCCGCCGCTGACGCTGTTTCAGAAGCAGTGCGAATCGCCGGTCTTCCCCAACGATCTGATCATCCGCGTCCAGCCGGACGAGGGCATGTCCTGGCGCCTCAACGGCAAAGTGCCCGGCGGGCAGATGAACATCCAACCCGTCGCCCTCGACTTCTTCTACCACACTACCTTCCACGTCGAGCCCCCCGAGGCCTACGAGCGCCTGATCCTCGACGCCATGCTCGGCGACCAAACCCTCTTCATCCGCGGCGACGAAGCCGAAGCCGCCTGGGCCGTCATCGACCCCATCGAACAGGGTTGGGCCGAATCCAAACAAGCGCCGCAGGAATACGCGCCGGGTACATGGGGTCCCAAGCGTGCAATGGAATTGATCGAGCTCGATGGCCGCCGCTGGCTGCACGCGGGGGATGGGGAGGGAGAGCCGATCGTGGCGTGCTCGCTCTAACCGACGACTGCTCGTCGCCCAAACCCGCGCCCCACAACATCAACCGCCGCGCAGCGGTTCCTTAAATGTGATTAGCCGCCCCGCTTGCCGGGCGCGACGGGGGCCGCCCCGATTGCGATCCCGCGCCATCTTAGCACGCAGCGCTTACCCGTCCAATACAGACGTGGTGTGCGTTCCAAACGCACCTGTCGCGCCCGGCAAGCGGGGCGGCTAAGCGCATGATGAGGAGTCCTGCGGACGCGATGAACGTCGTGGCTTGCTCCCTTCGCTCGACTTGTTCTTGCCAAGCCCCGCGTTCTTGGGGATTATCGCAGGGTCGTTCGACGCGCGAATACTCCAATGCTTGCCGCCCACGTCATCCTCTCGATGTACGGATTCTGGCTCCCGAATGACCCCCGCGGCGCCTGGTCCGATTTCGTTGCCGCGTGGGAGCTATTGCGCTTCGGCAAGGCCACCAAGGCCCACACGAGCGAATCCGTCGCATACGTCCGCCACGACCGCGCCAAACGGATGGAGGCCAAGCGGGCGATGAAGTACCCCGCGGTGCTGCTCACCGGGATTCAAGCCCGCGCCGTTGCGCGCGGGTTCGCCCGTGCGGTCCGTGAATCGGGATATCCGATCCACGCCTGCTCGATCCTCGACGATCACGTCCACCTCGTCCTCTCCCCGCACGCGCGGACGATCGAACAGATCGTCCGGCACCTGCGCGGGCGGGCCAGCAATCAGCTCCGATCCGAAGGCATTCACCCGCTCGCGCAGCGGGCGCTCCCCGACGGCTCGCTGCCTTCGGTCTGGTCTGAGGGGATGTGGGAGGTCTTCTGCCACGATGCCGAACACGTTAACTGCGCGATTCCGTATGTGGAACAAAACCCCGCCCGCGAGGGCAAACGCGACCAACACTGGTCGTTCGTAACGCCGCACCCGCTGACCCTCGAATGAGCCCCCGCAAGCAATCACAGCGTGCGCAGCACTCCTCTAACGCGCTTAGCCGCCCCGCTCGCCGGGCGCGACGAGGCACGTCCCTGCACCGATCAACGTCAGTATTGGACGAGCACGCGCTCCCTCCCGACTCCCATGTCAGGCAAACGACGGCGATTGATCTGCCGGGTTGGGCTGGCGATAATTCCCGGCTCGGGGATGCGGCGTTTATCGAGCCGCCAAGCCTCTTGCCCACAGTGCAGGTTGAGCCGTGAATACCGAAAAACTCCGCGCGACTTTCGATGAGTTGCAGTCAGCGATTGCCCGGCTGCGCGCTTGCGCCGCCAGCTCGCGCCCTCCTGATCGTGAGCCGGCACGAAAGCGGATAGGCGACCTGGGCCGGCTGATGAAGGAGTTGCGCCGGCAGTATGAGGGGTTCTCACATCAGGCCGCGGAACTGTCGCGCCTGGCAACGATCGTGGATTGCTCGGACGACGCGATTCTAAGCAAGGACCTGAACGGCATCATTCAGAGCTGGAACAAGGCGGCCGAACGTCTCTTTGGCTATAGCTGCGGCGAAATCCTTGGCCAGTCGATTCAGCTCCTCATCCCGCCGGAGCGAATCGAGGAGGAGGCGATGATCCTGCGTCGCGTGCGGCAGGGTCGGCGGACCAAGCACTACGAGACGGTTCGCCGATGCAAGGATGGCACGCTGGTGGACGTGTCGGTCTCCATTTCCCCGATTCGCGACGCGGCGGGACGGGTACGCGGCGCCGCCAAGGTCATCCGCGACATCAGCGAGCGGAAGGCCAGCGAAATGTCGATGCGCGATGGCGAGCGTCGCATGCGTGCGTTGGTCGAGACCGCCGTGGACGCCATCATCACGATCGACGATCGAGGGATGATCGAATCGATCAACCCGGCGACCGAACGGCTGTTCGGGTATTCCGCCGCCGAGTTGCAGGGGCATAATGTGAGCCTGCTCATGCCCGAACCCTATAGAAGTGAGCATAACGGTTATCTGGCCGCATATATCAAGACCGGACAGGCCAGGATCATCGGGATCGGCCGCGAAGTGCCGGCAATGCGGAAGGACGGCTCGACGTTCCCCATGAGCCTCGCGGTAAGCGAGGTGGCGTTGGCAGGGCGACGCCTGTTCACGGGGATCATCCACGACCTGCGCGGCCGACGGCAGCTCGAGCGCCAGATCCTCGATGCCAGCGCCAACGAGCAGCGGCGGATCGGTCAGGACCTTCACGACGGCCTGTGCCAGGATCTAATCGGCATCGCGTTTGGGACCGACCACGTCGCGCGTCAGCTCGCCGCCCGCAGCCTTCCCGAGTCGCTCGCCGTCGAGCGGCTCTCCGCCTGCATTCGCGAGGCTGCGGGACAGGCCCGGCGACTGTCCCACGGACTGAATCCCGTCGATCTCAAGGCGGGCGGACTGCCAGGAGCGCTGGAAGCTCTGGCCGCCAGGATTTCCGAATCATTTGGCGTCTCGTGCGCCTTCGAGTGGGACGGCCGAGCCTGTCCTGTGGACGATGACACCGCCACCCATCTCTACCGGATTGCCCAGGAGTCTGTCACCAACGCGCTGAAGCACGGCAAGGCCCGGCGGATCCAGATCAGTTTGAGGGATAGCGAAGCTCGGACCCTTCTGACGATCACCGACGATGGCGTCGGTGTTCCCTTGCAGATTGGAAAAGCCATGGGGATGGCCCACGGCGGGAACGGGTCGGCGCCCGCCGGCAGCCCGCTTACCGGCATTGGCTTGCAGGGGATGCGGTATCGCGCCAACCTAATGGGTGGCATCTTCGCGATCCGGCCCGGCGACGCCAGCGGCGCCGTGGTCGAGTGTGCGGTCCCGAGCTCACCTGGCAAGGCGCGCAAGGCCGAGACGGCTGGAAATAACCGGCTCCGGCGCAATGGAAAAACACGAAAGTCCCTGTCCACCACGCCCAAATCCCGTCAGACGGTGCGCCCGGGGTGACCTTCGTGAGCTGAGGCGCTGAATGTTCCCGGTCCAGCCGCTTATGTCCAAGCCGATCCACCGGGCATAGGAAAAAGCCCCATACTGCCGTCGGATTCAACTGTACGGGCTCAACCTGCTGCCGGCTTATGGCTGGCAGGCGGCGGATGTCCGAAGCTATGCGCAGATCTGAGCCACACGCCGGCGGAGGAAGCCCCTCCGAGCCAAGTCCCGAGAAAGAGCGTTTCCATGATGCGAAGGTCAACCAGGTTCGCCGATACGAAAACTGCCTCCCAGGGCGCCGCCTCCCGGCAGTTGACCGCGATCATGGAAAACGCGGTGGATGCCATCATCACCATCGATCAGCGTGGCCTTATTCAGACCTTCAATCGTTCCGCCGAGAAAATGTTTGGCTATGCACGTCACGAAGCGATCGGGCAGAACGTCACGATGCTGATGCCCGATCCGCACCGCTCTGAACATGACCAATATCTTTTGAATTACCTGCGGACCGGACGAGCGCGGATCATCGGCATCGGCCGCGAAACGATCGGCAGGCGGCAGGACGGAACCGTCTTCCCGATCGAATTGTCCGTCAGCGAAGTCCTCGAGGGGCAGCGCCGTACCTTTACCGGCATGGTTCGGGACATTAGCGAACGCCGGCGGCTGGAAAGCGAAATCCTCGAAGTTAGCGAATGCGAGCAACGGCGAATCGGACACGAGCTGCACGATGGGCTTTGCCAGCAACTGGCCGGGATCGCTTTCGCGGTCCAGTCGCTGCAGCGAACCGCCGCCGCGGGCAAGGCGCCTGATCCGGCGGAACTGCGGAGCATCACCGGCCTGCTTCAGGAGGCCGTCCGGCACGCCCGTGGATTGTCGGGCAGTCTCTATCCCGTGGACCCCCAGCCCAACGGTCTGGCCGTGGCGCTCACCCTCCTTGCCGCCAATACTGCCGAGGTGCTTAACCTCCGGTGCGAATTCCAGAGTCCGCGACCCGTGGAGATCCGAAATCCGACCACGGCGACTCACCTCTATCGCATCGCCCAGGAAGCGGTCCGGGACGCCGTGCGCCACGGAAAGGCCGATCACATTGTGATCGCGCTCTGCCAACGCGAACGTTTAGTCACAATGAGCATTTCCGATGACGGCTTGGGCCTTTCGGTCGACGGCCGTTATCGTCACGGCGTGGCGCTACGGCTGATGCAACACCGGGCGGAGGTGATCGGCGCCTCGTTGCAGTTGCGGCCGGGAATCGGCAACCAAGGGGTGCGGGTGGTGTGCGAGCTTCAAATTCCAGTTCATTGAGAAACTCGGATGATTAACAATAAATCCAACAACACAAGTGCAAACAGTTCCCATGCACTGGCATCGAAGCGAAAAGTGTTCATCGTCGATGACCACCCGATCGTGCGGCAGGGGTTAGCGCAGCTCGTCGATAACGAGCCGGACCTTGTCGTCTGCGGCCAGGGGGAGGATGCCTACCAGGCCCTGGCGGCAATCCGGGCGGCCAAACCCGAATTGGTGCTGCTCGATGTTTCCCTCAAAGATGCCAACGGGCTGGAACTGCTCAAGGAGATCAAGGCCTTCAATCCGGGCGTTCTGGTTTTGATGCTGTCCATGCACGATGAATCGCTCTACACCGAGCGGGCGCTTCGCGCCGGCGCCAACGGCTACATTATGAAGCAGGAAGCCCCCGGGGCGCTTCTGGACGCCATCCGAAAAGTGCTGGCGGGCAAGGTATATGTCAGCGAAAAAATGGGCGCGACCCTGTTGCAGCGGATGGTTGGAGGCAAAAAGAACCTCGGCGAGCTGCCGATGGACCGCCTGACCGATCGGGAGCTGGAAGTTTTCCGAATGATCGGCGCGGGCCAAAGCGTAAAGGAAATTGCCGACAAGCTGATCCTCAGCGCAAAGACCGTCGAAGCCCACCGCGAGCACATCAAGGAAAAGCTGAACTTCAAGAGCAGCGCCGAACTGCTCCGTTTCGCCATCCGAAACGAGCCGGGCGCCAGGTGAATTGCGCGATCCAGGTTCGGCGTGGCCCTGCACATCGGAAAATTTCCTACGCCGGATCGCGGTGACGCCCTGATGGTCGCGACGATCTTCCCGGCAGACAATACTTTAGTCACTCGAATTTGACGGAGGTATGCCATGACAACCCAATTCGCCGAGGCGCAGGCTGGCCAGGAGACTGGCGCGGTTCACACAAGGAGCCGGGTGCTGACCATTGCGCTGGTCGGCCCGCCGGGTGCGGGCAAGACCGCCGTGCTGGAAGCAACCGCCCGGCAACTGCGCCGCCATGCGCGGGTGGCGGTCATCACCGTCAGCCCCGCCGCCGAACGCGACGCCGAGCGGTGCTCGCGATATTGCGCCCAGGTCGAGCCGGTGAAGACCGCCAAACCGAGCTTTCGTGAGATCGGCCCGGCACTGGGCCGGATCGACTGGGCAAACACGGATATCGTTTTTATCGAGTCCGTCGGTGGAATTTCAGGCCCGCCCGATCTGGGGCAGGACGTAACCGTGACGGTGCTGGCCGTCAGCGGGGGCGACGACAAGGCGGCCGAATATGCCGGCGTCCTGGTCGTCTCGCCAGTGTTGATCGTGGCAAAAGCTGAACTACGGCGGCACGTCGTGTTCGACATGGGCTCATTCCGCGCCGACGTGCGGCGGATCAACCCGCTGACGGAGGTGATGGAGATCTCGGCATTCGAAAACTCCGGCCTGACCCCGTGGCTCGCCTGGCTTGATCGCCAGCGACAGGAGAAGGACCCGTACTACCATCCGATCCAAGCCGCTCCGCAACCGCCGGAATGGTTTTTCGGATGAGGGCGGGAAACGCTTTGGAGATACCATGGATGAGCTAATGGCGATTCATCGTGCCCTGCGGATTCAGGTTTGCCTGCAATGCCAACGCCGACCGGCCAACAGCGACATGCTCGGGCCGGAGGTGGCCCTGTCTTGTGAAGGCGAGTGCGGGGTCTTCAACCACCTCCCACGCCTGCTCGCCCTCGTCCGTCGTTTCGGCGGCGAGCCGCCGTGCGGATACCGCTCGGCCATTCAAAGCCTGACTTGCACCGACTGCGCAAGCGATGATCCCCGCCAGTGCGTATGCGACCAGTTGCCGCTGGTCCGCTTCGCCAGCGAAGTGCTGGCGACACTCGAGTCGCAGGACTGGTAGCGGGTGAACAGCAGCAGACTGCCGAAGGCCGAGGCCCAGCGCGATCCACCCTTGACGGGCTCGAACAGCACGTGTTGTTTGAGCTCCCGCCAACCCGTATCGGACGCCCAAGCGTTCCCTCCCGGCTCCCCGCCACCTGACCCATCCCGTGACCGGCCGCGTCCCAGCCTCGCCAACCTTGCACGCGATGCTCGCCCTCTTCGACAAATATTGGTCCCACCACTGTGGCCCCCGCGAGTAGTCGGAGGTTGGCGAGAGTTCCAAGTGGTTTTGAATGCTAGACTAATGGGAACGGTGGCTGGCACATATTCCTCGCTTGGCACATATTCCTCGCTGGCATGTGTTCCTCGCTTGGCACGTTTTCCTCGTTTTGAGGATGCCAGCATCAGCCTCAAACGTTTGCTCCTCGCCCGTCTCTGGTCCGAGCCTCGCCCCATTATCGCTCAGTTTGCTTTTAATAAATTGGACTTGCAGTGCTCCAGGGACGAAGATGGCCGGCGCGCTCGGGGTGAAGCATGTCTAGCGGGAAAGAAGGAAAACCAGGGAAACCGCTCAATGGAGGTGCAAATACGCCTCCGGCCGGTGCGCCGTCGGTGGCGGAGCCACGTTTCATTGAGACCCCTGAGAGACAGATCGATGGCGACGCTGCGCCTACCCGAGCCGCTGATACGTGCCTGTCTCGCCCCATCCACAAACACCCGGAACAGATTGGCCCCTATCGCATCCTTGAGCCGATCGGGGAAGGCGGGATGGGGATCGTCTACAAGGCCGAACAACGTACGCCAATCCGGCGCGTTGTCGCCCTGAAGGTCATCAAGCTGGGCATGGACACAAGGGAGGTGGTCGCGCGCTTTGAGGTCGAACGCCAGGCCCTCGCCCTGATGGACCACCCCGGGGTGTCTAAAGTCTTCGAGGCGGGAACCACCGAGCAAGGTCGGCCCTATTTTGCAATGGAATACGTGGCGGGGTTGCCCTTAACCCGCTTCTGCAACGAAAGCCGATTAACAAACCGCGATCGCTTGGAACTGTTCATCCACGTCTGTCAGGCGGTTCAACATGCCCACCAGAAAGCGATCATCCATCGGGATCTCAAACCGACAAACATTTTGGTGACGCTCGTTGATGGCAAGCCCGTTCCGAAAATCATCGACTTCGGCATAGCGAAGGCAACAAGTCAGCGGCTTACCGAGCACACCTTGTTCACCCGCACCGGCTCAATTGTCGGCACCCCGGAGTACATGAGCCCGGAACAGGCTACGACCAGCGGCTACGACGTCGATACTCGCACCGACATCTACTCTCTTGGCGTTATCCTCTACGAACTGCTCACCGGTTTACTCCCCTTCGATGCGAACTCGCTACGCAAGGGGAGCGAGGAGCAGATGATCCGAATCATCAAGGAAACCGAACCCCCCCGGCCAAGCACAAAAATCGGGCAAGTCGCAGGCACTCCAGGAAATACGCCGGGAACATCGCACTTAGATGAGTTGGCCAGGCAGCACCGCTCCGATCCTCGTACCATCCAGAAGGAGCTGCGCGGAGACCTCGATTGGATCGTGATGAAGTGCCTGGAGAAGGACCGCACCCGCCGCTATGAAACGGCGAATGGCCTCGGCCTCGAGCTGAAACGCTTTCTCGACGGAGAGCCAATCGAGGCCAGGTCGCCGAGTACGATTTACCGTCTACGTAAGGCCTGCCGGCGGCACAAGGTGGGGATCGCGGTCGTGGCGACGGTTTTCACGTCACTGCTTCTGGGCTTGGGTGGGGCAACTTGGGGGCTTTTGCAGGCCAGAGCGGATGCCCATCAGGCCCGCGACGCAAAAGGCCTTGCCGAAATCAACGAAAAACGCGCACAGGAGCAGGAAGCACTCGCCCACCAGAATGCCGTGGAAGCGCAGAAGAACGCACGCGAAGCCGAACACCAGCTTGCCAAAGGGCTCGTCGCGCAAGGCGATGCCTTTGTTGCCGTACGGCGCTGGGCCGATGCGAAGGCGAAATACGCGGACGCGGCGGCTCGCTTATCCACGCTGGGCTTCCCGGCCCGCGCCGCAGACTTCGGACTCTGCAGAGTGTTGTGGCATGCTCCTGAACCACTCCTCTCGTTGAGTCTCAGTGCCGGGCAAATCGGGTCCATGGCAGTCTCCCCGGATGGGTTAACCATCTATACCGGGCACGACGATGGCATGATCCGAAGGTGGGAATCATACACCGGCGCGGCTCGCGGCGAGTTCAGCGGGCACCGTGGGCTTGTCGGGCGGCTGCGCCTCAGCGATGACGGGAAACGGCTGCTTTCCACCAGTTGGGGAGGTGACATAATTCGGCTTTGGAACACTGAGGATGGGTCGCATAAGGAGTTTTCCGGACAAGGCGTCCCAAGCGTCGACGCGGCCCTGTCCCATGACGGCAAGCGAGTGGTTTCCGCGGGCGATGACGGTTCGATATGGCTTTGGGATGCGGGCTCGGCAAAGCAGCTAAGAGTGATCAAGCGTGCTGACGGACGCGGCGGGCCCGTCGAATTCTCCAAGGATGATCTCACCGTGTTCAAGGCCGATGCCTTCGGCATCTTGGAGGCGTGGGATGCGGACGGTGGGCAGTTGTTGTCGAGCGTCGATACCCATCGTGGTGCTATTTCTTGCCTGAGCCTCTCCCCTGATGGATCGACACTGGCGAGTTGCGGTGGCAACCCGGATATACAGTTATGGAACGTCAAGACGCGAAAGCCCATTGAATCGCGAACCTTGAAAGGCCACCAAGGCTGGGTCACGCGAGTGCGTTTCTCGCAGGACGGGCGCATGCTTGTGTCGGGTTCCGTCGATCGTTCGTCACGGGTATGGGATGTTGACACGGGCCGAGAGCTGTTGGCGCTCGTTGGGCATGCCGGTGAAGTCAACGACGTGGATTTCATGCTGGGCACCGGCGCCGCGGTGACGGTGGCGAAAGGCGGCGCGCTGCGCGTTTGGCTGCTTGACGTGTCGAAGGATCTTCTGCTGATAACGCCAAGCTCTCATGTCACCGCAATAAGTTTGACTCCGGACTCCCAGGGAATCGTGGCAGGCGGTGCGGATGGCTCGCTGTCACTCCTCGACTCTCATACTGGCAAAGCCCTACAAACCTTCGCCGGGAACCGGGGGCAGATCAACGCTGTTTCTGTCTCCCCAGATGGGAAAACGGCAATCTCTGGAGGCGCCGATACTCTCGTTCACGTCTGGGAAATGGGAAGCGGCCGCGAAATCCGGTTCCTTGAAGGCCATAAGGCTGCCGTTTCTGGCGCAGCGATCTGTCCGGATGGACATACCGCGATTTCCGCGGCTGGAGGCGAGCCGCTCCGACACTGGAACTTGGACTCTGGAAAGCTCATCCGCACCTTCGGAATTCAAAGTCAATGGATGCGCCAAATCGCCGTCTCTCCCGACGGGCGATCCGCAGCCAGTGGGGATGATGGGGATGGCGCTGTGGTGTGGGACATAACCACGGGCAACCGGGAAGCCGTCCTTACCGGGCATGATCGCCCGATCACGGACGCGGTATTTTCGGCCGATGGACGATCTATTCTGACCTCCTCGTGGGACAAAACGCTTCGACGATGGAGCCCCTTCGAACGCTCCAAGCCGACGATCTTTGGCGGGCATACGGACAACGTCGATAGCGTGGCTTGGGCGAGTCATTCCGAGTTGGCTATTTCGGGTGGCGCTGATGGAATGATCAAGCTGTGGGATACAGCCTCCGGGGAGGAAATCCAAACATTACCAGGAACAGGAACTCACGCAATCAGTGTTGCCCTCTCGGCAGATGCGAGCACAGGGGTTGCGGCAGAGGCGGGCGGCCTCGTAGTATGGCACTTCGATCACCTATCGCACTATAAACAGTTTGAGCCGTCCGTTTCCCGCGCCATCCGTGCGTTCCGCTCCGGTGGAATCGACTCGGTCGCCTTCAAAGATTTGGGGGAGTGGTATGGCTTTCGGGGCTTCGCTCCGGCGTGCATCTACTGCCTCGAAGCGGCCCGCCGCGACGGCCTCCTTGTCGATTCATCGCTTTTGGCCGAAAGCTACCATAGCGTTGGACGTCTGGACGATGCGCGGCGCGAATTCGCCGCAGCGGCGAACGCGACTTCAGGAACGAACGCGGGTCCAGCGATGCGGCTTCGTCGTGACGCGACTGACCGCGAGCTGGCTCTGCGCTCCATCGCTCCCAGAGCGGAGTCGCTACCCGGTCTAATTGCCGAAAAGAAGTATGACGAAGCGATTGGCGTCTACGCGGACTACCTTCGTCTATTTCCCGAAGACCCCACGCGCATCGCGCAGCGCGCCGTGGTTTATGCCGCGATGGGCAAGTTCAATGAAGCGGCGGCTGACTACGCCCTGGCCGCGCATCTCAACCCGACAAATCACTTTCTCCTTTATCGGTCCATGTGTCTTCACCTTTACGTCGGAGACGGCGCTGCTTATAGCGCGGACCGCAGGAGAATGCTTGAGGATTTCGGAAAAACTGAAGCGTTCGGCGAACGAACGGCCAAAGCGGTGCTGCTGACCCCGTGTGATCCCGATGTTTTGCGGACGGCGGCAATCCTTGCCGAGCGGGCTCTCGCCACGGCCGGCCCGGCAAACCCACTCGCGGAATGGATTAATTTGGCTAACGGCATCGCAGAATACCGGGCGGATCACTACGACAGCGCCATTCAGTTCCTGGAGAAGACACGAGACGCTGGCGGGTGGGTAGATTCCCAAGTTCACGCCGATTTCATGCTGGCCATGGCGCTGTTCAAACTCGGTCGAAAGCAAGCAGCATCGGAAGCGTTTGATCTGGGCGCCCAGAGAATGCGTGCGTACTACCAGAGTACGCCGAGGCCCCCGAACGAACTGGAGAATTGGCTCCTCTGCCACATCGCCCATCGTGAAGCAGCCCAACTCCTCGGCCTTCCATCCTCCGCACTGGATGAACCACCGATGAAGGATCGTG
>Ga0182024_10014877_pt1 | contig 14986 bp, 14 predicted proteins | sample P32metaG_FD_120480 | JGI IMG/M metagenome (GOLD analysis project Ga0182024, IMG submission 120480) | Permafrost microbial communities from Stordalen Mire, Sweden - P3-2 metaG (Illumina Assembly) | ecosystem: Environmental > Terrestrial > Soil > Wetlands > Permafrost | place: Sweden: Stordalen... | reverse complement strand
TAATTCAATTTTAACTTGGTACCATTTTCTAGCTTGTTCAATGGTATCTATTTTAAAATCAGGATTTATTTTGCCCATTATTAATTCCCTATATAATTTTTATTGTGGGAAGGGATTTATACCAGAAAAGTACTTTTAGTAACAGCGTCGTGAACTAATAGTAAAAGAAGTATTGCAAAGCTAGCATATAAAGCAATAATCAATTTAGGATTAATGTTTTTATTGTGTACTGTTAATAATCCTAATATTGCTAGCACAAATATAGACATTAAATAATTAGCAGTTTGAATCCAGGGAGTATGAAAAGTAAATCCTTTAGGATGAACTAATAATAAACCGGTAATAAATGCTATAAGCCCTAAAAAAATTAAAATTAATATTAGCTGGCGTAGTTTCTGTTTGTTTAATAATCCCTTAACTGCATTATTAATTGTAAAAATAATTGCAGCAAAACAACCTAATACAGCAACTAGATGAATAAATTTAATTAAATGGATTGCCATCTACATCCAGTAAACAAATACAAATAATAATAACCATACTACGTCTACAAAATGCCAATACCAAGACACAGCTTCAAACGCAAAATGATTATGCTCATTAAAATCTCTGACATACATTCTATATAAAATGACACATAAACCAATGGTTCCTATAGTTACGTGTAAACCATGGAAACCAGTTAACATAAAGAAAGTAGTTCCAAATATTCCTGAACCTAAAGTCAATCCTTTTTCAATCCATGCAACCGTATATTCATGAGCTTGGAAAAGTAAAAAGCTTATTCCCAACAATATAGTTGCAAGTTGAGAAATTAACATAGTTTTACGTTTATTTTTAAGAAGTGCCCAGTGAGCAACAGTAATGGTTGCACCGCTGGTTAATAGAATTGCGGTATTGATTGCAGGAATACCCCAAGTTTCCATTACCGATTCAGCTCCGCGATAAAACTGCGGATTTGGATTTTTAAGTAATGGCCAGGTTGAATGAAAATCCGGCCAAGATAAAATATGGCTTAGCAAATGACTGCCTGTACCACCTAAAGTAGGAACTGAAATAACTCTAACGTAAAATAGGGCACCAAAGAACGCACCAAAAAACATGACTTCAGAAAAAATAAACCAACACATTCCCAATCTAAAGGATCGATCTACCTGTTTATCTAGAGTTAACCCTGCTCGGTTTTCTCGAATAACAGTTCCAAACCAACCATAGATTATATAAATCAGCATCAACAAACCAAATAGACACAAATATGGTCCAATAAAATTGCCGTGCATCCAGTTAGCGGCACCGGCCAACATACAAATTACAGCAATCGAGGCTTTCAAAGGCCAACTACTGGGGGAGGGTAAATAATATCCCTTCTTAGAACTCATTTTTACGACCTCTATTTATTACCACAAAGTATAATCTTTATTTGGATCGACGGATTGCATCATGTATTTAACAGCAGCTTTTAATTCTGCATCGTTGCACTGTGTACAAGAACCATTTTTTGGATGTCCTTTGCTGCCAGAAACTACATCTTCGTAAGTTTCAAGGAATCCATCACTAATAGCATTACGCCAGGCAGCTTTATCAGATAATTTAGGCGCATTGTTGGTGCCTTGCGTATGACAACTACTGCAATTGGCGTTATAAATGCGTTTACCATCTTCCATAGTTAATTTTTTTGTAGGAAGTTCTACTTTTTCTGCAGTTTTACCAGCAACAGCTGCAACCATATAATCAACTGTTTGTTTGATGTCAGCATCAGAACAGGTTAAACAAGTACCTTTTGCCGGCATTCCGCCTACGCCATGGATTGCATTGTTGTAGACACTATCCATTCCTTTTTTAATGATGGGCGTCCAACTGCTCGCATCACCAAATCTGGGAGCGCCACCTGCACCCGAAGTGTGACATCCAGAACAGTACTCACCATAAATGGACTTAGCAGCACCTTTTCCTGATGCTTTTGATGGAGTTGCGCTTACTACGGATTTTAAATAAGTTGCAATTGCTAACAAGTCAGATTCGGAAAGTTGACTCAAGCTGTCATGATTAACTTCCAACATTGGTCCTTCAACATTACCACCGCCAATCAAGCGATCTTTAGTAAATACCTCGACTATTTCTTTTTCGGATACGTTATTTAAATTAGATTTAGAAATATTCGGTGCTAGATAGCCAGAAATTTTAGATCCCGTAAATTCATATTTTCGTATGGGCGCGCCCAAGGAAAGATTTTCAGACAAGATATGATAGGAAGGGGAGTGGCACATCGCGCAATGGCCCAAGCCTTCTACTATGTAAGCCCCACGTTTCCATTGCGCAGATTCTTGAGGTTGTGCAACAAAAGTTTGGGCTGGATGAAAGAACAGCAATCGCCAAGGAAATTGTAATAGACGCTGATTAAATGGGAATACCATTTGATTCTTGAGATTTTCTTGATGTACAGGTGGCAGGCTTTGTAAATAAGCCCACATTGCCTTTAGGTCGCCTTCATCAACATTAGCAAAGTAAATATAAGGAAACGCTGGATAATAAAAATGACCAGACGGAGAAATTCCGCGTTTCATAGCTTTAATGAAATTGGCTTCAGTCCAGTTTCCAATACCAGTTTGTTTGTCAGGAGTAATATTCGGAGTAAAAATTGTGCCGAATGGTGTTGGCATTGCTAAGCCACCAGCAAATGGAATGCCTTTTTTGGGCGCATCAGTATGACATGCCATGCAATCGCCAGCTTTTGTAAGGTATTCACCTTTTTTAATTAGTTGGGGATCTTTGCCTGCGTGATTCACCGCGGGGTATTTTGGAAAATATGGTTGAGCCTCTTCTTCACTAGCAGAGACCATTTGTTGAACACTATCAATAATTCCATCTATGGTATAGACGGCTATTGAGATAAGGACGAATAATAAAATTGCAATAATCCATCTATTGCGAGGTCTTGATAAGATTCTTCGAATCAACTTATTCATTAACAGCAATCCTTATAAAATTCTTTTTATGGATCAAATTGGTCCACATTTTATTAGTGAATCCTAATTAATGCAAACCATTATATTCTTTAATTAACTTGTTTTATTTGAAAAATATGGTTTAATTGTCTGCGCATTTAGCAATGAAAATAAAGCGAATAAGGTTTTATCTATGCAAAGGTGTTTTTGGCGAGTTATTCTTTTCCTTAGTATTTTGATTTCTTTTAGTGCAAACGCCGCGCATGAATTGAATATGCCTTATGGCGTAACGCCAATAAGTCAACAAATCTATAACCTGCATATGGCTGCTTTTTATATTTGTTGTGCAATTGGTTCTATTGTATTTGGGGTATTAATTTATTCCTTAATAAAATTTAGAAAATCCAAGGGTGCTAAAGCTGCTCATTTCCATGAACATTTGGGTATTGAACTTCTTTGGACAACTATCCCATTTCTGATTTTGGTTGCATTGGCAATTCCTGCAACTATAGTTTTGCAACGTATTCATAACACAGACGAATCCTCTTTAACTATTAAAATCACTGGTTATCAGTGGAAATGGAAATATGAATATTTGGATCAAGGAATTCGTTTTTTTAGCAATCTGTCTACTACCCTTGATCAAATCAATAATAAAGCACCAAAAAATAAATGGTTTTTAAGGGAAGTAGATAAACCATTAGTAGTTCCAATTAATACCAAAATTAAATTATTAGTTACTTCTGATGATGTAATTCATGCTTGGTGGGTTCCGGATTTAGGAGTCAAACAAGATGCTATACCAGGTTTTATTCATGAGAATTGGATGCAAATAATGAAGCCCGGCACTTATAGAGGCCAGTGCGGAGAACTTTGTGGTGTCAATCATGGATTTATGCCAATTGTAGTTGAAGCAGTTACTCAAGAACAATTTGACGCATGGGTTAAATCTAATCGTGAAGCCAAAGTTATTCAATCGCAACAAATAGAAAAGAAAATGACAGAAAATGAGTTGTTAACCTTAGGAAAAACAGCATACGAAAGAAATTGTGCGATGTGTCACCAGCCAACTGGCTTAGGTTTACCACCAAGCTTTCCTCAATTAAAACATAGTCATATTGTAACTGGGCCTAAGGATAGCAATATTGCTTTCATCTTGACTGGTGTACCAGGAACTGCAATGGCTGCATTTGGCGATCAACTAGACGATGCAACTATTGCCGGTATTGTTACCTATATTCGTAATTCCTGGGGTAATGATGCTGTTAATTTCAAAAATAAAAATCCTACTTTAGTTACACCAACTGATGTGATGAAAGTGCGTCAAAAAACGAGCGGAGTTTAACTATGAGTGAAACCACAGTAGACAAACACCATCACGAACATGATGATCATCATCATGGGCCGGAAGCTGGTTTAAAACGTTGGCTTTTTACTACGAACCACAAAGATATTGGCACTCTATATCTAATTTTTAGCTTTATTATGTTATTTGTGGGCGGTGCCATGGCCCTCATTATTCGTATTGAATTATTTGAGCCAGGCAAAGTTCTTTTAGATCCAGAATATTTTAATCAAATGACGACTATGCACGGGTTGATCATGGTGTTTGGTGTCATCATGCCGGCTATGGCAGGTTTAGCTAATTGGCTGATACCCATGCAAATTGGTGCGCCTGATATGGCGCTGCCTCGTCTTAACAATTGGAGTTTTTGGTTACTGCCTTTTGCTTTTTCTATGTTGTTTAGTACTTTGCTAATGAAAGGGCCTGCTCCAGATTTTGGTTGGACTTTTTACGCTCCACTTTCTACTACATATGGCCCAGCAAGTACCGATTTCTTTATTTTTTCAATTCATATGATGGGTGCTTCTTCCATCATGGCCGCATTAAATATTGTGGTTACAATTTTTAATATGCGCGCACCAGGAATGACATGGTTTAAGCTCCCCATGTTTGTGTGGAGTTGGTTAGTTACCGCATTTTTGCTATTGGCGGTTATGCCTGTATTGGCAGGTTGTGTCACCATGATGCTTATGGATCGGCACTTTCACACTAGCTTTTTTAATGCTGCTGGTGGTGGTGATCCATTATTATTTCAGCACGTTTTTTGGTTTTTTGGTCATCCTGAAGTTTATATTTTAATTTTGCCAGGATTTGGTGTTATTTCAGAAGTTATTTCAACTTTTTCCCGTAAAAGATTATTTGGTTATGTTTCTATGGTCTATGCCACAATTATGATTGCTATAGTTGGTTTTGTGGTTTGGATGCATCATATGTTTACTACCGGAGCACCACTGGCTGCACAGCTTTATTTTATGTATGCAACTATGTTGGTAGCTGTTCCCACAGGAATTAAAGTTTTTAATTGGTTAGCTACCTTGTTTAAAGGTTCGATTACCTTTGAAACTCCTATGCTGTTTGCTTTGGGTTTTTTGGTTATGTTTACCATGGGTGGTTTTTCTGGGTTAATGTTGGCATTAGTTCCTAGCGATTATCAATATCGCGATAGTTATTTTGTAGTGGCCCATTTTCATTATGTATTAGTCTCTGGATCTTTATTCACTATCCTTACCGCAGTTTATTTCTGGTTACCAAAATGGACTGGAAGAATGTATAGCGAAACTTTAGGCCAGTGGCATTTTTGGCTATCAGTTATAGGAATGAACCTCACATTTTTACCAATGCACTTCTTAGGCTTGGCGGGTATGCCGCGACGTATTCCTGACTATGCTTTGCAATTCACAGATTTTAACCAAATTTGTACCATAGGCGCGTTCATTTTTGGTTTTGCTCAGTTAATTTTTCTTTATATCATTGTTAAAGCTTGTTTTGGAAAATCTACAGGTCACCTTTCGAATCAAGTATGGGAAGGTGCTCATGGTTTAGAGTGGGGCTTGCCATCGCCGGTTCCATATCATACTTTTGAAACTGCGCCAGTAATTAAGTAACGATGACGAAAAAACTAGTTGATGAAAAAAAGGAAGGTATAAAAGTAGGTCAGGCTCGCAAAAGTAATAAAAAATTAATTACTCTATTAGTTTGTGGTGTAATTGGAATGTTTGGGTTTTGCTACATGCTAATTCCATTATATCGATTAATATGCGAAGTAGAGGGGATCAACGGCCAAGCTGCTAATAAACCTACTCTAGTAGCTAGTGACATGCAGCCCGATAAAACCAGAACCATCAAGGTCGATTTTTCAACCACAATTAGTAAAGATTTAAAATTTCGATTTATTCCACTGGCTCGCCATATAACTATTCATCCTGGTGAGCGTAAATTAATCTATTTTTATGCAGAAAACTTATCAGGTAAAAATATAACTGTTCAAGCTATTCCTAGTATTACCCCAATGGATGCTGCGCGGTATCTTAAGAAAACGGAATGCTTTTGTTTTACTCAGCAATATTTTTATAAAGGGGAACGAGCAGATATGCCTGTATATTTCTTTATTGAGCCTACAATTTCTAAAAAAATCAAAGAAGTAACCCTTTCCTATACCCTATTTGACGCAACCCCTTATATTAAAAAAACAGAGGAACATTTCACAAAGGGGCGAATTGATTTATAATGCGCCAACTTTAGTTTAGTTACCTAATCATGCGCTCATCATTTACATATTCATTTTTTGGAACAACCTACGAATTTAAATTAAAAAAAATTTTCTTGTTGGTTTGTGCGGCCCTCTTCGCGTTGTGTATTAGCTTAAGTATTTGGCAATTTCATAGATATACTACTAAAAAACAATTACTTAACTTCGTAAATGCTAATGTAGAACCCAAAAAATATTCTGAATTAAAAGCTGGGGAGGTTAAACCCTTTACTCACTTGATTTTTGAAGGTCGCTATTTAATTGAGGATACTTTTTTTATTCAAAATCAAGTTCGCAATTCTATAAGCGGATATGAGGTGATTACTCCTTTTCAAGTTAAGGATACTAATAAAATTTTATTAATTGATAGGGGTTGGTTAAATAATTTAACTCATCCAGATTTATATCTTGGTGGTAATATTGAAAGAGCGGTTAAAGGTAAATCCAAGTATTTAAATGAATATCATTTTATTTTAGGGAAAAATATTTTAGAGCCATTGAAAAAACCTCTCGTTTTGCAAAAAATTGATTTGAAAGAACTGCAACAGTTAACCCACGAAAATTATTTACCGTTTATTTTGCAACTAGATCCATCGGAGCCCAATGGATTTGAGCGCAACTGGGTGAATATTACAGTTCCTCCTGAACGCCATGTGGGCTATGCCATTCAATGGTTAGCTTTTGCGATTATTATTTTAATTGGGTTCATATGTTTTTGTTCAGAAAAAGTGGAAGCAGCAAATGATAAATAAAAGCCGGAAAAATAGAAAATTAATTTATCTTTTTCTTATTTTTGTTATTCCATTATTAATAGGTAACTTATTATATTATTATCATCAAAATTTTAATTTTAAAACAACTAATCACGGTACCTTAGTGTCTCCGCCAATTAATATTCAAGCATTGCAACTGATACCAGATAAAAAATGGAGAATAGTATATTTTCCAGATAAATGCTTTGATGAAGATTGCAAAAAAACTGCATATACTTTGCATCAAGTAAAAATTGCTTTAGGAAAAGAATCTAGAAGAGTTGAAGTTTTAGTTATAACTGATGTTAACCAAATTTCATTTTTACAAAAGTTAATTAATAAAAATAATTTTGCAATTCAAGATAAAATTTATTTAATCGATCCCATTAACAATTTATTTATGTATTACCCTGCTAATGTTAATCCAATGTTTATTTTAAAAGATATGAAAAAGGTACTTGAGGTTTCTCAAATTGGATAGAATAACACTTGCAAAACTATCTTTGTATGGGAGTTTGTTTGCACTATGTGTAATAGGTTTAGGTGCATTTACGCGCTTAATTGATGCGGGCTTGGGTTGTCCAGATTGGCCATTATGTTATGGACAATTGATAGTGACCAAAGGCCAGCACCAAGTTTCCGGATTTACAACCCCATTTGTAGCTTATAAAGCATGGGCTGAAATGATTCATAGATATTTTGCCGGTTGTTTATCAATAATTGTTTTGCTTGTTTTGGGTTTAATTTGTACCAAAAAAAATAGAACCAAATTAAATACTTTTCTTGGTATTACTATTTTCCTATTAATTCTTTATCAAATAGTGTTAGGCCAATTAACTGTTACCTTAAAATTAATTCCTATTGTAGTAACACAGCACTTATTAGGCGGATTTTTTATTTTAGCTATTTTGTGGTCTTTATATCTGAATAACAAATCCCAAAAACCAGTTATGCAAAATCAGTTAACTCAGCAACAAGTAAAACTCTTAAGTTTATTTACATCCATTGCTATTATTTTGCTTTTAACCCAAATCTTTTTAGGTGCATGGACATCTACCAATTACGCATCTTTAAGTTGTCCAGATTTTCCTTTTTGTAATAATGATTATGCTAGTAATTTGAATTTCAAAGACGCTTTTGCTCTTCATCCGGTGGGAATTAATTACGAAGGAGGAATTTTACCTTCTACAATAAGACAAACAATTCAAATGACACATAGATTGGGCGCATTAATTTTAAGCTTATATTTGCTAATCTTTATTTCTTGCGCGGTAAAAAATTGTTTATCAATCTCGTATCTAGTAAAACTGTTACTAATTATATTTGGTTTGCTAATTGTGCAAGTTTCATTAGGAATTATAAATGTTATTTTTGCTTTACCAGTGGTAACTGCGGTGGGACATAATTTAGTTGCTATTTTGTTATTATTGTCTTTAATAACTTTTTTATTCGAACTCATTAAATTAAGAAGGGCAGCGTTACATGCAAGCTTCGATTAAAGATTATATTGAATTGTGTAAACCTAGAGTGGTGTTATTGATGATCCTAACTTCTATGGTTGGCATGTGTTTGGCCCCCGCATCAAGCTTTCCTATTGCCGCCCTGATTTATGGAAATTTAGGTATAGCAATGGTAGCTGGCGCTGCTGCTACGTTAAATCATATTGCAGATCAGCATATTGATAAATTGATGCATCGCACCAAAAACCGTCCAATAGTGAAAGGGAAAATTAGTACCAAAAATAGTATGCTTTTTGCCAGTTTGTTATTTCTAACTGGAATGTCAGTCTTGCTTATCAAGGTAAATGTGCTTACTGCGGCACTTACTTTTCTAGCATTAATAGGTTATGCGTTTTGCTATACATTATATTTAAAACACGCTACCCCTCAAAATATTGTTATTGGCGGCATAGCAGGAGCAGCTCCTCCATTATTAGGATGGACTGCAGTTACAGGTAGCATTAGTCCTGAAGCTTTATTGTTGGTGATGATAATTTTTATTTGGACTCCACCTCATTTTTGGGCATTAGCCATTTACAGACGCGAAGATTACGCTAAGGCTAATGTACCGATGCTGCCCCATACCCATGGTGTCAGTTTTACTAAACTAAATATTGTTTTATATACCATACTGCTAATTTGTGTGAGTAGTATGCCCTATGTAATTCACATGTCTGGGGTGCTCTATTTTGCTGGAATAACTTTAGCTAATTTATTTTTTCTGTTTTCAGCAATTCGTTTATACCGTACAGATGCTGAATTACCAGCATTACAAACTTTCAAATATTCTATTATTTATTTAGGAATATTATTTTTATTATTATTAGTTGATCATTATATAAAATGAGGAGTGTTTATGAGCCGTAAAAATTTAATTTTAAGTGTTTTGCTAATCTTTGCCTTGGTAGCAACAGCAATATATTTTGGTAGAGAAAAGAAAGCGGAGTCGATTAAAGATACTAAAATTAATGGAATATTATTACCTAGCTCCCAAAAAATTACTAATTTTGCATTTACTGATCATAATGGTAAAACATTTACTGAACAAAATTTAAAAAATCATTGGACTATGATGTTTTTTGGTTTTACTAACTGCGCAATGGTTTGTCCCACAACCATGGCTGAATTAGATTCTATGTATAAACAATTAGAAAAAGATAAAGACGTTAAAGAGATGCCACAAATTGTGATGGTTTCAGTTGATCCTGAACGCGATACTATGGAAAAAATGAATGAGTATGTTAATACTTTTAATCCTAAATTTTTAGGTGTGCGTGCTGACATTACTGAAACGGTAGCTTTAGAACACCAATTACATATTGCTGCAGCAAAAATTGAGTCAGATGGCACAGGTGCTAATCATTACACTATCAATCATACTGCCGAAATATTATTATTTAATCCTAAAGGAGAGTTACAAGCATATTTGTCTTATCCTCATAAAGGGGATAAATTAGCGGTAGATTACAAAAATATTCTTTTAACACATAATGGATAAGGATAAATTTATGTATTTTAAAAAGCTATTATTAATAATTTTATTACAAATACCCATTTTTGGATTTGCTAAACCAGTTTTTCATGATACCCAAGGGAATGTAATCGATTTTGGAAATAAGTGGGTAGTTGTTAATTATTGGGCTCCATGGTGTGGAATTTGTTTTAAAGAAATTCCTGAGTTAAATAGTTATTACCAAAATAATAAGGCAAGCGATGTAGTGTTTGTTGGTGTGAATTACGATCATTTACCAAAAGATAAATTGAAACAAGCAATTCAGAAAATGGATATTCAATTTCCTGTTTTATTAGAAGATCCTAAAAATATTTATGGTTTTGGAGAATTAGAGATTCTGCCTACAACATTTATAATAAACCCTAAAGGAAAAGTTGCTAAAACCATTATCGGGCCCAATACTGAAGAATCACTAAATGATGCAATAAATTATTTGCGCTAATGAATCGCAAAATTATTATTCTTATATTATGTATAAGTGGGATGTTAGGTTTTGGTCTTTCATTATGGCGAAATTGGAATCCAATTATCTATACCCAGCCAGAAATAGAAAAGCAAATAGTGCGGGATACTTTTCATTCCCCAGCCACATTTGTAAAACAATTGATTAATGACAAACAGGCAGGACAAAAAATCTTTAGAGAGTTTTGTTCTGTCTGTCATGGAAAATCAGCGGTTATCCCAGTACATGCGCCAATTATTGGTGATAAAGAACATTGGCGAGTGCTAAAACAACTTAAGATGAATAAATTATTAGATTTGACGATAAAAGGCGTTGGGGCTATGCCTGCCAGGGGCGGTTGTTTTGAGTGTAGTGATGAGCAATTACAACAAACAATTCAATATATTCTGGATAATTCATAAATTAAAGAGTTAAAGGTAAACTAAAATGAAAGGAGGCTCCGCCACCTTCGCGATTTTCTGCCCAAATTTTTCCATGATGAGCTTTAATAATTTTTTTACAAATAGTTAAACCTAACCCCATACCTCTTATCGAACTAGAAGTTTTACCTCGATAATATTTATCAAAAAGTTTATCTGCCTCGTCTGCAGTTATTCCAGGTCCTCGGTCTTCAATTGTTACTATCACTTTATCTAGCTCCATAGAAACCGTAATATCAATTGGGGTTTTAGGTTCAGTAAATTTAATTGCATTATCAATTAAATTATTAAATACTTCTTGCAAAAGAATAGGGTCAAAAGGAATTGTTCGTAAATCATAAGGTAGTTTAACATTAATTTTTGTGTTGGTTTTCTCTCTGGTTTCTTGTACTACTACTGTAATGAGATCATTCAAATTGCCAAAACTCTTTTTTAATTCTACATTGTCCACATCTAAATAACTCATACGCAAAATATTATTGATTAGACGATCCAATTGGTCTAGCTCAGAATAAATTTGTGTGCCTAATTTAATAATTCCTCGTCCATCTAACTCACTGCCAACTTCCATTAGGGTGTGAGCATGACCTAGAACAGAAATTAATGGTGCACGTAAATCATGAGAAACCGATTTTAATAGAGCGTTACGCACCGCGTCAGTTTCATTTTGGAGTTCAGATTGTTTGGCTTGATCTTGGATCCTATCCACTTCAATAGCAGCTGCTATATGATTAGCACACGATTCTAATAAATGCATTTCACCAGGTGAAAATTCTTTATCAGGTCGTAATGGATGAATGCGCAGGATTCCTAGGATTCCTTTGGACGCAACTAAAGGTAAATATAAAGCATCTAAAAAATCTAAAGTATCAGTACCTTTGCCGGCTGCTTGGCCCATATCAAAAACATTTTGAGCTACTGCTTGTTCTTTACTACTTAATTTATCTGTAGTTCGAAAGTATGATTTTACTCGCAATAAATATTGTTCATCAGGTAATAAAAATAAAATATCACTATCAAACATATCTCCAATATATCTTGCTGCAGCATCCAGTAATTTTTCCACGCCTCTAGTGCTTGCTAATTTGCGACTTAATGCATGTAAAACATCCGTGCGTTGTTCAGCACTTCGAGCCACATTAGCTTGCCTGCGGGAATATACTGTAAAATTACCGATTACCTGTGAAACTAATAACATACAAATTAGGGTAAAGAAAGCTTCCCAATCATGCCCTATAAAGGTATAAAACGGAGGAATAAAAAAGAATTCGTAAGTGATAACAGACAAAATTGAGCCAAAAATTACTGGACCGCGCAAACCAGGCATGGCCATAATCGTCACTGCCAATAAATAAACCATAATTAAATTGCTAGCGTTTAAATAAGGAAAAAATATTAAATTAATTATAGTTGCTGCAAATACAATTCCCAGAGCCTCAGTATATTTACGCCAAACTTTAATTTCAGGAAAAGTAAATTTATCAACAGATTGTTTTGCACCTTCAGTTGAAATAACGCTTACTTCAATCTCGTTAGCTTTGTGAATTATTTGGTCAGCTAAATCAGTGTAGAAAATTTCTTTCCAATGTGGGCGAATTTTTTTTCCCACAATAATAGTTGACGCATTCTGTTCTCGAGCAAAATTCATTACTTCTTTAGCAATATCCCAGCCAGTTAACATTTTGGTTTGTGCACCTAAACGTTCAGCTAATCGCAAATTTTCAATGGCAATGTTCCGATTGGCTTCTGACAATGGTGCGCGGGTAGAATCTACGTGAACAGCGATCCATTCTGAACGATGAGCAGGAATTTTGTCTTCCTCAGTTTCAAACTCGCCCCAAGCCATGCGCCGTGCAACGCGAATTAATTTTGCTGAAGATGATTTATGGCTAACGCAAACTAAAATTTTGCGTTGCGTTTCCCAAATACGTTGTATGCCTTCATCTTGGCGATATAAAAGTACTTGAGCTCTTACTCTTTCTGCTGTAATTCTTAACGCTAATTCTCGCAATGCAATTAAATTGCCTTTACGAAAGAAATGGGATTTTGCAAGTTCTGCTTGTTCTGGTATATAAACTTTTCCCTCTTGTAAACGTTTTAATAATTCTTCGGGAGGTAAGTCAACCAATTCTATCGTATCAGCAATTTCTAACATTTTATCTGGAACTGTTTCACTGATATGTATGTGAATGATGTTGGAAACCACGTCGTTCAAGCTTTCAATATGTTGGACATTCAACGTGGTAGAAACATTAATTCCACGGTTTAATAATTCTTCGATATCTTGCCAACGTTTTTTATGTTTAATTCCGGGGGCATTAGTATGCGCCATTTCATCTATGAGAATTAGAGCAGGGTGGCGTTTTAATGCAGCATCTAAGTCAAATTCTTTTAACTGTTTGCCTCTGTATTCAACTAATTGAGGTGGAATGATTTCTAGATTTTGGATTAATGATTCAATTTCTTTGCGTCCATGGGATTCAACTACTCCCACCATGACATCTAAACCTTGAGCAAGACGAGCAATTGAATCTTGTAGCATCGTATAAGTTTTGCCGACGCCAGGAGCGGCACCCAGATAAATTTTTAATTTGCCCTTACTTTCTAAACGCTCTTCTTTTTGTACTCGTTCTAATAGCTCATCAGGGCTAGGACGATTTTCGTTCATGAATTTCTCGGTAATGAATCAAAAAATTTAATTAATAAAAAAGATAAATAGAAAAATATGAAAGTAAGTAAAATAACGGCTAAGTCTTCCATGAGTTACCCCTAAATAATGTAGGATGGCGTAAGTGTTCTAATGGGCCCTTACTCACTAGCATGGCGATCTATATAGTGCATTAGGCTTCTCATCATGTGAGTATGCTCACAACACTATAAACTGACCTCCTTTCTTTTTAGTTATCGGTCAAAAGAAATCACATACAACATCCTACTTAATTATTATAGTACATTTCAAGAATCTTACAGCCTATTGAAAATAGATAAATTTTTAGCTTTTCATTTCAAGGATTTGCCTAAAAATTCATCAGTCTAAGCAAAATTGGCCTTATGAACGCCCATTTTCATGACAAAAGCTAATATTATGGCATGCAATAATTTATAATAGAAATAGACTAAAGGATTTCTATGGCTAAGGAAGGACGCTCAATTAGTAAGCGCAAGCGTTGGCTTTTTTTAGTCGCAATTTTATTTGCCTTATGTTTAGCAAGTTACTTCATATATTGGGCCTTGATAGGACAATTCTACGAAACTACAGATGATGCCTACGTAAATGGCAATCTAGTCCAAATCATGTCTCAAATTTCTGGGCAAATAACCAAGATTTATGTTGATGAAACCGATTTGGTAACAGAAGGAGAGTTAGTTGTTAGCTTAGACCAAGCCGATGCAAAAATTGCTTTGGCTAACGCTGAAAATCAACTAGCACTTGAAGCAAGAAAAGTTACTGGCTATTACATTAGCGTTAATCAACTAAAAGCAAATTTCATTTTACAAAAAGATTTATTAGAAAAAGCGCGTGAAGATTACCAGAGACGTTTGGGATTACAAGTAAATCAAACTATTTCTGTTGAAGACCTAAGACATAGTAAAATTTCTGTCGACGAGGCAGCAGCATCTCTTGCATTAGCTGAACAACAATATAATTCTGCTTTAGCATTAGTAGCTAATACAGATTTATATCATCATCCTGAAATTGCTCAAGCAGCAACGAATTTACGTAATGCATATTTAAATTATAGTCGAACACAAATTTATTCGCCTGTTACAGGATATGTTGCAAAACGACTTGCTCAAATTG